>Ga0208825_1002789_pt1 | contig 11111 bp, 10 predicted proteins | sample AD_UKC113_MetaG_FD_184450 | JGI IMG/M metagenome (GOLD analysis project Ga0208825, IMG submission 184450) | Active sludge microbial communities of municipal wastewater-treating anaerobic digesters from Hong Kong - AD_UKC113_MetaG (SPAdes)... | ecosystem: Engineered > Bioreactor > Anaerobic >...
TTCAAATCCAATATACTTTAGTCCTATGAATTATGAATGGTGACGAATTTCGAATATTATTAATTTAAAATTCCCGTCCACCTATTTTCTTAAACATTATCATTACTTAGATAATTATTATATTATCTAATTATTTATTGTTTAAGAAATTAGGTAGACGTCCAAAGCTTAAAACCGCTTTATTAATAGCCCGACATTCAGTGATAACTAATTGGTTAATTAGTTTTGGAATTTAAATTAACATTGGGAGTTTTGCATTTTCGAGTTTTTGCTTATAATCCTCTGTTTTTATAATACCACATTAAAATGTCTTTTGCTACTGGAATAGCATTTAACGATCCTTCAGGAACATCTTCAATTAAAATCAGAATTGAAATCTTCGGATTGTCATAGGGTGCAAAAGCATAAAACAAAGCATTGATTTTTGTATTAGCAGCTGTTTGAGCGCTGCCGCTTTTTCCCCCAACGCTAAATGGCAAATCCGATAAAACACGGGCCGTGCCCAATGGACTCGTAACGGTTTTCTGCATACCCTTTTTAACAATTTCTACATTTTTTGCATCCAAAAAGTTATCTTTTACAATCTGCATTTCATTTTGGAAAATTGTCCGTTGATTATTATCCTCGATTCGATCTAAAAGATATGGTCTTAAAATCTTTCCCCCATTGGCAATAACATTTAAACTCGTTAATAATCTGATGGGTGTTGTTAATAGATCTCCCTGACCAATAGAGACATTATAAGTGTCTCCGATACGCCAGGGATTTTTACTTTTTTCATCGGGAATATTGCCAATTTTTTCCGCTGGTAAATCAATGCCTGTTACAAGATTAAAGTGAAATTTTTCCAAATAATTTTTAATGCGTTCGATTCCCAATCCCACCATATTTTCATAACCACCGCCAATAATATAAAAATAAACATTACTTGATCGAGCAATAGCTTCTTGCATGTCCACCGTTCCATTATTCCGCCAATCCACAAAAATTGAAGGCTGGTCAGGAAAATAAGGATTCGGAATGCTAATATAACCATGCGTTTCTATTTTTTGGAAAGGGTCAATAATGTTCTCTTCAAGGGCAGCAATGGCCATTATAGGCTTAATCGTTGAACCGGGATTATAAAGACCAGAAACTACTCGATTAAAAAGAGGATTAAGTTTTGAATTTTTTAAAGATTCGAATTCTTTAGTGGTAAGACCCCTTGATAAGCTATTTATATCATAGCCGGGATAACTGATCAAAGAAAGAATTTTTCCGCTTTGGGGATCAGACACAATTACAACGCCTCCCCTTTCTTTTCCTAAATCCTTGATTTGTTGAGCCAAACGTTTATAGCTATACTCCTGTAAATCAGAATCAATGGTTAAATAAAGATTGTTGCCCGCTACCGGCTGCTTAACGATACTCTGACCTAAAATTTCCATATAAGCATTCCGCTGAATTTGAATCTCTCCATTTTGTCCTCGCAAATTATCTTCATAAAACGATTCGATGCCGGCTCTACCGATTTTTTCTAGTTTATTATAAAGAGGATTTTTTTGAATATCTTCAGCAGAAACCCGACCTACATATCCCAAAACGTGACTAAATATCAAAGGTGAAACATATTGCCTTAAATTTTGACGAATAACTTGCACGGCCGAATAGCCTCCAAAATAACTTTCCCATTTAATGGCTTCTTCACGCGATAAATTGCTCTGAAGAATAACACTATCTAATGGATTACCTTTTTGAAAATCTTCCTCACTGAAAGCAGCAGCAATTTCTGGTCTATCTTCAATTTTTTTCAGTACTTTTTCTCGTTCTGCTTTATCAATAGGCAAGTAGGCAGGAAAAAATACCAGATCAAAAACTTCTTGGTTGTATACTAATGTCTTATTTTGATTATCAAAAATTAAACCGCGGTCAGCAATAATAGGCACCGATTTTAAAACATTTCTCTCAGCTGCTTGTTGATATTCTTTGCCCTTCACAAAATTCAAATAAGCAACCAGTCCTAAAGAAAAAATTAAAATAAAAACACCGCAAACAAAGATCGCATTTAATCCCCACTGCCCTATCGGCACCTCTAATCGTCCTAGCTCCTCTTCTTCTTTTAATCGAGATACGGCTTCCTTATTAAATAAAATCTCTTCCGCTTCTAAAAAATCACTTTCTCTTTTTAATTTTTTATCTCTTTTAAAAGGTAATCTCATTTTTTCTTAAACAAACGAACTAATTGACTGAATCCTTCCCCAATAAGAGCAAAAATTAATGCACCGCCCCCATTTAATAACATTTCGATGAGTTGTTTTGAACTCAAAAAATATGGAAAGAAATTCTCATGAAAGAAGAAATACCCCATCAATACATAAAAAAAGTTAAATAAAACTGTTCCCACAAGACCGAATACAAAGATAATCAGTATATTTTTTTTTACCAGATATTTTTTACTCCATAAACGTAGCAAAACGAGCATCAAGATAAAACTGAACAATGAAATAAAATTAAAAAGGCCACTAAAATCATAAATGAGACCTCCCGCAATAGCTCCTAAAATAATCATCTCAAAATGCGGATTGAAAAGATTGGCTACTAAGCCAATGAGAACAAGGTTTAACTTAACTCCTCCAATAGGGTAACGATTGACAATGGTAATTTGCAACAAAGCCAAAAGACAAATGAATAAGACAAAAATAATAATTGTGAAAATTTGTTTTGCGATTTTCATTAATTAGTAATAACAAGGACTTGATAAAGAGTTGTCCAATCAAGAGCCGGCGTCATTTTAATTTGTTGAAAGACCTTGCCTTCTGGTTTATTAACTTCACTCACATCTCCAATATAGAGCCCTCGGATAAATTTGTTATCTAATCCTGATGTATAAACTTGCTCATTTAATGAAACTTCCTCCTCACGAGGAACTAAATCTAATAAAGGTGGCAGAAAACCATTCCCTCGCAGAAGGGCTTCTATGCGATGCTCGCCGATGAAAACTGCGGCTTTAAATTCACTATCAGTAATAGCTCGTACAGTACTGGCATTTTTTCGGACATCAATAATTTCCCCCACCAGAGTTTTTCCTCCCCAAACAACAGCTTGCCCTAATTTAACACCATCCTCTTCACCGACATCAATCACAAAAGTTTGAGAAAAATTTAAAGGCGATCGTCCAATGACATTGGCCAAAATAAAATTAACGCCCTCACTTTTGTGAATGTTTAAAGCTTTTCGAAGCAAATCATTCTCCGCTTTTAAATTAGAATAATCGATCAATAAAGATCTTAAAGCTCGATTTTGGAAAACTAATGTATTATTTTCTTCTTGAATTTCTTTGTAATAAATTAAGCCCCTCAACCAATTATCAATACTTCCAACGACCCGCAAAACAATACCTCGAAATCCCCCTTGCGAATCGTTTCCTCCTGCGCTAGCCGAAACAATTATTGGTTCAATAATCCAACCACTTACAAGTATAGTAAGAATGATTCCGATAAGGCTACTCGTTATCTTTGCTTTCATAAGTCAAAATACTTTTATATTTATTCAAGTCTTCTACAATAATACCCAATCCTCTTACTACTGCCGTCAACGGATCGTCTACGCTTTTAACAGGCATCGCACAGTAACTTTCTATTAAACGATCAAGATTGTGCAATAAACTTCCTCCTCCGGAAAGCCAAATATTTTTTGTAGAAATATCGGCTACCAATTCGGGCGGAGTTTCTTCAATAGTTGAACGAATGGCCTCAACAAGAACCTTAAGAGACTTATCAAGAGCTCTTGCAATTTCTTCGCTATTCAAAGTAATTTCCTTTGGCAAACCAGTTGTTAAATCTCTCCCTCGAACAATCGTTTCTAATTTTTCCATTCCATTCACTTTAGCTGATCCGATTTCTAATTTAACTCTCTCGGCACTTACTTCTCCAATTAATAAGCGATACTCGTCTTTAACATATTTGATAATATCCTCATTAAATTTTTGACCGGCAATTTTTAAGTTTTTATAACGAACAATGCCTCCCAAGGAAATAATCACGATATCCGTTGTCCCTCCGCCAATATCGACTAAAATATTGCCTGATGGTTCGAAAATTGGAATATGGCTTCCAATAGCAGCCGCTAAAGCCTGCTCGACGAGATAAACCTCCCCCGCACCAGCATTTAGTGCTGCATCTTCTACTGCCTTTTTTTCTACTTCTGTAATGCCACAAGGAATGCCAATTGCCACTCGGGGCCGATAAGGCAAAATTCCTAATTTTGACTTCTGAAATTTACGATAAAAATAGCGGAGCATTTCTTCGGTGAGTTCAAAATCAGAAATAACTCCATTCGTTAATGGTTGAACAGCCACTATATGAGGTGGCGTCCGGCCAACCATCGCTTGAGCCTCGCGGCCAATCGCTAAAATCTCATTCGTTTTTTGATTATAGGCAACCACCGACGGCTCGTTTATGACAATCCCCTGATTTTCCAAATACACTAAGGAATTAGCCGTTCCTAAATCAATACCCAAACCTGGTGATAATTTAGCTAATAATTTTTTAAACATATTTATTGAATCATTTTTTTAAAATAACTTGCGACTGCCGATCTTTTTAAAAATTCTGTTTTTCCTGTATTTCGACTTTTTATTTCCACCATATCTTTTTGTAATGTTTTTGCATTGACTACAACCTGATAAGGAATACCGCTTAAATCCGCATCAATTATTTTTTCTCCACTCCCCACCTCCGATCGATCATCATAAAAAGCTTCTATCCCCCTGTCATTTAATTGATTATATAAACGGTCAGTAATTTTTTTAATTCGAACATCCACGCGTGGATCAGTATCGTTCATTTTGATTAAATAAACCGAGTACGGAGCTATTGACGTCGGCCATTTCAATCCTTTTTCATCATGATAAATCTCTGCAATTGTTCCCATTAATCGGCTCAATCCAATTCCATAACAACCCATAAAAATCGACTTTTTCTCTCCATCACGATCAACAAAAAAAGCTCCAGCATCTTCACTAAATTTTGTTCCTAATTTAAAAATATTACCCACCTCAATTGTTTTTTCCTCTTTGAGCAAACCACCACAATAAGGGCATCTGTCGTTTTCTTTTACTTGCTTTAACTCTTTATTTTGAGCAAAGTCGCATAATTCACAAAAAACCGTTGTATCATCTCCTCCCAGACTCTTCACCATAAATTCATGGACATTCTCTGAAGTAAAATTACCTCCGGCTGCTTCTACAATATAAGATTTTAAACCGCACTGACTAAAAATGTTTGAGTAGATTTTTTTCATTTCTTCATAGAAAATATCTAAATCTTGTTGAGTGGCATGAAAACTATACAAATCTTTCATTATAAATTCTTTGGTTTTAATTAATCCTGAGTTTATCTCTTCTTCATCTCGAAATTTATCCTGAATTTGGAAAATGGCTCTTGGCAAATCTCGGTATGTTGCAATATTTCTCCGGGCTAATTCTGCTGCCAATTCCTCATGGGTAGGACCTAAAATATATTCGTTGCCATTCTCGTCTGTTAACTTCATTAAAATTTTACCAAATGAATTCCAGCGGCCACTTTTTATCCACCAATCCTTAGGCATTAGCACTGAAAAATAAACCTCTTCAGCTGCAATAGCCAACATCTCTTTTCTAACAATCTCTTCTATTTTTCTATAAACGCGCCACCCTAATGGTAAATAAGCATAAACACCAGCCGTTACTCTTTCCATAAATCCGCCCTTAATAAGTAGTTGTCCATTTACTGACGTTTCGTCTTTTGGCACTTCTCGGTTAATAGACGCGAAAGATTTGGAGTAAAGCATAATCTTTATTATTCTAATGCTCTTTTTTCTTTTTTTCAATTTTTAAACTCCTTTCTTTTAGAATAAATTAATAACATCATGAAAAGTCACAACGATCACTAGTCCTATTAAAATAATAAAACCGATGGAGTGAATTAAATTTTCTATCTTGACCGGCACCGCCTTTCCTCTAATTTGCTCAATTAAAACAAAGAAGGCGCGACTGCCATCAAGAGCTGGAAACGGAATGAGGTTAAAGGCAGCCAAATAAATTGATAAAGTGGCTAAAAACTGAATTAAATAACCTATGCCCATTTTGACAGTTTGTCCTCCTAGCGCCACAATCCCAATGGGACCCGCCACTTCGCCTATCATTTGCCCCTGAACGATTAAACTCTTGAAAAAAAGAAATAGTCCTACAAAAACATTAATAAAAATATTAAAACCTCCTTTAATAGCTTCCCATATGCTTTGAAAAAAAGAATATTTCAGCATTCCTGTTTCCCCAATTGAAATGCCCAAAGCGCCCTGATTAGCCTCTGGATTTTGACGAGGCGTAGCTTTAATTTCCAAAATCTCTTTTCCTCGTTCCACTCTTAAATTAATTTCCTCCCCTCCCCATTTTTTAGTAAAAGATTGTAATTCTTCAGCTGTAGGCACAGAAACTTTTTCTTCGCCATGGCTAACCTCGAGAATACGATCGCCTACTTTTAAGCCCGCCAAGGCTGCAGGAGAATCTTTTTGCACTTCCAAAACAGAAAGTTTAATATCTTTTAAATAAGTAATATTATCTTTTGTGGCAACGGCGGGAATACCAATGTTAAAACCAATACCCAAAAGAACAATGCCAACAACTAAATTCATCACAATTCCGGCTAATAAAATTTTCAATCGCGCTGATGGTTTTTGGGCAGCGAAACTATCTTTTTCATCTTCATGAGAGCCATCTTCGCCATAAATTCTTACAAATCCACCAAAAGGCAAAGCATTAATAGAGTAAATAGTATCTCCCTTCTTAGTTCCCCAAATACGGGGTGGCAAACCAACGCCAAATTCTTCAATCTTCAATCCATTTTTTTTAGCTGCTAAAAAATGCCCAAATTCATGGACAATAATTAAAAACGCCAAACAAAGTATAAAAATAATAGCACTCATTTTGTGATGAAAAGAATGGCTCTTTATCAAGAAGAGGAATGCCTTTATTCGTAAACCTCTCTTCTTTTTGCTTCTATAATTTCTTCAATTTTGTTATTAAACCCCTCCATCGCTTTGTCGATTTCTTCCTTGCCGCGATATTTATCATCCTCAGAAATTTTTTTCTGTTCGAAAAGTTCTTTCATTTCTTTTAGCACATCATCCCTTAGACGTCGTAAGCGTATTTTGGTATCTTCTGCCTTTTTCTTGATTAATTGAAAAATTTGGTCTCGTCTTTCTTGAGATAATGGCGGAAGAATAACACGGATCTGCGACCCTTCCACTATCGTAGAAACGCCTAAATTCGCTGCTTGAATTGCCTTCTCGCAAGCAGAAACATTAGCCTTATCCCACACCTGAACAATTAAACTATTAGGCAAATTCACCTGAATAGTAGCCAATTGCTTCAATGGCATAATCGAACCATAAAGAGGACATTCGACTCTAATATTTTCAATAAGAGCTGGCTGTGGCCGATTGGAACGAACGCTCAAAACTTCGTTTCGAAATTCTTCAATAATAGCTTCACCTCCTTTTTTTAATTTTTCGATTAATTGATTAATAGGCATTTTGAAATAATTAATTCCGACTGATTAAACTTTCTTTTATTATATAAAAATTAATCCTAAATCTCAAACTCCTTTCCTTAAAATTAATTTATCTTCACTTATAAATTCTCACTCTATTTTTTAAGGATAAAAGGACATTCTCAATTTGAAGACGAGGATTTAAATTATGATATTTAACTCCTTCGAGTGCGCGCAGAATAGCTTTTAAATCCTCAACACTGGCCCTTCCTGATATGTCTGTAATTTTTAGTTCTTTAATGTTTAAAGTGTTCAAAACTCCGTCTCTCGCCAAAATCGCTAAATTTTCTAAAAAAATTACTGGATCTTCTTCTAAAAAATTTTCCAAATAAACGCCGAGCGGCTGAGAGGAATTTAAAATTCCTTTTATTTCCGGACTGACGCGTTTTTGATAAAAAGAATTTTTCTCTGGAATTTTGATAATGCGGAAACGCGAAAGCAATGTTGGCAGCACTCGATTTTCGTCTTTGCTAAGAAAAAAGAAAACGGCATTAGAGGGTGGTTCCTCTGTAATCTTTAATAAAGAATTCTGAGCTTCTTCAGAAAGATCCTCCATTAATTTAATAATCACTACTTTCTTCTCGTCGCTCGCCAAAAAAAGCAGTCTCTGAATTTCAAAAATGCTTTTAATAGCTGGATCAAAAACCTGATAATTATTTTTTATTGAATCCGTTAATACTTCAATATCAGAGACAATATAAATATAAGGCGCGGCAGTAATTTGATTGGCCAAATCTAAAGCTTCGTTGAAAAGCGTTTCTTCATCAATACTCAAAAAGAGCCACGCTCCTTCAATGACGTCATTTTCAATAATTCTTTTAAAATACTGGTCGATTTTCATTTTATCGCTTACTCATCAGGGCTCTTTTATAGATATCTAAATGCTCCAATACGATTCCTGTTCCTTTCGCTACGCAGTATAAGGCATCTTCTGCTAAAAAAGTATTTACTCCTGTTACTTTGGAAATGTATAGATCTAAATCGCGTAATAAAGCACTACCACCTGCAATCACAATTCCTTTTTCAATAATATCGGCTGCTAATTCTGGTGGCGTATTTAAAAAGACGGAGCGAATGCTTTCGGCAATTTCTTCAAGATGAGGCGTTAGCGCTTCGGCAATTTCATTAGAATTGACAACTACTGCTCGGGGTAATCCCGTTGTTAGATCGCGCCCTTTTGCTTCTGTTTCAATTTTATTCTTTTGAGGTAAAGCTGCTCCTGCTTCAATTTTTATTTTTTCCGCTGTCTGGTCCCCGATCGCTAAATTGTATTTTTTCCGAATGTAATTAACAATCGCTTCGTCAAATTTATTACCCGCAATTCTTAAGGAGGCCCAGGAAACAATCCCGCCCAAAGAAATTACTGCAATCTCACTTGTACCACCACCAATATTAACAATCATATGACCCGAAGCAGAGTTAATCGGAATCCCTGCACCCAGCGCTGCCAAAATCGGTTCGCGAACTAAATAAACTTCTCGGGCGCCAGCTTCTAAAGCAGCGTTAATTACCGCTCTGCGCTCTGTTGAGGTGATGCCAGCCGGACCGGAAATAATTAATGTTGGTTTGAAAAAATTGAAACTGCCCAAAGCTTTAGAAATAAAATATTTCAACATTACTTTGGTTGTTTTGTAATCAGCAATTACACCATCTTTCAATGGTCGATAGGCGCCGATATCATCTGGTGTCCGACCCAACATTTCTTTTGCTTCTTTGCCGACGGCCAAAATTTTATTATCATTCAAATCATACGCCACAATGGTAGGCTCAAAAATAACCACTCCTTTTTTGGGCACAAAAACTAATGTATTGGTAGTTCCTAAATCAATTCCTATTTTTTTAATAAACATATTTTTATACTTCTGCTTCGACTCGTTTAATATTCGCTCCTACTTGCTGTAATCGCTCCTCAATTTTTTCATAACCCCGATCTACTTCTTCAATCCCTAAAATTTGACTTTTGCCCTTAGCAGCTAAAGCGGCAATAATTAATGTAGCGCCGGAACGCAGATCAAAACTTTTAATTTTTGTTCCATAAAGCGGCGTTGGGCCAGAAACAAGAATACGATGCGGATCACAAAGAAAAATTTTTGCTCCCATCTGATTTAATTCGTCAACATATTTGAATCTTCCTTCAAAAAGAGTATCAAAGATTAAACTATCACCTGCGGCTTGAGTAGCCAATACGGCAAAAGGAGCCTGCAAGTCTGTGGGAAATCCTGGGTAAGGCAGAGTTTGAATTTTAGTCGCTTTCAAAAAACTGCTTCTGCCTTCAATCTTAACTTTGCTGCCTTCTATTTTATACAAGACTCCCATTTTTTTCAAATCACGAAAGACCATTTCTAAATAAGAAACAGGAACATTATTAATTTGAAGATTGCTCTTTGTTGTTGCTGCCAGACTGAAAAAAGTTCCGGCTTCGATATAATCAGGCCAAATAATATGCTCTGCGCCTTTTAATTTTTTCTTTCCCTTAATAACAATAGTATGTGTTCCCAACCCTTCAATCTCCGCGCCCATAGCCTTTAGAAATTCGCCCAATTCTTGAACATGAGGTTCAGCGGCTGCCAGATGAATTTCGCTTCTTCCTTCAACATTAGCCAAAAGCATCATTAAATTTTCTGTGGCTGTTACACTGAATTCGTTCAGGCAAACAACAGCGGGTTGAAACTGCTTCGGAGCTTTAAGATAATATTTTTCTGATTCTTCTCTTTCCAAAACTGATTCAACGCCCAGATCAGCAAACCCTTCAAAATGTGTATCTAAATTACGTGCGCCTATATGGCAACCGCCGGGCTTGGCAATCTTTAACTCGCCAGTCCGAGCCAAAACTGGTCCGGCCACTAAAAATGAGGCTCTAATTTTTCTCACTAATTTTGTATCAGCATCGCTTAAAACATTTTTTGCTTGAATACGAATTGTTCTTTCATCTAACCATTCGATTTCCGCCCCTAAATTTTTTAAAATATCAATCATCACTAATACATCAGTAAGCAGCGGAATGTTTTTAATCACACAAGGCTCGTCTGTTAAAAGACACGCTGGCAAAATCGCTAACGCACCATTTTTGGTGCCTCCCACCGTAATCTCACCTTTTAATTCTTTACCTCCCTCAATTTCAAAAATTTGGCTCATCATCTTTAATTTAAGACAAAAGAAAGAAAAAAGCAAATCAAAAATTAAAAAATAAAAGCGGGTAAAGAAGGATGATAATGAAAAAACATCTTATTTTTAATGAATGTCTAAACGGCCAATGGCTGAGGGCAGCGAGGATTTTTCTTCGAAAAATCCTCGCTGCCTTATTTATTATTAGTCATTAAAGCTTGATTAATCATTAGAAATTTGTCATTAGACATTCTATTGGGGGGATCCTTCACTTCGTTCAGGATGACAAAGGGATAGTTTTAAGGTTTTAAGTTGCAGTTTTGAATTTTGATCTTTGATTTTTGATCTTTTATTGCGTTTACTTTTTTCTTTTTGATCTTTGATTTTTGATTTTTGACTTTTTATTGTATAATTTCTTTAATGCAATCTTCTCTAAAA
>Ga0208825_1002790_pt1 | contig 11111 bp, 8 predicted proteins | sample AD_UKC113_MetaG_FD_184450 | JGI IMG/M metagenome (GOLD analysis project Ga0208825, IMG submission 184450) | Active sludge microbial communities of municipal wastewater-treating anaerobic digesters from Hong Kong - AD_UKC113_MetaG (SPAdes)... | ecosystem: Engineered > Bioreactor > Anaerobic >...
ATTTTTTCTGATTTAGGCTTTGATTATAAAATTGATAAAGAAAAAATTATTATTAATTCTGTTCCAGTTGAATTTGTAAATACTGATTTTAAAAAACTTTTTGATGAAATATTCTCATTAGGAAATGAACAGAGTGATGTTTCTAAGGAAGCTAATAAGTTGAAAGAGGATATACTTGCTACAATGGCATGTCATTCAAGTGTTAGGAGTGGACAGAGCCTGCATAGAGAGGAGATGATTGATATTTATAAAAGACTAATTCAGTGTGAAAATCCATATAGTTGTCCTCATGGAAGACCTGCTGTATGGAAATTAAAGCTAAGTGAAATTGATTCTAATTTTGAGAGAACATACTAATGAAAAATACTGGTACTCTTTATTTAATTCCTACATCTTTGAGTAAAAGACCTTTAGTGGAAGAGCTTAAGGAGAGTGATATGAATATTGTAAGAACTTTATCCTATTTTATCGTTGAAACTCCTAAAATTGCTAGGAGCTATTTTAAGGGCTTAGGTGTTGTTATTCAAAACATTGATATGAGGGTTTTAGATGAACATACAAAACAAAATGATATTCCATTTTTAATTGAGCCTCTTGTACAAGGATTTAGTATGGGATTAATGACTGATGCTGGCTGTCCTGGGGTAGGGGATCCAGGGAGTTTAGTTGTAAGAGAGTGTCATAAACTTGGTATAAAGGTTGTACCTCTTGTTGGTCCTTCTTCTATCATTCTTTCTTTAATGGCTTCTGGTCTTAATGGCCAGAGATTTAGATTTCTAGGCTATCTTCCTAAGAACCCTGAGAGTAGAAGGAAGATAATAAAGAGAATTGAGAATGAATCTATAAGGAATAATGAGTCAGAGATCTTTATAGAGGCTCCATATAGAAATAAGAGGCTTTTTGATGATTTGATGAGTGTATGTAATGCCAATACTGAATTAGCTGTTGCTGTTGATCTTACTGGTAAGAATGAAGATATTAGGACTATGAAAATTAGTGAATGGAAGATGTCAAAGAATATTAATATTTTAGATATTCCTAGTATATATATTCTATTAGGGAAAAAATAAATCGGGGAAACAGGACTTGAACCTGCGACCTCTGCGTCCCAAACGCAGCGTTCTAGCCATCTGAACTATTCCCCGATCAGTGCAGATGATTTTATCACATTATTAATTATTTCTCTATTTAATCGAACCTAATATCATTCAAAAAAGATAGTAAAATCATAGTGATTGACTTGTTTTCAATAATATGATTACAATGTATGTGTAATTAATAATTTACTAAAAATTAATAATGGAAAACACACAAGTTGAGAAGATTAATTCTTCAAATAGTTTGAAGAAGACTTTAAGTATGTGTATACTAAGTCTTTTTCTTTTTTTAATATTAATACTTGTATATGAATATTTCCGTATTGTACCAGAGAATGTAAGGTTTACTAATATAACCTCTACTTCTGTTACGGTTAGTTGGAATACAAAGAATCCTATTTCAGCAACAGCAGTATATAAAAAAGGAGATGGAGGGTTTATTAATTTGTTTGGAATAGGTAAACAGGTGTTTTATGATACAAGGGATTTAGTAAAAGCAGAACTTAAGGCAGTAGAACAAACAAGTAAAAATATTGCTAAGAGTGATGATATATCTGTTAGTATGAGTGAAGTAAAAACAGAGGTAAAGGTAACGGATAAAGGAAAGTATTATACACATCATGTTGAGATAAAGGGTTTAGATCCTGAAACAGAATATTCATTCTTTGTTGGGGATGATCTTCTTTACAGGGCAATAAAGGATGTAGATGGTAATACGACAGTTAAAACAGCGAAGGTTGCAGAGAGTGTAAAAACACCTGTTCCTGCATATGGGAGTATATATGATTCGATGAATACAGAACTTTCATTTGATCAATTAGCACCAATAAATGATGGGATTGTGTATTTTAATTATGTAGACAGGATAACAGGGAAGAAAAGTAATCTATTTTCAGGAGTATTGAATGAAGAGGGTAATTGGTATATTGATGTCGTTGGTGCAGTAGATGATGAGGGGAAACCTTTTATGGAAACATATGATACTGTTGAGGGTAATGTTTATGTTGAATTAAATATAAATGCAGGTAATCTTGGTATGTGGAGAAAAATAGAGAATGCATATGTTCTTACTCCTGCTAGTAATACTGTAATTAATATGCCTAATGCTGTTGTTGATCCTACTATAGAGGGCAGTGTGGTAAGAATAGAAAAGGAAGTAGAAACATCTGTAAAAGGAGCAAGGGACAATATTCTTGCTAAATTAACTGGAGAAGATGAACCAACTACACCATGTGTATGTCCATCTGGTTATTCAGCATATTGCCCGAGTGGTAAAACTTGCACTAGTATAACTCAGAGAGGTCCTAATTGTAAGGAGAGAACTTGTTATAAGGTCAATACCACTCCTGCACCAACACCTACTCCTGCACCAACACCTACAAAACCAACTATAGAAGATTGTAGTTATTTTTCTACTTTCGATTGTAATAGTCCTTGCTATTTTATTAATGACTCTGGTAATTATGAACAGTGTGGAGTGGGGCCAGACCATTGTAATATGGGAAGACTTAAGGAACTTGGATTAGATTGTGATGACGATGCAAATAATGTACCACAAGAAAATAATACTTGTGCTGGTGGAGCTGTATTAGGTCAATGTACATATGTAAAAGGTGAAAGATGTAAACAGTGTAAATGGGTACAAAATAAATGGGGAGGATATAGAGCAATATGGTCAAAAGTAGATGATAGCTTGTGTGATGGTAAAGAAACACAGTCCGTATTTAATTGTCCAGGTCTTCCTACTTGTGATAATGGTAAATTAGATTTAAATACAAACAGTTGTATATGTAATACTGGCTACAATTGGGATAATACATTTAAAAGGTGTGTTCAGGTAAATACAAATACCTGTTACTATCCTAGACAAAGTTGTTATATAAACGGTAAACAAGGATATTGTACGGGTAGTCATGAGTGTAAATTAAATGGTGAGAAATGTTCTAAAGATGGAAAAGAAGGACAATATAGTAATGGAGAATGTATTTATAAACCAGAAGAAGATATTGATGAATGTACAGAAGACCCAAAAGCAAAGGGATGTCCATGTGAAATAGAAAACGAAGACGGATCTAAATCTAAAGGAGTATATATTACTTTAAGGGGGATTTGTGTTATAGTGGGAGAAGAATGTAATGTGTTTTTTTCCACTACAGGAAATTATCTAAATGGAACATGGGGTGAAAATGGAGATTGTGTAGAGGATAATACTCAAAAAGTTCCTATATCAAATATTTCTCCAGAGCAATATTGTTGGTCAAGATCTGGTGTATTCTATATTTTTCAGGATAATAAATTATATGAATGTATAGACAATATTTTAAGTGGACCAGTCCAAAATGACGAATCGGTAGCAGCAAAATCCTGTGAAGCATTTGCAACTTCTAAAGGTACAGAAAACAAGTGTAATGCTGGATATCCTGGTTGGGGAGCAGCATCCTATTGCTACTATGATGGTGTTTATTATTATTGTAGAGGTGGTAAATGGATGAATGTTGAAGATGTTAATGAGGAAGATGATGTAATTGTTGGACAAATAACAACAATAAAGCCGGGAGAAGAATGCACGGGTAGAGATATGAGTATTAGATGTCAGTGCTCTGATAGTTCTGGTAGCAATAGAATTATAAATGTTGGACAATGGTGTGTTGAGGTTAGTTCATGTCTTGGAGGTGGGTCATCTAAAGACAACGGAAAGGTTTGTAATCTAGATGGGAAAAGATGTGATGAGAATGGGTGTTCTAAATCAAATGTAGAATCTAATGTCCCTGTGTTAGATGCAAATAAGCAGAAGTCTTGTAATTATCCTGAATGTAGATGTGTTGGTGGAGAAGATGATGGGAATTTAATAGGTATAAATCAGTTTTGTAGAGAAACGTCTGGATGTCATGTATTTTCAGATGCTGAAGAAGTTTTAAATAAAATATGTAACAAAGAAGGAAATACTTGTAGCTCTGAGAATATTGGAACGAATGTTTGTGATGGGAACAAAGATGTTGTATACAATTATGCATATAAGAAGATAAAACCTACTGACAGATGTGTTTTTTCTCAAGAAGAAGAGAAGACTAGAATATATAGAGATAATGACCGTTGTGAATGTTCAAACAATCCAAATAAGTACATTTATGAAAATGAGTTCTGTATATCTACCGATAATTGTAAAGCTTTTTATACATCTTGCATGGAGCAGGGAAACACTTCTGATTATTGTACAACTCAAACCATTCAACAAGTTTGTGATAAAAACGGCCGTACATGCTCATATCCATCATTTAAATGTGATGGGAAAATTAAGAATAGTCAACTTATAAATGGAATTTCTAATAGTAAAGAAATTTCTTTTATAAATAAATCTGTGATTGACTTTAAGAATCTTAAAGTATCTGCTCAATCTAATAATATTAACTCCCAGTATGTAATAGATCAAAAAACAGGAATGTTTGTTAATCTACCACAAGGAGAATATATATTTGAATATGAAGGACAACAATACTACTTTGAAGTTACTGATCCATATGGAAATAAAAGAGTATTTATTGATAAAGGCTTAGATGGAAAATATGACGAAGGAACAGATATATTGGTAAGTGATTTAGCCTCAATAGTTCAAATAGAACCAATAGAATTAAAATATACATATGTATTAAAACAAGGATTTAACTTTGTATCATTCCCATTCTTAGTATCAAATCAAGAGTATAGAACAGCAGCAAGCCTTCTTAAAAAGCTAAATGAGGTATATAAAGATACAATATATTCAATTGCTAAATATGATGGCTCATGGAAAGTAGTAGGACAAAATGTAGAGCTATACAGTGCCAATGATTTCCAGTTAGTACCAGGACAAGGATATGTAATTAAAGCAAAAGATGATGTAACAATAGATGTATGGGGTAAACCAATTAAATATGATAAAGACTCTCCTAATGCACCTGTTACACTCTTTAAAGGTTGGAACCTTGTTGGACTGTATGGTAGTGGAGTAAAACAGTACACAGCTAAGACACTGCTTGAAGATATAAATAAGTATGAGAAAGTTGACTTTAGTGCAGATAATGTAAGTAAATGGGATAACGAATTACAAAGATATGAAGGATTCCAAGTATCTGATAAAAATGGTGTCCCAACAGAATATGGTTTTGACTATCCAATATACCTACTTAACTCATACTTTGTAAGGGTACAAGATGGAGAAGGTAATTGGCAGCCTGAATTAGCACAGTAAAGAAAAGGGGACTGAAAATGTCCCCTTTATATAATCAACTATTTATTAACGATATTTAATCAATCTCTCCCATTAGCTTTAATGCGAAATCCGATAAGTATGGGATATCAAATCTCTCTCCCTTTGTAACTTTAAGAAGACCAATAATAAAAAGTACAAAGAAAATCATTGAAAGTAAACCTGCTATTGGAGCACCAATGAAAGGAATAAATCCAATAAAATAGACAATGTTAAAAAAAGCAAACTGAGTAGCATGATATCTAACAAAAAGGTCTTTCTTTTCTACAAACATTAATATTAACCCTACTATTGGAATGCATGCTATTATTGCCATTGTAGAGTTCTGAGGATTATATTTTATCTCATCTAATGTATATACTTTTTTTGCTTTTTTCTCTGTTGTTTTTGTTTCTTTTTTAGTTTCTGCCATTTGTAAAACAACTTAAATTAATACATTAGTATACAAAGATATTTGAGAATATGGAAGAGGTATACTATAAGTAGTTGAAAGGTATACTAAACGTAGTATACTTAAATATGGATGAAAAGCTAACACAAAGACAGGAGGAGGTATTAAAAGTAATTAGAAACTTTTTCTTAGACAATGGTTATGCTCCATCACTTACCGAACTTCAACAAATGCTTAATATCAGTACTAAAAGAGGAGTTGTAAATCATTTAAAGGTACTTGAGAAGAAGGGGTACATTATTAGGACTAATAAAGCAAGAGGAATTCATGTCGTAAAGGATCAAACAGATGAGAATTATGATTATTTAGTTGGTATACCAATACTTGGATATGCTAATGCAGGAACTCCAATTGCACTAGCACAGGAAGAAAATCTTGGGACTTTACAGGTTGATAGGTCTTTAATAAACAAGAAAGGGAGGGAGTTATTTGCATTAATGATAAAGGGAGATTCTATGGATATGAAAGAAATTAATGGAAAGAATTTAAAAGATGGGCATTATGTTATTGTTCAGAAAGATTCTGAATATGAGGATGGTGATACAGTTATTGCTATTGTAGATGGATGTGCTACTGTAAAGAATATTAAGAAAAGTAAAGATATGGTAATTTTATACCCTCAATCAAGTAATCCTGTGCACAAACCTATATATCTTAACTCAAAAAGTAACTCAATGATAAATGGAAAAGTAATAATGGTATTGGATAATCCTAATATATAGCTTACCTTATTTCAACACTCTCTACATATTTTTTCATTATTCTCTTAAACTTCTCAAGCTCTTCTTGACTAAATGAGTTTGTACTGTTAAGTGTAGGATTAATTGTTTTACCTGGTCTAAAATTTTGAATGTAATATCTTTTTGAACCAGAAATGAGCTGTCCAATGCCCTTTACAGAATCAATGGTGTGAATACCTTTTACATATGTTGTTCTAAATTCATAATCTCGTGCTTTTCCCTTTATTAATGCTATGCTCCTCTCAATCTCATCATATCCAATTTTATCTTTAAGGTTTTGAATATATATCTCCTTTTCATATTTAACATCCATTGCCCAATAATCAACAATATCAAGGTCTAATATTTTCTTAACAACTTTTGAGTTTGTACCATTTGTATCAAGCTTAGCTAAAAATCCCATATTTTTAATTTTTTTAATAAAGGGAATTAAATCTTTTTGTAAAGTTGGTTCACCACCTGTAATAACCACACCATCTATTAAAGATTTTCTCTTTTTTAGAAAAGAAAATATCTCTTCTTCACTTACTGCCATATTCTTTCTAAATGGTTGTATTACTAACTCTGGATTATGACAATACTCACATCTTAAGTTGCAACCATACGTGAACACAAGACAAGCAAGCTTTCCTGGGTAGTCAAGAAGAGTTGATTTTTGAAAGGCAGAGATTAACATTTAAATATGAAATGTTACCCTATCACCAAATTCAGATTGTTTACCAGGATTCCACTGAGTAACAGGTCTAATATATCCAACAACTCTTGAATACACCTCACACCTTTGTCTTGTAACAACCTTTTTCTCTTTTTTAGTCATATGAATAATAATAAAAATTTAAATTACTTCATTAAACTGCATTCCATCTACATACCCTGCCTCTGCATCACATTTAGGACAGTAAAAGTGCTCACCAGCAATATATCCATGCTTTGGACATATACTAAAAGTAGGAGTAATTGAGAAATATGGAAGTCTGTAATTCTCAGCTACCTTTTTCACAAGAGTCTTTACACTCTGTGTAGATGGCATCCTTTCTCCTAAGAATATATGCAATACAGTACCTCCTGTATATTTACACTGGAACTCATCCTGTAAATCAAGAGCATCAAATACATCATCAGTAAAGCCTACAGGAAGCTGGGACGAGTTAGTATAGTAGGGGGACTCGTTCATCTTTCTGCTTAAATCAGATGCTGCAATTATTTTATCACCATATTTCTTTTTATCTGCCTTTGCAAATCTATATGTAGTACTTTCACCAGGAGTAGCTTCAAGATTAAACAATTGATTTGTTTGAAGCTGATAATCCATTAATCTTTCTCTCATATGTTTCATTATTTCTAAACCAAACTTTCTTCCCTTGGCAGATGTAATATCATTTCCTGTACCAAGGAAGTTAATTAAAGCCTCATTTAAACCAAGAATTCCAATTGTATTAAAATGATTTTTAAAATATTCACCAAATCTCTCCTTAATATCTTTTAAGTAAAACTTCGAGTATGGGTATAATCCTTGATCCATATATTTCTCAATTTGAGACCTTTTAATTAACAAACTCTGTTTAGCAAGGTCCATAAGCTTATCTAATCTCTTAAAAAAGTCTTTTTTATCTTTTGCAAGATATCCAATTCTTGGCATATTAATAGTTACAACACCAATACTACCAGTAAGTGGATTCGCACCAAATAACCCGCCGCCTCTTTTTCTTAGCTCTCTATTGTCCAATCTAAGTCGACAGTTATGTGTTAAAATTCCTGTTGTTCCTACAGTAAACATGGGAATATCATTTGATACTTCAAAACAGTATGCTGTTGAATTTGGAATCTTTTCTATCTCTTTTATTTTTACCCATAATTTTTTGTCTTTCTTAAACCAAAAATCTCCATACTGTTTTCTTCCTAACTTATATATTAAAACTGCAAAGTTAGAGGCCTTTCCTAACCTATTACTCCTATTATCCTCATATATAGAGGTTGTTGTACCAAGTGTTGCAGCAAGCATATTTAATGACTCAACCATTTTCTTTGATGATGTATATATTCTATTTCTATTCCCACCATCAGTAGCTAAATGACCTTCAAGCACTCCTAATCGGAACTCTTTGGATGTACCATACAGTCTTGCTGTATATGTCTTTTCTGTTTCTTTTCCATCTACATAATCCTTACATAAACCAACTGCAGCCTTAGAGTATATCTTTAGTGTAAAGAGCTTTGTGCTTTTATACTCTTTTGTTGAATAGTTTGCACCAAAATATTCTTGTGCGATATTAATTAACTTTCTTGATACATCTCCCTTTTGCTCTAAAGAAAGAGAAAATACAACAGTAGTATCTCCATCAAATGAACCATCGCCTGCAAATGCACCTACAAAATACCCCAAGTCACTATTTCCGCCGCTTCCTTTATAGCTATTCAAAGAGTATGGAAGATACATATCATTAGTAAGATTAGCTCCTTTGAGCTCTTCGATATCTGATTTACTATCTCTTAATACATAATTAAGATGCTGTTGGGACATTTTTATAACATGACCATTGGACAATGTAACTTTAATCATTTTTTGATTTTCGTATTTATTAAACTTTCCTTTAACAAATCTTCTATCACTATATATCTCATACTCATCTTGTTTAGAGTTTCCCTCATAAACATTCCTTATACTTGAATATTCCAAACCTCTTCCTCTTGTTGATTTTATTAATACTTTTTCATCTCCCGCTAAGGGGCACATAGATCTTGCATCATCAGGGCTCATATCTGAGTTAATAAAGTTGGAGAAGTAAGGAATCCCATACTTAGCAGTCATCTCCCATAATGATTCATACTTAGGACTATCCCAATCAAAATCTTTAGTTATATTATATGTAGGAATAGGGTAGGAGAATAACCTTCCTTGTGCATCACCCTCCATCATAACTTCACAGAATGCTTGATTAAGCAAATCCATTTCTTCTTGAAAATCCCCATATTTTTCCTTTTGAGGTTTACCACCAATAATTACATTCTCTTTTGCTAACATACCATTTGGAACAAGGTCCATTGTTATATTAGAAAAAGGAGTTTGGCATCCCACCCTTGTAGGAACATTCATATTAAACAGAAACTCTTGCATCTTCTGCTTTACCTCTTTGTATGACAACTTATCATACCTTATAAACGGAGCAAGAAGAGTATCAAAACTAGAAAAAGCCTGAGCACCTGCAGCCTCGTGCTGAAGAGTATATATGAAGTTAACACACTGACCCAGTGCTGCACTAAAATGCTTAGGAGGAGCACAAGATATCTTCCCAGGAACACCAGTAAAACCTCGCAGTAGTAGATCTTTTAAATCCCATCCACAGCAGTATGTAGCAAGCATACCAAGGTCATGAATATGAAAATCAGCATTAACATGAGCATTAGAAATAGCTTTAGGATATATTGAATATAGCCAGTAATTAGCTTGTACAGTAGAAGAAATATGATTATTAAGCCCCTGCCAGGAATATGTCATATTGCTATTCTCCTTAACTCTCCAGTCAGCCTCATCAATATATCCTCTTACAAGCTCATCTGCATCAATTAATGACTTAATATTCTTTACCTTGTTCTTAAGCTTAACAAACAAATCAAGAGCCATAGCAGTCTTACCATGTCCCATATCTTTTAATGTCTCTTTTACCTCAGAAAAGATTTCTTCGGTAGTAATCTCCTCATCATCTGAATACTTTTCAAGAAGTCTTTTAACAACCTCATCAGAAACCTTTTTAGCTCTCTCTCTATCTTTTCCACCAACACTTTCTGCAGCCTTAAATATAGAAGATGTAATTCTTTCTTGATCAAATTCTACTAATCTTCCATCTCTTTTTCTTACTTTAAAAGGAATATTGTCTTTTTTCTCTTTTGTCATGGCAGTTTTAACTAAGTTAAGTTCTCAATTTCTTTCTTTAAATCATTAATTGTTTCAAAGTCTTTATAAACCGATGCAAACCTCATATATGCAAGAGGATCAAGTGTTTTTAGCCAATCTAACACCATATTCCCAATCTCAACAGTCGTAAGAGGTGAGGAACTAGTAATTGCCTTTCTTGTTACCCTCTCACAAAACTCTTCTATTTCCTCTTCACTTATCTTTTCTAAATCAACAGCCTTTTTAATACTTTTCTTTAATTTCTCACAATCAAAATTCTCAAAAGAGCCATCTTTTTTAATTACAACAACCTCAACCTTTTCAATTCTTTCGTAGGTAGTGTATCTTCTTCCACATCGCAAGCACTGTCGTCTTCTTCTAGTTGAGTGATCCTCACTATTATCTCTTTTGTCAACTACTTTTGATGCACTACTTCCACAGTATGGACACTTCATATTTACAACCTGTTGTATTTAGTATATTAGGCTACCCCAACTAGTTGTATCAGTCAAAGGCCTATAACTTTACTAAAATGCAGTTATTGCCTACAATATGTGGTATTTGTGTAAAGTAAAAATAACTACAGGTTGTATTACACATCTTACAAGTTAAAATATATTCCCATTGCAATATAATAGTTTAACTGATTAAATATTAAATAAGTTCTAAAAAATTAAAACATGAT
>Ga0208825_1002793_pt1 | contig 11089 bp, 8 predicted proteins | sample AD_UKC113_MetaG_FD_184450 | JGI IMG/M metagenome (GOLD analysis project Ga0208825, IMG submission 184450) | Active sludge microbial communities of municipal wastewater-treating anaerobic digesters from Hong Kong - AD_UKC113_MetaG (SPAdes)... | ecosystem: Engineered > Bioreactor > Anaerobic >...
AAGGAGTCGCAGCCTTCGAGCTCGGGGAGCAGACCCATTTCCCAGGCCACCCTCAGGACTCGATTGGGAACCAGGGTGTTGACTCCGACCCAGATTCCTCCCACCCGGATCAACTCGAGGGTATGGGCCAAGATCCGGCCCCGGCCCGGGGCGGGGGAAACCAGCACCGGAGAGCCCGGTCTCAAGAGGCCCAGCATGCTCCCCGAGTTGTTGCAGTGGACCCAAGTGCGCCCTTCCTGCGTCTCCACTTCCACCCGAAAGCGCTTTTCCCGCCGGACGAACCGCGCCGAGAAACTGCCCCGGGGAAACACCAAAAGCGGATCCTTCGGATCTCGCTGCATGAGGGGTCCTTCCTTTGAAGTTTCTTTTGACGCAGGGTCGCCGTTCCCCTACACTTCCCCGTCCTAACGAGAGCAATCTTTACCAGGAAAGGAAGTCCTTGATCAACCCATCTCCGATCGACGACGAGCCGGGAAAACCGGGAACAGATCCTCTTTCCTTCCGCCGGCACCTGGGCCCCATCCTGTTTCTTACGGCGATCTTTTTCGTGAACTTCATTGCCCGCATCATCCCTTCTCCCCTGATGCCCACCATCGAAAAGGACTTGAACCTGGACCACGGGCAGGCCGGATCCCTCTTTCTCCTGATCGCCTCGGGGTATTTCCTCTCCCTGACGACGTCCGGGTTCGTGTCCCACCGGCTGCGCCATCGCAAGACCATCCTTCTTTCCTGTGCGGCCTTGGGGATCACGTTTCTGGGCACGAGCCTCAGCGGGAGTCTTTCGAGCCTTCGCGCGGGGCTCTTTCTCATGGGCATGGCCGCGGGCCTGTATCTTCCCTCGGGAATCGCCTCCATCACCTCTCTGGTAGCCCCCAAGCACTGGGGAAAAGCCATCTCCATTCACGAACTTGCCCCCAATCTGGCCTTTGTCTGTGCCCCGCTGTTTTCGGAACTGGTCCTCTCCCGGGCTTCCTGGCGCGCCATGGTGGGACTGGTCGGGGGCGCCTCCCTTCTTCTGGGCCTGGCCTTCTCGCGGTTCTCCCGGGCCGGGGATTTCCCCGGGCAGAAGCCGTCCTTCGGCGCCTTGAGGCCTTTGCTGGGCCAATCCTCTCTCTGGATCATGATTCTTCTGTTCAGCATCGGAATCAGCGGGTCCCAGGGGATTTACTCGATGCTGCCCCTCTACCTGGTGTCCGAACAGGGCATGGGAGAGAGCTGGGCCAACAGCCTCCTGGCCTTGTCCCGAATTCCCACGCCCGCCCTGGCCCTGGCGGGAGGGTGGGCCTCGGATCGTTTCGGCCTCCGACGAACCATGACCGTGAGCCTGCTTCTCACGGGGCTGAGCACCCTGCTCCTGGGCCTGGCCCCCTCTTCGTGGATCGTATGGGTGATCTTTGTTCAGGCGGGCCTTTCCGTGTGCTTCTTTCCCGCCGCCCTGGCAGCCATGTCCCTCATCGGTCCTCCCCAGTCCCGGAACGTGGTGATTTCCGTGATCATCTCCATGGCTTTCCTGGTGGGAGCGGGGGGGGCCCCCACCCTCATCGGGATCCTGGGAAAGACGGACTCCTTTGCCCACGGGATCTCCGTGGTGGGCACCCTCCTGGTGCTGGCGGGGGTTCTTGCCTCTTTCATCCGCCTTCCCCGCAGGGGCGAGACCGGGCCCTCTTGATGCGCGGGCGCCCGGCTCGCCGGGTCTTCAAAAGACCTGCCCCCGGCACGACTTTCTTCTCTTTGGCGGGTGTCCTGGATTCCACTGTTTGAGCCCGTGACGGGATGGATTTGGAAACGACTTCCTCGATTTGGCGAGGACGATCCTGCCATGCCCGTCAAAGAGAGACCTCCGAAGCCCGCCTCCGCACCCGGCACCGCCGCGACGGGCAGAAGAACCGCCCTTTCGTCTCCCGAAAAGCGAAGAGAAATTCTTCGTCTTGCTTGCGGTTGCAGGCAAGTTCGAGGACCCGGCGGCGGCCGATGTCATTGGACCCGCTCCCGCCTTCAGCCGTAGGGCGGGCAGGACAAGACCCGTGCCCACCTTACCCGGCTACTTGGCTGAGGCGAATTGCCCAACCAAGGACCGGAGCCAAAGGGGGCCACACGGGGTGCCGTGGAAGTGTGCAGTGCTGGGGCTCGCCTCGGCTCAGCCCCAACGTTCGACCGACTCCACAATAGGCAAATGACGGCGTAGAAGCCGACAACGGAGCGGCGAAGCTGCAGCATCGTGAGAGTTGATGTCCCTACCCGAATGTGGTTTAAATAGGCCGGGTCGTATGGGTATGAGAAAGAGCATGGTCAACGGGTCTTGCGGAAGGACGCATGAACAATAGGGAATATCGACTGGTCGATCTCTTTTCCGGCGCCGGGGGTCTCACTCTGGGGTTTACCAAATCATTCGGTCATTCCTTCCTGCCCATATGGGCCAACGATTCTAACGAGTCCGCAGTACAAACCTACAACAAGAACTTCGGGAAGCACTGCATTCACGGGGACATCCTTTCCCTTCTATCCCGCGCCGATGGAAGGATTCCTTTCGCGGACGTGGTGATCGGAGGCCCGCCGTGCCAGGGATTCAGTCTTCTCAACAAACAACGCACCCAAGATCCCCGCAAGCAACTATGGCGACCGTTCCTGGAGGTCGTGCAGAAGACGGGGTCCCGAGTCTTTCTTATGGAAAACGTCCCGCAGCTCCTGGGTTCGCCGGAACATGAGGAGATCGTTCGGGAGGCGGAAGCGCTGGGCTTCGTCTGCACTTGGGCCAAATTGTGCGCCGCCGACTATGGTGTTCCTCAAACCAGATGGCGGGCCTTCATTCTGGGGAGCCGCATCGGGGATCCTACACGGTTCTTCCCGCCGAGGAAAACTCACCGTAATCCCTCCAACGGTACGTCTTCGGAGTCGGAGTACGTCCCCAATCCCCTTCCCTGGCGGACCGTAAGGGACGCCATAGCCGATCTTCCTCCTCCCGTCGGGGTTCACATCAGGGAGGATTCTCCTCCTTTGGATCTGCATTTCGGCAGGAACCCCACCGCTATCAGCCTTAGGCGATACAAGACGGTATCCAAAGAAGGCATGAATCGAATCGACCTCCAGCGTCTGGCACCCGAACTGACTCCCGACTGTTGGATCCGGAAAGAGTCCGGAGGGACCGATTTGTTCGGCAGATTGTGGTGGGATAGGCCGGCATTCACCATCAGGACGGAATTCTTCAAGCCCGAAAAGGGTCGCTACCTTCATCCGAGTCAACACAGACCGATAACCCATCGAGAGGCTGCCAGACTCCAGACATTTCCCGACGACTTCCGTTTCTGCGGATCTAAAATAGAAATCGCCAAACAAATCGGAAATGCGGTCCCTCCCCTCCTGGCGGCAAGACTCGCCGACTGTGTAACCGAACTGATCCGGAGCTCAGAAGAACGGGACGATGTCCGACAGGCCCATGCCTGAAGGGGGAAACATCCATAACCAAGGTAAGAGGCGGCAATACCAAAGCCGGCGAGAAGGGTCGGAAGCATTCCACACGGTCTGGTGATTTGGGATTGCATGACCGGAAAGAAACAACGGAGACATTCCTACTGCGGGAGCTTCTAAATAATTGGCGGTACGAGGGGCAAGCGCCGGGGATAGGATCAGGGCTTTCTTGGAAGCCAACGTCGGCAGGGTCGTCACGACACAGGAAATCCGGGAGGTTGCCGGAATTAGCGAGTATGCCGGGCGAATTCGGGAGTTGAGAGACCTGGAGGGGATGCAAATCAGCTCCCACAAAGACCGTCATGACCTCAAGCCCGGTGAATATATACTGGAAACGTCGGAGCGCAGAACTACGTTCGGTGCGGCGGTATCGATCCAATTGCGCAACGAGATCCTGGAGAGAAATGGTTACACATGCCAAAACTGCGGAGCAGGGCCTGGAGACCCCGATCCCTTTAACCCCAGCAGAAAGGTGTCCCTTCACATAGACCACGTGACACCCCTGAGCCAGGGGGGGAACCAACGAGAAGGCCAACCGGCGGGTCCTCTGTTCGATCTGCAGCCAGAGCAGGGCCAATCTTCAGCCCGTCAGCGAGGGTGCGCGAAACATCCTCGCAAGAATCCGACGAGCACCAAAGCTGGTTCAAAGAGAGATCTACGAGGCCCTGAAACGGTCTTTCGGGGGTTAGGCTCTCTCCCGAGGGCCTATCAGCGTGGAGATGTTTACGGGTATTCGTCTGCGTACTTCGGCCCGAACAGTGCGTAAAAACCTGCCTCTTTTGAAGTAGGAGGCGGCGTGATGAATTTACACAAAATTGTTGACACTACCCCGGCCCGCCTCACTTCGTGGTTCAATCGCCTCATATCGGGAAGGCTCTGCTTTTCTCCCCCGGGAGTTTTTTGCCGAAGCGGGCAGCTTGTTTATGAAGAAACTGCAGCGATTCCCTGCCGGGATCGCTCCCCGTTTGCGGACCCAGACGGTGGGCAGGACAAAACCCGTGCCCACCCTACCTGCTCGGCAAAGCACCGTTTCATCCAAGGGGGCGCCCTCGTGCATGAAAGATTCCCGCGCAAGCGAGCGTCCATAAAGGGCCTGTATGCCTTCTGGATGCCCGCCTTCGCGGGGATGACGGGCTGATGCTCTCCGAATCGCTCAAATCGGGCGGGAACCTAGTGCAGTCCTCCCGGTGGAGGTCGGCAAGGTCAAGGGCGAAGATTGCGTACAATACAATGGGGCGCCCTCCCTTCCACATGGATCTCGTGCCGATGCCGGGATTCCTCCGGGATCCTGCGGCCGGAGCCCTATTCCGGAAGGGAGGAACGTCGCAATTGCCCTCGGCAGGGGGAGTCCAATCCCCAAACCCCAACCCGAAAAGGAGGCACGGATCCCCGGTTCATCGGCAGGAAGGCAGAAAGCCCCGGTTGTCCGATGGGTGCCGCGGAAGCTTAGTGGTACCCTTCCTCCGCCACAACCTTCCCCCGAAACACCCAGTAGCTGTACACGGTGTAGGCCAGGACCACGGGCAGCACCAGGCACACTCCCCACAGGGTGAACAGCATGGTTTCCCTCTGGGCCGCCGCCTCGTAGACGGTAACGCCGGGAAGAACGGCGTAAGGGTAGACGGCCGCCAGGAGTCCCAGGTAGGCGGAAACGAACAGGACCACGCTGCTCCAGAAGGGAAGCAACTCCCGCCGTTTCCGGAGGCTGCGAATCAGCGTCAGGAAAGCCCCAACCCCCAGCAGGGGAAAGGACCAGATGAAATACACCCGCGGAACGCTGAACCATCGGGCCGGGATGGAGGGGTCGTGAAGAGGCGTCCAGACGCTCACCAGGAGCATGAAACCGGCCACCACCCACGCCAGGAAGAAGGCCTGGCGGTAGGCCCGCTCCTGGACCGGACCCGTGGTCTTGAGCACCAGGTAAGTGGCTCCCAAAAGCCCGTAGCCCCCGATCAGGGCAAGGCCCACCATCACGGAAAAAGGATTGAGCCAGTCGAAAGCCCCTCCCGCAAACTGGCCGTTCACCACCCGGGTCCCCGAGAGGTAGGATCCCAGGGTGACCCCCAGGGCAAAAACCGCCGTCAGGCTGCCTCCGAAGAAGGCTCGGTTCCACGGAGACTTTCGCGTGGAGTTCGCCCGGAACTCGAAGGCCGTTCCCCGGAAGATGAGCCCGAAGAGAAAGGTCAAGAGCGGGATGTAGAGGGCGCTGAAAAGCACGGAATAGACCATGGGGAAGGTGGCGAAGAGGGCCCCGCCCCCGAAGACGATCCACGTTTGATTGGCATCCCAGACGGGGGCGATGCTGTTCATGAGAACGTCCCGCTCGGCCTCGTTGCGGGCGGTGGGAAAGAGGATCCCCACTCCCAGGCTGAATCCGTCCAGCACCACGTACAGAAGGATCACAAGCCCGACAAGGCAAAGCCAAAGGTTCACCAGGTCCATCAGCTTTCCTCCGTCCCTTGGGCGACCCCTTGGATCGGGCGAAATCCCGCCGGTCTTTGGATCGGGGGAATCGGGCTCGAGAAGTCCGGTCCCCGATGCAGGGTTTTTAGCACGTAATAGAAATAACTGGTCCCGATCAAACTGAAAAAGCCCAGGAAGAGCAACAGGGACCAGACCACGTTTCCGGCCGCGATGGGCGAGACTCCGTCCGCCGTGCGCAGGATTCCGTACACCAGCCAGGGTTGCCTGCCCACTTCCGCGGTCACCCAGCCGGATACCGTCGCCGCAAACCCCAGGGGCTGAACCGCCACTAGGGCAACCAGGAACGGGCGGGAATCATAGAGCCTTTTGCGGCGCCACAGAAAGGCGGCCCACCCCATGAGGGCCAGGTACAGGAAACCCACGGCCACCATCAGTCGGAAGGACCAGAAGGTGATGAGGGCGTTGGGTCGGTCCCCGGGAGGAAATTCCTTCAGGCCCGTGACCTTTCCGTCCCAGGTACGGGTGATGAGAAGGCTCAGGACGTGGGGAATGGTCACCTCCCAGCGATTGCGCTCTTCCTGCATGTCCGGCAGGGCAAAAAGGACGAAAGGGGCCCCGCCCCGGGTGTTGGTATTCCAGTGGGCCTCCATGGCCGCCAACTTGGGCGGCTGGTGTTTCGCCACGACCACGCCCTTGAAGTCCCCCACCAGGACCTGGAGGGGAGCCGCCACGGCCGCCATCACCAGGGCCAGGGAAAGGGATTTTCGAAAAAACGCGGGGTTTCGGCCCCGGAGGAGATAATAGGCGCTGATGCCCGCCACGGCGAACGCCGCCGTCTCGTAGGAAGCCAGCAGCATGTGGCTGAGATGAGTGGGCAGGGAGGGATTGAAGATGGCGGAAAGAAAATCGGTCACGTAGAATCGACCCTCGGCAAAGCGATAGCCCGCAGGGGTTTGCATCCAGGCGTTGGCGGCCATGATCCAGAAGGCCGAAAGCCCGGCGCCCAAGGCCACCAGGCAGGTCGAAAGGAAATGGATCCCCCGGGGAACCCGGTTCCATCCGAACAGCATGATTCCCAGGAACCCGGCCTCGAGGAAGAAGGCCGTCATGCCCTCATAGGCCATGAGGGGCGCAATGACGTTGGCCACCGCCTGGGAAAACCGGGCGAAATTGGTGCCGAACTCGAACTCGAGAGTGATCCCCGACACCACCCCTACCGCAAAATGAATGGCAAAGATCTTCACCCAGAACCGGTACAGTCGGTAGTAGATCTCTTCCTTCTTCCACAGCCAGAGAAGCTCGACGACCACCAGGTACAAGGCCAACCCGATGGTCAAGGTCGGAAAAAGGATATGAAAGGCGGTGGTCAGTGCAAACTGCCATCTCGACAACAGGACGACATCCATAAAAGTCCTCTTGGATTTCCGCGCCCCGGAGAAACGGCCCGCTTCTTCCGGGGACGGCAAAATCGCGGACGACGGTGGGAAGCAGGGCTGCCGTATCTTCGCTCCCGACCGGAAAGACATACGATGAACGCGGCTATCCTAACCGCTCCCGTTTTCGGGATCAAGCCGTTCGAAAGCGGCCCGGGGGTCCGGCGGTCCTCCTTTCTCGATCCTTCTCCCTAATTTTCCGGCGGAAGAGAGAAATCGGTCGAGTCCTCCGATTCCGGCATCGATCTTGCTTAACCAGGATCGTGTTGTTTTCCCCCCCCCTGCCCTCTCCCTCCTCCCGGGAGGGAGGGGGTTTTCTTTGCCCGGGACCCTTCCCCGGGTTCGCCGAGGTCCAAAACCGGTCCGGAACGGCCCCCCTCCCGCACCGGGTTCGACGCCGAGGAAAAGCCCTGGCACCGTGACGAACCTTTCCGGCAAGCGGCACCGCGGGCACTCTTCTCCGGGAAGCGGCGTTCCACGGCAGCGCCCGCCGGTGAGCGCGTCCGAACCGAGTCTCCCGCCGGAGGAGAGCCGGGAAAGAAGGGGGTGATCCGGGCCCGAAAAAGGTTGAGCAATCGTTTCGACTTTCCTATTATTCCCTCAGCGGTCACGCACCACGATGGGGTCGGGGTCTTGCCCCCGCGACGGCGTTCGGAAACGATGACCGGTTCCATGCGTGGAGAGGAGCTCTCCCACCCCGTTCGGGAGCTCCCCGGGAAGAATCAGGGAAACCAGGACCTCGATCATGGCAAGAGTCCTCATTGTGGACGACGATCCCGATACGTCCGAGCTGCTTCGCGAACTGGTGAGGCGCGTGGGCCACGAGGCCGCATGCGCTCACACCCTTGCCCGGGGCATGGAGGAACTGCTGGCCGCACCGTACGATGTCGTGTTCCTGGACGTGCGCCTGCCCGACGGGAACGGGCTGGATTTGCTCCCCCGGATCCGGGAGACCGCCTCCTCACCGGAAGTGATCATCATCACGGGCTACGGAGACGCAGACGGGGCGGAGCTCGCCGTGAAAAGCGGGGCCTGGGACTACATCCAGAAACCCTTCCTGGCCCAGACCATCCTTCTTCCCCTCAAACGGGTCTTCCAGTACCGGGAAAACCTTCGGGAATGCCGGAAACAGACGGTCACCCTCAAGTTTGACGGATTGGTGGGAAACAGCGCTCCCATGAGAGCCTGCCTGGACCAGGTTGCCCAGGCGGCCAACAGTGACGCCCACGTGCTCATCACCGGCGAAACCGGAACGGGCAAGGAGCTCTTCTCGAGGGCCATCCACGACAACAGCTCCCGCAGGAACCGAAGCCTGGTGGTGGTCGATTGCGCCGCACTCCCCGAAACCCTAGTGGAAAGCTTTCTGTTCGGGCACGAGAAAGGGGCCTTCACCGGCGCGGACCGGGCCAAGGAAGGCCTTGTCAAACAGGCCAACGAAGGGACCCTGTTCCTGGACGAAGTGGGGGAACTGCCCCTCTCCGTTCAGAAGACCTTCCTGCGGGTCCTTCAAGAGCGCCGGTTTCGAGCCGTGGGGGGCAAGGAGGAGACCCGGAGCGATTTCAGGCTCATTGCCGCAACCAACCGAAACCTGGACCGAATGGTGGAGGAGGGCCTGTTCCGAAAGGACCTTCTCTTTCGAATCCGGTCCATCTCCATCGAACTCCCCCCCTTGAGAAATCGCCCCGAAGACATCCAGGAACTGGCGTTCCATTACCTGTCCAAGCTCTGCAAGAATTACGATATCGAGGGGAAGGGCTTTTCTCCCGACTTCCTCGAGGCGATCACCCAGTACCATTGGCCCGGCAACGTCCGGGAGCTCATCAATGCCCTCGAAAGCGCCATTTCGGCGGCACGCTACGAACCCATCCTTTTCCTGAAACACCTTCCGACCCAGATCCGCGTCCAGGTGATGAGGTCGGCCATGGCCAAAGGCGAGGCCTCCGGCGGCCGGGAATCCCGGGAATCGAGCATGGATTCCAAGGACTTCCCCAGCTACCGGGACCTGCGCAATTCGGTCCTCGAGGAGGCCGAAAGGAAGTATTTCGAGAACCTGCTGGAATACACCCACGGCAACCTCAAGGAAGCGTGTCGGGTTTCCAGGCTGGGGAGGACCCAGTTGTACATGCTCTTGAAAAAACACGGCCTTTCCCGGTCCGACCGATAAGGGCCTCCCTCAGTGTCCGGACTTTCCGGACGAAGGTCCGGTTTTTTTGAAATGCCCTCCGTTGCCCGCTGCCCGCAAGTTTTCTCTCTCTTGCCCTCCCTCCGTGTTCACTTTTTCCGAACATTTCTTCTCCGCAGTTCCCGAGGGCCGGGTCCCTCTCGTTGAAGAAGCCGAACCAACCTCGCTCCCGCCTTCGGCACACCTTGGAGATAGGACCCGATTGATGGCCCGGATTGGAAACCCCCTCGGCACGACCTTTGCCTCTACCCCTGGTTCGACCGGGGAGGGTCTTTCACCGGGGACCCGGGTCCCGAAGCCGCGGATGCCGGTGACACCCGGAAATCCGATCCCCAAAACGGGGACTCGACGGCCAGGGGCAACACTCTTCCAGGACCCCGTCCACGCCTGGAAGGCAACGGGGCCCAATGCCGTTCGGCCCCGTCCGGAGGCAATAGACCCGGAGTTCGCTGCCTTGAGACTGCTGCTGTATTTCTCCGATTCCGAGACTGCCGGAAGAAAGCTCCTGGAAGCCGTCTACAAGCGGATTCCTCCCGAGGAGACGGAAGTCCATCGGGACATGAAGAGCCTCTCCGACCGATTCCGCCGTCCCCGCGGAGAGCTTCGAGTGGCGGTAATCCTGTGCTCGAGCCGGGAAGAGCTCTCGCAAATCGTCTCCCTGGGTCCCCTCATTTCCGATTTGCGCATCCTCCTGCTCCTTCCCGACAGGGAGCGGGAGACCATTGCCCGGGGACACACCCTGTATCCCCGTTTCCTCAGCTTTGTGGACGAGAGCTTCGAAGAGGTCGGAGCGGTTCTGGGAAAGATGCTGGCGCGCAGCGGCTCTTGACCGAGATTCCGGATCGATTGGCGAAAGATGTGTGGACGTTCTTCATGAGGAGGCTACTGATGTTTTCCGGAAAGACCGAGAAGACCACCAGTATCGGACGTACCATGTTGTGGGTCATGTGTGCGATATTTGTGGCGACCACCTGCGTTCTCAGCGTTTTCTTTTACTACCAGACTCAATCCTACGCCATCGGCGAGGCCGAAAAGAAGATCAAGAACCTGCTCCTGGAACACCAGGCCCTTCACGCCTACATCGCCAAGCACCAGAAACCGGCCATTGGAAAGCTCAAGGAGGAAGGAAAGCTTCCTAAGGAATACTTTTCCCCGGAAATTTTGTCCTCTTCGTACATCACCAGGAACCTGCACGAGTATTACAACGACCTGAGAAAAAAGAGCCAACTTCCCGAATTCTATTACAAACTGGCGGCAAACAACCCCCGAAACCCACTCAACAAGAGCGACGAATTCGAACGGGACCTCATCCGGAGGTTCAATACCGGGGACATGACCGAGTATAAGCAGGTCATCGAGAAAGAGGGCAATCGGTACCTTTACTACGCCTTGCCGTTCACCAAGAACACCCAGGACTGCATGGGTTGCCACAGCACTCCCGACGTAGCCCCGAAGGAATTGCTGGATCGCTACGGGGACAAGAGCGGCTTCGGAGAAAAGATCGGAGAGACCCGGGCCATCATTTCCATTCGAGCCCCCCTGGACACGGAAATCCAACAAGCGAACAAGACCTTTCTCGCCATTG
>Ga0208825_1002794_pt1 | contig 11084 bp, 13 predicted proteins | sample AD_UKC113_MetaG_FD_184450 | JGI IMG/M metagenome (GOLD analysis project Ga0208825, IMG submission 184450) | Active sludge microbial communities of municipal wastewater-treating anaerobic digesters from Hong Kong - AD_UKC113_MetaG (SPAdes)... | ecosystem: Engineered > Bioreactor > Anaerobic >...
AAAGAAAATTTCTTAACATAGAAATTTTTTATGTAGTAATTGAAACTATTTGTTCTTTCAGAATTTATTGGATAGAACTCATCAATTTGAACAAAATAATAATTTTTTAAGTTTGGTTTTTTTTCAGAAAGTCCCCACTGCTTTAATTCTTCTTTTATCTCTTTTTTATTCCAGTTATTTATGTAATATGATGCCCATTCAATAAAATATTCAGGTGTTTTTCCTGTGGGGAGAGAAAAAACTCCTTCTTCATTTAATTGTAGCCACTCAATAAATCTTAATGCAACAATTTTTCCCAATAATGAGAAATTTGGGACTTCAATTATTTTAATTCTTTCAAATGGGTATTTTTCTTTTTTACCAAATTTTTCTAATGCAACTTTTTCTAAATTTGAATTAAAATTATATTGCTTCATTTATATTATTTTGTTTTTTAAACTCATTTTCGGTTATTTCAATTATTTTTTTTATTTCTGCAAGTCGTCCAATTCCAACTTTCCCAGAAGCAAGTTCTCCTTTTTCAGGACCAATAAATTTATATCCATACTTTTTTAATTTCTGAACATTTTCTTCAACAATTTTGTTTTTCCACATATTATCATTCATACCAGGTGCAAATATAACAGTACCTGAAAAAGCAAAAATAGTACAGGTAAGAAGGTCATCAGATATACCTGATGCAATTTTACCAATTATATTTGCAGTTGCAGGGGCAACAAGAATAATATCTGCAAATTCGCTTAAAGAAATATGGTCTTGTTTATAATTTTTTCTGTCAAACATATCAACATAGACCTGATTTTTAGAAAGGACTTCAAGAGTTAATGGAGAAATGAATTTTGTTGCTTTTTCTGTCATAATTACCTTAACTTCCCAATTTCTTTTTTTAAATTCCCTTACAATTTCACAACTTTTGTAAGCAGAAATTGAACCACAAACACCAATAATTATATTTTTTTCCATTTTTATTAACTCCGTTTAATTTCTTCCTCTAACCAAACCAATTAAAGTTGCTTACTCTGTTTCTCAGAGTTGGTGCGTCATCTCCCCCTTTGTAAAACCGACTAAAGTAGCAAAGTTTAGCACACAGAGTTGGTGCCGTAATGTATTTCAATAGGCACAACGGGGCAGGGGGACTTTAAGGGCGATTTCTAAATCCACCCCATCCCTCCTTTATAAAAGGAGGGAGTGTAGTTGTCTCCCTTTATTAAAGGTAGAAAGAGAGGGATTTAATAAAAGATAAATGAAAATCCATCCCCTCGGGCATAGCCCACGGGCGAGCATCTTCCCTGTCCCTGTCCGCCAATTCCGCCAAATTCGGCTAGAATTTCGAATCCGACACGATTTTTGGCGGAAAGAGTGTCGGATTCGCAATGTTTTGTAGCGAACTTTGTGGCGGAGTGGAGAGAAGAAAAAAAGAGGAAAATTAAATTTCTCTTTCAAATTTTTTCTTCTAATCGCAATTTTATTAAAAAAGAGTAGGGGGATTTTTCCTTTACTCTGTTCCTTTTTGGTGCATTTTCTTTGCTGTATTATATGCATCTGAAATACTATATATTCCTAAAATAATTATTCCTATAAGACCAATAAAAAATAATATAATTCCCCAGACAAGAAATGAAAAAGGGGTCATTCCATTCCATAAAAAGAAAAACAAAAAGATAGAGCCAATTATAAAAATCAAAAGAGAAAAAGCAGAGAGGAAAATCAAGTATAATCCCTTCCTTATTTCACCATTATAAATCTGTCCTAACCCATTTACAACAAAAGAAAGTAGGGCAGAAATTCTTGGATTTGGTAAATTATTTTCTTCCATTTTAATCAATTCTTCCTTTTGTAGATGGGGTGCTTTTGCCTTCTTTTTTCATTGCTTCTTTTAAAGATAAGGCAACGCCTTTAAAAATTGCTTCATTTATGTGGTGAAGATTTTTACCATAAACAAAATTTATATGAAGGGTAATACCTGAATGATTTACAAAACCATTGAAAAATTCCTTTATATCTTCAATTTCTAAAACACTCTCTTTTTTTCTAATATCAGGAACATTAAAAACAAGAAAAGGTCTACCTGAAATGTCAACTGATATATTCACTAGTGTTTCATCCATTGGCATTGAAGAAAACCCAAATCTTCTAATTCCCTTTTTATCTCCCAATGCTTGTTTTATACTTTCTCCTAAACATATTCCAACATCTTCAACAAGGTGATGAGTATCAACTTCAATATCTCCTTTTGCCTTTATTTTGCTATCTATTCCTGAAAATTTTGAAAATAATTCTAACATATGAGATAAAAATCCAATATCTGTTTTTACTTCATAATTTCCATTGCCATCTAAATTTATTTCTATTAATATATCTGTCTCTTTTGTTTTTCTTATAATTTTCCCTTTTCTCATATTTATATTTTACTTTTTCTTTTATCTAATTGTCAATTGTGTTCAACCCCGGCGGTTAGAAAAGTAGAAGAGTTTTTATTTAAAAATTATACTTGAAAATATTTTATTATTGTATCAGCGAATTTTCTAAATGTATCAACATAAGAGAAATTTTTATAAACTTTTTCTAAATCTATATATAAATATTCATGAACTATGATATTTCTAAACTTTATTAATTTTTTCATATCCTCTTCTAAATTTTTATCAATTATTCCATTTTCTCTTAATTCTTTAATAATTAAAGAATATGTATCTGGAATAGGCAAATTTTTTTCTGATAGTAAAAAAGTTCCAATATCAAGACAAATTTCAATTGCAACCTGAAAATTTCTGCATGCACTATCTTGACATTTCCAGTCAGTTAGAAATTCTGATAAGGAAATTTTACTTAAATTATCTAATTTATTCAAAGCAACTTCTAATTTTTCAAGACGATTTTTTACTGGAATTGGCAATTCCATATTTCCTCTCCTTAATTCTTCTAATAAGTGCTTGTTCAGAAAAATTTCTTAACTTCTCTGTATCAAAAAATTCTCTTAATTTTCTTAACTCAAACTCAATCCTTTTATTTGCATCTTTACTCAAAATAATTTTTCTTGTTTTCAAAATTTCCTTAAAGAAAGATGGGGAAATTTCATTTAATATAACGACATCCACTTCATCCGTTTTTAGGACAGTATTTATTATTTCAATTAGTTCTTCTTTTTTATCAAAATAATCAATGCCTTCTTTTAAATAAAAAGCAAAATCAATATCGCTTAAAGGAGAAATTTTATTTTTACCATATGACCCAAATAAATAAAAGAATATTACATCTTCATCACTTTTAATTTCTTCCTCTAATTTTTTCAACAATGGGAAAATATTATGTTTTATTCTCTTTTCTCTTATCATCTCTTCTCTCCTTCCCCTTTTTTCCTTTCTTCTCCTGAAGATATCCCTTACCCACATCTTCTAAAATCCTCTTGGGTAAAGGGATTTCCTTTGAGCCTATTTTCTTTTATAAAATAGAAAATTACTACCTTTCTCTTTACTTTATCACTTTTCAGATAATACAATAAAGTTTAGAATATCTTTTTCAAAATTCACTCTGTTCTTTCATCTCCCTCCTTTTGTAAAGGAGGACTTATGGGTAAGGGATAACTCCTAAAGAAGTATAAGATGACAAAGTATTTTACTTTGTACCTTTGCTACTTTCTACCTTGTGTCTTTGTTATTCATTGTACCTTGAATTTTTCCTTAGAGAAAGGAAGTTGGCTATTTTAACAACAGGAAATATTATAAAAGAAAGATAAAGACCAAATGTAGGTAGAATTAAAAATGGTATAACAACAGAAGATAAAGAACCACCAAGCAAATCAAAAGCATATAATTTTCCTGTTTTATCTACAAATTGGGATTTATCAAGAAAAGAAATAAGCCCAAATTCAAGACCAACAAAAAAACCAGAAATAAAAATCATACCAAGTAAAAAAGGAAATGAAATTGTTCTTAGAAAATAAATTGTAATAAATGAAAGAATATAAAAAGAAAGAACAAATGTCTCAATATAAAATATGTTTTCTTTTTTTAAGAAATTCATTGAAATAATGGACCCTATTGAAATGCCTCCCATAAATAAAGCAGTTAAAGTTGAAATTTTTGAATAGACATAACCAAAAATTACCTGAGTAATAATAATTAAAAGTGATTCAAATCCAAAAGATACAAATCCATTTGTAAAAACAATTTTTGAACCAACATTTTTTCTTGAAATGAGTAAAAATAATATAAAAATGAAAAAAAGAAGAAAATACAAAATATTTTTATTCTCTGAAATAATTTTAAAGTAATTAAAAAAGAAATTGCCAATTTTCTTGTTAGAAAGAGAAAGGAAGTTGGAAACTGAAATCAAGAGGAGGAATTGATTGTTAATTGTATTTTCATTTGTTTTTATTATATTTTTCCTTATATATTGTTTTTCTTTTTCATGACTTAAAGTGTATTTTATATATGATGGGTTGAAAAAATCATTATCATAAATAAAATTTTTATTAACTTGGTTTAATTGTACATTTGAAAATATAGAAATGAAAGGATATGTAAAAATAAATTTTGAATATTCAAAATGTTTTTTAAATGTATTATAGACAATTGAATGAATTTGTGAAATATCTTTTCCAGCATATTCATAGTTACCTGGCAGCAATAAAGAAACAATTTTTGTTTTTTTTGATAGATGAGAAACAAAAGAAGAAGTAAACCGAGTATTTTGATAAAAGTTCAAAGGAAATGTCTCTCCAAGGAAAATAACATCAAAATTCAGGGCTGTTTTTTTTATAAAAGGGTCTAATTGTGAATTTATAAATATCAAGTTTTTATAATTTTTTTTCAAGAAATTTTTTTTAATAATTTCTATTTTTTTGCTATCTACATCAACATAATAAATATTTTTTGGTTTATATTTTTCAATTTCATCAATTATTTCTGGATTTGACACAACAAGGACATTTTCTAATTTATCAAGAAAACATATTGAAAAGAAAACTATATTTTTTAAAGAATAAATATCTGGTTGATTTGAAATTTCAGGTATTCCATTTGTTGAAAGGACAATTTCTTTATCCTTTTTAACTATTTCAATATTTTGATATGGAGTATAAAATGAGTTGGCAATTTCAAATGGTTTCCACTTAAAATTTAATGAAATGTTTTCAAGAACATTGGAATAAAAAAGAATAAGTAAGAAAGGAAGAAGTAAAAAATAAGAGAATTTTTTAGGTCTGATAAAAGTAAAAAGATTAACAATAGATATTATAGAAAGAACAAAAAATGGATTAGAATTTAAAAAGAAGAAGAAATAAATTATAATTCCACCAACCAACGCCCCTAATCCCTCTAATCCATAAACTTTACCGCTACTTTTCTCTTCTTTAAAAAGAGAAGAAAGAAGAACAAAACGGCTTCCTTCAAAGAGTCCGGATAAAAAAACAATAAAAAATGAGGATATAATAAATGGTAGAAAAAACTGTATTTGAGAAATATGTCTTAAAGTTCTTAAAAGGAAAATTGAGAGAATAAAAAAAACATTTTCAAAAATTGTTAAAAAATTAAAAGGAGAAGAATAATTTTTAACTTTTTTGAATAAGAAACTACCAATTCCACAACCAGCCATCCAGAAGAAAAGGACAATAACAAAGGAAAATTCACTACCAAAGAAACTACAAAAAAACTCTCTTAAAAGAATTGTTTGAAAAATAATTCCACAAATACCTTTAAGAAAAATAGACATTTATAATAATTTGGTAAAAGTAAAATGAACTTTACTGATAAAGCACAAAATCCTCCTCCATCCCCCTTTACAAAAGGGGGAATTTTAACTCCTTCCCTTTCCAAGGGAAGGTAGGGATGGATTTATTAAAATCTCCCCTTGCCCCTCTTTTATAAAGAGGGGAACATTCTTCATCTCTCCGCCAAAATGCGCGTCGGACAGGCTTTAATAAAAGGGGGAGATGACGCACCAACTCTATCTTGCTAATCCTACCCTCTTTAGTCGTATTGTTAAAGGGGGAAAATACTCTCCCTCCTTTAAAAAAGGATGACCGCCAATGTTTTAGTGGAGGAGAGGGCAGGGGGTGGATTTCTTCTTTACAATCCCCCTCATCCCCACCTTCTCCCCAGCGGGGAGAAGGATGAAATCTCCCCTCTATCTCCCGTTGTGCTATCTGAAAATCCCCAAATCCCCCTAACCCCCTTTGAAAAAGGGGGAAGAGATTAACTCCTTCCTTTGTAAAGGAAGGGTAGGGATGGATTTATTAAAATCTCCCCTTGCCCCTCTTTTATAAAGAGGGGCATATATGTCTCGCTTTTATTGTTTCAAGAACCATGTTCTTTTATCTTAACCATTTCAAAGGGGAAACTTGTAGGTAAAGGATAATAGCCATTGAGGGTAGGGGTTAGGGGTATTTTATTTTCTTTAAAAACAAGGGCTTTGGTTGAAATTATGGCAGGATAAAAAAAAAGAAGCCCCCGCAAAAAGCGGGGGCTTCTTTTGGTTTTCTTTGATTAATAAGGATTCCTTACCCTTGCCTGAGTACCACCAGCATTATCAACATTGGGGAACATATCATTTTTTGTTGCTTTACCAACTGGAATCCATGATACATGCCCATCAACATAGCATGCGTTTACACCATCATTTTTGTGGTTAAGAAGTCCTACCGGTGTTGCACTCGCTCCACCTGATGTTGTTGCCGCTCCTGACTTTAAAGCAGTATAACTCCAGTCAGTACCAGGGGCGGTTCCAGGAGCAGGAGTACCACTAGTAGGAACAGCTTTATCAACCACAAGGACTGTATCTATATCAACTGCTTCTGAACACCAGAGAGCATAAGCATAAGAACACCCATTGTCATCAGCATTTCCAGTGGTTCCAGGAACATAAACCAGTACATTACTTATTCCCTGGTTTGATTCTTCAGTAGCAAGGCCAACAGTCACATGGGAGAGGTCTGATGGGCATACAAATGTTTTTTGAGCAGAGACATAGTTTGGATAAAGAAGTCCTAAACAACCCGGAACTGTCTGTCCTGTACCTGCTGATGTAATAGGGAAAAATTCTCTGTAATCCTGGCTATACATTCTCAATGCAAGCCCTATTTGTTTCAAGTTAGATATACAGACAGACCTTCTTGCTTGTTCTCTTGCTCTTGCTAATGCTGGCAGTAACATTGCTGCTAAAATCGCTATAATCGCAATTACTACCAGCAATTCAATTAATGTAAATCCTTTTCTCTTTTTCATTTTTTTTCACCTCCTTTTTATATAATTTTTCAAATAACAATTACAACTAACTTAGAATGGTTGTGTAGTAGGTGGTGTATTTTCATCAGCACCATTGACCGGGTTCCTAATTTGTTCATAGTCAGTACCACCACTTACATCTGCTACAATCTGTCCTCCACCAATTTTAGGTACTGGTAATTTATAAACAGTACCATCCTTATAAGTTGGAACCCATGCCACATGTCCATCTACATATAAAACATTTATACCATCAATCCCGTGATTATCAGCTGTCTGACATCGGATATTAGTTGCGTCTGTCCATGCTCCACCATCACCTACCACTGTATTACTTGTACCAAAGTATGCAATTTCATCAGCACAGAGAACACTTTCATTTCTACTTTGTTCATTTAATCCAGGTGCATAAGCATAGGAAAGATGTTGACCAAAAAGAGGTAAGTTAGCCGCTGTTGCTGTTAAAGTTCCATAATTTCCTTCTATAACTCCTCTATCCATATCAATCCACCATGGTGCTTTTGTATCAGAAGAAGATGGACAAACAAATATCCCTGTATCTTTTGCATATTTTGGAACTAAAAGAGAAAGTGATTGTCCTGGACCACAGTCATCATTATCAAATGCTCCATTATAATCATAACCAGGGCAATTCTCATCATAGTCCTGTGCATACATTTTAATAGCAAGTCCTATTTGTTTTAAGTTGCTTATACAAACACCTCTCCTTGCCTGTTCTCTTGCTCTTGCTAATGCTGGCAGTAACATTGCTGCTAAAATCGCTATTATCGCAATTACTACCAGCAATTCAATCAATGTAAATCCTTTTCTGCATTTTTTCATTTTTTTTCACCTCCTTTTTTCTTTATTTTTTTCCCCTCACTTTTATTCTCTCCCTTTGTGAAAAGAGAAAAAGTGAAGGTGTTTTTCCTTTGCTTACTTTCTTAAATCCCCCTCAATCCCCTCCGCCAAAATGCTCGTTGGACAGAGACTGGGGATAAGGATGAAATCCCTCTTAATCTCCGTTGTGCTATCTGAGAGACGATAACGCACCAACTCTGCCCTGCTACCCTTTGCTTCCTTAGTCGGTTTTATAAAGGGAGAAGTTACTCCTTCCTTTGAAAAAGGAAGGTTGGCTCGCCCGTAGGGTCCTCGCTTTTGGCTATGGATCCTTCGGACTACGCCCGAGGGATGGATTTTATCAAATCCCCTCTTTTGTCGGTTTGTCAAAGGTGAGAAGTTTTTTCCTTCCTTTGAAAAAACCCTCACCGCAGGGATGGATTCTCTCTTTCACTTTATTTATACAACATATTTTTTATTTTGTCAAGTATATTTTATATCACAACTTTTTATTTTGTCAAATTTATTTTAACAATAACATTTTTATTCTGGTTTGTCAAGGTTTTTTTGTAAATTTTCTAAATTCTGTTTTAAGTTTGTAAGTTGGTCAATAATTTTATTAATTGCTTCTGAACTTTTTTTTATATCACCTGAGACCATTTTGTATGAATTTATTTCTGAATTTAGTTGAGATATTTTATCCTCATAATTTTTTGTTTTTTGTTGGAAAACAATATACTGAATTCCAAAGGCAATCCATCCAGAAAGTATTAAAATAAGAAATGTCAACTTTAACGATTTTTTCATTTTTCCTCCATTTTCATTTCAATTGCTTCTTTTGGACACTCATAGGAACATATACCGCATCCCTTACAATAATCATAATTAAAACCAACAAATTTACCATTTTCCTTATCAACAATAATTGCTCCTTCTGGACAGGATATCCAGCAAAATAAACAATGAATACATTTTTCTGGAATATGGCATGGTTTTAATATTCTCCAATTTCCTGTTTTAAATTTAAGAGATGTTGCTCCTTCTAATACATCTCCTTCTTTTAATTCTTTCCATCCAATGTTTTTTTCAGCCATTTTTCTCTCTCCTTTTAAATACCAAGGTACTGCCAAAATTTTTGTTATCTGCTTATTACTCCCTCACTCCTACCCCTCAGGCGTAGTCCAGAGGGATCCATAGCCAAAAGCGAGGAACCCTACGGGCGAGCCTCTCCCCACTGGGGAGAGGATTAAGGTGAGGGGGGATTTCATCTTTTTTTCATCTATTTTTTGACACTACCAATACCGACTACTTCATTATATGCTCTTTCAATTGCTTTTAAATTTCCTTCAATAACTTCTGGTTTATGTCTGAATTTTACTTCTAATTTTTTCTTTGTATCTTCAAGCAATTCCTTAATATCAAGAATCCCTGTAACTTTTACGAGAGCGCCCATCATTGGAGTATTGGGAATATCTCTTCCAATTGTTTCAATTGATATTTTTGTAGCATCAATAGTATAGACATTTCCATTAAAATTTAATCTTTTTTTAATTTCCTCTGGTTTTTCAGAGGTGTTCACTATCAAAATTCCTTTTTCGGGGTCTAAGCCATCAAGAATATTTACCTGTTCAATTAAACTTACATCAAGAACAACCACAACATCTGGATTTTCAATTCCTGAATGGATTCTTATTGGTGATGAACTTATCCTATTAAAAGAAGATACAGGAGCGCCCATTCTTTCAGGACCATATTCAGGAAATGCCTGAATATATTTTCCTGTTGAGACCGCTGCTTCTCCAAAAAGTAAAGCGGCTGTTTTTGCACCCTGTCCTCCTCTTCCATGCCATCTTATTTCAAACATTTGTTCCATTTTTCTTTTCCTTTTTTTATAAGTATTCAGTGGATTTGTTCATATTTATATTTTTACTTTAAAAATTCCCCTCGCCCCTCGGGCATAACCCATACGGGCGAGTATCAACCTTCTCCCCCAAAGGAGAAGAAAAAATCTCCCCCCACCCCTCTTTACAAAGAGGGGAGATGTTTTTTACTCCTTCCTTTTAAAAAGGAAGGTGGGCTCGCCCGTTGGGTCCTCGCTTTTGGCTATGGATCCTTAGGACTACGCCCGAGGGGATGGATTTCTTCTTTACAATCCCCCTCATCCCCGCCTTCTCCCCATCGGGGAGAAGGATGAAATCCCTCTTAAACTACCTTTATTTTATTATACAAAATCATAAATGTTTTAATTGTCAAAATTTCCAGCAAACCAAAAATGTAGAAGAAGAAAATTTCAATTCCTTTTAAATTATTATACTTCTTAAAAAATAAAATACAAATACTCCACAAAATCCCAAATAAAAAAGTTATAATGACAAAGGTATCTAAATTTTCTTTTACAAAATTAAAACTTATTTTCATTGAATCAAAAACAGGTCTGTCTTCAAGGATTATAACAAAAGGAGCAAAAAAAGTCAAAAGGATATAATAAACAGGAATAGAAAGCCATAAAAGGGTTATAATGGTTAAAATCGCAGCATTAACAACAGGTATTTTTTTAATAACTTCAATAATTCCGAAAGCAATAGCAAAAAGAAGAGCAAATGAAATACATACAAAAATTTTATAAAGAAGGACTCTTAAAAAAAAATAAAGACCATCAATAAAAATATCTTTGGATATAATAATTTGGTTTTTGATAATTTTTTTTATTCCTGAATAAACAGAGATTGTTATATAGTTTTCAAGTAATAAAAGAAAAAGTTGAATTATAAAAACTATGGATAGAACTTTTAAATTAATCTCCGACAATAAATTGCTTATTACAATATATAAAAAAACTATCAATGATAAATAAATATCATTTGTCTTTATATTAAATGTCTCTTTAAAAATTGATTTTAATTCTCTATTATTTTCATTCATTGTAAATATATTAGAGTTCAAATTTCTTCATATCTTATAATTAAACTACTTTTCTTTTGGGGAAGACGAATTTCCATCCCTTTATTCAATAATTTCTCC
>Ga0208825_1002796_pt1 | contig 11082 bp, 9 predicted proteins | sample AD_UKC113_MetaG_FD_184450 | JGI IMG/M metagenome (GOLD analysis project Ga0208825, IMG submission 184450) | Active sludge microbial communities of municipal wastewater-treating anaerobic digesters from Hong Kong - AD_UKC113_MetaG (SPAdes)... | ecosystem: Engineered > Bioreactor > Anaerobic >...
CAACCCGCAGAAAGTAACCATCGAAGCACCGGCCATTGAGAATTTTCAGCCGGCCAGGACTTTTAAGCCTGACGAGGAGATTCCAGTTGAGCCAGGTCGCGGCTGGCTTTTAATTCTTAAAACCCCTTAGCCAGGTTGATGGACAGTGTCCCATCGAAAGAACTTCGCCCCTTTATCCCTGGCCGGAAGCAGTAGCCGGCAATCATAATGGCTCAGAGCGAGCGCAATCCAGGCCCCTGCTTTTTAGGATAAATGAGGACTTAACTTGACAGGCTAAAGCCGAACATTCTACTCTAACCTTTAAGGTATCTTGTTTTGATATTGAGGTAAAAGATAACTTAATAACGAAGGCCTGAGGCTTTGGGAGCCGGAAGGCTAAATCACAACCAACGAAAGGAGCTTCAAAATGTTTTTCAGCCGCTACCAACAGCGCCGTCTGGCTTCAGTTTTATTTGTTTTGCCAGTCATACTGGGCTTTTTAGCTGCCCTGAATCTGCCGGCCAGGGCTCAATCGTCAGAGATCAAATTTGATGAGTTCTTCCTGGATAAAGCCCTGCGTCTTAATTTTTACTTGGTGGGTAATGCTAAGGAAGAACAGATCATCAAGCAGGATATCTATCAGGAAGATTGCTGGCCGGAGAGCAGGGTCAATCTGACCAATCCTTTTAACTATGGCCATTATTTTCTTCGCGTTTACGATGTCGCCTCCAACGAGTTAATCTATGCCAAGGGTTTTGATTGCCAGTTTGGCGAGTACAAAACCACGACCCCCGCCCTCAACGGAGTAAAAAAAGTCTTCCAGAGAGCGGTCAGAATCCCCTGGCCCAAGCGGCCGGTTAAAGTCGTTTTTGAAGCCAGGGATAGACAGAACCTCCTCCACCCGCTGGCCATAGAAACCATTGATCCCGGAGATTATCACCTGATCAAGGAAACCGCTAAAAGCAACGATTATATTTTTGAAGTTTTGAAAAGTGGTTCCCCTGCCGAAAAAGTTGATCTGGCTTTCCTGGCCGAAGGTTATACGGCCGAAGATAAAGATAAATTTGCGGCCGACGTCAAAAAGTTTTCGACCTTCCTGTTTGAAAAAGAGCCTTATAAAAGTAACCAGGCTAAATTTAATATCTATGGCGTCTTCCGGGCTTCCCTCGAACGAGGCATGGATGAGCCCAGGCAAAAAGCCTATAAGAACACTGCTCTTAAAGCTTCTTTCAATGCTTTTGACCTTGATCGCTATATGCTGACCGAAGAAGGTTTCGCCCTGAGGGAAATGGCTGCCCAGGTTCCTTATGATGCTATCGTGGTGCTGGTCAACAGCACCAGATACGGCGGCGGTGGAATTTATAATGATTACTGCATAACAACTGTTGATCACCAGGCCAGTCTCAGTGTTTTTATCCATGAATTCGGCCACAGTTTTGCCGGACTGGCGGATGAATACTACACCTCTGATGTGGCTTATAACGACTTTTACCCGGCCGGGGTTGAACCGCTCGAGCCCAATATCACTGCCTTGCTCGACCCGGCCTACATCAAATGGCAGGATCTGGTTTCACCCGGAATAGCCATTCCTACTGACTACGGTAAAGAAGAAACGGAAAAACTGCAGGCTGAAATGAGAGCCAGTTTCCAGGAAATGCGAAAAGCCCTGGAAGAGGGCAAAAAGAAAAATTTAAAAGAGGCCGACCTGAAAAAGATTCAGGCTCAATTCCAGGAAAAAAATAAACCGCTGATGGCCAAGATCCAGGCAATCCGGGAAAAATATAAACACCTGGAGGACAAAGTTGGTGCTTTTGAAGGAGCCGGTTATGCTGCTAAAGGCCTCTATCGCCCCCAGATGTACTGCGTGATGATTTCCAGCCCGAAGAATGAATTCTGCCAGGTCTGCCAGCGAGCCATCCAGCAGATGATTGATTACTACTCTAAATAATTATGGTTCCAGCCGGTAAGGCTAAATAAACGGGGAAGAAGACCGGTAGATAAGGCTGGTTAACCAAAAAAGGCAGACAGGTCTTGACAAAGTCTTATAATGAGTATAATTTTATAATTAATCTAATATTGTAATGGTTATAAAAATGAGAGCTCAAATCAAATTAAGAGAAAAACCAGATAAGCCCTGGAGCCTGGATGAAATCAGTCAATTCCTCAGCCAGCAGGGCATCCGCCCTTCTTTTCACCGGCTAAAAATTTTTGAATATTTGATTAATGAGCGTACCCACCCCACCGCCGATGAGATTTATGAAGTTCTGCGGAAAGACATCCCGGCCATTTCCCGGGCCACCGTTTACAACACCTTGAGGCTTTTTCTGGAGAAAAAGATCATTCAGCCGGTCAACCTGGAAAAGAATGAAGCCCGTTATGATGCCACTCTCACCTGGCATGGACATTTTAAGTGCCTCGGCTGCGGCCAGGTCTATGATGTCGGAATAGAAAGCCTCAAGCTTAGCGGGCTGGACAATTATCAAGTCCTGGAAAAACATCTCGACCTGAAGGGTCTCTGTCCTTCTTGCCGGGAGAGAAATAAATTTAAGGAACAGGAGGGAATAAATGGCTAAAAAGTATGGTATCTACAAATGTCTGAAGTGCGGAAATATTGTTGAGGTTCTGCACGAAGGAATGGGGACCTTAGTCTGCTGCGGCGAAGAGATGGCCTGGATGGAACCTAAAACTGCCGATACTGCTCAGGAAAAGCATGTGCCCTATATCGAAAAAGTAGCCGGCGGTTATCTGGTCAAAATCGGCCAGATGGTAGCTCATCCGATGGAAGAGAAGCACTATATCGAATGGATTGAACTTATTGCTGATGGTCAGGTTTACCGCCAGGAACTCAAGCCAGGGGATAAGCCTGAAGCTTTCTTTCCCATCACCGCCGCTAAGGTTTGGGCTCGTGAATACTGCAATATTCACCTGCTGTGGGAAAACAGAAATTAGTTAAGCTGGAACCGGCTCAACCGATAAAGTAAAAAAAGTTTGGTTAACGGCCCCGAAGTCTCAGGGCCAGAAAGAGTTTGATGTTTTTATTCAGGCTTAAATTAAGCAGGAGGTAAATAAATGGAAAACAATGAAACTAAAGGTTTCCCGTTAATCGGTGACAAATTGCCTGAGATGGCTGTCCAGACCACTCAGGGGATTAAAAAGCTCCCCCATGATTATGCGGGGAAATGGCTGGTGCTGTTCAGCCATCCGGCTGATTTTACGCCTGTCTGCACCACTGAATTTGTTTCCTTCGCCAAGAACTATGATAAGTTCAAAAAACTTAATGCTGAGCTCCTCGGCCTGTCAATTGATCAGGTTTTCAGCCACATCAAATGGATTGAGTGGATTGAAAATGAACTTAAAGTGGAAATCCCCTTCCCGATTATAGCTGATGACCAGGGCCGGGTAGCTGCCCGCCTGGGCATGATTCATCCCGGAGGCGGAACGAAAACAGTCAGAGCGGTCTTCATAGTTGACCCCGAAAGCATAATCAGGCTTATTCTCTTTTATCCGGCTGAAGTCGGCCGTAATATGTCAGAAATTCTCAGAATCCTTGAAGCCTTCCAGATTTCCGATAAATACGATGTCTCCCTCCCGGCCAACTGGCCAGATAACGAACTGATTAAAGATCACGGCATTATCCCTGCTCCGACTGATGTTAAAGGTGCTAAGGAGCGCAAAAATCAGAATGATTGTTTTGATTGGTGGTTCTGCCATAAAAAGGTGTGATTAAGGGCAAAAGACTTAAGAAGAGGGGGCGGTTTACCGCCCCCTTTTTTTGTCTTCCCGAGTCCACTTAGTAACTTTAAATAGCTGGCTAACTCTGTTCAGATGCAATATTTTACTATTGTAATAAATATAGATATATAATCAGAAATAGGAAAGGAGGAAACAAGATGACTAAATCAATGCCTACCAGGTTGACAGTCTTGCTTTTAGTTTCCTGGCTGCTGATGCCCCTGTTCCTCAATGCTCAGAATCCAAAGACCATTAAACTCAATGAGCCCAATAAAAAACGCGGCCTGTCGGTGATGGAAGCTCTGGCGGTAAGAGCCTCAGCTACCGAGTGGAGCACTCAGGATTTAAGTGCTCAGGATCTGTCCGACCTGCTATGGGCAGCCAATGGAATTAACCGCCCCGATAGCGGCAAAAAGACAGCTCCTTCGGCCATGAACGCTCAGGATGTTGATATCTATGTCTTCCTGAAAGATGGAGCCTATCTCTATGAGGCGAAAACTCACAGCCTGATCGAAGTCGTTAGTGGGGATCAACGGTCGTTATTCTTCCAGCCAAGACCGCCGCGGCCAGCCGGCGCCGGACAACCTGGAGACAAGCCGCCGGTGCCGGGCCAACCAGGCCAGCAGCCGCCAAAACCGGGCGAGCGTGGACAGCAACCGCCAACACCACCAGCCGGTGCTCCCCGTCCGCAGCAACAGATGACCATGGCCCCAGTCGTTCTCCTCTTAGTTTCTGATATCTCCAGATTCAGGGGAGGCAGCGACGAGATGAAAAAGGAATGGGCAGCTCTTGATACCGGTATCGTTTCCCAAAATATTTCTATTTTTTGTGCCGGCGTTGGACTCGGAACCAGACCGAGATCTGGCATGGATAAAGATAAGCTCAAGGAGTTACTCAAACTCAAAGATACCCAGCTTTTACTCCTCAACCACCCGGTCAGCTACAAAAAACAATAACCGCCCCCTGAACTCTTTATATTTTTGGCCAGGTCCAAAAACCTGCTTATATCTCTTAAAATTTTTTATTGACTCAAACTGATATCTAATATACTTTATTTATTAGTTATTTTTTAGACCTTCAGGAGGTGTCACGATGGCAAAGGATCAAGCTCCTGTCCGGAGAAGAGCTTTATCAACCGGTTTCTGGCTGATACTTATCCTTGTTTTGATAGTGATGGGCCTTTTATTGATTATCAGCAGCCGGGCCAAATCACCGGCTCCCTCAGGTCTTATATCCTTTCCGCCGCCAATTGATCCTCAGAAAATTCAGGATCAGGACGGGATGACCTGGGCTGATTACCGGCCTCTCCCAGGCCAGAACTGGGCTGACCCATCGCTCAAACCGGAACGGGGTTTCAAGTTAGCCGTCGTGGCAGTTGACTTTCCAGATCAACCCTTCGTCATGACCAGACCAAAAGGCTCTGATCCCTTCGGCAACCCCCAGGTTGACCCGATAGCCAGGGAAAAGGTGCCTCAATTTTTTGCTGATTTTTTTACCAAATCGCTTTCTGTTAACCACGGACTTGATATTCATCATTACTGGATGTGGCAATCGCGGGGAAAATTCGGGCTGACTCAGGTTGATACTTTCGGTCCCTTCGAGATGCCAAAACCACACTGGTGGTATGGTCTTAATGAGCACCGTCAGAACAAATCAACTCCTGACGGCAGTCTGGCTGCCGGGCGCCTGGAGAAAGATTGCGACGAACTCTGGATAAAAGACGCCGGCCAGGATATCAGGAAAAATTACGATGCCATCTTGCGGATTTATGCTGGCTATGATGAAACCGGCGTCTGGATGGAATTTGGCCAGATGAAATTTAAGAGCAAAGATGACATTCCACCCGAATGGGGCAACCCCAATCCGGATATGCCCCGCTGGGTTCCAACCCGGTATGTCGAGTGGACCAGCTGGTTGGCCGGTTCGCAGCAATGGGGCTTGTCATCCATGCGCCAGGGAGAGAACTCAGGCACCATCGCCCATGAACTGGGGCATTTCGCCTTTGACCTGCCTGATCTCAATAACAATCCCTACGTCCAGCCCTACCGCCGGGCAGCCGTCGGCCCCTGGGACTTGATGGACAGAGCCTGTTTCAATGGCCCGGGCGGTCCGCATCAGAGATGGGTTGTTCCACCCATCGCCGGAGCAGCTGGACCGGCTGGACTGATGGTCAGAGACAGAATGGCCTGCGGCTTCATTGCTGATGGCCAGCTGCTCACCCTGAGCCGGGAAGGGCTGGCTAAATCGGGCCTGGTGGTGGCTGAAGTCACGGCGCGGGAAGTTGACCCGCTACCCGGAGCTTTCACCGGAATAAATATCCGGCTCGACGGTTCTGAACCTGGTGACCGGACACCAGTCGATGACCCGGCCACCAATCCCCTCTCTTCCGGGATTCCTGATTATAATTTTTATTCCTTAGAAGTTGTCCAGCGAGTCGGCTTTGATTCTTTCTGCCCGGACAGCGGGGTCCTTCTCTCCAAAAATAAAGATAAGCTCTGGGGCCGTAACGGCGGACCCAATGCCTTCGATAGCTATATCTGGGTAATAGATGCTCACCCGGAAGATATAAATATGGTTGATTACGTCAGCCCAACTGGCGAAAAAGTCATGAGGACCATCGCCGATTACCGGCAGCTCAATGATGCCCTTTTTCACGCCGGACTTAATTCGGGCAGCCAGTTCGAGTACCGCGATGAGGCCAACCGGCTTCACTTCTATGTGGTCAATTTGAACCAGAACCAGGATGGGATTCTGACCTACACACTGGCTGTTCGTTCACTCGATGGCTCCGGGTCGCAGACAAGAGGCCTGGAACTCACTTCTCCTGAACCGAAACTTAGAGTCCAAAACGGGCTTATCCCGGTAACTTTTGAGCTTAAAAACACCGGGCTGGCCGCCGAAGTTGATCCAGAGCTCCATCCCTCAGATGTCTCTGGTCACCTCAACTATGACCTTTACAGACTGGAAGTGTCCATTAGCGGGCAGGGCTGGCAGGTTCAATTACCCAATGCCTTAGCTGCGGTTAAATTCGGCGAAACTTCAAAGATAACAGTTTATGTTTTGCCACCCGGCAGTGGTGACCGCCAGGCTACTTTAGTTCTGAAGGCCACTTCTGAGAGCCAGCCTGATAAGACAGCTCAGGCAACGGTCAATCTCAGTCTTTAAAAGCAAAGGCAGCTCACAGGTGACTTGAGATTGTGAGCCGGGTTCAGTCTGCCCGTGGAAGGGCGGGCTGAGCCCGAAGTCCGGTTATTTTTGAGCGGATTTTCTCTTTTACCAACTGATCAATCTCTCTCTGGTCTTAGCTGAGGCCAGCCTGCCTACCCCCTTTTGACATAACTTAAGGTATCATTTATACTTAACTAACATATTGCCTTCCCCGGGCACTGTCCTTTGAACCCGGGAACAGGCTAAAGCTAACCAGAAATAAAGAGAAATTTCGAGGTTTTTGATTAAGGATAAGACCGCCGGGCAGCGGCTCACAGGCTAATGGAAGACAACAAGAACAACAATAAGAGCAATAACAAGAAGAAATTAGCCAGAATAATTCTAACTGCCTTTGGCTTTTTACTTCTGGCTATTCTTATCTGGCGGGCCGGGCCCAAGGTCGTCTGGGAGAATATTGTCCAGGCAGGCTATTACCTGCCCTTGGTCTGTTTAACCGCCCTTTTCTGGATGTTCCTCCAGGCCATAGCCTGGTCCATCATCCAGGGCGCCTTTCAAAAAGTCCCGATTATGACCCTTTTCCGGGCAAAAATCATTGCTGACGGGCTCGGGACTCTTGTGCCGGTGGCTGCCAACATTGGCGGAGAAGCCGCCCGGGCAGTGATTATCAAGGAACATTCTCCACTGAATGAAGGTATTCCCGGAGTCGTTTTCGATAAAACCATTGAATATTTAGCCTCCTTAGCTTACTTAGCAGCCGGACTTTTCCTGTCTTTAATTTATCTTAAAATTCCTCAGAAGCTGAAAATTTCATCCCTGGTGGCTCTGTCGGTTATTTTCATCGCCCTGATAGTTATGGTCATCCTGCAATTTAAAGGGGTTTACTCCATTATCGGCCGCATAGCCAGAATTTCCCGCCGGAGCCGCCGCTGGTTTGAAGAAAAAGAAAGCAGCCTGAGAGATTTTGACCGGAATATGCGCCTGATGTTCAGCCATTCCAAAACAGGTTTGCTGATCGCTTTCCTTCTTCATTTTACCGCCCGTTGCCTGGGAGCTGTGGAAATCTACATCATAATCAGAGCTATGGGCTGGCCGGCCAGCCTGGTTAAAGTCGTTTTTATTTCGGTCTTTACAGTCATTATCAACACCGCCTTTTTCATCATCCCGGGCCAGTGGGGCGCCGCAGAAGGCGGCAGTTTGCTGGCCGCGGCCACCGTCGGTTATCCGCCGACCATCGGGCTCAGTGTCGGGCTGATCAGGCGGGTCCGTAAAATTATCTTTGCTGTCCTGACCGTGATTCTTACCGCAGCCGGTAAGCATAAAGAAAAAGAAAAATTAGCTACGGAGAATGTCAATGGTAGATAAGGCCGTTATCCTGCTCCGCCCCGGATCAGGTAAAAATATTTTAGGATTACCGCTTCTTTTAAGAGCTATTCTGGCCGGACGCCAGGCTGGCGTCAAAACTTTTTATCTAATCGGACCTGGAAAAGAGGCGGAACCCGCTCTGGTTGAATCAATAAAAAATGACCGGCGGATTTTATCTTCTCCGCTTGATTTACACTACCTCCAGGCTGAAGCTTTCTCCTCGCCAGGGAATCCAGCGGCCCAGGAATTATTCAATTCGCCGGAGGGATTTCTGGTCTTCGAAGGTGATACAGTTTTTGATCCAGCTCTTCTTGACGAAGCCAGACTCCATGAGCCTCAGAGGCAGGAAATAATAATTTTTAAAGTCAGTCCAGATACTGCCCCTGATCCAAATCCAAACTGGACAGGACTGGGAGTTATCCCTGGTAATTTGCTGCCCGGGCTTCTCGGCCGTCTCTGTTCGGATAACGATCAAGGCTCTGAGCTATTGGCTGCCCTTCCTTTGACAGCAGCCGTTAACCACTCGACGCTTTCCCCCGGACATTTTCTCCTCAGAGTAAATTCCAGGGAGTCGGAAAAAAGGGCTGAAAAAGTCTTGCTGTCCACTGCCCGCAAACCTCAGGATGGCTTTATCGCCAGGCACTTCAACCGGCATGTTTCCCTTTTTCTCAGTCAGAGGCTGATCAAGCTCCGGGTCAGTCCGAGTCTGCTGTCTTTCCTAAATTTTCTCATTGGCCTGGTCGGGGCCTGGCTGGCTGCCCTGGGCCGCGGCTACTGGACTTTTTTCTTAGCCGGTTTATGCTTTGAGCTGGCCAGCATTTTCGATGGCTGTGATGGCGAAGTCGCCCGCCTGACTTACAATACCTCGGACCGGGGGGCTTTTTCTGATGTTCTGCTGGATGCCTCCAGCTACATTATTTTCTTTAGTGGCCTGGCTCTCGGGCTTTACCGTTACAAGCAGGACAGTAATTACCTGACCTTGATGATCATCTTCCTTCTCTCAGCGGCCTGGTATTATTATAATCTGGCCCGTTATAGCCGGAGCTCAGGGATCGGTAAAAAGATATTCTTAGTGGCCAAGGAGATAGAGTCAAGACCTGAAAAGGAAAAGAAGCTGAGCCTGGTGGACAAAATAGCTGCTAAAGTGGCTTTTGCCGTCCGGCGTGATTTTTTTGCGACCGCAGTTTTCGTTCTCTTAGCTCTGGGACAGGCTCCGGTCGTTATTTATCTCATCTGTTCCGGCTCGCTGGCTGAGTCCATTTATTTCCATTTTTATGTCCAGAAAAAACTGGTCAGCCAGTCAGCCGAAATAAATTAAATTGCCAGCCAGTCCAGAATTATGTTAATTATGAAGACTGTTTAAGCCAATGAAAATACTTCATGTTCTGACTTCTTTTGAGCCGGCCTGGGCGGTGGGTGGTTCTATCACCGCTCACAGCAATCTCTGCCATGCTTTGCAGCGACTGGGCCATGAGGTAACGGTTTATGCCAGTAACGCTGACGGGCTCGGCGGCCAGCTGGCTGTCCCCCTCAAACAGCCGGTTGATTTAGATGGGCTCAAGGTCTGGTATTTCCCCTATGAACTGGGGCGAGTCCGGGCTTTTTACTCCAGGAGTCTTCTCCATCACCTCAAAGAGACCGCCTCTGATTTTGAGGTCATTCATTTAGCCGGTCTGTGGCAATATCTGTGCGTGGCCGCTTCGTCAATCGTGAAAAAACAGGGCATTCCTTCTATTATTACCCCTCATTCGAGTTTGATGGCTGCTTCCTTTTATGGCGTTGGGTCGCTCCGGACCAAAAAGTTTTACTGGAATTTATTCGGTAAAAAAGCCATCAAAAACGCTACTGCCGTTCATTTTCTAAGCGAGGGAGAACGCCAGGATTCAGAGGCTTTTACCCGAGGCGAGGCCAGTTTTATAGTTCCCAATGGCATTTTTACTGACCGTTATGAGAGAATGGAGAACCTCCGGGTCGAGCTCAGAAAGAAGTTAAACCTTCCTGAGAAGGCCTTGGTTCTGCTCTTTCTGGGCAGGCTTCATCCCAAAAAACAAATTGATTTAATAATCAAGGCTCTGCCGGCCGTTTTAAAACAGAGACCGGATGTTTTTCTCTTGCTGGTTGGTCCGCCTGGCAAGGAAGAATATGTCAATAATTTGAAAAATCTGGCGGCCAGTCTCGGCTTAGAAAAACAGGTTATCTGGGCCGGTCTTATTGATCACCACGAGACGCCCGCCTATTATTCAGCCTCCGATCTCATGGTTTTACCCAGCTTGGCCGAAGGAGTCAGTATGGCCCTGACCGAAGCGATGGCGGCTTCCCTGCCTCTTCTTATCACCAACCGGGTCGCTAATTGGGTAGAGATAGAGCAGGACGGAGCAGGATTGGTGGTCGAACCGGTGGCCTTTGAGGTAGAAAAAGCTCTGGTCAGGCTGGCCACTGACCCGACTCTTCTGGCCACACTGTCCAGACAGGCTAAAGAATCAGCCAGAAAACGATACGACATTAGCCAGGTTGCACCTCTTATGCTCAGGGCATATCAGGATGTAATCACCGGAGAAAGAAGTCCCGAGCTTTACTGGCAGCAAAGAAGCTGAGATCAGCCGTCTCACCGCCTGTTAACCGGCCTGCTAAAATATAGCGACCGTTTTTTAGATTAATTACTTAAGGTTCAATTCTGGTGCCCAAAACCTCCAGGAACTTCCGCATCCATTCCGGATGTCCAGGCCAGGCCGCAGCTGTCACCAGATTGCCGTCCACATGAGCGTTAGTAAGACTGTCGTTTAGCTCTCCCCACTTAGCGCCGGCTCTGATCACATCCGGTTTTAAGGCTGGATAAGCGGT
>Ga0208825_1002797_pt1 | contig 11071 bp, 8 predicted proteins | sample AD_UKC113_MetaG_FD_184450 | JGI IMG/M metagenome (GOLD analysis project Ga0208825, IMG submission 184450) | Active sludge microbial communities of municipal wastewater-treating anaerobic digesters from Hong Kong - AD_UKC113_MetaG (SPAdes)... | ecosystem: Engineered > Bioreactor > Anaerobic >...
CAAGAGCACGGCCGCCTTCGGCCTGGCGCTGCGCGCTTTTGGGCGGCAACACGTGCACGGCAAGCAGGTCAGGATCTTCCAGTTCATGAAGGTGCCCACGGCGCGCTTTGGCGAGCACCGCATGTTCGAGCAGATCGGCCTGCCCATCGAAGGCCTGGGCGACGGCTTTTCGTGGAAGAGCAAGGACCTGGAGCACAGCGCTCAATTGTCCCGTGATGGCTGGGAGCGCGCGCGTGCCACCATCATGGACGGCAAGCACTTTCTGGTCGTGCTCGACGAGATCACCTACCCGCTGATCTACGGCTGGCTGCCGCTGGACGAGGTGTTGGCCACGCTGCGCGAGCGGCCGAAAGATGTCCACGTGTGCCTGACGGGCCGGCGCTGCCCGCCCGAGCTGGTCGAGCTGGCCGACACGGTGACCGAGATGACGCTGGTCAAGCACGCCTTCAAGGCCGGCATCCCGGCGCAGCGCGGCATCGAGGATTGAGCGGCGTAGGATGGCGGCTCCCATGCCTGCATTGATCCAACACACCTACCCCACGCCCCTGGGCGACCTGGTTGCCCTGTTTTCGCCCCAAGGCCTGTGCCTGCTTGAATTCGGCATCGACACCAAGGGCCTGTCACGCGAGTGGCGCGACGTGGAGCGTCACGCGGGGGCCGCGGCGGTGCCGGGCGAGGACGCGCGCACGCGCGCGCTGGGTGAGCAGATCGCGGCGTACTTCAAGGGCGAACTCACGCACTTCGACGTGGCGCTCGACCTGGTGGGCACGCCGTTTCAACAGCAGGTGTGGCAGGCCTTGCTCAAGATTCCGTATGGCCAGACGCGCAGCTATGGGGAGCAGGCGCGCGGCATCGGCCACCCGACGGCGGTGCGCGCCGTGGCCGCCGCCAATGGCGCCAACAAGGTGTCCATCGTCGTGCCCTGCCACCGCGTGATCGGCAGCGACGGCAGCCTGACGGGCTATGGCGGCGGTCTGCCGCGCAAGACCTGGCTGCTCGCTTTGGAGCGCGGCGAGCGGGACCTGGTCGACTTCGGCTCCTGAGCGGCGCGCGCTGGGGCGCAGCCGGGCGTGCGCTCGGCGTGCGGTCAGGCTGTGCGCGGCGCCTCGTCCGCCGGGGCGAGAGTGGCGGCGTCGCTGCCTCGGGGTGCCCGCTGTTTGCTGCGGTCCGTGGCCAAAAACAGGTACATCGCCGGCACCACGAACAGCGTGAACAAGGTGCCGATGGCCATGCCGGTGAAGATCACGATGCCCATGGCCTGGCGCCCGGCCGCGCCGGCGCCCGAGGCGATCACCAGCGGCACCACGCCGAACACCATGGCGGCGGTGGTCATCAGGATGGGGCGCAGGCGCACGCCGGCGGCCTGCACGATGGCGTCGAGTTTGCTTTTGCCCTCTTGCTGCAAGCTGTTGGCCACCTCGACGATCAGGATGCCGTGCTTGCTGATCAGGCCCATCAGGGTGACCAGGCCGACCTCGGTGTAGATGTTCATCGACGAAAAACCGAGAAACACGAAGATCATCGCGCCGAACAGCGCCATCGGCACCGACACCAGGATCACCACCGGATCGCGAAAGCTCTCGAACAGCGCAGCCAGCGCCAGAAACACCACGATCAGCGCAAAGGCAAAGGTCAGCGCAAAGCCGCCCGACTCCTGCACGAACTGGCGCGAGGGGCCGGCGTAGTCCACCTGATAGCCGCCGGGGGCGAGCTGCGCGATCTGCTCGCGCAGGTATTGCAGCGTGTCGCCCTGCGAGCCGCTGGGCACGCCGGAGAGGGTGACCGAATTGAGCTGCTGAAAGTGGTTGATGGTCTCGGGCTCGACCGAGTGCTTGAGGGTGGCCACGGTGCTGGCCGGCACCAGGCCGCCCGGGGTCTTGATGTAGAAGTCCAGCACGTTCGAGGGGTTCAGGCGGTCCACCTGCTGCACCTGCGGAATGACCTTGTAGGAGCGCCCGGCGATGGAAAAATAGTTGACGTAGCCGCCGCCCAGCGCGGCCGTGAGCGCGTTGCCCACGTCCTGCTGCGTCATGCCCAGGGCGGCGGCCTTGTCGCGATCGATCTCCAGCGTGGCTTGCGGCAGGTCGTACTTGAGGTCGGCGTCGATGTAGTAGAACTTGCCGTCGGCCTGCGCCTTTTCCATCAGCTTTTGCGCCAGCGTGTTGAGGTTCTGGAACGGCTCGGTCGTCTTGATGACGACCTGCACCGGCAGGCCCGACGAGCCCGGCAGCGGCGGAAACTGGAAGGCCGCCACGCGTGCGCCGGCAATCTTGGCCCAGCGCTGCTGCAACTCCATCTGCACCTCGTGCGCGCTGCGCGTGCGCTGGTCCCAGGGCTTGAGCACCACCCCGCCAATGCCGGTGTTGGGCGAGGGCTGACCGGTGAGCTGGAACATCTGATCGTACTCGGGCATGGCCCTGGCCTGCTGGAACACCTGGTCGGCGTAGGTCTGCATCTGGTCGATGGTGGCCGTGGCCGGGCCTTGCACCATGCCCAGCACGATGCCCTGGTCCTCCTCGGGCGCCAGCTCGTACTTGGACATCTTGAACATGATCCCCAGGCAGGCGATCAGGATCACGCCCATCACGATCAGCACCGGCCAGGTCTTGAGCAGGCTGGTGAGCAGGCGCGAATAGCCGCCATGCACGCGCTCGAACGTGTGCTCGATCAGCGTGGCGAAGCGGCCGGCGTCCTGCTCGGGCTTGAACACGCGCGAGCACATCATGGGCGAGAGCGTCAGCGCCACCAGGCCCGACACCGTGACCGCGCCGGCCAGGGTGAACGCGAACTCGGTGAACAGCGCCCCGGTCAGCCCGCCCTGAAAGCCGATCGGCACGTACACCGCCACCAGCACCACCGTCATCGCCAGGATGGGGCTGCCCAGCTCGCGTGCGGCGATCAGCGCGGCCTGCAAGGGCGTTTTGCCCTCGCGCATGTGGCGGTCCACGTTCTCGACCACGATGATCGCGTCGTCCACCACCAGGCCGATGGCCAGCACCAGCGCCAGCAGCGTCAGCAGGTTGATCGAATAGCCCAGCAGCAGCATCACGAAGAAGGTGCCCACCAGCGACAGCGGCATGGCGATCACCGGCACCAGCACCGCGCGCAGCGAGCCCAAAAACAGGTAGATCACCACGGTGACGATTAGCAGCGCCTCCACCAGGGTCTTGACCACCTCGGTGATCGAGCTGTTGATGAAGTCCGTCGAGTCGTAGACGATCTTGCCCGTCAGGCCCGCGGGCAGCTGCGCCTGCAAGTCGGGAAAAGCCTTGCGCACGCTGTCGGCCACGGTGAGGATATTGGCCTCGGGCGCGACCTTGATGCCGATGAACACCGAGCGCACGCCGTTGAAGGCCACGTTGAAGTTGTAGTTCTCCGAGCCCAGCGTCACGTTGGCCACGTCCTGCAGCCGCACGATGGCGCCGCCCGCGCTCTTGATCGCCAGCTGCTTGAACTCATCGACGCTGTGCAGCGAGGTGTTGGCGTTCAGCGGCACGGTCACCATGTCGTTCTTGCTCTGGCCCACCGCTGCCAGGTAGTTGTTGGCGGTCAGTGCGCCGGCCACGTCGGCGGCGGTGACGCCCATCGCGGCCATGCGCGATGCATCGAGCCAGGCGCGCAGGGCGAAGGTGCGCGCGCCCAGGATTTCGGCGGTCTGCACGCCCTCGATGGAGTTCAGCTTGGGCTGCACCACGCGCACCAGGTAGTCGGTGATGCTGTTGTTGGGCATGGCGTCGCTGTAGAAGCCGATGTACATCGCGTCGGTGGTCTGCCCGGTCTGCACCGCCAGCACCGGCTGCTGGGCTTGCGCCGGCAACTGGTTGCGCACCGAGGCCACCTGCGTGTTGATCTCGGTCAGCGCGCGGTTGGCGTCGTAGTTCAGGCGCAGCGTGGCGGTGATGACCGACGCGCCCAGGCTGCTGGAGGACGACAGGTAGTCGATGCCCTGCGCCTGCGAGATCGCCGCCTCCAGCGGCTGCGTGATGAAGCCGGCCACGGTGGCCGCGTCGGCGCCGAAGTAGGCCGTGGTGACGGTGACCACCGCGTTTTGCGTCTTGGGGTACTGGTTGATGGGCAGGCTGCCGGCCGCGCGCAGCCCCAGCACGACCAGCAGCAGGCTGATCACCATCGCCAGCACGGGCCGGCGGATGAAGGTGTCGGTGAAGTTCATGGCCCGCCTCTTACTTTTCTTGCGGCGTCGGGTTGGGGTTGTTGGCCGGCTGCACGCGGTTGTCCACCACCACCGGCGTGCCGTTCTTCAGCTTGATCTGCCCGCTGCTCACCACCTGCTGGCCGGCCGTCAGGCCCTTGGTGATGGCCACCTGGTCGCCGCGCGTGGGGCCGGTCTCGACAAACACCTGCTGCGCGACGAGCTGCTCGCCATTGGCCGCCGAGGCCGCCGGCGCCGGTGGCGTTGCCGCGGCCGTCGCCGCCGGCGCCGCCGACGCCGCCGACGCCGCCGCCCGGGCCTGCACCGCGCTGGCCTTCTCGACCACGAACACGGTCGAGCCGTAGGGGTTGTAGGTGATGGCCGTCTGCGGCAAGGTCAGTTGCGGCTGCGCGCTGCCCAGGTTCACGCGCACTTCGGCAAACATGCCCGGCAGCAGGTCGCGCCGGGGGTTGGCCACGGTGGCCTGCACCTGCACCGTGCGCGTGGCCGGGTCCACCTTGGGGTTGATGGCGTTGATGGTGCCGGCAAAGCTCTGGCCCGCGAAGGCGTCGACCGCCAGCGTCACCGCCTGGCCCACCGCCAGCCCGGCCAGCTGCTGCTGGGGCAGGCTGAAGTCCACGTGGATCGGGTCCAGCGTTTGCAGCGTCACCAGCGTGGCGCCGGCGTTGACGTACTGGCCCGGCTGCAGCGCGGTGATGCCCAGCCGGCCGGCAAAGGGCGCGCGGATCGCCTTCTTGGCGACGTTGGCCGCCTGCTGCGCCACCTGGGCGCGCGCGGCTTTCAGGTTGCTGGTGTCGGCGTCCACCTGGGCCTGGCTGACGGCGCGCACGGCCAGCTGGGCCTGGTCGCGCTTGAGGGCCGTTTCGGCCTGGTCGGCGGCGGCTTGCAGCGCCTGCAATTGCGCCGCGTCCGAGTCGGCGCTGAGCTGCACCAGCAGCGCACCGGCGGGCACGTCCTGCCCCGACTTGAAGTTCACGCTGCGCACCAGCCCCGCGACTTCGCTGGCCAGGTCGGCGCCGCGCACCGGGCTGAGCGTGCCCACGGACTTGAGCTGCGACTGCCAGGGCTGCGCCTGCACCTCGATGGTCGAGACCGTCTGCGGCTGCGGCTTGGGGATGGAGGCGATCAGCTTTCTGATCTGGAGGTACTTGCCCCCGGCCAGCGCCGCGATCAGCACGATGACGGCGCCGATCATGATCAGCATGCGCTTTGTCATTGTCGAGTTCTCCTGCGCCCGCTGGCGCGATCATTTTTGTTGCGAGACGGAGGCGGCAACAGCCTCGGATTGAGCGGCCTGGTTCCACCAGCCGCCGCCCAGCGCCTGAAACAGCGCCGCCGTGTCGGCATAGCGCGCGGCCTGGGCCTGGGCCAGGGCGGTGTGCGTTTGCAGCCAGGCCTGCTGCGCGCTCAGCAGTTGCACGTAGCTGACGGCCCCGTTCTGGTATTGCGCCGTGCTGATCTGAAGCGACTGGCGCGCTGCGCCCTCGGCCTGGGCCTGGGCCGCCAGCGTGTCGGCGTCGAACTGCAGGGCGCGCAGCGCGTCGGCCACGTTTTGAAAGGCCACCAGCAGCGTGCCCTGGTACTGCGCCGCGGCGGCGTCAAAGCCGGCAATCGCGGCGCGGCGCTGGGCGTTCAGCGCATCGCCGTGAAACAGCGGCTGGGTCAGCCCGGCCGCCAGGCTCCAGAAGGCCCAAGGGCCCTTGAACAGGTCGCTCAGCTCCAGCGCCGTGCTGCCCAGCGTGGCACTGAGCTGGATCTGCGGGTACAGGTTGGCGGTGGCCACGCCCACCTGGGCGCTGGCCTGGTGCAGCAGCGCCTCGGCGGCCCGCACGTCGGGGCGCTGGCGCGCCAGATCGGAGGGCAGCGACAGCGGCAGCGTCTGCGGCAGGTGCAGGTCGGCCAGGGTGAACGCGGGCAGGTCGGGCTCGCTGGGCAGGCGCCCGGCATACACCGCCAGCTGGTGGCGCGTTTGCGCCAGCGTCTTGTCCAGGGCCGGCAGCGAGGCCTGGGTTTGCGCCACCTGCGTCTGCTGTGCCAGCACCGTCGAGCGCGGCGTGGCCCCGGTGTCGAACTGCTTTTGCAGGATGTCCAACTGGTCCTGCTGGGCTTGCAGCACCTCGCGCGTGGCCTGCAACTGCGCGCGCAGCCCGGCCTCGCGGATGGCGGTGGTCACCAGGTTGCCGACCAGCATGAGCTGGGTGGCCTCGAGCTGCAGGCGCTGGGCATCGACCTGCGCCTGCGCGCCTTCCAGCTGGCGGCGCACGCTGCCGAACAGATCGACGTTGTAGGACACGTTGACCTGGGCATTGAACAGCGTCAGCAACTGGCCGCCGGCCTTTTGCGTCTGCACCGCCGAGGCGCGCTCGCGCTCGGCGCCCAGTTGCGCATCCACGCTGGGCAGCGTCAGCTTGCCTTGCTGGGCGGCCAGGTTTTCCTGCGCCTGGCGCAGCGTGGCCTGGGCCGCAGCCAGGGTGGGACTGCGCGCCAGGGCATCGCGAATCAGCGCGTCCAGCGCCGTGGACTGAAACACGCTCCACCACTGCGCCGGAATGTCGGCGCCCGCCACCCATTGCTGTGCGGCGCCTCCTGCGACGGGCGCTTGCGCCGTCGTGGCCGGCAGCGGTGTGGCGGTGTAGTCGGCGCCCTGGGCGGCTGCCGGCAGATCGGGGGGCTTGAAGTCGGGCCCGACGGCGGCACAACCGGCCAGGGCGAGGCTGACCGAAAGACCCAGGGTGGCCAGGGGCGGCGCCACGCGGCGGCGCGCTGGCGAAGGGATGGCGCAAGAGGTTTTCATGATTGCCGGGGCTTCGCCACGGCGTTCGTTGCGCCTGGGCGGTGACGTGCAAATCAAAGGGACCAAACATTATAGGGTTATTCGCCCAGGCGCGTCGGCCGGCGTTGCGGGCACGGCGCGCCGGTCGCGCCGGCACCGCCTTTCAGGGACCCGCTGAACAATTCCCTCGCGGCGCTTGCATCCCGGTCTCGGGCGATCCGCGGCGCTGCAAATCCTCGCGATGGCAACGGCGATCGCGGCGGTTTGCGCCTTGCGGCCCATCCCGATATCGGGCGCACGCATGCACGAAGAATCATTCAGCGCTTCCTTAGAATTGCCGGGCCGGCAGCGGCCGATCGGCCCGCCGGCCGCCCCATGCGCCGCCTGTCCCCCGCCGAACCCCTGGTCATGCTGGCCACCATTGCCCTGTGGCTGGTGCTGGCCATGGCCACCGGCGCGCTGGTGGGCAGCGCTTGCAGCGTGTTCCTGCGCCTGCTGTTTGCCAGCGAGGGGCGGCTGTACAACGCGCCCTGGGCGCTCGTGGCCGCGCTGCTGCCGCTGGCGGGGCTGGCCAACGGCCTGTTGCTGCACTACGGCTATCGGCTGAACACCAGCGGCCTGAAGGACGAGCCCATCGAGGCCGTCAACGAGCAGCAAGGGCGCATGCCCTTCGTCACCCTGTGGATCAAGCCGGTGGCGGCACTCATCACCCTGGGCTGCGGCGGCTCGGCCGGCAAGGAAGGGCCGTGCTCGCACATCGGCGCCGGCGTGGCCGCGGGCCTGGGGCGGGCGCTGCACCTGAATGCCGAGCTGCGCAAGCGCCTGGTGGCCTGCGGCGTGAGCGCCGGTTTTGCCAGCGTGTTCGGCACACCGATCGCCGGCGCGATCTATGGCGTGGAGATGCTGGCCATCGGCCGCATCCGGCACGACTTTCTGTTTCCGGGCATCGTCGCCGGCGTCACCGCGTTTGTCGTCAGCCGCTTCTGGGGCGTGCCTTATCCCGAATACCACATCGCCTTCGACACCCGCTTCACCGAACTGCTGTTTCTCAAGACGGTGCTGATCGGCGTGCTGTGCGGCGTCGCGGCTTCATGGTTTGTCGAGGCCTTGACCCTGGCGCGCCAGGGCTTTGCCTGGCTGGGGCGGCGCTTGGCGCTCTGGCCGCCGCTGCTGCCGCTGCTGGGCGGGGTGGTGCTGGCGCTGCTGCTGGCCGTGCTGCCGCGCGAATACATGGGCCTGTCCCTGCCCGTGATGGAGCGCGCGCTGCAGGGCGAGGCCATGCCCTGGCTGGGCTTTCTGTTCAAGATCGTGCTGGTGGCCGTCACGCTGGGCTCGGGCTTTTATGGCGGCATCGTCACGCCGCAGTTCGTCATCGGCGCGGTGCTGGGGGGCGCGCTGGCGCCGCTGCTGGGCATGCATGCGGCCCAGGGGGCGGCGGTGGGCATGGCGGCGGTGGTGGCCTCGGCCTCCAACACGCCGGTGGCGGCGGTGCTGATGGGCGTGGAGCTGTTTGGCGGGGGCTCCACGCTGTACGTGGCCGGTGCCTGCGTGTCGGCCTATTTGATGGTCGGCCACCGCAGCGTGTACCCGGCGCAGCACCTGGCCTATCCCAAGGCGGCGTGGTTCACCGCGCCGGCCGACCAGCCCGTGGGGCACGAGAAGGTGCAGCTGTCCTACGGCCTGTTGCGCTGGTGGCGCGAGGTGGTGCTGCCCTCGTGGCGGCGCGTGCGCGACTGGGTCCGACGGCGCTGAGCGCGGCAGCCTATGCCGGCAGGCCGAAGAATGCGCGCGCGTTGCCGCCCAGGATGCGCTGCTGCGCCTCGGATCCCAGAAAGTCGCACGAGCGCACCAGCGCGCCGGGTTGCTGCTCGCCCAGCGGAAACGGCGCGTCGGTGCCCAGCATCACGCGGTCAATCCCCATCACCTCGGTCAGCAGCTTGAGCGCGCCGGGGTCGAACACGGCGCTGTCTGTGTACAGGCGCCGCGCGTAGCTGGAGGGCAGCTCGGGGCAGTCCTGGCGCACGATGTCGCGGTGCTTCCAGGCGTTGTCGACCCGGCCCAGGGTGTAGGCAAAGCTGCCGCCGCCGTGGGCAAAGCAGATCTTGAGCGACTTGGGAATGCGCTCCAGCGCGCCCGACAGGATCAGCGAGAGCATGCCCAGCTGCGTCTCGGCCGGCATGGCCACCAGCCAGGGCATCATCCACTTCTTCATGCGCCCGTCGGTCATCATGTCCCAGGGGTGGACAAAGACCGGGATGGCGTTGTCGGCGCAAAAGATCAGGAAGTCCACCATGTCGGGGTGGTCCAGGTCCTTCTTTTCCATGTGGTTGCCGATCTGCACGCCCACCGCGCCGGCTTTCATGGCGCGGGCGGCCTCGGCCGTGGCCAGCTTCACGTCCTGCAGCGCCACCTGCGACAGCCAGCGCAGCCGCGTGGGGTGGGGCGCGCAATAGGCGGCGGCCTTCTCGTTCATGCGCGTGGCCCAGTCGGCGGCGCGCGGCGCCTCCCAGGCGTAGCCGAACATCACCGGCGTTGCGCAGATGATTTGCAGGGCTATGCCGGCGCCGTCCAGCCCGCGCACGCGCGCGTCGGGGTCCCACAGCTCGTCGTGCACGGGCCGAAACGGCTTGTCGCCCAGCATGATCTGGCCGGTCTTGCCGCCTTCGTCCACCGTCAGCCAGGGCGCGCGCTGGGCGTCGACGGCATGGGCCTCGGCCTGGCTGATGCGGGGGAAAAAATGCGAGTGGATGTCGATCATGCGTGGGCCTGCCGAATTGCGTGCCATGCGGCGTAGTCCTTGCCCGGGTGCACGGTGCCGCAGTGCGGGCAGGTGCGCTCGGCGTCGCTGGTGGCGTAGAACTGCGCATAGGCCTTGGGCAGGTCCGCAACCAGGTCTTGCAGCTGCACCCTGATTTCCCACACCAGCGTGGCGCATTGAGGGCAGTACCAGCGAAAGCCGTCCTGCGCGCCGGGCGGGCGCGGCTTTTCCACCAGCAGGCACAGGCCGTTCGGGTCGGGGCGCTGTGGCGAATGCAGCAGGTGCGGGGGCTGCAGGAAGACGTCGCCCTCCTTCAGGTCGATGCGGTCGAAACGCCCGTTGTCCCACACATCCAGATAGGCCGTGCCGCGCAGCTGATAGAAGATTTCTTCCGTCGGGTTGTCGTGAAAGTCGGTGCGGGTGTTGCCCCCGCCCACCATGTTGATGATGTAGTCGCCGTCCGGGAACAGCGCCGCGTTGCACACCGGCGGCTTGAGGCGGCTTTGGTTTTGCTCGACCCAGCCCATCAGGTTCTTGGGCAGTCCGTACTTGGGGTTCATCGCAGGTCTCCTTGTCGGGTTGATCGGTCGGCCATCAAGCCTGCACCGGCTTGTAGGCCACGGCCTTGATCTCGATCAGCAGGTGCGGGTGCGGCAGCTGGTGCACCGCCACCGTGGTGCGGGTGGGGCCGTCGTAGTCGAAGAACTCGCCCCACACCTCGTTGTAGCCGCCAAAGTCGTTCATGTTGACCAAAAAGGCCTGCGCCTCCACCAGGTCGCTCAGATCGGCCCCGGCGCTCTTCAGGATGTCGCGGATGTTCTCGATCACGGTGCGCGTCTGCACCCGGATGTCGAGCTGGGTCACGCCCAGCGCGTCGGCCTGGGCGCCGGCAAAGCTGTTGTCGGGCCGGCGCGAACTGGTGCCCGAGACATACAAAAAATCGCCCGCGCGCTTGATGTGCGGAAACTTGCCGCGCGGCGTGGCCTTGCCTTCGACCACCGTCGCCTTGTTGGATGCGTTGCTCATGCGTGATTTCCTCAGACCTTGATGCAGATGTTGGAAGTCTCACTGTAGAAGTCCAGCGACCAGCGCCCGCCCTCGCGGCCGATGCCCGACAGCTTGACGCCGCCAAAGGGCGTGCGCAGATCGCGCGAGAACCAGGTGTTGACCCACACGATGCCCACGTGCAGCCGGGGGCTGACGCGGTGCGCGCGCGACAGGTTGGTCGTCCACACGCTGGCGGCCAGGCCGTAGTCGCTGGCGTTGGCGCGGGCCAGCACCTCGTCCTCGCTGTCAAAAGGGGCGATGTGGCACACCGGGCCAAACACCTCCTCGTTCAGGCAGCGCGCGCTGTCGGCAAGGCCCGTCC
>Ga0208825_1002798_pt1 | contig 11071 bp, 9 predicted proteins | sample AD_UKC113_MetaG_FD_184450 | JGI IMG/M metagenome (GOLD analysis project Ga0208825, IMG submission 184450) | Active sludge microbial communities of municipal wastewater-treating anaerobic digesters from Hong Kong - AD_UKC113_MetaG (SPAdes)... | ecosystem: Engineered > Bioreactor > Anaerobic >...
GACGACACGGTCGGATTCGGGAAAAACGCGGGCCAGGGCGTCCAGGGGCACCTCTCTTCCCGAGGGGAGGTGACGCACTTTGCCGGGCAGAAGGGCGAGTCCCCGGGGCTCATCCAGGAGAAGCATCAGGGCGGCCCGGTGCAGGAGTTTGGCCTTCAGTTCACGGCAGGCCTCGATGAGGGCGTTTCCATAGGTATAGGTGGTGCGGCCCGCCGAGGAAGAACCCGAAGGGTGGGTGCGGTCCGTGTCGGGCTGCACCAGTTCCATATGGGAGGCCTCCTGGCACAGGATCTCCCCGGCAATCTGGACAAACGCGCTGGCGTTTCCCTGTCCCATGTCCGAGACCCCGCTGTAAACGCGGATTCTCCCTTCCCGGGTCAGCTCGACCCGGGCGATGGCGGAATCGGGCAATCCGCGACCGTACCCCATGGCGTTCCAGGCGGCGGCAATGCCGACGCCCCGGCGTTTGAAGGGCCCCGGGGAATCTTTCCACTTCCTCCTCCGGGTCCACAGGGGATGTCGGCCCAGGGTTTCGAGGCATTGGGCGATGCCCGTCGAATGGACGAGGGTCACCCCCGAGGTGTTGGTGTCGCCGCGGCGCAGCGCGTTCTTCAGGCGGATTTCGAGGCGGTCCATGCCCAGTTTTTCCGCCAGGCGGTCCATCATCCTTTCGATGGCAAAGGTAACCTGGCAGACCCCGAAGCCGCGCATGGCCCCGCTTACGGGATGGTTGGTGTACACGCAGCGGCCTTCGATGAGGGTATTGGGAATGCGGTAGGGTCCGCCGGCATGTTCCATGCCCAGGGCCATCACTTCTCCGCCCAGGTGCGCGTAGGCTCCCGTGTCGTAGACGAGACGGCAGTGAAGGGCATGGAGGGTCCCGTCGGCCAGGGCCCCCAGTCGGTAGTGCATCTGAACGGGATGGCGCTTGTAGCCCGCGGCGAAGCTCTCTTCCCGCTCCCACCACATCTTGACGGGCCTTCCCCCCGCATGCATCGCGGCCAGGACCAGCAGGCACTGAACGGTGGTGCCGTCCTTTCCCCCGAAGCCGCCTCCCAGGTACGGGGCGATGATCCGCACGGCATCCGCCTCGATCCCTAGGGCATGGGCGATCTCGAACCGGTCTCGAAACGGAGCCTGGGTCGACACGATCAGGACGATTTTTCCGTCGGGCTGCTGTCGGGCAATCCCGTTTTCGGTTTCGAGAAAAGCATGCTCCTGAGCGGGGACTCGGAAATCGCCTTCCACGACCACGTGGCATTCGTCCAGGGATGTCGTCGCGTTTCCGACCCGGATGACGGCCTCGAGGAGAAGGTTTCCCTTCTCATGAACCCGGGGCGCCTCGAGGTGTAAGGCTTCCTCGGGGTCGAAGACGCCGGGCAGGGGTTCGAACTCCACGCGGATGAGATCCAGGGCCGCTCGGAGGGTTTCCCGGTCCTCGGTCAGCACCATCGCCACGGGCTCGGCCCAGTGGCGGACCTTGTCTTCGGCCAGCACCGGCTGGTCCTTGTGAACGATCCCCTGCCGGTTGGATCCCCGGATGTCCCGGGCCGTCAGGACCGCATGCACGCCCGGCAGCCCCCGGGCCTCCGCCGAGTCGATTCCCCGGATTCTTCCGTGAGCGATCCGGGCCCTCTTGACCCCGGCCCACAGAAGGTTGTCTTCATAGTGATCCAGGGCGTACTTCTCGCGTCCCGTGACCTTGGCCGCGGCGTCATGGCGCGGGGAACGCTCTCCTACTCCGAACACCCGGTCTTTCACGAATTCCTCCCTGTTCTCACGTGGGCGGATCGGCCCCGGCGGCCGCCTTTCCCGAAGTCTTCGTCCCGTAAGGTTTCAGTGGGATCAGCAGAAGAAACGCCATCGAGAGGACGGCCGCGCAGAGGGCGAACAAGAGGTCGAAGGAGCCCCCCGCGGCCAGGAACGCTCCGCCGGCATATGGGCTGAGAAAGAAGCCGGCGTCCATGGCAAAGAGGGCCAGGTTGGTGTTCAATCCCCGCAACGTGGGCGGGGAGGCCAGGAAGAGGGCCGCGTTGAGGAGGGGCATGAGGAAGCCGATGCAGAGCCCGTAGCAGGCCGCCATGATCCCGAGGGTGCCCGGGGAATCCATGCGGCCGAAAAGAAGATAGCAGGGGATGAGCAAGAGGATGAAGATCCGCAGGGCACGTGTCTTGTCCATCCTGTCCATGAAACGCCCGGCCAGGAGTCGAACCGCGATCATGAGCAGGGCCGAGACGGTGAAGAAGCTCGCCACATTTGGGATCCCCTTCGTTTCCGCATGTCCCTTCATAAAGAAGAAGACGGTGGCGTAGAAAAATACACGAGGAGGTTCACTGCCAGCAGGAGGACTACCGGTCTTTCTTTGAGGTCCAGGCGGATTTCCTCGGGGGTGGGTCGCCGGGTGAGCGCGCCTTCCAGGCTGCACAGGACCTTCCCCAACCGTCCTCGAAGGACCCGGAGCACGGCGAAGGCCGGGATCGCCAGGACCGTGACCGACCGGTAAATGTCCTGCTCGCTTTGCCAATGGCGCAACAAGGCCTCCGTAACGGGCGGCACCACGGCGTAGGGAAGAAGGATCGAGACGCTGAGAACGCCGAAACCCTGGGCGCTCCGAACCCGGGGAATGAAGCAGACCGCCAGGGACATGCAGGCGGAAACCAAAAGAACGAACGCGGCCCCGTGAAAAATGCGAAGGACGATGAGCCCCGGGATGGTGACCACCCACCCGTAGGAAAACAGGGCCGCCACGATCATGGTGAGGGCAATCAGCATGCCCGTGGCCGCGTTTCCGGCGTGCAGCACGGGGACCACGGCCAGGCGCAGGGCGAAGGCGGCCATGGGTTCCAGCCCGATCAAAAATCCCCTCCATTCCGGGGCTATTCCAATTCGTTCCAGGTAAGTGAAAAAGCTGTAAAAGACGGACATGTTGCAGAAAGCGAAAAAGGCCACCAGGTTCAGGGAGACGAATTCGAAGGAGAAGAGCTTTCCCGTGTCCGTCATGGTCGGCCTTGTTCCTGCGCCGGTTCGGCCAGTATGGAGGAGAGCGCCTCGACGAAGGCTTCCATGGCTTCCATCTGGGAGATGGTGACCCGAATCCAGTTGGGAAAACGAAATCCGGTCATGGCCCGCACCATCACCCCCCGGGTCATCAGTTTCCGATAGGCCAGGCTGTCGCTCATGGGCAGGCGCACCATGAGAAAGTTGCCCTCGCCGCTGATCACGGGAAGCCCCAGCCCGTTCAATTCCCGATGAAGGAACGATCGCCCCCGTCGGACCATCTCGAGGGTGCGCTCCACGTGCTCTTCATCGTCCAGGGCGGCCAGTGCGGCCACCTGGGCCAGGCTGTTTACCGAGTACACGATGCAGGTCCTGCGAATGATGTCCACCACCTCGCGACTGCCCGCCAGATAACCGATCCGCAGTCCGGCAAGGCCGTACATCTTGGAGAAGGTCCTGAAAACCACCAGGTTCGGGTAGCGGGGAACCAGGGCCAGGCCGTCGGGAAAGTCGGGATCTTCCACGAATTCCCGGTAAGCCTCGTCCACCACCACGAGGGCGCTTCCGCCCACGCGGTCGAGAAAACCGCACAGGGTTTCCCGGTTCCACCACGTCCCCGTGGGATTGTTGGGGTTGCAGACGAAGAGGATCTTGGTGCGCGGGTCGATTCTTTCCAGCATGCCCGAAACATCGAATCCATGATCCACCAGGGGAGTCAGGCGCGCCTCGATCCCCGAGAATTCCGCCACCCACTCGTAGACGGCAAAGGTCTTGTCCGCCGTGATGATGTTGTCGCCTTCCCGGCAAAAGGCCTTGATCACAAAGCCGATCACCTCGTTGGCCCCGTTTCCCGCAAGGAACTGGTCCGGGTGCATCCCAAACCGTTGGGCGAGCTTGCCTCTCAGGTGATAGGCATCCCCGCTGGGATAGACCGACCCCTGGACGGCGGGAAATCCCATGATGGCGGCGCAGGCGGTCCCGGGGGGGCCGAGAGCGTTTTCGTTGTTGTTCAGGCGATGGATTCGGGTGCAGCCGTAGAGTTGTTTCAACACGTCGTCCGGCTTGCTGGGGATGTAGGCGCTGAAGGCCTTTATATGCTCGGGGACCAGGATGTCCGGAGAAAAGCCGTCCATCACGGGCACTCCCCCGGCAACTGGAACAGCACCACATCGCCTTCTCCCGCATAGGGCAGGAGAAGACACGGTCGAAACCCGTGTCGAAGGAGCCCCGGGGTGAACTCTGCCTGCCAGCCTACGCCCAGGTCCAAGACAAACCGGATGTTGCGGATTCCTTCCTCCCGGAGAAGACGGGCATGCTGCGCGATGTTTTCGTCCGCATCCGCCCCGGGCCACAGGGGGCGAAGGATCGCCCGCGATTGGGTCCGGTCGAATGCGGCGGAAAGGACCGAGTGCCGGGGCAGGGTTTCCCCGACGTTGTGGAAGGGTCGGATTTCCCGGGGGAGCACCAGCCTGCGGCATTCCGTCTCCACAAATTCCATGAGCTCGGGATGAACCCACACGGCACTGCCGGTGTCCTCTTCCAGGAGCCGGAAGTAGGCCCGCAGGGGCAGGGAGGATCCGTCTTGGGCATAGCTGGTAAGAACCCCAAGGGGCTCGAATTCCCCCACGGGAAACTGCGGCGTCGGGTGCATGCTGACCAGCCCCACCGCCCGGGTCCTTGCAAGGGTTGCGATGCACCCTTCGACCAGCCCTTGGGGCATGCGGGATTCAGGAGGTTGGTTGAAAACGTACGGTCCGAAACATTCGACCGTCCGGGCCCCGGTCCGGTGCCAGAAGATCGCGCCGCCGATCTCTCCGGCGGGTCCCACCGCCGCGACGGCCTGGTATTCCCCCACGGCGATCATGTCCACGAGGCGTCCGGGGGAGAGAAGAAAATCCGAGAGAAAATGCCGATCGTAATAGGATCCGGCCAGGAGGGAAACGAATTGCACTTCCTCGGGCGTGGGCGGCCGCAGGACGTATGTCGTGAGAGGATGGGCGGCGGCCGAGACCGGTTCCCGGAAGCAGGGGTAGGATTTCTCCTTGATGAGAGTCAGCCGCAGTTCCCGGGGATTCTCGCGGCCCAGGTCCAACCGGTCCACCGTTCTCGAGGCAAGGATCAGCCCCAACCGATCAAGGTCCGCTTCGTTCTCCACCGACACGGAGGCAGTGAGGTTGAAGGATCGCAGGTCGAAGGCGTCGGTTCGAAGGAGAAACTCGGTTCGCACGCAGTAGCCGCCGCTCGAGCAGCGAATGTCCACGGGGCCCGAGGTCGATGTCGCCACGCTGCATAAATGGGAAAACACCTCTTCGGCCCCGAGGGTGAGCCCGAGGGCTTCTTCCCGGCCCAACCCCAGGCACAGGGATGCCTGCTCCACGAAGCCCGTTACCAGGGGCAGAAACCCCTTCCGGGCGCCTACGGTCAAGAACACATCCTCTGCTGCATCTCGTCTCACCGGCGCTCCTTATCTTCCGATTGTCCGGGCACGGAGACCTCGCGGACACGATCGGAACGGAAAGCAAAACCTGGGCGAGCCGACCTTATAATCGATCGACACCAAGCATTATCCTTATTCGACGCGGTTTGCGCAAGAGTGAGTTGGCCTCCAAGTTGCATAACGGAAAAGGCATCAGGACGGCACAGGCTCCTGGATCCAACAATAGATTGCCGCAGTTGTTCCGTTTTGTTCGATGGTTGTCCAATGGGCCCAAAGTGTCGGAAATTTGGCATGGAAGAGTTGCCGACATGGGCCGTCCCGGGATTTTTTTCCGAGAGGTTTTGGAAGCATGAAGGTTCTGTTCGTCGCGGTCGCGCTGTGGCTCTGCCTTTGCCCACAAGCATTATCGGGGACCCGAATGGTTCCGGTCCCGGTTTTCCCTTGCGTCGTCCAGGGCCCCAAGGCCCCCTGCCCCACCGAAGATGTGGGAACCATGGTGGCCTTCTGTTTCAACGACCGAGCCCGCAGGACCGAGTACCGGGAAGTGACGGTGAACGTGTCAAAGGAAGGGGGCGTTACCGTCTCTTATGAACTGCCCGGAAGAATTGCGGCCTTCCATCTAAACGAAGGCGGCAGGAGAAAGCTGGCCGAGTTGCTCCGAAAGGGCATTACATTGTGCCGGACCGTTCGTGAAAGCGAGTTGGAAATGCATAGGGTCCTGGGCGTGACCGGCGAGGGAGTCAAAGTGTCCTTCTATTCGAGCAAGGAGGGCAAAGACACCTCCGTCGAGGTCGCCTGGGTCTTCTTCACCCCGGATGAGACGGAGAAACGGAGCGTGCCGGCACCCGTCCCCGCCCCCGTCGAAAGGCAAGACGGGAGCAAGGGCAAGAGGGTCCCACCGAGCAAACAGGAGAACCCCCAAAAGAGTCCCGAAGCCGAACCGGCGGTGCCGGGCCAAACCCCTGTCATGAGGCTCGGGGCGCTGGTTTTGGCCAAAGAAGACGCGGAAGGGCTCCTCAATCTCCTCGACCGGGTTCCCGCGGCGGCAAAAGCCGTCAATGCCCCCCGGTACAGGGACGACCCGACAGCCGATTGAACGATTTCCTCCCCCGGGACGGCCCGGCCCAACCGCTCAGCCGGGGGGAAGGGGATTTCCGTCAAAATCCTCGTGGGCCGCCGTGAAATGCCCCCGTCACCCTTCGGTCTTTCAAGCGAATCCTTTCCTCAAACCTTCGAACCCATCGTGAAATGCTCACTGCTCAGCCTTCCTTTTGGGCTATACTGGTCCCGCAATCGTTCGGGAGGAAGGACATCCATCGCGAAATCGTACGCCAGGGAGGAATCTATGAAGCGGGCTCTTTCGGTCTTCGGTGTCTTGGGCCTTTTTGTGTTGTTGGAAATCGTCGGGGGAGGTTGGAGTGCGGCCCTTTCCCGGGAGGGCGGAGGCACGCCCCCGCCCCCGAAAAAGGCCCCTGCGGTCCTGTACGTGGCCGATTTCGAGATCGACTCGGAGGACGTCAAGAGCGATCCGGGAATCCTGGGGAATCGGTCCGGTCGTCGGGTGGGCGTCTTGAATCGCGAGGGACCCCTGCAGCGTTCCAAGGACCCCGAGATCGCAGCGCCAAAGCTCAGAAATCTGCTCGCCGAATCCTTGGTCCAAGATCTGGCTGCCCATTCTCTTACCGCCGTGCGGCTCCCTGCGGGCCGACCTCTCCCCCGCGAGGGCTGGCTCATCCGGGGAGAGTTCCTGGAAGTGGACCAGGGCAACCGGGTCAAACGAGCGGTGATCGGGTTTGGAACGGGGGCCACGGACATGCATGTGGAATCTACCGTGACGGACTTGGGCGGGGACGTGAGACAACCGTTCCTGGTCATTGGAGTGGGAGCGGGAAGCGGAAAGTCGCCGGGGGCCGTCGTCACCATGAACCCCTATGCGGCCGCGGCCAAGTTCGTCCTGTCCAAGCACGCATCGGAAAAGGACGTTCGAAGCGTGGCATCGGGAATCACTTGGGAAATCCTCCAGTACATGAAGAACAACGGGTTGATCTCTGCCCGGCCGTAAAGGGACGTCGTGGCGGATCTTGTGAGGTGGGCGGCCCACGTCCTTGTCCACAGGACGGAAAAAACGGTGAACTCCGAGACCCCGGAAATCGTCCCCTGGGCTCCCGGAGAGGAGCGCGACATCGTTTTTGGGGAACCTTTCCGTCCCGAAACGGTCAAAAGGGGTGAAGAGACCTGTCCTTCCTTCTTTTGGCGCAACCACGAGACTTTTCCCGGGAGGACCGGGGGGACCGGAGCTCCCGAGGAAATCCGGACCGGGAATCGCGGGTGCTGATGGACGGTTCCATGCAGCAGGAAAAGGACGCGGACCTCATCCGAGCCTTTCTCGGGGGGGATGAAGCCGCCTTTGACGCGCTGGTGCTGGCTTACCAGGACAGGGTCTACACCCTCTGCCGGCGGCTTCTGGGAGACCGGGAAGAGGCCCGGGACTCGGCCCAGGAGACGTTTGTGAAGGTGTACCGGGCACTCGGGGGTTTCCGCTTCGATGCGGCGTTTTCCACCTGGCTTTACACCATCGCCGTGAACACCTGCAAGAACAAGCTGAAATCCCATGAGTACCGCTGGTGGAAACGGAGGTTGCGGCTGGATTGGGACTCGGGTTCCGGGGGGGAGTCCCCGCACCGGGAACCCCGGGACCCGGCCCCGTCCGCGTTGGCCCGGTTGATCCAAAGGGGAGACGAGATGCGGGTTCAAAAAGCCATGGACCGGCTTCCCGCAGAAAGTCGAGCCGTGTTGGTCCTCAGGCACGCGGAAGGACTCTCCTACGAGGACATTGTCCGGATTACCGGGTTGAATCTGGGGACGGTGAAATCCCGGCTGGCCCGGGCCCGGCAACAGCTGCAGGAGAAGTTGAAGGAATCCTGAGTTTTTGCGTCGGCAGTCGGGCGAAAGAGCCAAGGGGCGTCAACCGTCGCCGGAACGGATCTTTCGCCGGTCTTGCCGGGTCATGGAGGTTGACGGTGGATTGCACGGATGTTCGACGGCGGATGTACGAACAGGGCGACGACCCCATGGATCGTCGCCTCCGGGAGGAGATGGAAACCCATCTTTCCCGGTGCGCTCCGTGTGCCCGGGAATGGGAGGACTTGCGCAAAAACTTCGAGACCCTGGGATCTCTTCCGACGATTCCCGCTCCCCCGGGCTTCCTGCGGGCGGTGCGCGAGCAGATCGGAAAACCGTCCCGGGCAGGACGGGTTAAGGAATGGTGGACGAAGCCGTGGAAAATCGGGATGCCCCGGGAGCTGGCGGGCCTGGTGGCGGCCTCGCTGCTGGTGGTGCTTCTCTATCACGGGTACCAGCGGATTCCCGCCGTTCCCGGAAAGCCCGAGGTCGGTGCCGGGTCCCTCGCCCCGTCCCCGGTTCCCCTCCAGGCCCCGACAGCCCCGCCTCCCTCGTCCGTTCTTTCCTTGCCCGAGAAAAAGGAGCTTCCCGGGGACGTGCAGGGAATGAAAGGGGCGCCCGAGACGGAGGTGCTGCGGCTGAACGTGGTTCTTCGCGTTGCCGGACCTTCAAAGAAGCCTGATTCCCCGGCGCTCGCCCCGGCGGAAGCTGTCGGCAGGGCGGATTTGGCGGGGGAGGCCCCTGCATCGGGATCCGGGAAGACCTTCGCCTTCCGGGAGAAGGCGGCACGAAAGGCTCCCGCCCCCGGTGCCTCGAGGCAAAGGCCCGGGGCGCCTACGCCGGTACCGGAAGCGGCCCTCGAGGCGAAATCGGCTCCAGGGAAGGGACCCTCGAAGGATCGCATCGAGGACGCCGTGGCAGGACCGCCCGCAGAAGCCCAGTCCGGTCCGTCCGAACCGGGGCCGAACCGGGCAGGTCTTCCTTCCCGGGACGGGGAGGACCCCGCGGCCCGGATCGAAGAATGGGTCCTGGATGCGGGGGGCAGGGTGATCGAGGCGGGTTCCCGGGAGTCCGGAAAGAACGGGCGAATCATCCGGGCCGAGGTCCCCGTCGAGAACTATCTCTTCCTGGTGAATAACCTGTCCCGCCTGGGTGACCTCGATCCTCCCCCGGTTCACCCCGCCCGCGGCAAGGATCGGGAAACGGTGCTGGTCGTCATTCAGCTCCTGTTCCCATAGACCGGGGCCGTCCGCACCGTCCCGCTCTCCCGTGTTTTTCGCCCCCCCGGGAATTTGGACCGGAACTTTTTCCCCTCGTCGTTGTCCAATGGGTTGAAAGGCAATTTCAAACCCCAACAACCAGGAGGTTTTCCGTGGACAGAGCAGGGCGTTTCAAAGGCAAAAAGGCGTGGCGGCTTCTTCCGGTCTTGATGGTGTCGGTGGGATTCCTGTGGGGGAAAGGAATCCCCGCCGATGCCCGGAGGACGCCGATTCAGGCGGAATCCGCCGGAACCGGGACAGCCGCAACCGAGGAGGACAAGACTCTCTCCCCGTACTTCTTCGTCAAAAGTGAAGATCCCGCCGTGGATCCACTCCCTCTCAAGGCCACAAGGACCGCGGTCCAAATTGCCGGGGTCATAGCGGAAGTGACCGTGGTCCAGGTCTACAGGAACGAAGGCACTCGACCCATCGAGGCCGTCTACGTGTTTCCCGCCTCGACCCGGGCTGCGGTTTATGGGATGAAGATGACCGTCGGGGAACGCGTGATCGAGGCGGAGATCCAAAAGAGGGAAGAAGCCCGCAAGGCCTACGAGGAAGCGCGGCAACAGGGAAAGACGGCCTCGCTCCTGGAACAGCATCGGCCCAACGTTTTTCAGATGAACGTGGCCAACATTCTTCCCGGGGACGAGATCCGCACGGAACTTCGGTACACGGAACTGCTGACCCGGACGGACGGCGTCTACGAATTCGTCTACCCGACGGTGGTGGGACCCCGTTATTCCAACGAGCCGGAGTCGGGCGCCCCTCCTTCGGAGAAGTGGTCTCAGAATCCTTATCTCCACCAAGGGGAGGCCCCGCCCTATGAATTCGACATCCAGGTCCGCCTGGATGCCGGAATGCCCATCCGAGAAATGACGTGTCCCAGCCACGGGACCCAGGTCCGGTACGAAGGGCCGAACCGGGCACAGGTGTCCCTGGGTCCTGCGGAGAAACATGGAGGCAACCGGGATTTCATCCTCAAGTACCGACTGTCGGGCAAGGAGGTCGAACCCGGGCTTCTGCTCTATGAAGGCAAAGAAGAGAATTTCTTCCTGCTCCTGGTGGAACCTCCCCAAGCCCCCCCGGAAACGATGATTCCGCCCCGGGAAACCGTTTTCATCGTGGACGTTTCGGGATCCATGCACGGGTTCCCATTGGAGACCGCCAAGGGACTGCTCAAGGATCTGCTGGGCGGACTCCGGCCCCGGGACGTGTTCAACGTCCTGCTGTTCTCGGGAGGGTCTCAGCTCATGGCCGAACGGTCCCTGCCCGCAACGCCGGAGAACTTGCGCAACGCCTTGGAGCTCATCGGACGGCAGCGGGGCGGGGGCGGAACGGAACTCTTGCCCGCCCTCGAACGCGCCATGAAGCTCCCGGCCCACGAGGGGATGGCACGGACCCTGGTGGTCGTGACGGACGGGTTTGTCCGGGTCGAGCCCGAAGTCTTCGACCTGATTCGAAACTCGCTGGGCCAGGC
>Ga0208825_1002800_pt1 | contig 11071 bp, 10 predicted proteins | sample AD_UKC113_MetaG_FD_184450 | JGI IMG/M metagenome (GOLD analysis project Ga0208825, IMG submission 184450) | Active sludge microbial communities of municipal wastewater-treating anaerobic digesters from Hong Kong - AD_UKC113_MetaG (SPAdes)... | ecosystem: Engineered > Bioreactor > Anaerobic >...
TGTAGTAGAATGTAAGTGGTCCATAGGGATTTCCTCCTTGTGAATGTGGTTTTGTCACTTACATTCTACCAAAGAGGTGCCATATGGACTTTCGCGTTACATGTTCAACTTCATTTTACAATCGGCCTTTTTATTCTGAATACTTGTCTGTTTTCGAAGACGGTTTGCCCAGAGCTGTAAAAGATAAATCAGGCAAAGTCCTGGACTTTATAGGCATTATTGCGAAATGTTATGACAAATTTAAAAAGAGTCAGGAATTAACCAGCCTGCTTAAACTATTAGCGGACAAGCCATAGCAGGTATATTTTTAATGCCAAAGGAATTTATTATTTACCGACTTAAATGCGAAGAACTGAGGTCGACTCAACAATAACGGGAAGTATTTCGCCAATTGACATTGTAACAGCCCATGAACAATATGCAAAACACCGCCAAACTGTGAAAAGCAGAATGGCGGCTATTTTATTTATGCAGATAGTATAACTGTCAAGGAATCCTTGATAATTCAAATTTGGAATGTGTTTTTTGCAAATGAAATTTCCCCACTTTTGCAAAATGGGTGATGGAAAATTTGCCAGCAGTTTACAGCATTATAATTGCATTTTTCAATCATGTCAAGGATTCGCTAACGCTCACCCTACGGGCTTTGTCCTTGACATGATTTTCAAATGCAATTACTAAAACCTTATCCTGCTTGGCAAAAATGCTGGAAATTTTTCGTTGCAATTCTGAGGAATTTTATTTTGCAATTAACAGAATGCGCCGCATATTAACTTACTGTTTACTTTTTTACTAAACAAAGATTCGATATTAACATAAAAGTAAAGTGGATAGGTGAGTCAATTGAGTTCAAGAAAAACTTAAAAGGATAGTTGAGGATAGTGATGATTCATTTGCACAAAGGAAATATTGTTAGAAGGAATTCCCAAAATATATCTGTAACAGCTTGTGAAAAAAGGTAAGTTTTAGAGAATATCCCATGGGGTATATTTGTCTTACGATGCGTTGGATGACAAAATGTACTATCTTTAGAAATCTAGCAAAGTATAAAAATAGTAATGTTCAAATTACAAAAACCACTGCGTTACTAGGAACGGAAATATATATGGCACCAGAACAGTTCTTGCCAGAAGGAGCTAGAAACGCAAACGCTAGAACAGACATATATCAATTGGGGAAGACGCTCTACCATCTATACACGGGTAAGTCCCCCGCACTTTTATCAGATGACGGATTATCCGCAGGTCTTTGGTATATTATTCAAAAAGCTGTAAGGCAAAACCCCAGCGATCGATTTGTCAGCGTTGCCGAGTTAATTGATTCGATAAATGATTACAAAGCGTCACAAGACCCTCATCACAATCCGGAAAAGTCATTTTCTCTTATCATGCAAGAAATAAACGATAAATTGCTTAACAATATTTATGAAAAGCAAAATGTTGAAGCTTTAATCTTGCTTCTGATGGGCATTTCTGGCGATGATGATTTTTTTCTGCAATTATTCGATCAAATTCCATTGACGTTATTGCGAGCGATTGTTGCCGACATGCCTGAAGACGTAGAACCTTTAATTGTAAAATATAGTGAAATTATTGAGCGTTCCGTAAAGCACAAAAGCTTTGGATATGCGGAAGTTGTAGCTGCAAAGATGTCTGAGATATACAAAGCCACCAATGATATAAGCATAAAGCAAGCCGCACTGACGAGCATTTTATGCGCGGCGGTGGATTTGAACCGATTCAAGGCCATGAATGTCTTTAACTCATTGCTTGTTGGGGTTTCATCACAGGAAGAGGCTTTAATGGTTGCCGATGTGCTTAGAAAACATATAAAAAGATATCAAAATGTGTGTTTGCAAATATCAAAGGGTCAGTTAAATCCTCTAGTTAGAGCCGTGTGGGAACAAGCAAATAAGTAATATATTGGCACTTGCGGCTAGAGGTGGTGTATGATGGTGGATAATATAACGCCGGAAGAACGTAGCGATATCAGCGCGCATATGAAAAGCTCAGAGAAAACGGATAGGATTATTTGATTGTTTGGGAATGTGAAATCAAAGAGAAAAATTACGAGTTTCTCAGACAAAAAATACACGACTTCATGGAAACGTAGAGGTGCGTTTAATGGCTAAACACAAAACAATATCTAAAACAGTAATCAATAACGATAACCCAATGAGACCAGAGCGTCAGTTTACAATAGTTTCTTATTTCTGTGGGTGCGGTGGTTTGGATTTGGGTATTATAGGTGGTTTTACTTATAAGGACAAGCATTACGGAAGACTCCCTTTCAGAATACTAGCCGCTTATGATAATGATGAGAAATGTATTCAAACTTATCATGATAACATAGGAGATCACGCGCGTTTATGTGATTTATCAGAAGCTAGTCCCGCTGAAATGCCCGCCGCAGATATTTTGATGGGAGGGTTTCCATGTCAAGATTTCTCTTCATGTGGTCCTCAAGGAGGATTGGAAACTGAGCGAGGACAAATGTATCAGGCGATGGTTAGATATATGAACCACCATAGACCTATGGTGGTGATTGGAGAAAATGTTCCCAATCTAGCGAAAATGAATGGTGGTAGCGTGTTAGACACCATTTTAACTGATTTCCAGAATGCAGGATATCGATTTGAAGTATGGACCATGCACGCCAAGGATTACGGGGTCCCACAAGGTAGAGTGCGTCTAATTTTTATGGGGGTCAGAGATGATCTAATTGGATTTCCTGTGCAACCTAATCCCACAAATGAGATTCATTCTATAGAATGGGCTATAGGCGATTTAATAAACATCTCTGATGAGAGTGTTCCAAATCAAAGCGAGTATTTCAAAGCCAACAAAGCAAAAAAAGGCAACGGGCAGGGAGATGAGGCAAACAGAGCTGATGAACCGGCATACACAATAAGAGCTAATGCCAAGTCAAGGGTTCATTTTCACTATCAGCTTGACAGAAGGCTAACTGTAAGAGAATGTGCAAGGATTCAAACGTTTCCTGACAATTTCATTTTCAAGCATTCGAAGACCACAAACATAATGCAAATCGGCAATGCCGTTCCACCGATCCTCGCGCACTTTGTGGGAGAGTCGGTGGCTCAATACCTTCTAAACATTGTTGACGAGGAGGGGCAAAATGCGCGCTAATTTTGTTGATATTACTCCGACACCGAGGGTACTTAGAATTTTGGGGGAGATACCTTTTCAGCCTTGGCAATGCTTTGCCGAACTAATTGACAATTCTATTGATGCGTTCATTGATGCGGATAGAGCTGGTTTCGCGGTGGATGAAAAACGATTAATTGTTCGTTGGTCCACGGAAGCAGTCGGTGAATCGAATAGGACAATAGAAATAATCGACAACGCACGAGGTATGAATATTGAGCAGCTTACAAACGCTGTAAAAGCAGGATATTCAAGCAATGATCCCACAAGTAATTTGGGGTTGTTTGGAATGGGATTCAACATATCTACCGCGCGTTTAGGTGAGAAAACAACAATACTTTCAACACGAGCTGGCGATAGTGAGTGGATAGGAATTGAAATAGATTTTAATAACCTAATCAAAGGTGGAGGTTTTTCCGCACCTTTGATTACTCGAGCGAAAGAATCCCCTAATGACCATGGCACTAAGATAGAAGTTTCCAATTTGAAGGATGGCGTGTATTCAAACATAAAGCAAACTGAGACACAAATCAGACGGCAGTTGGAAAATATTTACGCACCCCTATTAAACAAAAATAATATTAACATCTTTGTTCAAGGTAAAAAACTATCTCCAAAACAGCATTGTGTTTGGTCTGCATCTAGATTTGTAATACGCGATGGTAAAAGGGTGGGCGCGATTCAGCGCATTGATAGAATACTCGGAAGTGCTTTGTTTGATTTAGAGAAAAATAGATATTTGTCTTCTGAACAAGAAGCGGAATTAAGATATGATGTTTTCGCCAATGAAAAATGTCAATAAGCTGACGGTATTGCCTGTCCGGAAATTGATGGATATAATGACCATAACATCATAATCATAAAGAAAGGAAAGCGCTTCTGTTTTGATGTACCATTGTTCGAGCAAAGGTACCAGAAGCGCCACCCACGGTATGGTTATTGTATCAAATTATGAGCTGATTGAAAAGAGTGTTTCCGGAGTTTTTCGTTAGGAATCTGGAGCAGGTATCATGCCCGTGCTGTGGTGGACAGCTTTCTGTAATTGGCAGCCGGAAGAGAAAATATATTAACAGCGAAGGAACTAAGATAATTCTGAGCATACGCAGGCTTCGCTGCAAAGCATGCAAGAGTATTCACCATGAACTGCCCGACATCCTGGTACCATACAAACGGTATTGCAGCGAGAGCATCGAATCCGTACTCAATCCTACAGGTTCACTTTATGTAGCAGCAGATGATTCGACGATCCGCCGGTGGCGCGAATGGTTCAGAGAACAGACAGATCACTTCGCAGGCTGTCTTGAATCCATCGCTATAAGGCTTGGCAGGAAACCTGCGGAGAAGCTAGCCCGTTCTTCCAGGTCCGGATTCCAGAGGGTTATGGATTTAGTAGGTGATGCACCAGGTTGGCTGGCAAGGCTTGTCCGACCGGTAGCAAACACCAATAATTGGATACATACCCGTTCTGCATTTTTGTCCTGAAGCACGGAGTGTAGACTCATGTTGAAAACCTTAGAGAAGGAGGAAATCAACATGAGGAATCAAAGAAAAGCTGAAGAACTGGCAGTGCAAAGGGTTCAACTGCTGTCACCGTTACTGGCAGAGGGGCTGGATTCTGCGAAGGCAAGAGAACTTAGGACAAGGATATGTGAACAGTCTGGCCTGTCTGAACGCACCTTGAGAAGGTACATGGCTAAGTATTCGAAGTATGGGTTCGCGGGGTTGAAACCCAGCGTCAGAAAACCGCAAAGGACAGAAGACGCGATACCTCAGGATATACTGGAGCAGGCCATTGTGCTTCGACGCGAAATACCGGGAAGAAGTGTTGCTCAAATCATCCAGATTCTCGAGTGGGAAGGAAAGGTCAGCCCTGGGCAAATCAAGCGCAGTACGCTTCAGGAGAAATTATCTGAGCGGGGATACAGCGCACGGCATATGAAGATGTATTCCCAGTCCGGCGTTGCAGCCAGGCGGTTCCAGCAAAAAAGCCGCAACATGCTGTGGCATAGCGATATCAAATATGGCCCATATCTGCCGATCGGCCCGGGCGGAACCAAAAGGCAGATATACCTGGTTACCTTTATCGATGATGCGACACGCTTTGTACTGCACGGTGAATTCTACCCCACTTTGGATCATGTGATCGTGGAGGATTGCTTTCGGAAAGCAATCATGAAATATGGGATTCCGGATTCAGTGTACTTTGATAATGGGAAGCAATTTAGGACCAAATGGATGGCGAGAACCTGTTCAAAGCTTGGTATCAGGCTGCTTTACGCAAAGCCGTACTCTCCGGAAGCTACCGGAAAAATCGAGAAGTTTAACCAGACAGTTGACTCCTTTCTCAGAGAAGCAGCGTTGAACAAGCCTCAGACATTGGAGCAATTCAATCGGTTGTTTAACATATGGTTGGAGGAATGCTATCAGAACAAGCCACATTCTGCTCTGGAGAAGGGATTGAGTCCGAACGCTGTCTACCAGAGAGATCGCAAGGCGTTAAAGTTCCTTGATCAGGATACAGTTGCAAAGGCTTTCCTTCACTGTGAGGAACGAAAGGTAGACAAAGCAGGCTGTATCAGCTTTGAAGGCAGAAAATATGAGGTAGGGCTTAACTTCATCGGCTGTACGGTTGACGTTGTTTACGATCCTGCAGATACTGAAGAGCTGACAATTGAATACAATGGCCATTCCCCATGGCGGGTGAAACAGCTCGTAATTGGTGAAAGGGCCGGTCGTCGGCCGAAGCTGCCGGAATTCATGCAACCCGTATCTGCCGAATCCTCAAGGCTGTTAGATGCGGCAGAAAAGATTAACCTGAAACGAGTGCAACAACAGGCTCCTGCGATATCATACAGGACCGTGTACAAGGAGGGACGTAGTGATGTTTGAAGAATTCTACGGTTTCTCCAAAGCTCCGTTTTCGAGGGACATACCTACCAGAATGCTTTACCAACCGGAAATACTGGAAGAAGTATTGGGGCGATTGAACTATGCCGCCCAGCGGCAACTGTTTGCCGTGGTCACCGGTGACTGTGGAACGGGTAAAACAACCGTAGTCCGTATGCTGAAAGACACCTTGGATCCAGCAAAGTATATGGTTCTGTACCTGGCTGATTCCAAACTGACACCAAGGCATTTCTACAAGGGACTTCTGGCACAGCTGGGGGTTGAGGCGATGTTTTATCGTGGTGATGCCAAACGGCAGCTTCATCATGAAATTGAGCTGATGCGTGGCATTCAGCATCTGCAGCCGGTTGTCATTGTTGATGAAGCCCACTTGCTGGACAGGGAGATGCTGGAGGAAGTCAGGTTTCTATTGAACTTCAAGATGGATTCGCAGAGCCCCATGTCCCTGATATTGGTCGGACAAAGTGAACTTTGGAACAAGCTGCATATGCAATCCTACACGGCCATCCGGCAACGGATCGATATTCAATGCAAGCTTGTTCATTATGACCGTGCACAAACAGAAGAGTATATGGGAGCACATTTATCTTACGCAGGGGCTGAACGTGATATTTTTTCAGACCAGGCAATTGATGAAATTTATCGGTATTCCGGAGGAGCAGCCCGATTAATCAACAAGGTCTGCACACATTGTTTGATTTATGGAGCCCAGAATGGTAAGCGTATTGTTGATGATCATATGGTGAAGCTGGTTATACAGGGAGAATTATCATGATTCTCCCCCCTATTCGGATGGGGCAGTGTATTTCGGTCACATCTGGACACCAAATCCGTCAACATCCGGACAATTTACAATAGCTATTGCTGGACATTATGCGGTAGCATTAACAACACGCTAATAATACAAAGATTGAGCCAAAGGAAAAAGAAAAACTGCTTATATCTTCAACAGATAAGATGATACTTGATAAAGTTATTAGCGATATTGCTACCCATAACCTCCTGCTGATTGATTCCTTAAAGAGAAGCAAAGCAATCAGGGTTGTTGCAACGATTTCAAAATTATTAAGCAATGATGCATTAGCAGGAGTCGTCATTGTAAGTCCAATCATCAGAAATATCGGAGCTGCTATATCTAATACAACCATACCGATAGTAAAAGGAAGCTCTTGTTTGGTAAGCCTGGCCTCTGTTTTCTCACCGGCTTTCCTATTCTTTATAAAACCGACAATAGCCATTCCGAACCCTGCCCCAAGGTATAGAAATGACGCCATACGGGTAGGCGGTATCACTTCTAATAGTAATTTTGATGCAGGTGAACTAATGGCATATAATGCAGCTGCCAATATAGCGAAGAAGGTGGCTTTGTATGGGTTGCTTTTCATGATGCATACCTCACAGAGACTACTTAACAAACTTATCTATTGCGATATTTAGATCATCCAATACTTTTCTATCTCCTGTTTCTACTGCATTTACAACACAGGCATTAATGTGATCCTGCAAGATAATCTTACCAATATTATTCACTGCGGATTTTACTGCTGCGATTTGAATGAGAACCTCACTGCAATCGCGACCGTCTTCCACCATCTTTTTAACAGATTCTAAGTGCCCTATTGCTCGGGATAACCTATTAATGACTGCCTTTGTGTTTTCGTGTTCATGCCTGGAATGCTCACACATATTTATACCTCCATATATCCCCCACGGGGGGATATAAAGATTATATCACTTTCATTGCTTTCTCGAAAATAACGAATTTAACAAATAAGGCCTGTGTTATAACGACGAACAGGAAATCTTACAACAGTCATATTCAAGGGAGACCAAATCTATATAACAGAATTGCCATCCTATTAACGAATGAAGGGGAGAGCTGAACTTTATTACAGGGTCAAGGCCAAATCATCAGAATTAAGCCAAAAATTAAGGGCTGCAGGAGGATTTCTGCAGCCCGTTTGTCTGTGTTATAAATGATAATCCCCAACAGCCTCAGGCTGATAAAGAACCTTGATGATTTTGATTTCTGCAACACCTGATGGGACTTCCCACTCAATGGTATCTCCTTCTCTGTACCCCAGAATAGCGGTGCCTACGGGAGAGAAGATGGACAGTTGCTTAACATCCCAGTCGGCCTTATCCGGGTAGACCAATGAAACCTCCATCTCGTCGCCATTGAGACACAGCAGGGCACGGGAGTTCATGGTGATGACATCGGCTGGAAGCTTATCCACACTTACGATTGTTGCTTTTTCAATCTCGCGCTGCAAGGCGTTGATGGACTTCTCTGTCTGAACGCCGCTATGGAGCTCATCTCCGATGAGCTTGCTCAGTCTGCCTTTATCAATTTCAGTAATCATGATTTCTCCGGCCATATCGCACCCATCCTTTATGAGTTTAATATATTGATCCAATGTGATTGAAAAATGCTTTGATGAGGCAGTCTCGTTGTAAAGTCTGAACCCGGCAGTTCTGAATGCTCTTATGGATCGTATGTTTTCCTTATGAATTTTAGCAATAATCTTTTCCGATCTCATTTCAAAAAAGGCTATTTTCATGCTCTCACGAATGGCATATGTGCCCAAACGCATTCCCCAGTTCCTGCGATCACCGATCACAATCACGATTTCTGTTGTGCCATCCTTTACGATCAGCCGGACAAAGCCCACAGGTTTATTACTTTTGGTGTACACCATAAAGAAGCGGCCATCTCTGTTGAAAAGGTGTGTCAGTACAGGCAGGTTTACTCTGTTGATGACTTGCGCGATACTTTCAGATACGTTTTGTGAATCACTAAGGTATCTTCTGACATCTTCATCCTGAAGCCAGTCAATCAAGCAAAAAGCATTTTCTCTGGTGATCTCGGAGCACAAAAAAATAAAAGGCTCTGTCATTTTTACCACACATCCTGTCGTAAGAATAAAAGCCTTTCATAGAACAAATCGCTATGACGGTTCTTTTTTATGATGATAATTATATGATAATCAAAAAAGTGCCTATTGTCAATGATTGTAATTTTTTTCAATGGTGCACATTTTCTTCAATGTGTGAGATACTTCAGATCTTTATTTATGGATAAAAATACGAACATCTTAATATTTCTATGGGATTCATGCAAAAGTAATGTATAATTATGAATATGGTTCACATACAGGGACGCGTTGACCTGTAGAAGACGCAGCATAAACAAATCATAAAACATAGGAGAAAAGTATATGGGTGGACTGTTTGGTGTTATCTCGAAAAATGATTGCGTGACGGACTTGTTCTTCGGGACAGATTATCATTCCCATCTGGGTACAGCCCGGGGAGGTATGGCCGTATGGACCGAAAATGGCTTCAGAAGATCCATACATAATATTGAGAATACTCAATTCAGAACGAAGTTTGAAAAGGATCTTCAGGACTTATCAGGAAACCTGGGTATTGGCTGTATTTCCGATACCGAGCCCCAGCCGCTGACAGTGTGCTCTCATCTGGGGCATTATGCGATTTCTACCGTCGGCAGAATCAACAATATGGATGAGCTCCTTGCTAAGGTGCGAAGCGATAATCGCGTCCATTTTCTCGAGATGAACAACGGAAAAATCAATCCCACTGAAATGGTCGCCACCATCATCGACCAGTTTGGCTCCTTCAAGGAGGGTATTCAAAAAGCCCAGGAATGGATTAAGGGCTCATGCTCCATGCTGGTACTCACCCCGAATGGTATCTATGCGGCCAGGGATCGTTTTGGACGAACCCCCTTGATTGTGGGTGAAAAGGAAGGCGCGTATTGTGTGTCCTTCGAATCCTGTGCCCTTCCCAACCTTGGTTATACCTTTAAGTATGAATTAGGCCCGGGAGAGATCATCTTTTTGTCCCAGGACGGCATAGAAAAAATATCACCACCCGGTGAGGAAATGAGAATATGTGCATTTCTCTGGGTTTATTACGGATACCCATCCTCCACCTATGAGGGGATGAATGTGGAGGTCATGCGTTATCGCAACGGCGCAGCAATGGCCCGGAGCGACACCCAGCAGGCCGATATGATTGCCGGTATTCCCGATTCGGGTATCGCTCACGCCATAGGCTATTCCAATGAATCACGGGTGCCCTTTGGTCGGCCGTTTATCAAGTACACTCCAACCTGGTCCAGAAGCTTCATGCCCCAGGATCAGAGCATGCGCAATCTCGTTGCAAGAATGAAGCTGATTCCCATCCCGGAGCTGGTTAAGGGCAAGAGGATTCTGTTCTGCGACGACTCCATAGTCCGGGGCACACAGATCAGAGAAACCATCGAGCTGTTATACAAGTGCCAGGCCACTGAGGTTCATATGCGATCAGCATGTCCGCCGCTGCTTTATGGCTGTAAGTACTTGAACTTCTCGACATCGCGTTCAGAAATGGATTTGGCTGCACGGCAGGCTATCAGGGACTTAGAAGGAGAACTCCCTGAAAAGCTTGATGAATACAGCGATCCCTCCAATAAGAAGTATCACTGCATGGTCAACTGCATTGGGAAGAAGCTGAATCTGACCTCGCTGCAATACCAGGCAATTCACGATATGCTGGATGCCATAGGCCTTCCCGAAGATAAGGTTTGCACCTATTGCTGGACAGGAAAGGAATAAATGAACAGATAAGCCCGATCTATCGTGGTGTTCCCTTGGGGCAGAGGATGAAGTTTTTCTTCATCTCATAAGGGTACGGTACGTTTTGGATCGGGCTTTTTTATGAAATAACAAGGTTCCCGGGCACCCGCCAGCAACCTTTGATTGCGTGGCGGATGGGGTTCTGACGCAAGTCTTTAAAATTTCTTGAAGGATCCCAATAGCCCACGCATCAAAGACCGCCCCAGTTCCCTTCCCATGGAGGAAACGACTGAATTGGTGGCCTTCTCCACAATAGATGTCTGCTTTCTGCCTTTTGAGCCAGTGCTTCTGGAGCTTCTCTGCTTTTCCTCACGTTCCCACTGCTTAAGGCGCGCTTGCTGATCCTTTTGCTTCATCAGG
>Ga0208825_1002802_pt1 | contig 11066 bp, 10 predicted proteins | sample AD_UKC113_MetaG_FD_184450 | JGI IMG/M metagenome (GOLD analysis project Ga0208825, IMG submission 184450) | Active sludge microbial communities of municipal wastewater-treating anaerobic digesters from Hong Kong - AD_UKC113_MetaG (SPAdes)... | ecosystem: Engineered > Bioreactor > Anaerobic >...
TGTACCTTATGAATGATGAAGATGTTTATAAAGAATTTAACTTTTTTTCAAAAGATTTTATTGAAGAAGGAATTGAAAACACTAAAAAAATTGCTGATGAAATAGAATTATATGAAATAAGAAAAAAGGATTTACAAATACCAAATCCTTTTGAGCATACTATGACAAAGGAAAAAATTAATGAAATTTTAAAAGAAGAATGTTTTAAAGCTTTAGAAAATTATAAAACAGAAAATAAAGAAGTTTATCTTAAAAGATTGGAGGAAGAATTTGAAGTAATCCTTCCTTATGGATTTGCAAAATATTTTTTATGTTTGAAAAAGATTGTAGAAGCTTATAGAACAGAATATGGGGAATATTCTGTTGGTTTAGGAAGAGGATCTGCTGCAGGAAGTTTGGTTGCATTTTTAATTGGAATAACCAAAGTTGACCCCATTAAGTATAATTTGTCTTTTACCAGGTTTTTAAATAAGTACAGGGTTGTTAACCAAAAAGTAGAATTTTAATTTTTTCTCCGAACTTTTCTCCGAACTTTTCTCCGAACAAAAAAAAGGAGCGGAATTAACCGCTCCCTTTTTTTTTATTTTTTTTCTTCTTCCTCTAAAACAACTTCTTCTATATTTTGACAGGTATTGTCAAAAATATAGGAGAAAATTGAAATGTTAAACAATCCTAATTGTTCTTGCAATTTTGCAAGAACAACTTTATCCTCTGGTGAGGCTTTGCAAACCCCAGATGGATGATTGTGAAATAGAATAACTATTTCACAATTTTTTAAAATTGCGATTTTAGTAATTTCCCTGTTAAAAACAGGGCAAAAATTAAAAGTGCCCTGTGTTAAATCACAAGCTACAACTTTGTTGTAGCTTATGAAAAAAACAAACAAATTCTCTCTTTCTTTTTCAACATCAGAAAGAGGGAGAAAATTTGTTTGCAAAATATTTATTATTTCTTCTGAATAGGATTTTCCCTCTTCAGAAGTTTTTTCATTTATTTTTAAAAACATTTTTGCCTCCTGGTTATAATTGGAGTAGGGGGGAGTTGAACCCCCGTTTTTTTTGCTCATAGAGCAAAAAACTTTCCCTTTCTACCCCTTTATTTTTCATTAAACTGTTCGCATATCGTTTGTGGATAAACGAAGTTGCCGAAGCGAAGCGTAGGCAATTTAGGTGAGGCTCTGCAAGAGCCGAACCGTTTATCCGCTGTTATGTGCCCCGAGCCGATAGGTGAGAGTGCAACGTGGCAAGGAAGCCGAAGGCTTCCGCAGAGTTCGAAAACCTGCCATAAATTCCGTTGTTGCCTTAGTTTTTTCTTATTTCCAGTCATCTCTTTTACTACGTAAGGGCGGGGGCTTTAGTAACTTATTTCTTGAAACTTAACATTGTTTTCTTCTAATTCGTATTCAATGTATTTTATAGGCATACACCGATTATTCCTATTGTTAAATTGTTTAAAACTTTCTATAATCCCTCTATACTTTTCTGTTGTTTTGTTAGCTATTTTTTTAGAAATTAAAACTGGTTGAATGTCGCTTATTCTATTTGGGACATAATATTGTTCTAACCAATCAACATACCTTTGAATTTGGATAATATTGTCTGTGCTTGCTTCAATGGATTTTAGCTCAACAGGTAAAACAATTTTTATGTTTCCTTTAATCAAAGAAAGCATTATATCAATTCGTTGCATACCTACACCACAAGAAACTTCATTTCCTAACCATTCAAAACTTAAACCATCAAGTAAATTTTTATCCAAACTTATATTAGTTCCTCTACCTATATTTTGGACAACATACGCCTGTAAATGAGTTTCAAACGCTTTATTATCTCTATATTTTTTAATCAATCTTGGAAGAATGTTTATTTTTTCTTTTCTTCCTGTGTAATTGTGCATAGTGTTGTTATGTTTTATTTCTTGGGTCTGGACATCAAAAGTTAAATTTTGTCCTGTAAGTGTTTGGCGATTATTTTTATCTCTCAATAATTTAAAGAGTCTTTCACTTTCATATATTGTAATCATAGTATTGCCACGATTACCTTTTAGTTTTCTATAAATTAGACTCCAGAGCATTTGATTGGGTGATTGAATATGTTTTATCTCATCTAATGCTTCCCATTCAGTTACACCCTGTGCATAAATTTCAAAAGGTTCAAGTAAGATTCTAAATGTTAATGACTTTTTTAATTCAATTTTTAAGAATTGATTGGGGTCGTTATTGTCCAGAAAAGATAAATCTTCTTTAGCTTTAAAAATTCCATAGAATTTTCCTTCCCAAACTTTTTCAGAATAATTTTGTTGTAAGTAAAAAATAACAAAATCACCTTTTCTGATTCTTTGAGAATCAGCAATCATCCCAACTAGATTATTCTCTGTTGTATGATTTAATGATGTGTTTGGATTGTTATTAAAATCAACAAAATTATCTTTAGCACCTGTTCCAGCGAAAAGATACTCTAGATGATACTTGAATGTGTTTGTGTCTACAATAAAAACATGTGTCGTTGTCATTTTTTCACCTTCTTAAATAAAAATATATATTCATGTTTGAAAATGTAAAATCCACCAACTAAAGCCCTATACCTCCACAATTCTTTTTGATTCATTTTTCCCTTTGTTTCCTCAAAATTCTTAATAATCGTAGATTTTAAAATGTAGCCTCTCTTTAAGACTTCATTCATAGTATAAAATGCCAATGGAATCCATTCTCCTTTCGAATACTTATCTCCAATTACAACAGCAAAATATCTTCCATTATCTAAAATATCATAGGTATTATCCACAACTTTGCCAAATAAATCCAAAAATTCTTCAATACTTTTAGCATTTGATAAATCTTTATTATTCTTACTAAACTTTATAATATCCCAATAGGGTGGGTGCATTATTAAGAATTGGATAGATTTAATATTTCTTTTTTCTAATTCCTGTTTAAAATTCAATTCTGTGCTATCGGCAGTAATAACATCGGTTTTTACATTAAATTTGTTTTCTTCAGAAGATATGTTCTTATTTGCGATTTCAACTACTTCTGGTAATAATTCTACACCAATTCCATTTCTACCTAATCTTTTACATTCAATTAATGTTGTTCCGCTTCCCAAAAAAGCATCTAAAACCCACTCACCTTTTTTAGTATATCTCCTTAAGAATTGATTTGGGATTTGCGGTATAAAATTACCCCAGTAACCAGCATTGTGAGCCCCAGATTTATCTCTTTTATCTAAAATCCACAAACTCTCTGTAAGGATATCATCATATTCTTTCCAACGATTAAGGTTCAAATCATTTATCTTGCTTGTTTTGATTTCTGTTAAACTTTTTTTGAGTCGGTTAATATAATATTTTGCTCTTTCGATAGTTTGTGCCTCTGCTATTTGGACTAAATCTTTTAAAAGTATCTCTTTATTAACTTTCGCAGTGTCGCCATTAGTAGAAATATTTAATAGTCCTAAATTATCTTTTCTTGGATTTTTGATAACCTCTATGATTTTTCGTATTTCAAACTTTATTTTATTATTTTCATTCAATTCTTCAATTTTGGATAAAACTTCTATAAACATACTTTGATTGATTATCGATTCTGTTCTAAAATAAGTTTTTTTATCAGAATCACTGTCAAAACCAAATAAAGTTATATTATCATTGTCTTTCATATTAAACACCATAATATAAAGTAAGAGTTATCATTATTATAAATCTTTTTGTTTTAAAGTCCATAAAAAGCCCCCGCCTGTAAAAATAAGAAAAAAATTTTGTTTAACTTTCGTTAGATGAAAGTTGCGTAGTAATTTCATTATCTCTTTTCCCCTTATGAAGTTAAGCGAAGGCAACAACGTCGTCATGAATTTACGGTCTCCTTTTCGTGAAAGGCAGGTTTTCAAATTGCACATAACGTGAGATAATCACGATAGCTTCTAAAAAATTCATTCAAATTCGCTGGAGGAACATTCCAGCGATTTGCTTTTTTTATAAACTTTTTGAAATTTAGAACTTCCAAAAACTCTGGATAGTCCTGTTCCAAATATTTAATAGCTTTTCCATATTGTTCTTCTGCAATTAATTGCAAAAGAACAATAGTATAAGCCTCAATTTCTTGCGGAAGATTCCAATAATCATCCGCAAAGAAAAATTGGTCAAGGTCATAATCCCACGTTATATTTTGAATAACGTGGGTTAACTCGTGAAGAGTGACCATTTCTAACAAATAGTCACTCTTTTTCAAAACTTTATAAAACTTTTTGTTGAAAATAACAAAAATATCTTTGTTATTTTCAACAGTTTGTGCCATTGCAGACTTGTCTGCAATGGACTCAAAAACAAAGAGAATATCTCTTCCCTTATATGAAAGGGAAAGAATTTTCTTATTTAGAAACTCTTGTTTCCGATTTTTAAAATCGGAATATAAAAGCTTTAAACCTTCATAGCACCCCATTTTCTTCTCCTTTCTTTTATAATACTATAAAAAAATAAAATGTCAAGATTTTTTTTTAAAAATATAAAAAAAAATATTATTACAAAAAATAATAATAAAAATATAAAGATTATTGAAAAATAAAAATAAGACAAAAAATATTATCAAAAAAATAATATTCTAAAAAATATTGTTTTGTAAATTTTGAATATAATTTGTAAAGTCTTCTTCTTTAATATCCACATTATACAAGGATACTTTTTTAGCTATTATTTTTAGAGCCATATATTCCCACAAAGCAATGCCAATAGGATAAACTTCCATAATTTCATAAAACTTGTTTGTATAAGTTTTTACAATATCACCAATTTTTGGAATTTTTTGTTTTATTATTTCTAAATCCCAAAAGTCGTTGTCATTTATTTGTATTTTATTCCTTTCCATAATATTTAAAGGAATAATAATTTCTTCTTGTTGTCCAGGAGCTTTTAAATCAGCAATTAAAGTTGATTTACTATAAACGCTTTCAAAATAAAATTCATCTTTATGCTGTAAAAAGTAATTATATAATTCAGAAAAATTATTTGTAAATTCAACAATTATATCTTCATTTTCCAATATTAAAATTTTTGAATTTTTATAATCTATTTTTAATTTATAATTTTTTTCTGTTAAATTAGTTAAAAAAAATAATTCAGAATATTTTAAGCTTTCTACTAACTCAAGCACTCCTCTCAAATTAACTTCTATTTCAATTTTTTCTTCCGTTTGAATTTGTATTATATTTTGTTGTTGCTCAAAAGTTGGAGTTATGGCGATACAAGGCAATTGAACCCCTGGCATATATATGCGCCCCGATCTACCAATTTTTATAATTTCTTCGTTGTATAAAAAATCATAACTGTCGGATTCATAATCAGAAGCATCAAACTCACCCATCGTTTTTGCAATATTTAATATATACCAAACAACATTATTGCCAGAAAGATTAATTCTTTCATTATGAAGCGAAGAAATAAGTTTAGCTTCATTTGTATTAGGTTGTCCAAATAAGCCTTTAATATTAGCTTGTGCCATAAAAAACCCTTTTTTTTATTATATTAATTTATAAAAAAAAAGACCTGCTTTTGCAGGTCTTTTGAATTAATTATTAGCTTATTAAAATTTTTTTGCTGTTAGAAAGTATTGGCACATTAATTTTCATTAATCCTTCTTTTACCTCCACTGTAATTTTTTCTAATTCTACTTTATTTCTCAAAGTGAAAGTTAATCTTTCTGGCTCACACTCTTTTTCAAAAACATTTTTAGTGTTTTCCTTTACAGAAATGTTAAAAATAGTTCCTTTTGAATTTTCTTCAACTTCTACAGAAATATTTTCCTTTTGTAAGCCAGCTACATTTACAAAAATGTCGTAAGAATTCTCGTTTTTGTTAAAAGAATTAATATACAAAACATTGCCACCATTTGAAAAAAAGTAATCATCAAATTTTTTAAAAATATCAAAATATTCCATATTCCCTCCTTTTTTTTATATAAGCAATTATTGTGCCAAAAGAATGCTCAAAACTTAAATATAAAAAAATGCTCAAAAAAATTAAGCATTTTGTTTTTTTAAAAAGTTTTAAAGTACTTTTTAATATAAAAGTAAAAAAAACAAAAAAGATTTTTAATAAAAAGTGTATAAAAAATAAACAATGTGCAAAAAATAAACAAAAGAGGAGATTTTATACAAATGAAAACAAACATAAGAGAGTTAAAAGCTTCTTATACACTTTTTATAGATAAACAAACTTACAAGGAGATAAACAATAGTTTGCTTTTTAGAGTTGCTTATTGTAAAAAAGTAAAAATGGAAAAGTTTTCTTTGGTTTTAGGAAGAAGAATTTTTATAGGAGAGTTAAAAATTTTTTTTAATAATGATTACACTTTCATAAATGTTTTTGAAGATTATCATTATGATGAAAAAGAAACAGAAAACACAAGTACAGACTATTCTCTTATAATATATATTCCTCAATTTTGCACTGAAATTGGAGAACTTGCAAAAGCTTTTAAGGAAAAAGAAACTCATTTAATTTATAATATTTTGAAAATTCATTTTGTTTTTATTTAAAAAGGGAGGCTAAATGATATATATAAATAATAAATGGGGTGTCGTAAAAGATTATTCGCAACAAGATTTAAATTTTTTTAAGACAAATTTTACTATTGAAGATTTTTCCAAATGTTATATGAACGGAAAATTTAATAAGGATTATGTAACTTATAAAAAATTCTTTTTTGTAAAAGAAGAAGAAAAGTCAATAATTTTTTTTGCCCAGCTTATAGATTATATAGAACAAAATTTCCCAGAATTTTTAACACGTCATACAATAAAAGATACAAGAAAAAAATTAAATTTTTCTTTTGAAACTATTAAAGACTTTAATTTAAGAGATTACCAGTTAGATTGCTTGAAAAAAATTAATTCTTCCTGTATTATTGAAGCACCAACAGGAGCTGGAAAAACGCATATCTCTTTAGCTTTAATAAAACTTCTTTTGGAAGAAACAAAAGGAAAAATTTTATATATTGCTCCTAATGTGGATATTTTAAAAAAAACAATAGAGACTGCAAAACAGTTTTTCCCAGAAGAAATGTTAGGTTTAACTTGCACAAATAATAATATTTGTGATAAACCTATACAATTTTCAACCCCACAAAGTGCGGGAAAAAATGATATAGAAGAATATAAAATATTGATTTATGATGAGGTTCATACTGCATCTTCTCCTACAATACAACAACTTTTAAAATCGCACACTTTTGATTTTTTGTTTGGATTTTCTGCCACTCCTTTTGTTAATCAATTAAATAAAATTCAAATTTCACAATTTTTTGGAAAAAAAATTGTGATAGAAAATTATAAAAATTTAATAGAAAATAATTTTTTAACAAAACCAACTTTTATTTTTTTAAAGGTAGATTATCCGTTGCAGTTTAAAGATAAAGCTCGTTATTATAAGGATTTACCTTATTTAACTATAGAACAAAATTTAATCGTGGAAAATGAATATCGTAATAAAAAAATTGTAGAAGTAGCTTTAAAAGAAGCGGAGAGTGGAAATAAAGTTTTAATTTTGGTTAAATTATTAAGGCATAAAGAAATTTTAAAAGAACTTTTTGAAAAAACATCTTTTGTTGAAAAAATATATTATTTAGACGGGAATGAAAAGGGTGAAAAAAGAAGTAAAGTTATAAAAGAAATAGAAAGTAATAAAGAAGGAACAATTATTATAACTTCACAAATTTTTAAGCAAGGAGTTGATATTCCTAGCTTAAATGTTTTAATCCTTGCGGACGGAATGAGTGCGGAGTATCTGGCATTACAGAAAGCTGGAAGAGTTTTAAGGATTGCAGAAAACAAAAAAGATGCTAAAATTTATGATTTTTGGGATAACTTTTTGCCATTGTTATATAACAGAACAAAAAAAAGAGAAAAAAGTTATAAAAAAATAGCAAATGCAGAGATAAAAATAATGGAGATTTAAAAGATGAAAACTTTTTTAATTGTTTATTTTTTAATTTTAGTTTTGTTAATATTAAAAAAAATTTATTTGTATTTTAAAAAAGAAATAAATTTCGCTAGTGTTTTATTAAGTTATTCTATGTGTGCTTATTATATGTTTTTTCAAAAACTATGCACACAAAAAGATGAAAATGTTTTGTTATTAACAAATAATAAGTTTAAAGAAATAAAAAAACAACTTTCTCTATGTGAAAAATATATAAAAAAATTTATACAACAAAACAAAATAACAAATTTTAAAAGAAAAATATGGTCTTTATATTTAAAAATAAAAGTAATTTTAGATGTTGAATATCTTGTTGCCTACGATATAGCAAATAAAATTGTAAAAAATATTAATAATTCTTATGAAATAAATATTTTTGATGATTTTTTTTTATAAAATAATATAAATTAAAAAAAGGAGAAAAAAATGGGGTTGAAAATAAGAGATGCTGTAGAACAACTTTTTATAGATTAGGTTATCCATTTTATTAAAATTCATAAAAATCATTATAAATTTTAATAAAATGATTCATCAGTCAACATATTTCAAGCTATGTTTACTCTGATTGGATGTAACCCGACACCCTCTATTCCCTCTGCAAACGCTTCAGGAAATACTTTTCTTATTATTTGATAAGAAGCATTTAAATCTGCATTAATCAATTTACCTTTATTGCTTCTAAATAATCCTCTAAATATTCTTCTGCTCTTATTATAATTCTCTTTTATTGGTAACTCACCATCTAAAAATGATGTTCCACTTGTATAACTTTCTTCGGTGAGTATTACTTTAATACCTACATTCTCTGCTTTATAAACTATTTTATTTATAAATTCTTGATGTGGTATGCCTACAAAAGATTGATTGACCTTTTTACTCATTTTACTTTTTCGTTTCCAATCTTTATTGTTTCCTATAATTATTGTGTTTGCATCTAATGCTAAAGCATAATCTACTACCCATTTGCTCGCTTTATGAATAAAGTCATTAATTTTATTGTTTCTTTTTACTGTTAATTTGTTCATTCTTTTAGTATAATCAAGATTATTCATCCTTTTGGCAACTTCACGATAATAGCTTATTTGTTTATTATAGTATTGATTTATTGATTTTAGACCCTTACCATTCAGTATTATAGGTAAAGCACTTATATTATTACCTATGGTTACAAAGTTATCTAAACCAATATCAATACTAATATATCTGACATTATCTTCTTTTGGTTTTGGAATTTCTACTTGATATACCACTTCAATTATAATGTGATTATTTCTTGGTAATATCCTAACTTGTTGTAAATTAGTTACTTTTGTATTCAATACAAAACCATTAAAACATTTAGGAAAATAAATTTGATTATCTTTTAATTTACAATTCATGTTTGTTAATATTAATGAATATCTTCCATTTTTAGGTAAATAGTTTGGTAATTTAGGTCTGCCTGTATATTTCTCTTTATGTTTACTCCAATCTTTAATAGCTTTAAAGAAGGACTTCCAATTCTTATCTAATAATCTTAATGTTTGTTGTGCAGACTGTGCTGTTGGCATATTCCTATAATCATAATCCATTCCTTCCTGTTTTAGTAACTTATCCATTTGATTATAAGTTATATATTTATTTTCACTACAAAACTTTTGTCTTATTTGATAATTTGCAAAATTATAAAGATTTTTAGATTTAAAACAATATTCATCTAACATCTTGTAATAAGGATTTTTAAGATATATTATATGCCTTTCTACTCTATTAACTTTCATCTTCTTCATTCACCTCCTTTTCTTCAAGTATCTTTTTTATCTTTTGTCCTTTTCTTTTAGAGTATAATTTCATAGAATAACAATGCAATAAACTAATTATTTCTTCAAATATTTCTTCACTATAGGTATGCTTTTAATTTCATCACTTAATCCCTTAGTTTTTCTCCTTTTTTATTTTATATTATAATTAAATAAAAAAACAACAAAAATATTTATTTTATAAATAAAATTAATTTTTTTCAAAATAATTTATTAAAACTCCTTATTTATTATTTTGCAAAAAATATTTAATTTTTTTATTTTTATATTAAAACTTTTATTCCTCTTTTTTATTTTTTTGCTCAATATTTTGTTCGCTTTCTTCTGCTTCATTTATATAAAAAATTAATGGATTAACTTTATATATAATTTTCATATCGCTTGCACCAAGTCTATTTTTTACGATATGAAATTTCATTAAATTTAACATTCTATCGCTCTTTGTCATAATTATCTGTGCAAAAAAGTCTACAATCCTGGGTTTATTAAAACTGTCCGCTACTAATTCCATTCCCCCTTCTTCTTTTGTCCCCCCGTTTTCTAATGCACCTCTCGTTGATTGAGTTACAGTAACAACCGCAAGATTATATAACCTTGCAAAATTTCTTAATTCCCTGGTTGCTCTTCCTTGTATTTCATAGGATTTCCAATTCTTTTGAAGCTCCAATGGTTTTAATAAATCAACATAATCAACTAAAATTACATCTATATTTTTCCCTTCTTTAATTCTTATTTTTTCACAATAGCTTTCAATATCCGTGACAGAAGCTCCATCATTTAATTCCTGGAAATATAAAAAACCAGCGCCAAGAGTTTTAGCGTTTTCTATATATTCTTTTAATAAATTTGTTTCATATTTTAATCTTTTGGATTCAATCTTTGTTAAAATTTGGTCACATCTATGTGAAATATCGCCTCTAGAAAGCTCCAAAGTAAAAAATATAACATTATAACCATTTAAATATAATTGAACAGCAATATTTGCCAATATTGCAGTTTTATAATAACCAGGAGGAGCTGACCACATATAAATTCTTTTTTTGTAGAATCCGCCAGCCATAATTTCATCAAGAATTTTCCAGTTTGTTTTTAACGGAGTTCCATATTCCTGGTTTATTTCCACATATCTTTCTTCTACTTTTTCAAAGTTTAAGCCAATATCTTTTGTTTTGGAAAAAACAACAATTTCCTGTAATTTTTTATAAAAATCATCAAGGTAATTATCATCTCCTTCCAACTTATTAATATTTTTAAAACCTTCAATAATTGTTGGAAGAAGCTTATTTTTACGATAAAGCT
>Ga0208825_1002806_pt1 | contig 11055 bp, 5 predicted proteins | sample AD_UKC113_MetaG_FD_184450 | JGI IMG/M metagenome (GOLD analysis project Ga0208825, IMG submission 184450) | Active sludge microbial communities of municipal wastewater-treating anaerobic digesters from Hong Kong - AD_UKC113_MetaG (SPAdes)... | ecosystem: Engineered > Bioreactor > Anaerobic >...
ATTTCTACACACTAGAATCGAACGGTCAGCATCGAGTCAATCGTATGCTGTTATTGAAATAACCCTCCTGCCAAAACCTTGGCACAATTTACGTTCGATTCGAAAAGCCCGACTTTCCACCCTAAGCCGGGCTTTTTATTTCATTACACATAAAGTTGAGTAGAATAATGAAAATAAAAACACTTATTTTCAGTGAAGAATTGATGGGAAATTCTTAGTTTTTATTAAGTCGTTATACCTATTTATAGTAATGGTGCAATGGAGTTCGATTCATTATGAGCAAATATAAGTTAGTGATAATTCTTATAGCATTACCTCTTAATCTATCATTTGCGCAAAATCTCTTCTTGCAGAAAGGCTCAGATTTCCCCACCTCAAATAAGAATCCACTGATAAGCAATCTCAAAGAAGATTTTAGTTCGATGTACTATGTTGGGAAAGGGTTCGTTTCAAATACGTTTCATTTCGATTCAAGAGATTTGATGACCGCCGGCATTATCGTCGGCGTAACTGCAATTTCAACTTCTCTTGATAATCCAATTCGCGATGCTGTAAAAAAATCCCATAGCTCAACTTTAGATAGAATCACGCCATTGGGTGATAAAATTGGGAACTCCACGTATGCGACTAAATTCTGTGGCGTAGTGTATTTAGGAGGATTCATCCTTGGAGAAGATGAATTAAGGAAAACAGGACTGATGCTGACGGAAGCTTTAGTTTTGAATGGCGCAGTCACACAAGGTTTGAAAATGATTATGGGCAGAAGCAGACCTTATGCAAATGAAGGAAATTATGACATTGATTTTCTGGAGATGCGATTTCAAGAAGAAGATTATTCACTTCCTTCTGGCCATACGTCGACAGTTTTTACTATGGCTACAGTCTTATCCGAGAGAATCGATAATATTTATGCATCGGTCGGACTTTACTCGCTTGCAGGATTAACAGTTTTTCAAAGAATTTATGCTGACGCTCACTGGTTCTCTGATACATTTCTTGGCGCTGCAATTGGTACCGTCATTGGGCTAGAAGTAGTAAAACTAAATTCGGAGTATGAAACATCCAGAACAAATTTGAGCGTAGCGCCTCTTGTGAATCCCAACGGTTACGGGGTTAGCTTAACTCTGAATTTTTAGATTTAGCCTTTACAGTTACAAAATTTCTATATAGTACGATTGATAAATAGCTCGAGGAATGTAACAAACTAACCGCCGTGCTATTTCCCTATAATAGAACAGTTCGATTTTCCTGTAAATCTATCGCATCGTATTTATTTCCAGCATATTTTTGTTATTTTCTCGTATAGCTTCTTAATCATCCGTCTCGGTTCTTGCATATAAAAGTAGCTTCACCAATTCAAGGAATTCGCACCAATGAATAGAAAGATTTATTTTATTCAAATAGCGCTTTTGATTTTTGTGAAAGGCATTGCTCAACCAAAGATAGACACTTCTAATCCAAATCCAATGAAACTCTGGTATCAAGCGCCTGCCAACATCTGGGAGGAAGCATTGCCAATCGGTAACGGACGACTTGCCGCAATGATCTATGGCGGCATCGAGAACGAAATGATCCAGCTAAATGAAGAAACGGTTTGGGCAGGAGAACCTGGTAATAATATTCAGTTTGAACTAAAAGATCAGCTTCCTCAAATTCGCAAACTTATCTTCGAAGGAAAATATAAGGACGCACAAGAGCTTGCAGATCACTATTTACCATTTGATGTTGACGGAAAGAATAACTACGGGATGTATTATCAGCCTGTAGGCAATTTGATCATGACTTTCCCTGACATGAAAAATGTGCAAAACTATTACCGTGAATTAGATATAGCCAGCGCACTTTGCAAAGTAACGTACCAAAGTAAAGGTATTAACTTCAAGCGCGAAATATTTGCTTCATTTTCGGATGATGTCATCGCAATTGAAATTTCTGCTGATAAACCTGCAAGTATTTCTTGCACGCTCGGATTGAACAGTCCTCACGCAAAACAAAAAGTGAGCGTGAAAAGTAATGAAATAATTCTGGAAGGCATAAGCGGATCCCATGAGAACAAAATCGGGAAAATAAATTTCGTTGCCATTGTAAAACCCAGAATTGTAGGCGGAAGCATTCATCAAACAGACAGTTCGCTCGTGATTACCAGCGCAGATAGAGTTATAGTTTTTATTTCCATTGGTACGAATTTCAAAAACTTTAAAGATATTTCAGGAAACGCCGAACTCAAGGCAAGGAATTTTCTGGATAAAGCCTATCCTAAAGATCTTTCCGAGTTAAAGAGGAATCATTCCAACAAATACAAACAATATTTCGATCGTGTTCAGTTGTATCTTGGAACTAGCGATGCTATTGCCAATCCAACTGATATTCGATTAGCGCAATTTAAGGATGGTAATGATCCTCAATTAGTTGCGCTCTATTTTCAATATGGTCGTTACTTGCTCATAAGCAGTTCGCAACCCGGATCACAAGCAGCAAATTTACAGGGGAAATGGAACGATAAGCTATCTCCGCCATGGGATTGCAAATACACAGTAAACATAAATACCGAGATGAATTACTGGCCTGCCGAGGTAACCAATCTTGCTGAGATGCACGAACCATTATTTGCATTGATAAAAGATATTTCTGAAACCGGACATGAATCTGCTTCACAAATTTATGGCGCACGCGGATGGAATATTCACCACAACACTGACCTCTGGCGAATTTCGGGAGTGGTTGATGGAGCTTTCTATGGTCTCTGGCCAAATGGCGGGGCATGGCTCAGTCAGCATCTGTGGCAACATTATCTTTTCACCGGTGATAAAGAATTTTTGAAGAAAAGGTATCCAATCTTAAAAGGCGCGGCGTTGTTCTATAAAGATGTACTGCAGGAGGAACCAGAACACAAATGGCTTGTGCTCTGTCCCTCGATGTCGCCAGAGAATGCTCATCATCCGGGAATTAGCATCGCTGCTGGTACTACAATGGACAATCAATTGGTGCACGATGTTTTTTCTAACGCGATAACGGCATCTTCCATATTAAATATTGATAGAGAATTTTCCGACAGTCTTCGATCTTTAATTCCGCGGCTGGCGCCAATGCAAATTGGCAGCTGGGGACAGTTGCAAGAATGGATGCACGATTGGGATAAACCGGATGATCACCACCGTCATGTTTCTCATTTGTATGGACTCTTTCCATCCAATCAAATATCGCCTTATCGAACGTTAGAATTATTTTCAGCGGCGAGAACTTCTTTGATAGCGCGCGGCGATGAATCCACTGGCTGGTCAATGGGATGGAAAGTAAACTTGTGGGCTCGTCTTCTCGATGGCGACCATGCTTTGAAGCTCATTACCGATCAATTGTCTCCGTCCATCCAACCTGATGGAAGCCAGAAAGGTGGAACATATCCAAATCTCTTCGACGCTCATCCACCATTCCAGATCGATGGAAATTTTGGATGCACATCCGGTATTGCTGAAATGTTAGTGCAAAGCCATGATGGAGCAATTCATTTACTGCCGGCGCTTCCAGCTGCTTGGAAAAGTGGCACCGTCAAAGGATTGAAGGCACGAGGCGGTTTTGAAATTGACATTCAATGGGATAAAGGTGAAATTACATCCGCAACAATAAAATCAACGTTAGGCGGTACCTGTCGGATTCGTTCTTACACACAATTAAAAGGAAATGATAATACAATTCTGAAGGTTGCCGAAGGAGAAAATCCTAATCCTTTTTATCAGACTTCCAAAATTCAACAGCCATTAATTTCTGATAAAGCAACTTTAAACGAGATCAACTTAAAAAATACTTTTCTGTATGATATTGAAACACAGCCCGATGGTGAATATCATTTATCGAATTTATAACAAGATAGTTCATAACAAATATAAAAACTTAATCTTCATTCTATAGTAAGGAGGAAGTAATGAAATCAAATATGGTGAAGTTAGTAGGTGGAATGACTGCGTTCGTTCTGATGTTATTGTTGTGTAATTTATCGTATGCTCAAAGCATAACGATCAATGCTGGTAAAAATCAAATCATCAATTGGGAACGAACTCACACAGCACAACTCAAAGGGATAGTATCTCCTAACACAATGAAAGTAGAATGGACCTGTCCTCAAAATTCTCAGGTTGTTTTCAAGGATGCGTCAAACCCTGTTACAGAAGTTACATTCCCTCGGCCCGGGTACTATTTGTTGACTCTCGCTTCAAAAGGAACCGGTGATTCAATAAGCAGTTCAGTTATTGTAAATGTTTTCCAGCCAAATTCTTATAAAGAAAGGGTTTCTGATCTTATCAGCTTAATGACGCTTGATGAAAAGATTAAGCAACTCACGAATCAATCAGATTCCATCCCTCGATTAGGAGTTTCCAAATACAATTATTGGAGTGAAGCTCTGCACGGAGTTCTCACCGGCGGTGCAACTTCTTTTCCACAAGTAGTTGCGTTAGGCGCTACTTGGGATCCAGACATTGTCTATCGTGTTGCTTCGGCTATCTCGGATGAAGCTCGTGTATTGAATATTGTTGATGGAAAAGGTCTAACATACTGGAGTCCCACTATTAATATTGCGAGGGATCCACGCTGGGGCAGAAATGAAGAATCCTATAGTGAAGATCCTTATCTTCTTTCTCGAATGGGAGTGGCGTTTGTTCAGGGTATGCAAGGGAACGATCCTTATTATCTGAAAACGGTTTCTACGCCAAAACATTTTATGGCAAATAATGAAGAGGAACGCCGCCATACCGGTTCTTCCGATGTGGATATGCGCAGTATGTTCGAATATTATTTGCCAGCGTTCCATCAAGCTGTAGTGGAAGGTAAGGCATATTCTATTATGGGCGCCTATAATGAATTAAACCATGTTCCGTGCAATGCGAATATGTTTTTATTGACTGACTTGTTGAGACGCACGTGGGGTTTTGAAGGTTACGTAGTAACCGATTGCGGCGCTATTAGTGATATGATTTATGGACATCGATTTTTCAAAACCGGCGCCGAAGCCGTGGCAAGGAGCATTCGTGCTGGTTGTGATATGAGCTGTGGACAGGAATATCGTGAATATTTACCCGAAGCTCTTGATAAAAAACTTCTAGAGGAAAAAGATATTGATACAGCTTTAACGAGAGTTCTCTCTGCACGATTCCGATTAGGCGAGTTCGATCCGCCAGAAAACGTACCGTACAGCTCTATTCCAATAGAAAAACTCGATTGCAAAGAGCACCGCGCTCTGGCGCTTGAAGCTGCACAGAAATCGATGGTGCTTCTCAAGAACGAAGGCATCTTACCGTTAGATAAAAAGCAAATAAAAACGATAGCCGTTATTGGTCCCAATGCAGCAGAAGCTCAGCTTGGTATTTACAGCGGTTTCCCCAATGTACGGGTAAGTCCACTTCAAGGAATAAAAGAGAAAGCAGCTTCTCATGGTATGAAGGTGGAATATGTTAAGGGATGCGATATAGGCGGCGGACTGTTAAGGCCGATAGAGCCACAATATTTTGCTAAAGTTGAAGGAACGGATAAAACCGGAATGAAAGGTGAATATTTTAATAATAAAGAATTGTCCGGGAAACCAGTTGTTACCAAAATAGATCCGATGGTCGATTTTAGCTTTGGCGTCGATTCCCCTGCTTCAGGTCTTCCAAAAGATAATTTCTCAATACGATGGACAGGTAAAATCATTCCGCCGGATACGATTTATCATCTTGGAACAAGCTGTGATGATGGTTCGCGACTTTACCTGGATGGAAAATTGTTAATTGATGATTGGACTGACCATGGTGAAAAACCTATTAGTGCAGCGGTTACTTTAATTCCTGGTAAAGAATATGAAGTCGTACTCGAATATTATGATGGAGCTCTGGGAGCATCGGCAAGGTTGACATGGGACCTTGGTCAAAAAGATTTTAATTCGGCGAAAAAGGTTGCAGCAAAAAATGATGTTACGATTCTTGTACTCGGGATTTCGCCCGGAATTTCTCAGGAAGAACTCGATCGGAAAGAAATCGAATTGCCGAAGGTTCAAAGGGATTTAATCAACGAAGTTGCATCAGTAAATCCAAATGTTGTCATTGTTCTTGTTAATGGCGGACCTATTGCTCTTGCTGGCTGTGAAAACAAAGCTAAGGCAATAGTCGAAGCATGGTATGGAGGAGAGTACGGCGGCAAAGCAATTGCAGATGTTCTTTTTGGCGATGTAAATCCAGGCGGTAAACTTCCTGAAACTTTCTATGCGTCAACACAGCAACTGCCATCGATGTCCGATTATGATCTTATCAATCATCCGCGTACGTATATGTATTTGAATCAGTCAGTTCTTTTCCCATTTGGGCATGGACTTTCCTATACACAATTCGAATACAGCAATCTAAAATTAAACTCTGAAGCAATAAAGAACGACGGCGTGGTGGAAATTCAGGCAACGATTAAGAATACCGGTAAAATGAAAGGCGATGAAGTTGTACAGATTTATGCTCATTGTATTGATGCAACGATGACGGTGCCAATCAATCAATTAAAGCGATTCCAGAGAATTACACTGAATCCCGGCGAGAGCAAAATTCTCACCTTCAAAATTCCAGCCTCTGAATTTTCATTCTATGACACGAGGACGAACAATCTGAAAGTAGCCAAAGGAAAGTGGGAACTTCAAGTTGGCAGTTCATCGAAAGACATTCGTTTGAAAGAGGTATTCACAATTGAGTAGAAATGCTCTTCTATTCTGACAATAGAGTGAATAAATAATATATCTCTGTCGGTAAAATGAAAGCATGGAATTTTATAGATTAACAAATTCAAGGGTAATATTATGAAACAGCTATTTTTTCCTCTTGTTGCTTTTTGTGTTTTTAGTATGTTTGTCTACGCACAAAGTCCTGTTAAATATCCTCCTCAGGGTTTTGACAGTTTACGAGCCGACATTCCCCACGGAAAGATTGATACAGTAACCTACCAATCCAAGACAGTTGGCACCAATCGTAAAGCTTTGATTTATACACCTCCAGGATATTCAAAGAATAAAAAATATCCTGTTTTGTATTTGCTACATGGCATCGGTGGTGATGAAAAGGAATGGCTTAATGGGGGTCAACCTCAAGTAATTCTCGATAATCTTTATGCAGAAAATTAAATTGAGCCTATGATAGTGGTTATGCCTAATGGCAGAGCTATGAAAGACGACCGTGCTGTAGGTAATATTATGGAGCCTGAAAAAGTTCAGGCTTTTGAAAATTTTGAAAAGGATTTGCTCAATGATTTAATTCCTTTTATCGAAAAAAAATATCCTGTATATAAGGATAGAGAGCAAAGAGCTATCGCCGGGCTTTCGATGGGTGGAGGACAGGCATTAAATTTTGGATTGGGCAATCTCGATAAATTTGCATGGATTGGCGGTTTTTCAGCAGCACCCAATACAAAAGCTCCCGAAGTGCTGATACCAAATCCTGAAGAAGCTAAAGCGAAATTAAAATTACTCTGGATATCCTGTGGCGACAACGATAATCTGATAATGTTCAGTCAACGTACGCATGAGTATTTACAGTCAAACGGCATTCCTCATATTTACTACATCATGCCAGGTGGTCACGATTTCAATGTATGGAAAAGTTCGTTATACCTTTTTTCTCAATTTCTTTTTAAACCAGTTGATATTTCGGTGTTTCCTAAATTTACCATACTTGGCACTCCAGCACCCACTAATGTTCGGGGTGCAAAATATCCACAAATATTCCCCGATAATAGTGTAAAATTTAGAATCAAGGCTCCTGAAGCACAAAGGATACAAATTGATCTGGGGAAAAAATATGATCTGGTAAAGGACTCGGCTGGATTTTGGGAAGTTACTACGGATACCATAAGTGAGGGTTTTCACTACTATTCACTGTTGATCGATGGTGTTGCAGTTGCTGATCCTGCCAGTGAGACTTTTTATGGAATGGGTCGCATGGCAAGCGGTATTGAAATGCCAATAAAGGGAGAAAATTATTATGCTGTAAAAGATGTTCCGCACGGTGAAATAAGAATTAAACGTTACTTTTCAACGGTATTTAATAAATGGAGACAATTTTATATTTACACCCCACCCGGATATGACGAAAATATTTCTGAAAAATATCCTGTTCTGTACATTTTGCACGGCGGAGGTGAAGATGAAAGAGGCTGGGCAAATCAGGGAAAAGCAGATTTGATACTGGATAATCTTATCGCCCAGAACAAAGCCATGCCAATGATTATTGTTATGCCGGATGGAAACGTAGAGTCGATGGGAATATTTGGCGAAATGACATTAAAAATGTTTGAGGCAGAATTAAAAAATTGTATCATCCCGTTTGTTGAAAAAAATTACCGTGCAAAAACTGATTCCCGAAATCGTGCACTTGCTGGCTTATCAATGGGCGGATTACAGACTCTTTATGCAGGAGTTAATAACTCAAATATGTTTTCATACCTTGGAGTTTTCAGTTCGGGATGGATACAACCTATGCAAAAGGATCTTGCAGATGCTCAATATAATTTTATGGCGAAAAATGCTGATATGCTCAACAGTAATATTAAGCTATTCTGGATTTCAATGGGAGGAAAGGAGGATATAGCATATAATAATTGTCAGCTGATGCTTGAAAAATTTAATGAGATAAAAATCAAATATGTTTACAGCGAATATCCAGGAGGACATACCTGGTCCGTATGGAGGAACAATTTGTATAATTTCGCTCAATTATTGTTTAAATAAAAAGCTTAAAAATGAAACATTACTTGTTTTTGATTTTATTTTCTGGTTTTATGTTATTTAGCATTCAAACATTTGCTTATCAAAAAACTGATTTTGGCACAAAGTTGAAAGTTGATTCTATGGAAATTGAAATTCAATTTTTTAATGAATCTACTGTTAGAATATTGAAAGCGCCTGCAGGAAATATTTTTGATAAAAAAAGCCTTTCGGTGTTTGCAAGCCCACAAAAAATAAATTTCAGTGTGAAGCAGACAGGAGATAAACTCTTGTTAAAAAGCAAAAACGTTCAAGTATTTGTAAATCTTAAAAATGGCAAAATTTCTTTTCTGAATTCAAATGGTAAACTGTTGTTAACCGAGAAAGAAAATGGTGCCATGTATACAAGTTTCAACGATGCTGGTGTCAATACTTACAGTGTATCACAATCATTTGTTCTGGACAGGGATGAAGCAATATATGGACTGGGGCAACAGCAGCAGGGTAAAATGATTCAACGCAATATTAAACTTCATATGATTCAGGGTAATACCGATGATTACATTCCTTTTTTTCTATCGGCAAAGGGATATGGTTTATTCTGGGACAATTGCTCTCCTACAGCTTTTATAGATAATCAAGAGGAAACTTCCTTCAATTCTCAAGTTGGTGATTGTATGGATTATTACTTTATGTACGGTGCTGATGCTGACGGTGTAATTTCACAAATGCGTTTTTTAACGGGATCAGTACCTATGTTTCCATTATGGACATTCGGCTACTGGCAAAGCAAAGAAAGATATAAAAGTCAGGATGAAATTGTTGGGGTTGTAAAGAAATATCGTGAATTAAATGTCCCTATTGATGGTATTATTCAGGACTGGCAATATTGGGGAAATAATTATCTGTGGAATGCCATGGATTTTCTTAATGCCGAATTTTATGACCCGCAAAAAATGATAAGCGATATTCATGAGTTAGATGCTCATATCATTATTTCTATCTGGAATTCATTTGGACCACATACGAAACAGTATAAAGAATTGAAAGAAATCAATGCATTGCTTGATTTTATTACCTGGCCAGAATCGGGTTCGGATAAATGGCCCCCAAGATTAGATTATCCTTCAGGTGTGAGAGTTTATGACGCATACAATCCTCAAGCTCGTGACATTTATTGGAAATACTTACAAAGTGGGTTATTCTCTTTTGGAATAGATGGCTGGTGGATGGATTCATCCGAGCCTGATCATTTGCAATTCAAAGAAAGTGATTTTGATAATCAAACTTATCTTGGTTCATTTCGCAAAGTTCGAAATGCTTATCCATTAATGACTGTAGGAGGTGTATACACGCACCAGCGAGCAGAAAATTCCGATAAGCGAGTTTTTATCCTTACACGTTCCGCTTTTGCTGGACAACAACGTTATGGATCGGTTGTCTGGTCAGGTGATGTGGTAGCATCGTGGGAAGCATTGAGAAATCAAATCTCAGCTGGACTTAATTTTTCTTTGTGTGGCATACCTTATTGGAACTCTGATATAGGCGGTTTTTTTCTCTGGAATTTTCACCGAAAACTCGAAGATCCAAATTATCGTGAACTCTATGTTCGCTGGCTCCAGTTTGGTGCATTTTGTCCGATGATGCGTTCACACGGAACCGATGCACCCCGCGAAATTTATCAGTTTGGTAAAAAAGGCGATAAAGTATACGACGCCATTGAAAAAGCTATTCATCTGCGTTATCTGTTACTCCCTTATATTTATTCAACTGCATGGGATGTTACTGCTAATCAATCTACTATGATGCGTGCACTGGTTATGGATTTTGCCAATGATAGTCAAGCGCTTGACATTAATGACCAGTATATGTTTGGTAAATCAATCCTTGTTTGTCCGGTAACTGAAGCAATGTATTCCAAAGATATGAAAGAAGATTTCAGCGCCATCAAATCAAGGAAACTTTATCTGCCTGCAGGAACTCTCTGGTATGACTTCTGGACAGGCAAAAAGTACAATGGCGGTCAGTATATCGAAAAGGAAGTACCGATTGATATTATTCCATTGTATGTAAAAGCAGGCTCTATCCTGTCTTTTGGACCTAAAGTACAATATGCCACAGAAAAGAAATGGGACAATCTTGAAATTCGCATCTACGAAGGCACTGATGGAGAATTTACTCTTTATGAAGATGAAAATGACGGCTACAATTATGAAAAAGGAATGTATTCAACTATTGAATTTAAATGGATTAACGCAACGAGGACACTTAAGATTGGTGAGAGAAAAGGAATGTTTCCTGGAATGTTAAATAATAGAAACTTTCAGATTGTTATCGTATCAAAGGAT
>Ga0208825_1002813_pt1 | contig 11046 bp, 16 predicted proteins | sample AD_UKC113_MetaG_FD_184450 | JGI IMG/M metagenome (GOLD analysis project Ga0208825, IMG submission 184450) | Active sludge microbial communities of municipal wastewater-treating anaerobic digesters from Hong Kong - AD_UKC113_MetaG (SPAdes)... | ecosystem: Engineered > Bioreactor > Anaerobic >...
AGGTACATGACGTCGGCGGACTGGACGTAGCGGATGCCGTCCAGGTCGGCCTCCCCGTAGGGGGTCGCCACCTCGTAGGGAACCGGCGTCTCCCCTCCCGTGACCACCAGGCCGTCGGCGGTGTAGAAGCGGATGTACCCGTCGCCGAACTCCAGGGCGTAGCACTCCGAAGCGTCGATGGAGAAGACGAAGGGGATGAGCCTGGACTTCTTGGAGGAAACCTTCGTCTCGCCGTAGAACTCGAACCCCGGCCGGTTCACGGCGCCCCCGTGGGGGCGCGTGATGAAATTCTTGCACAGCTCCAGGCCGATGTCCCGCTTGTCCAGGTCGATCCGGGCGCGGACCGGCGGGGAGAGCTCACCGGCGGCAAAGGAGGGCTGGATGGGATGGACCGGCCCGATCATCGCTTCCTCGCCTCCGCGTACCGGCACGATTTGGGGAGGACGATGGACCTTTCCCGGGCGGCCATGGCCGTGGCGTTGCCCAGCCGGTTGAGGTAGATCTTCTCCAGGGCCGTCTGGAGCTGGGGGTCCGTCGAAAGGGGGATGGCCAGCTCGGAGGCCAAAAACCAGGCGAAGAGGTCGGCGAAGGGGGCCGGGAAGACGGACTCGTCCTGGACGTCGACGATGTATTCGCAATAGGCCGGGCTGATCCCCGCCAGGATCCGCTTGCCGGAGGCGTTGGCGGTGGCCTGGACCTGGAACTCCTCGGAAAGCCCATCCTTCGTGTTCTCGTTGAAGACCCTCAGGACCCGAAGCGCCGAAGACGGGTGAACGTAGGTGTAGGGCCACAGGGGGTAGGATTCCGGCGCCTCCATGAGCTCGACGGTCGTGACGGCGAAGGGCCACGGGAAGGACGACAGGAGCACTCTCCTGGCGGTTTCGTAAGCTGACAGGACGGTCACGGTGACCGGGTCCGTCCCGATGAGGCTGGCAAGCTGTTTCCGTTCGCCCAGCCTGTTCAGGGCCAGGTTGACGATCTCAAGCTGGGTCATGGCCTAACCTCCTTGGTAGGGACTTCTGGTCCAAACAAAAAAGGGGGCGGCCTTTCGACCGCCCCCCAGGGCTACTTCTTCCCCCGGGGCCTGTGCGGCTTGGGGGGCTCCGCCGCCTCCTCCGCCGTCGGTTCGGGCGGGGGAGCCGGTTCAAGGGGGGAGAACCAGGTCGGCACCCGCTCCCCCTCGGCGAAATCCGCCACGGCACCGGCCTCCCAGTATCTCCCGGAGAAATCGGTGCAGGTCCGGGTGCAGACGTACCTCACGGTGCCGTCACCCCTCAATAGGCGACGGGAACGACGTTGGTCTGGACGTCCTTCACCAGGGACACGTGGAACTTCCCGCTGGACAGGGCAGCCGTGCCGATGGTGAAGGTCCCCTTGACGTAGCGGTAGAGGTCCTTCGGCAGACAGGCGGCCAGCATGACCGTCCCGGCGGTGAGGGACCCCTTGGCAATGGCCGCCGTCGTGGCGATGGTCGTCCAGTTGGACCCGTCGTTGGAGTGCTTCAGGGTGAACTGCACCGTGGCGGCACCGGCCGAGGTCACGGACTCGGTCACCAGGACGAAGGCCGCGAGCACGTCGTTGGACCCGCCCCTCTTCACGAGGTCGATGACGTTCTCCGTGTCGGTGTCGCCGGTGTTGGTCGGCGCCTGGTTGTTAGCCAGGAGAAGCTGTTTGTCAATCCACACGTAAAATTCCTCCTTTCAGGGCATGGAAGGGGGCGCCTCGAAGACGCCCCCCCTGGGTCACCGAGGTTCAGGGGAATCAGGATCAGGCGAAGGAGATCTGGGACTCGGTGCTGAGGATCGCGTCGCAACGGCGGACCGGGATCTCGTCGAACGCCAGGATCCTCTTCCCGGCCACGGAATCCCAGGTGAGGTTGACGTTGGCCTTCGCGGTGATCTGCTTCCGCAGGGCCGTGCGGACAACGCGGTTGCAGTACCAGGCCGCCTTCCCCATGTTCAGGGAGGGGATGCGCTCGGAGGCCTCGATCATGAGGGGAACCAGGTCGGCCGCCCCGGAACCGGAGATGAGGTTCGGGACGTTGATGTTGCAGATGCGGACGACGTAGCGCCAATCGGCCACGACGAGGCCGGTGTGCCACTCGTAGTGCCCACGGTACCCCTGGAACTTGTTGCCGTTGGCGTCGGTGAGGGTGACCTCCCCCAGGTCCTGGTGATTGATCCCCGCCTTGGTCCCCTTGGGGTAGATCCCGAAGACCGTCTCGGGGCTCCAGACCACGAGCCAGATGGAGGTGTTGTTGCTCCCCGTGCCGTTGCCGTTGATGAGCTGGTCCTTGTTCCCGGCGTTGATGGCGTCGGAGAAGCGGGGTGCCAGGCCCAGGAACCGCTCGGGGTTGACCCGGGTGTCGCCGTAGAACAGGGTCGTGGCCATCGCCTGGTTCATGGCCTCGATGAAGGCCTTGTCCTGGGAGAGGCGGAACTCGGCGGTGTTGCCGTTGAGGCTGGCCACCCGCTTGTCCACCTCGGAGTAGGCCTCCAGCATCCCGCAGGTGTCGGTCACCTGCGCCGATTCGGCCTTGCCGTTGGGGACGCCGTAGTTGAGCAAGCGCCAGGCCACGTCGGGCAAGCCGGTGCGGACCGTGGAGAGGTGACCGGTGGGAAGGTTCCCCTCCACGTACACCATGTCGTTGAGGATCTCGTTGTTGCGGTTAAGGAGCTCGACGATCTTGTCGATCTTCCCGTTCGGGTCGAGCATCCTGGCGTGGTCCTGAAGGGTGGGCAGGTTGTTTCCAATCGTTGCCACGTTGATCGCTCCTTTCTAGGGTTTAGGGTTTGTGCCCGGGGTAGAGGACCTCGGCGTCGGACTTGGGGGCGCCGACCCCCTCGGCCTCGACGAACTTCGGGTCCTGCGCGATCTTCCCGAGCCGGTAGAAGAGCCGGATGAACTCCTTGTGGTTCCCCACGAAGAGGTCGTCCATCAACTGGGCGAGCTCTGGGGTCCCGAAGGTCTTCAGCCCGAACTTCGCCGTGGCCAGCTTCTCCTCGTGGTTGGCTCCCCCGATCTCCGGGTCGGTCTTGGCCTCCGCTTGCCACCCCTCGATGGTCTTCTCCCATTGGGAGACGAGGCGCTGGGAGGCGTCCTTCATCAGCTTTGCGTGCAGGTCGGCGAACTTCTGGGCCTGTTCCTGGGAGAGCTTCGATTCCTTGGCCAGGGCCGTGAATTCCTTAGACACGGCCTCGTCCAGGGCGAACCCCTCCGGGACCTTCAGGTCGTATTTCTCCGGGACCTGGGAGGGTTCGTCCTTCGCCTTGTCCTCAGGGGTTCCCTGGGACTTGTCTTCCTGGGTTGCCTGGGGCTTGTCCTCGGGGGTTCCCTGGTTGTCGAACAGGGCCTTCCCCACGTCTCCGCTCGCCTTCTGGTTTTCGGTGTCACCCTGATTCAGAAGGGATTCCGGCATTACGCTTCCTCCTCCTCGTCCTTCAGAAGGCCCTCCGCCACAGCCTCGGCCCACAGGATGCCGAAGTTGCCGGGGTCTACCTTCTGGATGTCGTTCAGGATCATCAGGGCCAGGTTCCGGTGCCCCTCCAGGAAGAACCCCGTGGAGTTGCCGGTGAACGTGGTCCTGAACAGGCTCCCGATGGTCAGGAGCCTCCACATGAAACGACGGCCCTCCCGCGTGGAGAGGACCGCCCGGATGTCGTTGAGCTCCTGCTCGCGCCTGAGTCGGCGCTCCTCCTGCGTCTCCTGGTCGGCGGCCTCGGCCCTCAGCTTCCGGCCGAGCATGTCGTCCAGGCTTTCCCCCTTCCTGGCCGGTTTAGGCATGGGCTACATCCCCCCTGGGACTCCCTGGACGCCGTATCCGCCCTGGAAGTTGCGGATCACCTGGTCCAGCAGGTTCCCGTCCCCCGTCTTGGCGGAGGACAGCTTCTGGGCGGTATCGGCCCCCTGCTGGGCGCTGGCCATCATCGTCTGGGCCGCCACCTGCTGGGCCCTGGCCTGGCGCAGTTTGCTCACCATCTCGTCGGACACGACCACCGATGCCGGGACCCCCAGCATGTCGGCGTACTCGTCCACGAGCTGGTCGAAGTCCACCTTGTCCAGGACCTCCGGCTTCACCTGGGCCATGCCGCCCACGAAGGTGACGAACTGCTCCAGCGTGACGGTGCCCACCAGTTTCTGGCTCTGGGCCAGGAGGGAGACGTACTCCACCTTCAGTTCCTGCCCCTGGAGCTCCTCGGGAGGCGGCGGGATGAGCTCCGCCTCCAGCATCAGGGTGAACGTCCGCTTGATGGCGTTGTCCAGAAGCTCCGTGTCCAGGCGCTCCAGGACCGGCCCCAGCATCAGGAGCTTCTCCTCGTGCCGCTCCGCCACCTCCCGGGCCGTCATCTCCCGCCGGTCCGACATGGACAGCATCAGGAACAGGTCGGCGTAGAAGGTCTGTCGGATGGATTCGGCCACGTTGGCGATGGCCTCCCGTAGCCCAGACAGGTCCGGCCTCACCTCGTAGAGGGGGCGGATCCCCACCCCGGAGGCGTTGGGATTCACAAAGGTGACCCCGCCGGGCATCGTCCGAACCCCCTGCTCCGCCAGGTCCGGCGGCGCCTGAAGCGGCGGGTCGTAAGCCTTCTCGATCCCCGTCAGCTTGTCCATCTCCAGGACCATGAGCTGTTTGGCGTCCGGCAAGGCCTCCCAGCCGGGCCCCATGCCGTAGACGTGGGGGCCCAGGGTGTCCCAGCGCGGGGCCATGATGGGAAACTCCGAGTACCCCTTCGCCTGGAGGATGCCGTCCCGGGGAGCGTCGGGCATCCAGTAGACCGAGACGTAGGGCTTCTTCCGCTCCAGCGGATGGAGGGGGTACTTCTCCTCGTTCGGCTCGATGAGGTGGTAGACCGAGAAACGGGAGAAGGGACGCTCGCTGGCGGCCCGGACGACCGCCGTGGGAAGGACCTCCTCCCCAAAGAGACCGACCAGGTTCCGGGCGCTCATGCGGATGTGGCGCCCGAAGGTGTCCACCTCCAGCCTGGCGTTGTTGGCCAGCACGTACTCGCCGAAGGTAAAGGACCGGCACCGGATGACCGTCTCGAAGTCCCGGTCGATCATCATGGGAGCCGTGCCGAAGGTCCCCAGCTCGGTGTAGACCGAGTGGAGAGAGTTGTAGAAGTTGGACTTGTGGAAAACCCCCATCATCCGGTCCCGGACGTCGTCCAGCCACATCCTGGCGTTGGGGAACTCCGAAAGGTACGGGTCCGCGGCCATCAGGCGGAACCAGGGACGCGCCGGGCTGGTGAGACCGGCCTGGAGCCCAGCCGCCAGGGTCCGCACCGCCCGTTTGGGCGTCATGTTCAGGATCTCGTCGTCCCGCTCGTGCCACTTATCGTAGTCCGAGTCGGCGAAGATCCCCCGGTGAGGGTTGACGTACCGGACCAGGTCCTCGGCCACCCTCAGCCAGGGCTCCCGGACCTCCTCCAGCTCCCTCCAGCGTGAGGCCAGGAAGCTTCTCAGCGGCATGGACATCGTGCTCGCCATCTCATACCCCCTCCCCCTTTACTGGCCCAGAAGGCTCTTCTTTTGGGTCGCCGCCCTGTTGGCCAGCCCCTTGCCGGACGTCAGCAGGGTCGAGCTGTACCCCTGGGCCATCCGCTGCTTCCGCTTTTCCTCCCAGGCAGCAAGGGTGGGGTCGGTGTTTGTGTCGGCCTTCATGGGCGGCGGCGGGGTTTCGGGCATCTCCGGGGTGCTGAACAGGCACATGGCTATCTCCTCCTTCCAAGCTTGGCAAATGGGTGATACGCCTCCTCGCCTGACCGGCGGGAGCCTCCCTGGGTCAACGCCGACGCAGCGGTGGGCGTCGGTACCGCAAACGTCAGGGCCAGGGCGTCGCCGTAGTCCGGGGACGCCAGGCCGCGGTCCCGCATGTCCTCTTTGCTCTCCAGGGCCATCCTCCCGGTGGGGGTGAACCAGTATTGCGGCCCGCAGAGGTCGTCCAGGAGCTGGTTGTGGGGAGGAAGGACCCCTCCGGCCTCCAGCCAGTCCCGGATCCCGACCCACATCTCGGTCCGCTTGTTGGCGTACTTGGGATTGCTGGACGCCCAGCCGAAGTTGACCTCCAGGACGTTGCGCCACCCCACCTGCCGGAGCCGGTCCACGACGGCGCTCCCCATGGCCACGTCCACGAGGAGGCTCTGGGGACTGGACTGGACCATCTCACCGGCCACCTGGTCGGCCAACGTCATGGTGTCCGTCTTCCCCCAGGCCCTGCGGACGGCACACCGGAGCCCCTGGCGCTCCACAAGAACGCTCTTGCAGTCGCCGTAGCGGGCCACGTCCAGCCCGAACAGGAGCGGCGCAAAGGCGTACTCGTCGGGCCTCAGGTGACGCATCGTGGCAGCCTCGGCCAGCTCCCGGGGGATCAACTGCTGGAACGAGGCGGAGGGGAAGTCACCCAGGACGCGGACCCTGAACAGGTCGGAGTCCTCGCCGTACTTGGAGCGCATCCGCTCGACGTACTCCGGGGCGACCAGGGGACTGTCCAGGCAGGAGAAGCGGAGCGTCGTCCACAGGTGCCGGTCCCGGTTGTGGGAGTCGTAGAAGTATCCCGACGTCTGGGTGGGGTTGGACGCCAGGACCACCCGGGCCCCCGGCGTGGACAGGGCCCCCTCCGCCGCCTGGAAGATCGTGTCCGGTACGCCGGAGGCCTCGTCGACCACAAAGAGGAGGTTGGCGGCGTGGAACCCCTGGAGCGCTTCCGGGGCCTCCTTCCGGGCCGTCCGGGCTACGGCGAACTGGGATTGCTCCGCCCCCACGATGCGGACGAACTCGGACTGGACCACGATCTGGCGCCGGAACCAGTCCGGCATCCGGCTGTGCCACTTGGCGATCTCGGCCCATAGGACCGATTGGAGCTGATGACTGGTCGGCGCCGTGCAGGGGGTCCTGGAGTCCGGGAAGCAGAGGGTGTGCCAGAGGACCAGCCAGGCCAGCGCTGTGGTCTTACCCGTCCCATGCCCGGATCGGACAGTCACCCTGGCGCCTGGCCCAGCGACGGCCTCCAGCACGAGCCTCTGCTGGGGAGTGGGGTCCACCCCGAAGAGGGACCGCACGAAATGGCAGGGGTCCTCCCGGAAACGGACGAACTCATCGACCAGGGACTGCAGGTCCGTCTCCACCGGCGGCCGCCTCCCTGCGCCTGGCCAGCTCGGCCAGGACCCCGACGATTGTTTCCCCTGCGTCAACATCCAGCTTGTCCTTGAACATGGCCAGGTGTCGTCCGATGAGCTCCAGGGCCTTGATCTTGTCGTGAAGCTTGACCTTGATCGTGCCCCCGGCGGCACCCGTCTCTGTTATCTCAGAGATTGCCTTCCGGGTTTCCGGCGGTAGGTCCCGGGTGTCACGGACCCTGACTTTTCCGCCCTCGACGGAAACAATGTCCGTGATGTCCGCGAAGGCGATCCTGGCCAGCTCTGTGAGGACCCGGTCCACGGTGACCTGGCTCCGCGCCTGGGCCGCCTGGAGCCGGTCCTCGATGGCGGCCTGGACTTTGGGGTCCTTTAGGAGGGTGCACCCACGCCAACCGGCGGAGGCCTCCGAGTAACCGGCGCGGATGGCCGCCTGGAGGGCGTTTTTGTCCTTGATGTACTCATCCACGAAAATGGACTGCTTGAGGGTCAGCCCGTAGAGATTGGGCTGTTTGCTCGGCATCGGGCCTCACCTCCCTGAGTAAAATCACTCAATGTCCTGAGCAACCGCCGTGGGGCACGCCTGGCACGCAATCCAGGCCCCGTCCCGTCGGGTGGACTGCCCCTGGGGGGAAAACCTGCCGGTGGGTGGACGCCCGTGTCTCCGGCCGGTGCCGACGCTACAGCCGCGTCCACGGCACGGCGGTCACCAGGCATGGAAAAGGCCCCCTGGTCGAGGGGGCATCTTTGGCTAGCTTTGGGCTGGGTTGTCGGGGCGGAAATAGACGATGTCCCGGGTGATGTCCTCGTGGAGCTCCAGGGTGGCCACGGCGGACAGGCCCAGGGCGTCGTGCTCCCGGATGACTCGGGCGTGTAGGTCGAACCCGGCACGGGCGCTGTCGGGGTCGTCGGTCTCCAGGAGGGTGATTGCTCCCTCGCCGCCGCGCAGGACACCCAGGACGTGGAAGCGGAACCTATGCATTCCCGTCACCTCCCCGGACGCCCAGGACGCGCCGGTCCAGGACCTCCCTGGCATAGATCACGGACCTGACGGCGTGGTCCCCCGGGAGGACGTACCGGTTGGTCTCGATTAGCAGGGGCGTCAGGGCCCTCTGGAGGGCCTCCAGGGCATCCAGGTCGTCGGAGCCCCAGAACCTGGATACCGTTCCGTTGCCCCGCTCGACGACCAAAAGATAGCGGAAATACTGATTGTCGCCGTTGGCCTCCTCGGACAGGGTGTCGGTGGGCAACGGGACGCAGGTGACCACCGGCTCGGCCATCAGGTAGACCTCCCGGGGCGGCTCCGGCTCCGCCCTGAACAGGCGCTCGTACCCGTCGAGCAGGATCTCCATGGTGTCCAGGTTGCCTCCCGCCACGACAGTCTCGTTCGTGCCGTCGTTTGCCACTCGGACGATGGTGTAACAAGGCAGCATACGCTCTCCCCCTCTTCTGTGATCGCCCGGCGTCCGGGCGGAATGAGCTGGTGGAGCGCAGGGGAGTCGAACCCCTGTTGCCTGGAAGGCCCGGCTACGCAGTCCCCCCAGGGCCTGACCCGTGCGCCCCACCTATCTGATCTAGTCCACGTGTGCCCATACTTACGAACGAAGTGAGTAAGTATCTGTACTCTGTATTCTGTTATCTGTACCGTTCCCGAAACGTCACGGGAACGTCACATGTGACGTCACGGGAACGTCACGGGAACGTCACAGGTATACAATTTGCACAATTTCCCTCCGTTACAGGAACCCCAACCGTTTCACCAGGGGCAGGGCCCCGGCGACTCCCATGACAGCCCCACCGAATATGACCAGGAGACACTCCAGCATCGAGGGTTCCCCCCAGTCTCCCAGGGCGTTTTTCAGCATGGTCGCCAGGAACGCCGTGCCGAATAAGCCCAGGGAAGCCGCAACGATGAGAACAACCGCAATCAATAGGTAACGCATCGTTTACACCCCCTCCTCCGTCCAACTGCATACAGAATCCACGGAAACCACCGATCACGAGATTTCCCAGTCGCCAGGCCAAATTGTGCCGTTATGGCTATCTGTATACTTTATCCATGCCGTCATGGCATCTTGACAATCCGGTGCGGCATGATATGATGCACCCGTAACCCCGATACAGCCTCTCCGGCAACCAACATTGACAACCGAATTTCCCCGGCGACACGAGGCTCCCCGCCTCCCCGGTTTGGATCAAGGCCGAACCGGGCTCCTGGGAGACAGAGGCGAAACACAATGCCAGCGAGCCCCCACCTCCACGTGGTGCTGGCGGGTAACGCCGACGGGGGCAAGGGCTTTGAAAGGAGGGTTTTGCGATGAAGTACGATCTTTTCCTGGGCGTTTACGGTGGTCACGACGGGTACGAATACTGCGGTGGGACATGGGGCCGGGTGATGACGAGCGACGTATATCGCCACGGCGAGCGGAACTTGGGGTACTACGCTTTCGATAAAGCCACAAAGTTGGTAGAGAAGTGGCTTGCCGGTGAGAGGTATTCGGACTGTGACCTCAAAGACATCAAGGTCACGTTCCGACCCAACGACGAACAGAAATTTGACCTGGTTTTCTATCCGCCTCATATGACCGAGGCGGAGCGAAAGAAGGCAAAAATTGGGCAGACAAGGATCATGGCGATCCGTGGGAAGCGGGTCCCGGTGGCCTGGAAGGAATTCGTTCCGGGGTGTCCGTCCCGGTGAGGAGGGATTGACATGGATTACAACACCCTGTGCGGATATGCGGTCTTTGACGATAGGCGCCCGAAGCGGTACTACGCCAAGAGTTACGGCGAGTACTGCGCCACGATTGGGTTTGACACGATCCGGGAGGCCCGCCGGTGGGCCGAATCGCTCGGCACCCTGGCGGACCTGGTCATGATCAGGAAGAGCTCGAACGACCAGCTTGTCGCCGTGCATCGCAGGGATACGAACGGCGACGGCCGACGGTGGTTCAGGGCGAAGGTTTAATTTGAGAGGAGGGGCACAAATGAAATATGGATATGACCTTCACCTGGCGTTCTATGCCGGGGATGAGTATTTGGGCGGGACCATGGGAAACGTGGTCACGCCGGAATTGGCCAGGCTAGGTAAGAATCGCACCTTCCGGGCCGCCGAAAAGACGATCGAAAAGTGGTTGGCAAGCTCCCGTTACGCCGGTTGTGACATCTCGATGGCCCGTGTAAAGCTCTACCTGGGCGACGATCGGTGGGACCTGGTCTTTTACCCGGGGCCTTCCTCTCACGGCATTAAGGTTGACGGGAAGATGGTTCCTGTCGCTGCGTTTTTTTTGAGTTTTAAGGGGTGAGCCAGATGAAAACAGAAGAGCTCAAGGACCTGATCATGAGAATCGCGGAGGTTCTCCCCTACACCCACCAGGAGCGGGAACGGTACTCGCTCCTGCGGTGCAAGTGGAGCCACGGCCGGTTGCAGTTTTTTTGCGACCGCCTGGCCGAAGCGATGCTCACCTCCAGCATCACGCTACAGAGGTGGGATAACCGAGGGAACCGATGCTGGACGGTGGTTTACTCTCCCTGGGGGATCACGGAACCTGGGGACAGGGGTTGGTACAGGACCCCCTTGGAGGCCATGAACGGGATCATCGGCCTCCTGGAGTTGGCCAAGGTCCTGATGCTGTAACCGCCATGCGCTCCCCCGAATGGGTACGTGAGGCGGTAGAGGTGATGGCTGCCCTAACCTGGGTCGCCATCGTCCTTTGGGTCTGCTACCAGGAGGCCCTTTGGCTGGTCGGGAGGTGAGCCCCATGAAGGGTGTGTTTGTCAAGGAAAAGGTAGCAAAGTACCGGGTTGGGAAGTATGAGGTCTACCGTGGCCGCCTGGTCGGCTGGGTCGTGGCGGACGATTGGCACGAGGTCGTTTACCTTCCGGACATTCGGACCGCCATCCGGGTGGCCGACGA
>Ga0208825_1002815_pt1 | contig 11044 bp, 7 predicted proteins | sample AD_UKC113_MetaG_FD_184450 | JGI IMG/M metagenome (GOLD analysis project Ga0208825, IMG submission 184450) | Active sludge microbial communities of municipal wastewater-treating anaerobic digesters from Hong Kong - AD_UKC113_MetaG (SPAdes)... | ecosystem: Engineered > Bioreactor > Anaerobic >...
TGCCGAGTGGGACCGATTCATGCCCTGGCGCACCATCGATGGTACCGATCTCTACCGGGAGCCCGGCAACGAAAAGCAGAGCGAAGGCGTGCCGCAGCCGGAGATGAAGACCCTGATCCGCGGCATGTTCGAGCCGCGGCGCTTCCTCGACTACGTGCTCAACTTCGTCACCTTCGAGCAGGCGGACGAGGGCACGGAGGGAATGGCCAAGAAGGCCGCGGGTTACCACCAGTACCACGCGGTCAATCAGGCCTTGGCTTCTACGCTCATGGCCTGTGGGATAGAAGCCGACGCGGGGGCGCTTTACGCCCGTTTTGCGGAGGCCGAAGCGGCCGATCCGTTCGCGGTGCGGGAGCCGGGGGCGGGATACAGCGCGACGCTCGGCAACCGGCGCGCCGGCGTGATCTGGCACACGCAGGGGTCGGGCAAGAGCCTGACCATGGTTTTTTACGCCGGTAAGGTGATCCGCCATCCGGCGATGCGGAACCCGACCATCGTCGTGATCACCGACCGCAACGACCTGGACAACCAGCTTTTCGGAACCTTTGCCGCCAACAAGCAACTTCTGCGCCAGACGCCGGTGCAGGCGGAAAACCGCGCCCACCTTAGGGAACTTCTCCAGGTTGCCTCGGGCGGCGTGATCTTTACCACCATCCAGAAATTCCTCCCCGAGAACAAGGGCGACGCGTATCCGCGCTTGTCCGACCGCAGTAACATCGTGGTCATCGCCGACGAGGCCCATCGCAGCCAGTACGACTTTATCGACGGCTTCGCCCGCCACATGCGCGACGCGCTGCCCAACGCGTCGTTCATCGGCTTCACCGGCACGCCCATCGAAAAGGAGGACCGGAACACCCGGGCGGTCTTTGGCGACTACATTTCCATCTACGACATTCAACGCGCGGTGGAAGACGGCGCCACGGTGCCCATCTACTACGAAAGCCGACTGGTCAGGATCGAGCTGAACGAGGCGGAAAAACCACGCCTGGACGAAACGTTCGAGGAAATCACCGAAGCCGAGGAAGATGAAGTCCGGCGCGAGCGGATCAAGAACAAGTGGGCATCACTGGAAGCCCTGGTGGGCGCCGAGAAGCGTATCCGGCTCGTTGCGGAAGACCTGGTGCGCCACTGGGAGCGGCGGCGCGAGGCGATGCTGGGCAAGGGGTTGATCGTCTGCATGAGCCGCCGCATTTGCGTGGAGATGTACAAGGCCATCACCGCGCTTCGCCCAGACTGGCACAGCGACGACGACGCCAAAGGGAAGATCAAGGTGGTGATGACCGGCTCGGCGTCCGATCCGCCCGACTGGCAGGCGCACGTGCGAAACAAGGAACGAAGTGCCCGCCGATTCAAGGATCCGAACGACGAGTTGGAGCTGGTTATCGTGCGCGACATGTGGCTCACCGGCTTCGACGCGCCACCCCTGCACACGATGTACATCGACAAGCCCATGAGCGGACACAACCTGATGCAAGCGATCGCGCGAGTGAACCGGGTGTTCCGGGACAAGCCGGGCGGGCTGGTGGTGGACTACCTGGGCATCGCCGATTCGCTCAAGAAGGCGCTGGCGGTCTACGCGGACATCGGCGGGCGTGGCAAGGCCGCCATCGACCAGGCCGAGGCGGTGGCGGTGATGAAAGAGAAGTACGAGGTCGTCTGCGGTATCCTGCACGGATTCGACTACCGGCGGCTCCTCACTGCTGCTTCACAGGCTCGCCTGCAGGGCATCGCCCAGGCGATGGACTTCATCCTGGCGCAGGAGGACGGCAAGAAGCGCTATCTGCAGGCCGTGGCGGCGCTCTCCAAAGCCTTTGCCCTGGCCGTGCCACATGAGGAGGCGCTGGCCATCCGCGACGAAGTGGGCCTGTTCCAGGAAATCCGCGTATCCCTGATCAGGGCCACGGTGAGTGCTGCCGAGCGCGCGCCGGAGGAGATCGAGGCAGCGGTTCGCCAGCTCGTTTCTCAGGCGGTCGCGGGCCGCGAGGTGGTGGACATCTTCGCTGCGGCGGGTCTGGATAAGCCGGATATCTCCATCCTTTCTGATGAGTTCCTCGCCGAAGTCCGGGCACTTCCTCAGAAGAATCTTGCTGTTGAGACACTGAAGAAGCTCCTTCAGGACGAAATACAAGTGCGCCTGCGCAAGAACGTCGTGCAATCGCGGACCTTCTCGGAATTGCTGGAACAGGCGCTCAACAAGTATCACAACCGCGCCATCGAGGCGGCGCAAGTGATTGAAGAGCTCATCGCCATCGCCAAGCAGATGCGGGAGGCCGCGCGGCGCGGTGAAACGCTCGGGTTGTCCGACGACGAAGCCGCTTTCTACGACGCGCTGGCTTCCAACGACAGCGCGGTGCAGGTACTGGGCGATCAGGTCCTAAAGCAAATCGCCCAGGTACTGGTGGAAAGGGTGCGCAAGAGCGTTTCGGTGGATTGGAGCCGGCGCGAGAACGCCCGGGCGCAACTGCGGGTGCTGGTCAGACGTATCCTGCGCCAGTACGGTTATCCGCCGGATAAGCAGGAACAGGCTACCGAGCTTGTGCTGGAACAGACCGAGGTTCTGTGCGAGGACTGGGTGGTAGCCAGACCCTGAATGGCCATACGCGGTCGTTCAACCTGGGCGATCTCTTCCCGAATCTCGGTTACCCCGTGGTTTCGGGGCCCAACCGGGGGGGTGATCATGACGCCCTGCGCGGCACGGACAAAACACGCGCCCGCGGCAGGCCCGGACGGCCTGCTTTCCACGCGCCGTTTCCGTGATCCCTGCCGTGGTTCTCCCGGGCCGCGAATCAGAAACTTATCATACCTTGCCGCCGCCTCTGGTCGACGCGTCCCGTCACCACCCATCATGGTGCCATAATGTGGTGGATGGCGTGGCGCGCCGGTAACCCGGCCCGCCTGGCGTGGTATAATCCCGGAGTCTGCCTTGCGGCAGAGGGGGTACGTACCATGGATGAACACGCGGGGGATGTCCTGGTCATCGACGCGTTGCCTGCCCGCCCTCCCGCGGGTAGCGCCAGCGTCGCCCTGCGGGCCCGGAGGCTGGCCTCCATCGTCGTTTCCGTGAGGCACCCATCGACCGCCGGGAGGAAGCAACGCGCGGCGATACGACCAGCCGACAGGGCGGGTCACCGGCAAGTTCAAGGTAGTCCGCGCCGGGATTGGGGCCATCACCATGTCGCGGCGGGGCACCCGCGTCGGCGAGCTGGAGGCGTACCTTGCCACCATGGGCGTGACCCGCGCCGTCGAGGAGAGGGGGGCCGCGTTTCACCAGGCGTATCCGGAACGTGGCCTGTCCTAGGCCGTGGATGAACTGCTAGACTATCCGCGAACCCGCAAGGGCACGAAGCGTGTCGTTGCCGGGCGCCTGGCGCGGCAGGCCGGCGATGCCCCGCCGCCGGGCAAGGACACGACACGGTGGAAAGAGGCCAATGACGAGGAGGCAGCATGAACACGGACCAACCGAGCGGCGCCAACCTGGGCTTTGAGAACAAACTCTGGGAGATGGCCGACAAGTTGCGCGGCCACATGGACGCGGCCGAGTACAAGCACGTGGTCTTGGGGCTCATCTTCCTCAAGTACATCTCCGACGCCTTCCAGGCAAGGTACGAGGAACTCAAGGCCAAGCAAGAGACGGAGTACACCGACCCCGAGGACCGCGACGAGTATCTCGCCGCCAACGTTTTCTGGGTACCGCCCGAAGCCAGATGGGAGAAGATCCAGGCCGCCGCGCCCCAGCCCACGATAGGACGGATAATCGACGAGGCCATGGCCGCCATCGAGCGGGAGAATCCTACCCTCAGGGGGGTGCTCCCCAAGGACTACTCCCGCCCCACGCTGGACAAGGTGCGGCTTGGCGAACTCGTCAAACTCGTGGGCGACATCGACCTCAAGGCCAGGGAGTCCGGCGTCAAGGACCCCCTCGGCCGGGTGTACGAGTATTTCCTCGGACGCTTTGCCGCGGCCGAGGGCAAGGGCGGCGGCGAGTTCTACACGCCCCAGTGCGTAGTTCAGCTTCTGGTCGAGATGATCGAGCCTTACCGCGGCCGTGTCTACGACCCCTGCTGCGGCTCGGGCGGCATGTTCGTGCAGTCGGAGAAGTTCGTGGAGGCCCACGGCGGCACAATAGGTGACATCGCCGTCTACGGCCAGGAGTCCAACCCCACCACCTGGCGGCTGTGCAAGATGAACCTGGCCATCCGCCGTATCGACGCCGACCTCGGCCCCCACCACGACGACAGCTTCCACAACGACCTGCACAAGGACCTCAAGGTGGACTTTCTACTGGCCAATCCGCCCTTCAACATGAGCGACTGGGGCGGCGAGCGGCTCCCGGACGATCCCCGGTGGCAATACGGCGTGCCGCCCACTGGAAACGCCAACTACGCCTGGATCCAGCACTTCATCTACCACCTGGCACCCAACGGCATCGCCGGCTTCGTCATGGCCAACGGCTCCCTCTCCACCTCGACCAACGCCGAACTGGCCATCCGAAAGGGCATCATCGAGGGTGACCTGGTGGACTGCATCGTCGCCCTGCCGGGACAACTCTTCTACACCACGCAGATCCCGGTCTGCCTCTGGTTCGTGACGAGGAACAAGAAGGCAGACCCCAAGCGAGGCTTCCGCGACCGCGCGGGCGAGACCCTCTTCATCGATGCCCGCCGCATGGGGCGCCTCGTGGACCGTGTGCACCGGGAACTGGCGCCCGAGGAGATCCGCCGGATCGCCGATATCTACCACGCCTGGAAATCTGTAGGGGCGCATGGCAAGGCGCCCTACCAGGACATACCCGGCTTCTGCAAATCCGCCACGATTGACGACATCCGCAAGCACGACTATGTGCTCACCCCCGGCCGCTATGTCGGAGCGGCGCCTCAGGAAGAGGTTGATGAACCATTTGAAGAGAAGATGACACGGCTAGTGGTTCAGTTTAGGGAACAGCAAGCCGAGGCGGCGCGACTGGATGGGGCGATTGAGAAAAACCTGAGGGAGTTGGGATTCTGGGAGAAATGACCATGACGCCGGAAAAAATCCAACGTCTTATTGAAGCCGGCGAAACGTTGGACATCGAGTTCAAGGGGGAAGAGAAAAGATCCCTTTCGGATGACGAGTTGGTTGAGTCCGTGGTCTGCTTGGCGAATCGTTCATCGAATTCTCCCGCCTGGCTGCTCATCGGTGTGGAAGATGACGGGCGCGTAACAGGCGCGCGTCCTCGGCACGAATCCGGTCAAACCGATCCGGCGCGCGTTGCAGCCCTTATCGCCAATCGCACTAGGCCATCCATAACGCCTCGCGTCTCCTTGGAATCAATCCAAGATAAACAGATCATCGTTATCGAAATCCAACCGATCTCTTCTCCTGTTGCCACAACGGCCGGCAAGTACCTGCGCCGCGCGATCGGCGGGGACGGCAAACCTTGCTGTCTGCCGATGTTCTTTCACGAAATGCATGCCAGGCAAGCGGACCGGGGCGCCGAGGATTACTCTGCACTGGTTCTGCCTGATGCCGACTGGGATGCCCTGGACCCTCTGGAGTTCGAACGTTTTCGTCGAAGTATCCGGGAAAATCGTGGCGGCGATCAATCCTTGCTCCATCTTCCCGACATAGAACTGGCCAAGGCGTTGGGAGCCGTCGAGGCAAACGGTAAGGTTCAAAACATCCGAGTCTTGGGACTGCTTCTGTTCGGAAAAGAAGCGTCGCTCAAAAGGCTTCTGCCCACGCACGAGGTCGCTTTTCAAGTCTTGGTAGGTCAACGAGTGGAGGTCAACGATTTCTTCCGCTGGCCGCTTCTTCGAGTCATGGAAGAATGCGAGCGACGCTTTGCTGGCCGCAATCGCGAAGAAGAAGTCATGGTCGGCCTTTTTCGAATCGGCGTACCGGATTACTCGCCGGCAGCCTTCCGTGAGGCTCTGGCCAACGCCCTGATCCACCGAGACTATACCCGTTTGGGTGCCGTGCATGTGCAATGGCGTACCGACCAACTTGAAATCTCCAACCCCGGCGGTTTCCCCGAAGGAGTGCGGCTGGACAACCTGCTCGTTACCGCGCCACGGCCCCGGAATCCGCTTCTGGCCGATGCGTTCAAACGGGCCGGCATTGTCGAACGCACGGCGCGCGGCATTGACACCATCTTTTATGAGCAACTGCGCAACGGCCGGCCAGTACCTTCCTATGAGCGGAGCAACGAGGCCGCTGTTGTTGTAGTCCTTCCTGGCGGACAGGCCAACCTGGAGTTCGTCCGCCTTCTTGCAGAGGAATCACGAGCAGGACGCGATTTGGGCTTGGACGACCTCCTTATCCTTAATGCCCTCTGGCAGAACCGGCGGCTGAGTACGGAAGAAGCAGCCCGCCTGACCCAGAAGCCGGAAAACGATACCAGGACCACGCTCAATCGGCTGGTGGAGATGGGTCTCGTCGAGCCGCGGGGGGAACGCAAAGGCCGGACTTGGCACCTGTCGGCTGCCACTTACCGTCGCCTGGGCAAGCCCGCTGCCTATGTTCGTCAACACGGCCTTGAGCAGTTCCAGCATGAACAGATGGTTCTAAAATACCTCGACACGTACCGGAAGATTACGCGAGCCCAGGCAGCCGAACTTTGTAGCCTTTCTGTAAACCAGGCGTACCGTCTGCTTAAATCATTAGAAAAACGGGGAAAACTTGTTGCTCACGGCGACAAGAAGGGGCGATATTATGAGCGCCACACGTAATATAACCACGCGCGGTTATCGGATAACCACGCGCGCAAATAATATGAGCTGGAAGAAGCATGGCATGGCCGTAACACCTTTCCAAATAAGAAGTTGCGATAAGCCAGCGTATCTGCGCCGTTGGCGGTTATCTGAACGACTGATGCGTGAACAAACCCAAACCGCCCGCCTCGACAAACTCTTCTGGGCCAGCCTGGAGGACATCGGGTATGGCAGAAAACCGATGCTTATTAAACAATCGTGGCATTACGTTTAATAGCGAGACTTGCTATTTAACATTCGTTGAACTGGGAAAGGTGCTATGAAACGGGGTGTGACCGGTGAATATCAGGTGCGCGTTGTCGGTGGCGAAGAGGTTCGCGCCTTTATCCCCAGCCCCCTGCCGCCTTCGCGGCCTGTAGATCTTACCCGAACCCAAAGCCCACTGCTGGAACAGGCCACGATAGCTCTCGGCCGGCTCGACAGTATCACGCTCCTTCTGCCCGATCCCGATCTTTTCCTTTATGCCTATGTGCGGCGGGAGGCGCTCCTATCCTCGCAGATCGAGGGGACACAATCTTCGCTTTCCGACCTCTTGCTCTTCGAACTGGAGGAAGCGCCAGGGGTGCCCTTCGACGATGTGGTAGAGGTTTCCAATTATGTGGCAGCGCTCGAGCATGGAATAAAACGCCTGGAGGAAGGCTTTCCTCTTTCCAATCGGCTCATCCGCGAGATGCACGGCGTCCTGCTGTCGCGGGGACGGGGCAGCGAAAAATCACCAGGTGAGTTTCGACGCACCCAGAACTGGATCGGCGGTAGCCGGCCCGGGAATGCTGTTTTTGTTCCGCCCCCGCCCGAGCATGTGGAAGAGTGTATGGCTGCCCTGGAGCGCTTCCTCCATGATGACCGTTCCTACCCGGTGCTGGTGCGCACAGCCCTTGCCCATGTCCAGTTTGAGACCATTCATCCCTTCCTGGATGGCAATGGGCGAATCGGTCGTCTGCTGATTGCCTTCATCCTCCACCATGAAGGCATACTGAAAAAGCCGCTCCTCTACCTGAGTCTTTTCTTCAAGCAACACCGGAGCGAATACTACCGGCTGCTCGATCTGGTGCGGACGGAGGGGGACTGGGAGACCTGGATCGAGTTTTTTCTGGAAGGAGTCCTCCAAACCGCGCGGAATGCCGTGGATACCGCCCAACGGCTGGTTGCTCTTTTCCAGGAGGATACTCGGCGGATTCAGACGGCTGGTCGCATGGCAAATTCGGCGTTGCGGGTGTTCCAGGTTTGCTGCCGGCGGCCGCTCCTGAATCTGAACGAAGGCGTGCGCCAAACGGGGCTAACCTTCCCGGCAGTTGCCAAAAGCATGGAAGCCCTGGCACGCCTGGGCATTGTCCGCGAAATCACCGGCAAACAGCGCAACCGCGTCTTTGCCTACGAACGCTATCTGAACATCCTCAGCGAAGGGACGAAAGCACTATGAACATCGCAAATGACCTGGAGGTGCTGGGCTATGGGGGATGATCAAGTGGCTTTTGGTAGAGCCGCGGAGCTCGTGCGGGACATCGTCCAACCGTCAGAAGCACACGGGCTTCCCTACATTGGCCTCGAACACATCGAGCAAGAAACCTTGAAGCTCACTGGCTGGGGCAGCGCATCAGATGTCAGCAGCGCGAAGTTTCGTTTTCGAAAAGGCGATATCCTTTTGGGGAAGCTGCGTCCTTATTTCCGCAAAGTGGTGCGTGCTCCCTTTGACGGAATCTGTTCCACAGACATATGGGTTGTTCGTGCAAAAAACGGATTCGACCAAGGATATCTGTTTTACTGGATGGCCGCGAAGGATTTCGTGGACTTCGCGAGCGGCGGCTCCGAAGGTACACGAATGCCACGGGCAAAATGGGAGTACGTAGCACGGTTTACGAGACCGCGGATAAGCCTCCCCGAACAGCGCGCCATAGCCCACATCCTCGGCACGCTGGACGACAAGATCGAATTGAACCGGCGGATGAACGAGACGCTGGAGGCCATGGCCCAGGCGCTGTTCAAGTCCTGGTTCGTGGACTTCGACCCGGTGGTGGTGAACGCCATCAAGGCGGGCAACCCCATCCCCGAAAAATTCGCCGACCGCGCCGCCCACTACCACGACAACCCCGACGCCCTTGGCCTGCCGGAAGACCTCCTCCGCCTCTTCCCCGCCCGCTTCGTGGATTCGGAGTTGGGCCCCATCCCGGAGGGGTGGGAGGTGAAGGCTTTCGCGGATACGGTAGAAATCATCTGTGGCGGGACACCGAAAACATCCGTTGCCGAGTACTGGAGCGGCGACATACCGTGGTTTTCGGTTGCCGATGCTTCATCTAAGCATCAAATTTGGGTTATTGACACAGAGAAGAAGATCACGCACGCAGGGCTCGATAATTCCTCAACAAAAATTCTTCCTGTCGGGACCACCATTATTACAGCACGTGGAACTGTGGGCCGGATAGCCCTTGTCAGTGTACCAATGGCAATGAACCAGTCTTGCTACGGTCTGCGTGGGAAACGCGGTGGAAGCGAGTTTCTCAACTATTTCCAAACGCGCCAATTGGTATCGGTTCTTCAACAGAAAACGCACGGTTCTGTATTCGATACGATTACTCGTAAAACGCTCGCGACGGTAAGCATCGTAGTGCCTCCATCTTTAGTAGCCGGCAAATTCGAAGACCACGTCGGCGCTATTATGGAATGGATTCGGCAGGCGGCGATAGAATCCCGCACCCTCGCCGCCCTGCGCGACGTCCTCCTGCCCAAGCTTATCTCCGGCGAGTTGCGCGTGCCGAATGTGGAGAAGATTCTGGAGGATGCGCAGTGAAATACAATCCTGACCTTCACCACCGCCGCAGCATCCGGTTGCAAGGATACGATTACACCCAGCCCGGCGCGTATTTCATCACAATCTGCACGGCCAACCGGAAATGCCTGTTTGGTAAGGTGGTGGATTGCCAAATGCGGTTAAATGAAACGGGAAGAATCGTTCGTGATGAATGGTTGCAAACCGCCGCGTTGCGACCAGGTGTTGTTCTGGACGCGTTTGTGGTTATGCCCAATCACGTGCATGGGATTATTGTATTGATCGATGGTAGGGGCACGTTGCAACGTGCCCCTACATCCACGCCATATGCCCCTACGTCCACGCCATGTGCCCCTACATCCACGCCATGTGTCCCTACGTCTACGCCATGTGCCCCTACCGTGGAACGGTTCGGCAACCCCATATCGGATTCCATTCCAACCATTGTGCGATTGTTCAAATCCGTCACCACCAAACGCATCAACATCCTGCGGGGTACCCCTGGCATGCCCGTCTGGCAACGTAATTATTACGAACACATCATCCGTAACAACGAATCCCTGAACCGCGTCCGCCAGTACATCGCCGATAACCCGGAACGCTGGGCCTATGATCGGGAGAATCCGGACGCGACCAATCCGGAGAAAGAGCGACCATGGCGACCATGACCGAAGACGACATCGAACAACTCGCCTTGGACGAACTCCGGGACCTCGGCTGGCAAACCGCCGTCGGGTCGGATATCGCGCCCGATGGTGACCGCCCGGAGCGAAAGCACTTCGCGGATGTGGTGCTCCAGGCACGCCTGCTCGGGGCGCTTAGGCGCATCAATCCGGACATGCCAACGGTTGCCATCGAAGAAGCCCTGCGCACGGTGCTTACACCCGCAAGCCCGGCGCTTATCGAGAACAACCGCCGCTTCCACCAGATGCTCACCGACGGCGTGGACGTGTCCTGGATGGGGCCGGCAGGGGAACGCCACGGCAAGGCGTGGCTGCTGGACGTCGAACACCCGGAACACAACGACTGGCTGGCGGTCAACCAGTTCACGGTGATCGAGAACAGGCAGGAGCGCCGGCCGGATCTCGTGCTCTTCGTCAACGGCCTGCCGCTGGTGGTGATCGAACTGAAGAATCCCGGCACGGCCCGTTCAACGATCCGCCATGCCTTCAACCAGCTCCGGACCTACCAGCAAGAAATCCCGTCGCTCTTCGTCTACAACGAAATCCTGGCGATTTCCGACGGCATGCAGGCCCGCTTCGGCACCCTGACTGCCGAGTGGGACCGATTCATGCCCTGGCGCACCATCGATGGTACCGACCTCTACCGGGAACCCGGCAACGAAAAGCAGAGCGAAGGCGTGCCGCAGCCGGGGATGAAGCCCCTGATCCGCGGCATGTTCGAACCGCGGCGCTTCCTCGACTACGTGCTCAACTTCGTCACCTTCGAGCAGGCGGACGAGGGCACGGAGGGAATGGCCAAGAAGGCCGCGGGTTACCACCAGTACCACGCGGTCAATCAGGCCTTGGCT
>Ga0208825_1002816_pt1 | contig 11042 bp, 12 predicted proteins | sample AD_UKC113_MetaG_FD_184450 | JGI IMG/M metagenome (GOLD analysis project Ga0208825, IMG submission 184450) | Active sludge microbial communities of municipal wastewater-treating anaerobic digesters from Hong Kong - AD_UKC113_MetaG (SPAdes)... | ecosystem: Engineered > Bioreactor > Anaerobic >...
ACTATTTTTGCTTTTTCTTCCGGTGTAAAATTTCTTCTCTTTTCCATAGTTCCATACTAACTTATTTTGGCCGTTTTGTCTGTCTTAATTTCTGGTATCATTATAAGTCCTTCATGGGTCATGCCCGTTATTTCAAGTTCGATGATCTGTTCTTTCTTTATCATAGGTCTCCTTAGTATTCATGGTAGTATTAAGAATTATTATAGCAGAATATTCTGTTTTCAGTACGTTAAGAAAAAAGATCCTTCGCTTTGCGCAGGATGACAAGGCGACTTTCAGTCGCCAAAGATTCTTCGCTTCGCTCAGAATGACAATATGGTATATGTGACAGATTAGATGCTTCACTTTGCTCAGAATTTTAATTAATACTAAGAGTGAAGGTAAAAGTAGTATATTCATTTTCAGCGCTGTCGGCATAAATCTCGCCGCCAAGGCGTTCTATGACCGTTTTTGCAATCGAAAGGCCTAACCCGTAGCTTCCGGTTTCATGCAATCTTGAGGGGTCTACCCGATAGAATCTGTCGAATATCTTCGGAAGATCCTGTTTTGAAATCCCTTTCCCGCTGTTTTTTATTGAAAAAGTGGCCTGACGTTTTGATTTTTTCAGGGATATATCGATCCTGCCGTTTTTTTCTGTGTACTTAACGGCATTGTCAAACAGTATGGTGATGACCTGCCTAACTCTTTCAGGATCGCTTTTTACAATTACGTCAGGCTCGATCGAACGACTGAGCATGATTTCTTTATCGGCCATCACAGCTTCCATTGATGAAATTACATCATTGACTGCATCGCTCACATTAAACGGTACTTTTTGAACCGGGAATCTTATGTCCTCCATTTTTGCAAGGGACAACATGTCGTTTATAAGCTTTGTCATTCTGTCTGTTCCGATCTTTATATAATCGAGCCATTTCATCTGGCTTTTTATGGTCTCTTCCTTATTTTCCAGCAAAACATCATAATTGGCATTAATGATCGAAAGGGGTGTTTTTAGCTCATGAGAGGCATCTGCCACGAATTGCTTCTGTCTTTCCCATGCTTCAGCTACGGGCTTTATCGAACGGTTAGCAAAATAAAGGCTTATTATGAACAGAACAAAAAGCATAATAAAGCCTACAGACAGCAATGTTGTTAGCAAATGAAACAGTGTTTGCTTATGCATCGTAACATTCAGGAATATTATCTGGTATCCATCTTCGGCGACTGTATAAGACCTTCCGTTCTCCTGGATGACCTGTTTTTCCATTCGGGATATGGCATATCTCCACTGCCTGCCTTCCAGAGTGATGGTTGAACTGATATTTTTATTCGTCCAGGCGATATCGGCTGCTTTTTTGTATGTTTCATCATTCATATCAAATGGAGAGTCTATCTCGAGAATCTTACCTCTTTCATCGACCCGAATGATGAATGAATCAGAATAATCAGGCGAAACCCTCCGGTTCAGGGTTTTTGGTTTATTATCTTCCGTACTGTCAGGCGACTCTGTCCCCATCATCACAGTTTGCATACCGACTTGTGGATTTAGTTTTTTTGAAATTTCTGAATTTATATTATTGTTGCTGATGATATAGATGGCAGCAAAGGCAATGGCCATTACTATTGAAGTGATGGACATATTAAGAATGAGAAACCTGTTCCGTAATTTTTTAAACATTTTGATTACCGTCCTTTGCCGTTTTAAGGACATATCCCGCTCCCCGTACCGTATGAATGTAAACGTCGGAATCAACTAAAGCCAGCTTTTTTCTTAACAGGGATACATGTATTTCTACCCTGTTATCTTCTGCATCAGTATCATAGCCCCACAGCTTTTCGATAATATTCTCTTTTGATACGATGATGCCGTTTCTTTTTATCAGCAGCTCCAGCAGTTGGGACTCTTTTAATGTCAGCTCTGCTTCTTTGTTGCCACTTACCAGCAGCAGAGTATACGGGTTCAGTTTGATATCTCCAAACTTAAGTATGCCGTCATTAATCAGTTCTGTCTTTCTTCTGGCCAATGCACGCAAACGGGCCAGCAGTTCATCGGTATGGAATGGTTTTGCCAGGTAATCATCTGCGCCGCTGTCCAGGCCGCGCACCTTGTCCTCCACTTCACCCCGTGCAGTCAATAGTATAACCGGCGTTTCGATTCCGTTTCTGCGAAGCTCTTTAAGTATGCTGATTCCATCCATTTTCGGAAGCATGATATCAAGAATGATGATATCATATATACCTGAAAGCCCGCAGTCCAGACCGTCTTCCCCGTTATATGCCAAATCGACGCTGTAATTGTTCTTCTTAAGGACCTGAGCAACAGCTTCGGCCATATATTTCTCATCTTCGACCATCAACAGTCTCATTTGTGTACCTCCTTGCCTGCTTATCGAACCGACAATATAACAGCATTTACAAAACACATGCACATAGGAGCTGATCTTCAGCTCCTATGCATCAAGAAATCTTATTTGCATTACTTAAATTAATCATTCTTAACTTTTCTGAACACAATACCAGCTTCATCTACGGTTACACCCTCGGGCGGATTTTCGCTCCAGGTCCTGCCGCCATCGGTAGAGTAGTACCTAATACCGTTCTCGGTTTTGACCATCATTCCTGATCCTTCACCGCCATTCTCAGGGAAAGCGCCATTGGTAATAGTGATCTTACCGTCTTCTTCCCTGACTGTCACACCTTCAGGCAAATCCTGGCTCCAGGTCTTACCGTCGTCTGTCGAATAGCTTCTTACCCCGTTTTCGTTCCTGACAAGCAGCGTATTCTTAAGATTTGCTGCGTATGCTGATCCAATACCCAGTGCGATCAAAAGTGCCGTACAAAAAACTACAGTCAATGTTTTTCTGTTTCGTTTCATGGTTATACCTCCTTATGATAATTCTGCAGGCGGCCGCCTTACATCATTATCATAAGACATCTACCTTTAACGAACCTTTAGTGAAACTGATTTTTTTCATCAGCTCAAAGAACGTATCGTCTCAATAATATTATCACATTGAACACGTGACATTGAATACCTCATAATGCCCCATGTTATAGCCATCACACCCAGAGTGCACTGCAATATCGGCAGCCATGGTATCATGTAATCCAGTTTCACCGGCAGCGAAAAAGCGCGGTATAGCAGGTATGACCCGAGTATACCTGGGGGAACTCCATAAACAAGTGATTTTATCGAACAGAGCAGGCTCTCAAGATTCAGCATACGGTTCAATCCTTCCGATGTTATGCCGACACTGCGCAAAACGGCAAATTCACGCGACCGTGAACGGATATTGGTGGATATGGTACTTATCACATTGGTCAGTCCGATCAATGTAAGCATAGTGATGAAGCCGTATATAAAAACCATGATCAATCGGCTTATATCCCTGACCTCAAACGGGATCTCCTCCATATTCTTAACTTCGATATAATCTGAACTGCCTTCAAATGCAATCAAATCGTTCAATACTCCCTTAGCATATTCTGTGAACCCATCTGTATCCCGTGTTTCAACAAACCATGTATATCGCGTCATATCAAGCCTTGGGACAATAACTGTAACATTGCCTACATAGGTTGCCGCGATCTCATTTGGTACATGGCGGATATCGAGCGCACCTGCCAAAGGCAATTCGACTGCGGAATCAGCAGATTGATCTGATAAAACCAAAGCCTCGGGGATGCGTGCAAATGGTTCGAATATGGATTTTCCATCGCCCTCACCACCAGGTATTCGCGCGTAATTCACAAGAATGTTGGCGCCTGGCTGAACTCCTGCAAGATCACAGAGCTTTTCATAATTTTCAGTGTCTGTACTGCACAGGGTAACGGGAAGTAAATATCCGCCGTTTTCATGTACAATATTTTTGGCATCGAGAACCTCGAGCATCTCAGGTATAAATACTTCTTCAGATATAACTGTCCTGAATGAATCATTATCTTCCTCAAGCACATCATCTCCCACTCCGAACACGGTGGTTTTTGGATACTGGCGAAATCTCACTGTTATTTCGTTTGCAAGAATGCTGTCCAGCGTATTGTACCTTAACTCTGATTCACTGTTGTGGTTATCAGCTATTGCCCCATCAGGAGGTAAAAATGTGCACACCACATTCACGTTTTCAACCCCAGGATAATACAGCCGTGTTGATTCTTTATACTGAGCTCCGAAATATCCCGTGACAATAAACAGCACTATGCTTGCGCTCAGAGAGACGACAGTTGCACGGAAGTTCCTGCTGTTTCTTTTTAGCGACTTAAAGGCAAGGGTGCCCTCAAAGCCAAACAGCTTTCCGATGAATCTTCCTCCCCGGACATTCTTTGCCTTGATTTTGACTTCACCGGTTCCCCGTATGGCTTCGATAGCGGACATCCCTGCAGCTTTGCGGGCAGGGATCCATGCCGACAGCCAAACTGTTGCGAAGGAAAGAATTATGGATATCAAAATCCCATGCAACGAAACAATGAAATCAAAATCGATCTGAAAAGTGTTCCTTCGGTTGGCTGCAGCAAGAAGCTCATCCATAAGCTGTATGCCGATGTAATTGACCAGAAGTCCCAGAGCGATGCCGGCAGGAACAGCGACTAATGCGAGAAATAAGCCTTCATATATGATAATTTGCGTAATTTGCCTCTTCTCCGCTCCAACACTTTTAATAATGCCGAATTGCCTGATGCGCTCGGCCGCGCTTACACGGAAGGAGTTTGACACCACTATTACGAAAGCAGCGATGATGATGGAACCGAAAACTGCACCCAAACCAAAAAGTATCTCGTTATACACAGAGCTGTAATAACGGTTCTCACCTACCAGTCCCTTGAACATAACATCAGCACTGACAACAAAACCTGAAACTGCTGTTATCATCGCCGTTGACAGCGCTATTCCGGCAAGGGTCCAGGAGGTGCGGCTCCTGTTTGATTTTAACTGGCTGTATGCCAATTTTGCACTCAAATTCATCGGCGCACCACCTCATCCCTTATGATCCGTCCATCGCTGATGGTGATGATACGGTCGGCCTGTCTTGCGATCCGTTCATCATGAGTGATAATGATCAGAGCCTGATTGTACATCTTATTTGACAGCTTAAGAAGATCAATAACCTCTTTGCCTGATTTGCTGTCAAGATTTCCGGTAGGCTCGTCTGCAAGAATGATAGCAGGATCGTTTATCAATGCCCTCCCCACCGCCACACGCTGCTGCTGTCCTCCTGAAAGCTCGTTTGGAAGGTGTTTTGCCCTGTCAGTCAGCCCGATGGTCTCAAGTATCTTCTTAAGCTTTCCATGATCCGGCCTGCGATTGTCAAGAAGGCACGGAAGCAGGATATTTTCCTCGGCAGTAAGCGTTGGAATGAGGTTATAGAACTGATAGACTATCCCTATGTTGCGCCAGCGAAAAATCGCCATTTCACTTTCATTCTGTTTGAAGATCTCCTTTCCCGAAATAACAACGCTGCCTGAGGTGGGCTTGTCAACTCCTCCTATCAGGTGCATCAGTGTTGACTTCCCCGAACCTGATGTGCCGACTATGGCTACAAATTCTCCTTTATCCACACTGAAGCTCACGCAATCCAAAGCAGTAACGGTAACTGAGCCCTTCCCATATGTTTTGGTCAGATCCTTGACTTCTAAAACAGCCATTTTTACCCTCCTCTTTTTGATATAATCAATTTACAAGGCCTTTAGGCCAATATAAATGCCTGCCTTCAGGATATTTAAATCTTACCGGAATCAGGCAGGCGATGTTTGAAATTTGGCTTATGGATATCTTAATAAATCCTTATCAGGTACTTATTATTTTCTTATACTGTTGTACACGGTCAGTGCATCGGTGATATTGTACTGCTCGGTATAATAATCTCCTCTTGCGCCGGCGGTAATAAGGATGTATTCATGATCGCCCACCTTTGCAAGGCTTGCGAGGCACTGACCGGCTTTAGCCGTATATCCTGTTTTCCCTCCCAGAATCTCGCCGCCCATGATGCTTTGATCTCCAAGCTCTTCATACATGGTACTGTATAAGGTCATTCCGGCAGGGTGCTTGTTGGTGGGTGGTATGGAATGACGGAAGGTAGTGAAAACCTTCCGAAAGTTCTTATTTTGCAAGGCATATCTTAAAAGGATGGACAGATCTTTAACTGTTGTATAGTGGTTATTATTATGAAGTCCTGTGGTATTTTCAAAATGGGTATCCTTCATGCCGAGCTCTTTGGCCTTTTGATTCATCAATTCCACAAACTCCCGCTCCGATCCAGCTATATGATCAGCAAGCGCTGTGCAGCACTCCGCACCGCTCGGAAGCATCACTCCATATAAAAGATCGATTACCCTTACTCTTTCTCCCGGCTGGAAACCAGCCATTGACGCATCTGCTTCATATAGACCATCAAACATTGAAGCAGCGAGTTTGATTTCTGCATCCAGATCAGACAGATTTTCTATAGCGACGATTGCTGTCATTATTTTTGTCAGAGATGCAGGATATATTTTTTCCTCGCTGTTTTTTTCCATTAAAACGGTATCATCAGTAAGACGGATCAAAATAGCATTGGAACTGTGCAGATTATCGGAAGATGAATATGAATCAAGACCGGTTTTAGTTATTGGAGGAACTGTCACAATTTGAGTATGATTATCTTTCTTATAAATGCGCAGATTCTCATGAGTTATAATTGATTTATATATAAAAACAAAAATGGCAACCGTCATGATACTTGTTATGGGAATGCGGATACCTGCCTTTTTCATTCTGACTTTCTGCACCATATAGAATCAGCTCCTTATCCTGTGATGATATTTATTCAAGCACAAAACAAGGAGCAATGTTTGAATTCCATCTTATAAACTTCTTAAGATTTTCTTATGACTAACTGGAAAATCCAGCATTTCATACCGGAAGCCGTACTGTAAATACTGTTTTTTCTAAAGTGCTTTCCACGGATATCGTCCCATCGTGGGCTTTGACGATTTCTTTTGCGATTGCAAGTCCCAGACCTGCCCCACCGGTGTCTGTGGAACGGGCAGAATCCAGGCGGTAAAATTTCTCGAATATTGTATCAAGCTTAGCCTGAGGGATAGGATTTCCCCGGTTGGTAAAAGATATCTCAACATATTTGTCCTGCTTTCCGGCAGAAATTTCAATGACGCTGTCTTCATAGCTGTAAGCTATAGCATTTTTCAAAATGTTGTTGAACACGCGTGCCAGTTTGTCTGCATCACCATACAGAACAAGCCCTTCGGGCACACTGACAGATACCGCTTTCCGCTGCGGAGCCAGTATCGGATAGAATTCATCGGCCATCTGCTGGAGCATGAAAAGCAAATTTATCTTTTCCTTATTAAGTACAATGGTCTGAAGATTGAATCTGGTGATCTCAAAAAACTCATTGATAAGCTGCTCCAGCCTGTTGGCCTTCTCCAGGGTGATGCCGACATATTTTGCCCTCTGTTCAGGGGGCATATCCGGGGCTTCATCCAGAAGACTCAAGTATCCAATAACCGATGTCAAAGGCGTTTTTAAATCGTGAGCCAGGTAAACGACAAGATCATTTTTACGCTGCTCCGCATCCTGAGCAGCTTTTTTTTGCTTTTCCAAATTACTCTTTATCTGATTAAGCTTTTTTTCCATAAAATCAAGTTCAGGTGACAGTACGATCTCTTCAGGAGATTCCCCGGCAAGCTTATCTACTCCTGTTATGACTTCGTCAAAATATCCGGTGAACCAGGAAATTGAGATTTTCAGCATGATGACTAGGAAGACAATTATTATGAAAAGCGTTATAGCTTCCATATTGTTATAGATAAGAAAACGGGTTATGGTTATTGCAGTCATTTCAGGCAATTTGAAGTTATTCATCAGAAAGCTGACAAAAGCATCACTTAAGCTAAAGCTTTCCTGAATTATAAACCGCAGGAGGATGACGGTCGCCACCGTTGCTAAAACAATGAGGAGCATTTTGAGGAATATTTTTCTTTTTAGTTTTGTATAATCATTTTTTTTGCTACTTTTCAATTTTATAGCCAACCCCCCACACGGTTTTTATATACTTGGGATGTTCCGCGTTGTCATTCATTTTTTCCCTTAAATGCCTGATGTGGACCATTACCGTATTGTTGCTGTTGGTGTAATACTTATCACCCCATACTTCACGGAACAGTTCTTCAGAACTTACTACGCGTCCCCGGTTTGAAGCCAGCACCCACAGAATTGAAAACTCTGTGGGAGTCAATGACATAGGCTTTTCATTCAATGTGCATTCGTGAGTGTCCTTGTTCAAAACCAGACCGGCAATGGTGATCAGCTTTTCCTCCCGTGAGATTTCAGAAGAATTGTATCTGGTATATCTTCTGAGCTGTGCTTTTACGCGGGCAACAAGCTCCAGAGGCTGAAAAGGTTTTGTCACATAATCATCAGCGCCAAGTGTCAGTCCTGTGATTTTATCTATTTCTTCGTCTTTGGCAGTCAGCATTATGACAGGGAAGTTATGCTTTTCCCGGATTTGCTGACAAATTGAAAAACCGTCTACATCGGGTAGCATGACATCTAAAATGGCAAGGTCTATTTTTTCATTTTCAATACAGTTAAGAGCATCCCTGCCGTTATAAAATTTAAAGACATTATAGTTCTCATTTTTAAGATAAAGCTCAACCAAATCGGCAATTGCCTGTTCATCATCAACAATTAAAATATTTGCAGCCAAAAGCATCATCTTCTTTCTTTATAGTATATATCTCCATAATTATTATAAGAAAAGCAATAATCCATTTTATAACTTTTAACTTATGAAAATCTTAAGACTTTCTTAATATAGCAATTCTCATCCCAACCCTTTGGACATTTTGATTGTCGGCCATCGTTTCTTTAAGCAGGTCAGGCACACCCTCAAGAATTGTGGTAGTAGGTTGATACTGGTAAAATTTGAGTACGACCAAAGATCTGTCTTATTTTTCCCCCCATGCCGCTTGATAACCGGTCGACAACATGTTGACGCTCGATTCAAAAATTTTCGATTCCTTAGTCGTGTCACTGCCTGTGATGTCTCCCAATTATTCATTGCTTTCCTCCCTCTATAATCTCTAATTTTCTTTCATTATCTCGCATTATCTTAGATTTTCAATTTCTTCAAAACAAGCTACATGAGCAGGTTTTACATAAATACATAAATATGGATTGCGATGTGTATCCCTTTTAAGCTGCGTACTTCTTTTAGTATTACGGCCAATGGAATCCACATTTTCTCCGGTGACAACCCTCCCATTTCTCACGGGGTCATGCCCCAAATTCCTTCGTCCTGTCTGCCCATGAGGTGGATGTTAGTCTTGCTCCTTTACTGGGTCTTAATGCCCTGAAGGTGAATTATTCATTCTAACTACCCGGCTCATTTTGTCAATGTTCAACCTTTATAAATTACACGATAAATTTTTTAGTTCATACCAATCCATCGCACCGCTTGATTACAATTACCGCCGCTTTGCATGGCTGTTAAGGGTCGGCAACGCCGAACGCAGTCTTGCCCTTGGGACAGGCAGAAGCGGTGTATTCTTCAAGCTGCGGTGCGTATCAAGCAACTTCTTGTAATATTGGTCTTTTTATGTCACTCATCATCTTTTGCGGGTCATAAGCTACCTTCTTTGTAAGCAAAGCATAGAATATCCTGATTAGCTTGCAGCACAACAGTATCAGTGACTGCTTCTTCTTTAGCGGATTCTTATCCCGGGTTGTATAATACCGGTGCAATTCCCCAAATTCCTCATTAGTTGCCACTATCGGCATTATGCCTTGAAACAGTAGTGCTCTTAGCCGTCTTCGTCCTCTTTTGCTAATTGCTGTTTTTCCCTTGTGTTTACCGGAGCTGTTCTCTTTAAGGCTGAGTCCAGCCAGTTTCTGTATTTGCTTTGGATGCTCAAAGCGGCTGATATCACCAACTTCTGCAATAAAACCTGCTGCTGTTGTTAGCCCAACTCCCTTGATCTTTAATATTTCCTCCATCCCGGGTATCTGAAGGGTTAATTGTTCAATCAAGGCCATTATCCTTTCATACTGCTTAATTTTCATTTCATAATCCTCAAGCAGTGTCAGAAGCTCATTATTGGCAGCTGCAAGGCCTTCCCGTATGCCTATGGATTTCTTTGCAGCCTCTATCAGTTCTACTGCACGTCTTTTCCCCACAGCTCTTATCTTTTCTTTCTTCCAGTAGGACACAATGCCTTCTACACCTATTTCAACAACCCTCGCAGGTGTTGGAAATTCTTTAAGTGCAATTAACGCTGCTTTGCCTTCCCAGTCTCCAAACACTGTGTTAAATTCAGGAAAGTATATACTAATCCACCGCTTTACCCTATTGCGGATAGTATTGAGCTGCTTTACTATCTGCCATCGGGTTTCCATTGCTGTCCGAAGTTCACTGTAGATGCCTTCCGGAATGTAGGGAACCATATATCTTCCATCTTTCACAAGCATAGCTATCGTTTTGGGATCCTTCCGGTCATTCTTTGTAGGATTGTTATCATCCAATTCCTTGCTCCGCTTTACGTGAAACGGATTCACCAGTACGATCTTTATACCGTGATCCTTAAGATGCTGGGCAAAGTTGAACCAATAATGCCCTGTAGGCTCCATCCCAACGATTACTTGGTTCTTGTTGTATTTCACCTTTAACTCTTCAGCCCAGGTTTCAAATGCAATGAACCCTTCTTCTGAATTAGTGAATCTGATAAGCTTACCTACTTCAATGCCCCTATTATTAAACGCTCTTGCGTAGTGGATCTCGCTGGCAATATCCACACCTACGACTAAAATTTCTTCTGAAATTTGCATTATTTTTTCATTTTGTGTATACTTCATATTACGTACCTCCGTTGTTAGTCTTATTCATTAGGGGTAAGCCCTGCAGGCCTTACACCTCGTATTCTAACAGGAGGTACTTCTATTTTCAAAAATTCAGTTTGTTTCATTACAGGAATGCTCCTTATTTCTATGTTTCAGTGCGTTCCTACTCCTAACATATCGTCAGTGGCTCGCTGATCTACATAGTAGGCCAGAATATCTCCCTCAAGCA
>Ga0208825_1002817_pt1 | contig 11034 bp, 4 predicted proteins | sample AD_UKC113_MetaG_FD_184450 | JGI IMG/M metagenome (GOLD analysis project Ga0208825, IMG submission 184450) | Active sludge microbial communities of municipal wastewater-treating anaerobic digesters from Hong Kong - AD_UKC113_MetaG (SPAdes)... | ecosystem: Engineered > Bioreactor > Anaerobic >...
CAAGGCGTCGAGGTCCCCGCGATCCAGGGCGGTCACGACCGGGTAACTGAGGTTCGGGAAGATGTCGCCGAGGTTGAAGGAGAGTCTGCGACCGGCCTGGAGGAGATCATAGGGCAACCCACTGAGGTCGCTTGCTTGCGAGCGCAATACGACGACAAGGTCCGTGTTCTCGCCGCGGTCCCAGCGGGAGCGAAACTTCGACTCGTAGGCGTAACGGAACGCGATGTGGTCTACAAACGGGATCAGCTCGAATCCACGCTCGCGGACGCCTTCGAGAATCCCTTCTTCAAGGAGAAGTCCGTCCGGATCGGCCACCAAGGTGAGTCGGGCAACCTTCGGGGTGAATTCCTTTAGGATTTGATCGCGCCAGCTACTCATGGCCACCGCCCTCCACCCGAATCATAAGCAGCGGCACCATTTCGGGATAGGCACGGGCCTTCTGATTGAGCTGTTCCTGGAAGCTTCGCTCCTCTTGCGCCAGAAGGTTCAGCCCATAGTTGCGAACCTGGGGCAGGCCAATCCGCTCGACGGTTCTGCGGCGCATGGCAAAGGCGTAGTCGGTCTTCTCGCGCTCGCGTGCGATGCGGCACCTATGCTCTTGCAGGAGCGCTTCGTAGATAGGTTTCCCGTGTTCTTCCGCAGCGCTTTGCAACTTCTCAAAGGCAGCTTGCGAGGCCGAAGCCTCCATCACTGACCGGACGTGTATGCTTGCCGCGTGAAGCTGATCCCACACGTGTCTGGCCGTCGGCATATAGACCATGCCGTTGTCTGCCAGGAAGAGAGGCATGATCCGCCTGCGGCGGGTCTCGGGTCCCGGGTCCAAGGTCACGGGTCCATCCCACCGACTCGCAACTCGCGACTCTGGACTCACAACCGAGATTTGCCACAAGGACCAGATGCCCTGAACTTCCTCGGAGAGACCTGGGATCGACACGATCGGGACCGGGTGGCCCGGCGCAAAACGTGGGAGCCGCATGGCCAGTCCGCGGACTTTCGGCTCCTCAAGGGTAAGATGCCGGGCGGCCGGAAGCCTCTCGGCTTCCTTGCCGAAGACCACGTTTTCATAGGTCTCGCGGTCGGGCCAGGTGAGGTTCCAACTCTGGCTTCTCCTCTCGACCTGGCCGCCATGCGGCGAAAGAAAACTCACGGTCATGCGCTCGACCCAATGGGGCAAAGAGTAAGTCAGCATCCGCTGGGCTTCGCCAGGCTCCAGGTCCTCGGTCGCGCCAAGTACCGATGCGACCGTGCGCGCCTCGCGGGCCTGCTCCTGCAAGCGGGCGACCACGCTTTCGACGGAGTCCCCCACCTTTTCGGGGTTGAGGATCGCCTCGACATACATCTCGTCGAACATGTGGCCAGCCTGAGCAGAGTCAAGGACGTCGCCGGTCTTGTCAATGCCGAACTCATCGAATATGACGGTGAGCTTCTGCTCCAGGACCTCACGGATCCGGTGCTCAACCGAGCCCTCGAAGACGAAGTTGACCGCGCGCACCGCATGGGCCTGGCCGATACGGTCGACCCGGCCGATCCGCTGTTTGAGACGCATCGGGTTCCAGGGTATGTCGGAGTTGATCACCACATGGCAAAACTGGAGGTTCAAGCCCTCCCCGCCGGCGTCGGTGGAGATGAGAACACGGACATCCTTGGCGAATGCCTCTTGGACCCGCTTACGCTCTTCCATGTCCATGGAGCCATTCAGGCAGACGACCGAGAAATCGCGCTCCGTCAGGAACCGACGCAACATCTCCTGAGTAGGAACGAACTCTGTGAACACCGGCGCCTTGAGCTCCGGGTCGCTCTCCTCGGACTGGAGGCGGTAGAGCCAGTCGAGCAGCGCCTCGGCCTTGGCATCCGGTCCGATCTGCTCGCAGCGAGCCGCGGCCTCCAAGAACAGCTTGACCTCGGCGTGCTCGTTCTTGAGCACCTTGAGGCGGGTGCGAAGCAACACCTCGATCTGCTCCTGGCCGTCCAGCTCCGCCCATTCCTCCTCGGACGTGAGTGGGAACAGGGCCAGTTGCTCCTGGGGTGCGGCGAGCGCCTCGAGCCGCCTTTCAAGCGTGGTGCGGATGGCACTTGCGCTGGAAACCACCAGGCGCAGCATCAGGATCATCAGGAAGCCGATGTAGCTGCGCTTCTCCCGCATGGCCTGGATGTAGCCTTCGCGCACATATTCGGTGACCGCCTCGTAGAGGAGCTGCTGATCGCGGTGCTGCTCTTTCCATGAGACCGGGGCAAGCTGCGTGCGCCTCGGTTTGAACAGGGGCTTTCCATCGGCATCGATGGCACGGCGTTTCTCGGTGCGGATGACATGCGGCTGGAGTCGCTCGCGGGTGACGCTGCTGATGTCCGGGAACTCTTGGGCGTCGATCAGGGAAACCAGCCAACGAAAGGCGTCGGTCTTGCCCTGGTGCGGGGTCGCCGAAAGCAGTAGGAGATATGGAGAGGCCTCGAACAGGCCCTGGCCCAGCTTGAAGCGGGCCACCTGGTCGGTGCTGCCGCCGAGACGGTGCGCTTCGTCCACGATGACCAGGTCCTCGAACCGTTCGCGATTGCGCTCGCTCACCTGAGCCGCGCTCCATCCGCAGCGCTTGTCCAGGGGCTTGAGCCTGGAAGCCGGGATGCGGACCACGGAGACACGCCCGGCCAGCCAGACGCGGCAGGTCGTCTCACCCCAGAGCGTCTGGGCTTCGATGACCTGGCAGAGCTGCCCGTGGTCGGGGCTGTAGTACCAGCTATTTGCATCAATCCGCATCATTATGCTTCCTGTGCCATACTCGCCACAGGCCTTTGGGACAAGCGCTCCACCACCTGTACAGGAACCAACCCTCCGGCACTGAATTCACGCACGAGTTCTTCAAGAACCTTCTCGTCACTGAGATCAGTTAGTTTCGTTCTCATTCTGGCTGCCCGCTGTAACCAGGGATACCATTGCCAAAAAATGTTCCTCGTCTTCTGATTTCATGAGATCCAACAAATCCTTCAAGACTGCTTGTGCCTCACTTAATACAGACAGATCATGCTCTGGCTCTCCGATTTCTCCGTAATGAGAGTGCGTATGTAGGAATCGCAGTATCCTCACCTTCTTGCACTCATCGAACTTGAGGGATTTGACTTTCTGCCAAAGCTCACCTGCCTTCTTTGGCTGACGGAACGCCAAGAATGCTTCCAAGAGTCGCCTCGCGATGTTTGGTAACACATAATTTTGCTGTAGTTCTGTTTGGCGGCTTCCCATTGCAGTTCGATATATGTAGGCAAATAGATAGTGATACTCGGATTCATATTCCTCAAGAAGGGGATCGAGCCACTGGAGCTTTGCACATCGGCCATCCTGCTCGATACCACAATCGAGCATGAAGAATCGCGCTGGCCGCAGATTGACGTCCTTTTTATTTTGGCCCTTGAGATGGTAAAACCAGTTACGGACCTGACGAAAGAACGCAAAGTTGTGCGTGAGAATGAACAGCTGGCCAGCGTTCTGAGTGCGCTCACGAATAAACCCAAATGCTGTAAACAACGCATTCGCATCAAGGCTCGAAACTGGGTCGTCTAACACAACCACACCCTGCTCCAAATCAAAGCTTCGATCCTCAAGGGATCTTAAGAAATACAAAAGAGCAATTGCGGTATGCTCCCCCTCGCTCAAACCGCTTGCGATCTCGCCGGCACGGGTGATCCGGTACCCTGTTTTCTCGACTTCCAAACGCAACTCATTATGCCCCAGATACTTCTGGAGATCTTCGTTCAATCTCTCTGCAGGCTCTTGGTGCTCAATAATCTCGCGTTCCAAAGCTCCAATCTTCCCCTCAAGAGAGCTCACGGATGATTCGGCATCTCCCGCCTTTTCCTGAGCCGCGGTGACATCCCCTATCAGCTTCCTGTATTCATCAATTAATCTCGCCACGGCATCGTTCTCCAGTTCCTCTCTGGCCTTGAAGACACGAGCGGAAAACTCATCACACGTAGTGTTATGATTGCGTATGACCTCATTAATGACTTCCAATACGTTTGAATCGTACTCCGGGATTTCCTCGGTGAAGTCGGACGACTCGAAAAACGCCTCCTTCTTTTGACTAAGTGCTCTTTTGAGCTTCTGCAACGCCGATACCACTACCCCCCTTACCTGGTTGAACGCGTCCGATGCTCGGCTGAAGTCGCTACTGAGGTTGTCGTAAAACTCCGCTTTGTAGGGTAATGTAAGATTATCCAAGCCTTTTATAAGGTTCTCGATGTCATGGATCTTTCTGTCGATCTCTGAGATGAATCTTTCGTACTCGGCGTTAAAATGGGCTTCTAATTCCTTTAACCTCTGTGGCGGTAACGGTTGCGTACAGAACAAGCAGGTCTGTGCTTTGCGATCCTTGTGCTTGGAAAGCCCATCCCTTACCCAAGATGCCAAATCCGGATCATCTCGGAGAGTTGCTATGACCGATGAAACAACGGTTCTGGAAAGGATACCGCGGACTTCTTCACAAAGCCTTTTCAGGTCTGGAAAGGTGTAAGTAATTTCAGAAAGGCGATCCTTTGGCGTGGCTAAATGTTGCTTCTTGCGACGATCTTTGGCGTCGTCATCGAGTAGATAGTGGTCAATGCTCTCTTCGTTCAGGAAGGAATTCGCCTTGGTCCGAAAACGCCCTTTATCGTAGTAGTTGTATTGATTGGCGGGGCTTGAGCTTAGAACGTTCTTTATTTCTCGTGCATGGTCTATACAGAACCGATCAAGAGTCCCCTCGGCCTTCCTTAGCTCTGCGCGAGCCTTATCCCGCTTGTCCTTCTCATCATCGAGTTGGCTCTTTAACTTGTCGACTTCTTTCTGCTTTTCAACATTTCGTTCTCCGATGATAAATATCGGTGCTAATTCGCCGTTCGTGGTGAAAACTGCTTGGGCAATGAAATCGCGGTTGAAGACGCGAACCGGTATCGAGCACATTTCAAACTGCTCTTCCGAATAGTCCGTGTCGCCAATTGTTACTGACAGCTTCCCCTTGGTCGGATTCTGCTGTTTTTCGAGATAGCGGAAAAGCCGGCTCAGCGTTGTCTTTCCTGTGCCATTCCAGCCATATATGAGATTATAATGGCCAAACTCTGGTAGGTCTTGCGGCCATGTAAAATGCCGAAACACCCCATGGTCACGCATTCGTGCAATCTTTCTAATTCTAATGGCCATCACGCATCCTCCCCCGAGCGGGTGAGCGCCTGGTCGTACCACATGAGGAGCTTCGGGTCTTCCTGGAGGACGTTTTCGGGAATCTTGCGGGCCACGGTGATAATGGTGGCGTAGTCGCGCTCCTGCCACGCTTTCTTGAAACCGGCGCGCACCGCCTCGAGGCGGAACACCTTCAGGCGCTTCTGTGTGGAGGTTCGGTAATCCTCGAATTCCTTGAGCAACGACCTCTCGCGCAGCTTTTCCAGGTCGCCGGCCTTGTTGGGATCGGGCACGTACCAGCGGTCCTTGGCTTTGGCGCGAAGGTTCTTGTCGTCCTTAGGCAGGTTTCGTAGCTCCTTGAAGTTTGTGGAGAGGTAGCTGTGAATCTGGGCCGGCACCTCACCTTTGCCGTCGTAGCGAAGAAAGTTCTGCTCCAACAGCTCGGATAGCTCCAGGGGCTTTTCGTGTTTCTGCCAGCCACCGATTTTCTTGAGGAATTGCGGGTGGATTTCTTGGAAGGTCTGCGGCTTCCTGACGAGCTGCTGCTTGAGCCACTGAATGGCTGAGGCTTCATCAGTGACGAAAAGATCAAGCTGCAAGACTTCGCGGACGGTCATACGCTTCTTGTCGTATTCAGCCACCTGTTCGGGCAGGAAGTACATCCCGTCCCGTTCCGGAAAGCGATGAGCTAGTCCGGCGTAGAACTCCGCCGCGGATAGCGGCACGGTTACACCGCGCTGAACGTGGAAGGCCACCATGCGGTCGAAGAGGAGATAATTTTGTCGCTCGGCGATGACCTCGGCCTGGCCATTCTTGGAAACGAAGACGGGAAGTTGCTTGAGATGTGTGCGGACAAAATCCCAAACGCCTTCCTCGGTTCCCGCTTCGAGTTTGAAGCGTTCTTCAAGACCTCCGTTGGGCTTGTAGGCGGAGATGACCAGGTCCTGCTTTACCGCACCGGCAGCCGTCACCTGGTTGAAACTACCCTGTTCGCGATCCAGCGTCCGGACATCGGCTACCACGAAACCGGCATTGCCGATGGCTTCCTGAATGGCCGTCCAGACGAGGTTCTTTGAATTGTGGAACACCACCGTCATCCACCGCCCCGGTTTCAACACCCGGTAGTATTCGGCAAAGGCCCTTCGCATCATATTGGAATAGACGGAAAGCGTCTTCTTCTTCAATTCATCCCACAACACTTCATTCTCAAGCATTGAAAACAGGTTGTGCCATGCCTCAATGAGAAGGTTGAGATCGCCGTATTTTATGGCGTCGCCAAAGGGGGGATCGGTGTAAATATAGTCCACGCTTTTGTCAGGAATGGGCGACTGCAACGACGATGCCGTGGAAATGGCGACTTGGCGGCTCCCAGGTAATTGGTTAGCAGCAAGCATTTTCAAAAGCCGTTTGTATTTCCCTTCCAGAACATACCATGGGGAGGTTTCAGTACTTGCAGGTGGCAGATAATAAGCGTTTCTGACAAACTGGTTTACCCTGGAGTAGGTCGCCGCACAGTAGAAGTTTTGAATTGTCATCCCCCAAACACACTGCTCCACCATGAATTTCAGGAATCCCTTTATGCGCGCATCTGGCCATTCTCCCGCGATGCGCCACATGGTGGAAAGGGCATGGAGGGCGCGGGGAAGATAAAATTGGTGATAATGGGTAATGCCCCGCTCGGCTAGGTGGTTACTGTCCCGCATCTTGCCGATAGGGAGCTTGGCGGTTGGAAACCAATCCTTGGGCTGCTCATTCGCCAGGCGGTTAATCAGCGCCAGGTCGTGCTCATCGGGTTTCTTGCGGTATTTGGTCTTCTCGCCGGGCAAGGTGTATTCGATCTCCACCGGCACATAAGTGACCTTGCGCACTGTCTCGCCGATGGCCTTGTCGAAGTAGCTCGTGAATTTGTGTTCGCAGCTCCGCGTGGTCAGCGCGGCCCGGCAATGGGGACATTGATACTCACCGGCAAACTTCCCTGTCTTGGGATCGTAGGCCTGGTCCATGAACACCACGTCGCCGGCGCAGTTGGGGCAGGTGAAGACTTCGGACCAGACCACATAGTTGATGCGGCCTTTCCGCCTGCCGTCTGTGTGCAGGGTCTCGTACATCCAGCCGAGTTCCGCCTCGATCTTCTTGAAGAAATCATCGGCGGCCTTCCTGAACTCACTGGCTGAAACATCCACATTCAGGTTGTAGGCAATGAAATTGGCAACAGGCGAAAGGTCGATGAGGATGGCCCGCCGCGCCCCCCATTTGGGAGGATCATAGCCCGCTTTCTTCCATTCCGTCTCAAGAGTCGCCTTGAAATCCGCTTCCGGTTGGCCGCAAAGCTGGGCAGCCACGCCCGTCATGCCCGAACCGGAGAAGCCGTCCAGGACGATATCGCCCGGCTCCGTGTAGTGCAGGATGCACGGCATGGTAGCCAGATGGGGAATTTTGGAGTGGTATGAGTGGGCCATGTAGATGGGATGCGTCTTTCCTGCACCCGTATCGCTCGCGAACGGTTCGCGACGGTAGTTGTCCGTCTCAGGATCGTAGGGCATGCCATAATGTTTGATGAAATCGGCGATGAACGGGTTCGGGCAGGCGGTGTAGTACGGTGGGTCGGAGAGTACCAGGATGTCTTCGTCCGAGCCGATGGGAAATCCCTCGATCTTGCGGAACTCGGGGTCCTTCAGTTTTTCCCGCAGAATGCCAAGGAAATGCCTGCGCCGATCCTCGTCGTTCGGGAAGGTCATGCCGAGACATTCCACCGGACCCCGAGGCTTAGCGGTAGGTTGTATGTCGAGGAGGTTTTGCTCGTATTGATCCTTTGCCATCTGTCGTACCTTACTCAAGCACGATCCGCACCTTGCCGGGTTCCTTGCCCTTGGTCAGCCCGTGAATGTATTCCTCGAACCTCTTTCTCATCTCCTCCGGGGTGGCCGGCGAGCCGTCCGAGAGCAGGGCGTCGCGCAGGTCCGCGATCTTGATCGAGACCTTGGTGAGCCCGGAGAGCACCTCCCGCAGGGCGTCGATGAAGTTTTGATCCAGGTCATCCGGCAGGGTCCGATTCTCGACGAACTCATCCACCAGCTTGCGCTGCTCGGGCTTGAGCAGGCTCAGGTTCTCCTTGGTGGTCTGGTCTTCGAGGTTGGCAAGCAGCGTTTGGGTCCAGTTCTCGACCAGCTTGTCGAGCTTGCCGTCCAGGGTGTCCATCATCGACGCCGCGGCAGCCGTCGGAGGTTGTGCGGCCGGCTTGAAGCCGCAGTGCGGGCAGACCGGCGATGCTTCCAGTTCCTGCTCGGTGAGCGCGAAGCAGCTTTTCAGGCCAGCCAAGCAGTTCTGGAAGTCCAACAGGTGCTGGTGAGGCATCAGGTCGATGGTAGAGAGCTTCTGCAGGTTCTTGAGCCGCTCATCGCCCATGAGCTGGGCTTTACGCTTGTCCTCATTCACACCGAGACGCGCTTTGGCGTGGAGGGTAAGGTAGGATCGGATATAATCCTTCTTGAGGTCGCCGAGCTTGCGCTGGGTCTGCTGGCGGAAGGTTGGCGTGCTCCGTTTGGCCGGGTCGCCAATCTGGGCGAGTACCTCGTCCCGCGCCGCCTTCATCTTGCCGATCCACTCGTGACCGGTGGGCAGGACAGCCTCGGCGGTCGAGAGGTACGAGGTTGTGGGCCCGAGGTCGGCCACTAATTCCTCAAGCGATTTGATCTCGCCCAGGGATTAGTGGCCGTCCCGATGAGCGGTCACTTCCGAGGCGTCGTAGCGTAAGTTCTTGAGCTTGCCGGTCGTCGTATAGGCTTGCAGAGATTCCAGAAACGACTTCGTCGTTTCCAGTTGCGAGTTGCGGGTTGCGAGTTCCGAGTCAGAATACATCCGTTGTCCCCAGAAATACAGGCCGTCCTTTAAAGCTTGTTGCGTTCGAACAATCTCATCGACATACTTGGTAACTTTGGCTTGCAGCTCCTGGACCGGCTCGTCCTTGCCCTGGGTGACCAGTTGCGCCATTCCCGGTGTGAGTCCGAGCAGTTCGAAAAGCGCCTTGAGCGCGGGGAGGTTCCAGTCTTTGGGCCGCTCGATGTGCTTGAACTGGACCAACTCGTCGATGCTGGTCCCAGCCAGTTGTGCCAAGTCCGTGGCATCGAGCTTCTTGCCCGGGATGGAGAGGACCACTTCGCCGGCGTAGACCAGCGCGGCAAGCGCCACGACGGCCCATTCGGGTTCGAGGCGAAACGATTGCGGCGCGAGGTACTCCACGCCGAGGACGTCCTGGATCAGCTCGGAGCGGTTGACCACCTGTCCGTGGCCCTTTTTCTTGGCGACATCGAGGATGTACATGGCGTACTTGGACCGGTAAGGATCGAGTCGCTCGCCGTCGAGCAGCTCCAGGGCATCCAGCACCGCAGTGGCCTGCTTGGTGCGGTTCTGTCCGGCAATGGCGCGTAGGGCGTCCTGCGCGGCCTGGCCCCGGTTCGCTCCCGTAATGAGCACCGAGAAGAAAGGGTATTCGGGAGCCTGGTCTTGAAAGTGGGCTCCAAGGCACACTCCGGCAATCGTGTTCACCAGGTCGCGGAAGTTGATGCGTTCGTGGGAGCCAATGCCGGAAAGCTCGCGGATGGACTTCTTGTCCTTGGCCCACTCCGTCAGGGACTTAGTACGCCCCTGGTAGGTGACCTCAAAGGCCGTGGTCATGTTCTTCTGGAGCCACTGCACCAGGTCTCGCAGGAAGTTCGATGCCTTGGATTCGTAGGTGGATTTGGCGTAGCCCGAAGCGGTGGAGGCAAGGTCCAGGGCCGCCGCATAGCTCTTCAGCGCGGTGCGGAATTCTTCGTCCGTCTTCGTCAGGCGCAGGAACAGTTCTTCGGGTTTCTTCTCGTCCTTGAAATGCGGCGGGTCAAAGGGCTGGATGAAATAAAGGTAGAAATCCCGCGGCGGCACCGCCGTGGATCGCTCGTTGGGTGCACCGAAGAAAAGGTATCCCAGGCGCGCAGCTTTGTGTTCCAGCCATTCGATCTCGTGCTGCCAAATCTTGTAGCCGGTCACATAGGTCTGGTCCGTGCACTCCATGACCCGCCGGAGCGCCTCGTAGTAGTAGCGGTCAAGCTGCGAAGAGTCGAGGCTTTCGGCCCGCTTCTCGATCAGCGCGTCGAAATCGTCGATCTTCTTGAGGTCCAGGTAATACTGGCGGTTGTCCGGGTTGGACGAGATAAATTGCCCGCTGACCGTCTTGTGGATTTCCCGCAGGACCGTCTCCACCTGGGAGAGCAGGTCGTCGGCTGGATCGCCGCCCAGTTCCTCAATGCCCGGCTGGAAGAGGCACAAGCCGTCGCGCAATTCCTCCGCCGTCGCACCCAGGGGGGCGTAAATGTCGCCTGTAGTGAGCCGATGGACCGACAACGCGTGGATGAGCTGGATCGCCATAGATTTGTAAGCAGGGCGGGTGAAAGCCTGCTGGATACGGGATTCGAGCACTTGGCTGCAGTCGATGACTGCTTTGATGTCCGGAACTGCGCGGAAGGACGGATTCTCACGCAGGGTCGTCCAGTAGCTGTCATAGGCAATAACCCCGGGCCGGTCGTCGGGCACATTCTGGTTGAGGAGCTTTTTTATGGCCAGGGAAAGTGTTTTGAGCACCTCACGCTTTTCCACCGCGGTAATCCGCTCGAAGGTGTCAATGTAGTCGGGATGCACGGGGAAGAGGCGCACGAACTCGTCCATGCGCTCGTTCATGCGGCCGTAGAATTTGGCGAAGGGGGTCAGGTACTCCCGGATTTTCACCTGCTGGTCGGCGGTCTTCTTGAGCAGACGCTCGGCCACCACGAACTTGACGTCCTTGCGGGCGATGAGGATTTGCTCGAAGCGGTCCTTCACCCGGCGGATGCTGTCGGCCACAAAGGAAAAACGAGGGC
>Ga0208825_1002820_pt1 | contig 11013 bp, 10 predicted proteins | sample AD_UKC113_MetaG_FD_184450 | JGI IMG/M metagenome (GOLD analysis project Ga0208825, IMG submission 184450) | Active sludge microbial communities of municipal wastewater-treating anaerobic digesters from Hong Kong - AD_UKC113_MetaG (SPAdes)... | ecosystem: Engineered > Bioreactor > Anaerobic >...
CGATCTCCGTCGAATCTTCTCTTAGGTCTGTCGCTAAATCTGCGATCTTCTGCTGGACGATCTCCGTCAAATCTTCTCTTAGGTCTGTCGCTAAATCTGCGATCTTCTGCTGGACGATCTCCGTCGAATCTTCTCTTAGGTCTGTCGCTAAATCTGCGATCTTCTGCTGGACGATCTCCGTCGAATCTTCTCTTAGGTCTGTCGCTAAATCTTGAATTGTCGGAAGAATTGTCCCTGTGGTCACGTTTACCGTGAGAGTAACTGCTTTTGCCATGCGCACTACCATCCCGGCGGCCATTGGCGTTCTTTGAAAAATTTCTCATTATTATAAAATCGGGTGCAAAGTTATGCCAATCCCGGATAATTTCCTACATTTACAACCACAATTCCTTAAAACATACATTTTAATGAGATTTAAACTATCTCCTCTTATCAGAGATAACTTCGATGTAGCCATTCAATCTATTTTGAGCACCAGATTGCGTTCTATTTTGACTATTCTTATTATTGCCATTGGAATAACCTCACTGGTTGGAATTCTTACAGCAACAGATTCCATCCAGGCTCTTATGAAAGAGAATTTTGGCAAGATGGGAGCCTCCTCGTTTTCAATACGGTCTTTATACTCAGATGTCCAGTCCGGAGGCAGAAAAGTGAGAGTTATAAATAAAAGAAATATTACCTACAACCAGGCTAAATATTTTACAGACAACTACAATATTCCGTCATCTACCACAATATATGCTACAGCAGTGAACAATGCCACAATCAAATACGGATCGGCCAAAACCAATCCCACCTTTACTGTCAGAGCAGTCGACGAAAATTATGTCACCTATATGGGTGCAAAGATATCAATGGGAAGAGGGTTTAACACAAGAGACCTTGAAGCCGGCACATTTTCAGCCGTTGTAGGATCAGGGACGTTGAACTCTATTTTTAGGGGGATACCCAATCCCTTAGGTAAAATAATAAGTGTAGGAGCTGTCAGGTACGAAGTTATTGGTGTTCTCGAAAGTCAGGGCAGTACATTCGGAGGAGGTGTCGATAACACTGTATTAATTCCCATTTCTAACGCCAAGAACATTTTTCTCAACGACAACAGCTTTTATGTTATAGGAATAATGCCAAAAGATGGGGTTAACCAGCAAAAGGCAATAGACGTAGCAGAACAGCTTTTCAGATCAGTCAGAAGACTAAGCCCCATGGATGCTTCCGATTTCAGAATAACCAGAGCTGACGCGACGATGGAGGAGATCACTAAAATAATGTCATATGTTACAATTGCAGCTTTTGTGATAGGTTTTATAACTCTGCTTGGAGCTGCCGTAGGACTGATGAACATTATGCTTGTTTCAGTAAAGGAAAGGACCAGGGAAATAGGCACACGCAAGGCTTTAGGGGCGACTTCTAAAACGATTAAACAGCAGTTTCTCTTTGAATCGATAGTCATTGGCCAAATTGGAGGAGTGCTTGGAATAATACTTGGAATAATAGCAGGAAATCTTACTGCCACCCTGATGAAAGCACCTTTTGTAATTCCTTGGCTTTGGATATTTTGCGGAGTACTGACCTGTCTACTGGTAAGCATTATCTCCGGTTATATTCCGGCAGTCCGCGCTTCCAAACTTGACCCGATTGAAGCTTTGCGTTACGAATAAGGCTTTGCGCCACGGGAATAAGATCACCGCAGTTTTCTGGTTTCACCAGGGTGAATTATTTAAGACGGAAAATATAGGTAATTGTGCCCTCCTGCACTGCAGGAGCAGAAGAGCTGACGTTGAACTTTGCCTTAAGAGCAGCATTTTTTGCAGCATCCCACAATGTCTTGTCCTGTACTGTTGTGCCTGTATGCCCAGGGATAGCACTAATTACATTTCCATACTGGTCAACAGAAATCTTTACAACTACTTTCCCTGATTTATTGACAGTGTATTCAGGTTCAGGAAGAGTCCCCATAAGAGTACGTCCGGCAAGTCTGGCAGAAGGTTCACCTTCAAGAGAGCCTGATACGGTATTCCCTTCGGCATGACCGGCAGTGAGAGCATTACTAACACGTTTTGCAACCTGTGGTGCAGCAGTGTCCTTAGTGGTATTGGCCGCAGACGGGAAAAGAGCCCTTTTGTCTATGGGTTTTGGTCGTGGAGCCTCATACTGTTCTACATCACCTTTATCTCCCATTGTACTCTCAGCACCTTTGTTTGATCCCTTTCCCTTAATTGCAGATTCGGAACGTTGAACAAGACGTATCTCCTTTTTGGGATCTGGGGTTTCAGTGCGTGGCTCCTGTCCAGGCTGGACTTTTATAGTAGTTAAATTTACAGGCGGTAAAGCTTCCAATTCAACTTCAATACCTTTCTCTGCCTGAGGCGGATATACAGCCTTAAGCCCTGTATTGAACAAAATAATGAAACCGATCAAGTGGACAAAAAAGGTTACCACAAAGCCTGCTAAACGGGCTTTGGAATCATCATTTCCTTTATTGTTCAACTTGGTTGACATCTATTATTCGGGAGCTGTTGCCAGAATTATGCGATAATTATTCCTTTTAGCTATATTCATTACATTTACAACCTGTTCCATTGGAACAGTTCTGTCCACATGAAGTGAAACAGTTGGATCGTCCGAGCCTTCAAGAGCCTTTTGAATCAGTGGTTCTATCTGATTGAACGGTACAGGAGTCAAATCACCATTAATATGATAAGAAAAAGTATTACTCTCAAGATAATGTTTAATGGATATACTTACTTCAGGCTTTGTATTAACCTGATTAGTACTTTTCGGAAGCAGAAGTTTAAGAGCATTTGGGTTAACCAAAGTAGAAGTAATCAGAAAAAATATGAGCAAAAGAAAGACCAGGTCTGTCATGGATGACATGCTGAAGTTCAATTCTATTTTTGCTCTGCGTCTGTAAGCCATAATCAGTTACTTATTTGCAGGTTCATGGAGAAGGTCCATAAACTCGATTGTATATGCCTCCATTTTGTAAACTATTTTGTCTATCCTTGCCACAAGATAGTTATAACCGAAATAAGCAAGGATACCCACAATAAGACCCGCCACAGTAGTCACCATTGCAGTATAGATACCGCCTGAAAGAAGGGTTATATCCACATTATTTCCGGCTTGAGACATATTGTAGAATGCCTGAATCATACCGATGACGGTTCCGAGAAACCCAATCATGGGAGCCCCTCCGGCTATGGTTGCAAGAAATGGAAGTCCGCTCTCCAGCTTTGAAACCTCGAGGTTGCCGGTATTTTGTACAGCAGTCTGAATATCTTCGAGAGGGCGTCCTATACGTTCAATCCCCTTTTCTATAAGGCGTGCGATAGGAGTATCACTTGATTCGCAAAGGTTAAGGGCAGCTTTTATCTTGCCGTCATGTACATAATCATGAATATTTCTCATGAAATTTTCATCGATAAGTGAAGCTTTCCGAATTGTCCACCATCGCTCACCAAACAGATAGACAGCGAGTATTGAAAGTAAAAACAGCGGAATCATCAGCCATCCCCCCTTTATGGCCATCTCAATAAGTGAAAAGGAGACTTTTTCAGTTGCCGGGGCTGTCTGAGCAGCAGCCACTGCCCCCTCCTGGAGGGCTGCAAGAATCTGGAAGATCATATTATAAATTTTGAATGTTAATTTTTTCGCATAGCAGTACCTGACAATGTTTACAAAAATAGGCAAAATTCACACACCGGCGTGCACCTGTCGGACTTTGTTGTAAAACGCTGTTATCCAGCGGTTTAATTTTTAAAGTTTTGCCGAACTTAAAAATCAACACTCACATAATCAGCGTTTTACAACAAACTCCGACAGGTGCACCTTTTTTTTTCTAAATTTGCAAACAAATTCAAATAGTCATGAAATTTTTTATAGACACTGCAAATCTAGATCAGATAAAAGAAGCCAACGATTTGGGCATTCTTGACGGAGTCACTACAAATCCGTCTTTAATGGCAAAGGAAGGAATTAAGGGTGAGGCAAATATAAGACAACATTACATTGATATTTGCAATATTGTCAAGGGAGATGTTAGTGCTGAAGTTATTTCGACCGATTTTGACGGAATGGTACGTGAAGGGCGTGAATTAGCCATGCTGCACCCGCAAATTGTTGTGAAAGTGCCCTGCATCAAGGAGGGAATTAAGGCCATCAAGTATTTCACCGACAATGGTATCCGCACTAATTGCACCCTTGTCTTTTCTGTTGGTCAGGCACTGCTGGCTGCGAAAGCCGGTGCGACATATGTTTCACCTTTTGTTGGCAGACTTGATGATATTTCTACAGATGGAGTGGAGCTGATTAGGAAAATTGTTCAAGTTTATAATCATTATGGGTATGGGACTCAAGTGCTTGCCGCATCAATTCGCCACACCATGCATATCATTCAATGTCTTGAAGCAGGTGCTGATGTTGCAACATGTCCGCTGAACGCTATTTTGGGACTGTTGCGGCATCCGTTGACAGATTCAGGGTTGAAAAAATTTCTTGAAGATTACGGTGCCACCTGTCGCACCTGACGGCACCACCTGTCGGGCACCACCTGTCGGAGTTTGTCGTAAAGGGTTGATTATAAAAAGTTTGACTTTTGTGGTGTTGAAAACCGCAAAAGTCAAACATCTAATATACAAGTATTTAAGACAAACTCCGACAGGTGGTGCCGTGGCAGGTCACTTTTTGTACCTTTCCAGAGATTTCTTCATCTGTGCAATACTATTAGCATCAATTTTTTGATTTCCACCAGGGGCTGACATTAATTTTTCTGCAGTTTGAATAGCGTTTTCAGCAGCCTGTACAGCATTATCCTTATCTTTAAGCTTGTAGTAGCACTCGGCAATGGTCATATCAAGCGAAATTTGAGAAACATCATTTTGCATTCGTGGGTCACTTTTTAGCTTTTTACAATCATTCAAAGCCATTTGATAAGCCTTATCAGGCATAACATCCTTATTATAAACAACTAAATTTATAAGATTAAACACTGCATTCTGATCTTCTTTTTTCCAATCATCACAAAAAGTTATTGCCTGATCAGGGTCATATGCCATTAATGTTTTGAATTTTAATGAATAAACATTTGCTTTAAGTTTTGGATTCAAAGTAGGAAGAGCATTATCAATGGCTTCAATTGCAGTTTTATAGTCTTTTTGCTCAACTGCCTTGGCAACCTTGTTATTTAGCTCATTGTAGGCAGCCATTGCGCTAGCCTCTTCGGCTTTTTCCTTTTCGAGAGAAGAAATGTATGCGTTCATGTCATATGTGCCTGCAATTACACTTTTGAGAATTCCGTCAAGCTTCATTGGGTGCCCTATCCAGATAATTTTCCCATCCTTAATCAGAAAAGATGCAGGAATGCCGTTTTGGCCTGCTGCTCTCATCCACTGGTTTGCCATAAACCGCTCATCGTTGTCCATGGCAACATTGTAGCCCATTTTGTCACCCATTGATTCCACAAATGCTTTAACTTGAGGCATTGCATCGCTGTAAGGCTTATTTTCAAAACCTTTTTCCCATATGTTGACACCAATAAAGGTAACCTTATCGGCATAATGTTTGGCAAGCTCTGAGAGGTGAGGCATGACTGCTTTGCAAGGCCCGCACCATGTAGCCCAGAATTCGACCACATAAAGTTTGTTTTTGTCAAAACTGTTTACAGGAGTACCTTTTACCCAGTTAACCTTAAGTTCGGGTGCAGGATCTCCCATTTTTAGTGTAACAGATTTAGTTTGTGTTTGTGCTGAAAGCGACAATGAGTTGCCAAAAACACAAAAAAGCGCTGCTGAACCGAGCGCAAAAAATTTAGTTTTTAAAGAAAAATTCATTTTCATTTTATTTAATATTAATGCGTGATGCGTGGGGGGGGGCGGGGGGCGCACCTGTCGGAGTTTGTCGTAAATCGCTGTTTATTAGTGTATTAAGTTTTAACGTTTTTATAATCTTTAAAAATTAAACATTTGAATATGAGCGATTTACGACAAACTCCGACAGGTGCAGGTGTCATTTCCCAATAAGAAACACCTTAAATCCTATTTTTCGTAGTTTTTCTGCGTCAACTATGTTTCGGCCATCAAACACAAAGGCCGGTTTTTTCATGCTGTTGTAAATTCTTTGCCAGTCATAGCTTTTGAATTCGTCCCATTCAGTTAAAATTGCCACTGCATGGGCATCATGACATGTCTCGTAAGGATCTGAAGAGCAGGTTAATAATTTTTCATTAATCGCTTCATCTCTGGTTCCCAAATGATTGACATCGGAAAGCATTTGCAAATGATTGACCTTAGGGTCATAAACAGTTATTTTGGCAGTCTCTTCGAGCAGATAATCAGCCACATACATGGCAGGTGTTTCACGAGTATCATTTGTATCTTTTTTGAAAGCCCACCCTAAAAATGCAATTTTCTTTCCGGCCACAGTGTTAAAAAGATTTGTGACAATTTTTTCAGCAAATCTTCTTTTTTGATAATTATTGATGTCAATAACGCCTTGCCAATAATCAGCAACTTCGTCTAAACCAAGTGATCTACAGATATATACAAGATTAAGAATGTCTTTTTGAAAACAAGAACCACCGAAGCCCACTGATGCTTTGAGAAATTTTGGTCCAATCCTCTTATCTGCGCCAATAGCTGCAGCTACCTCATCTACATCAGCTTCAGTAAGTTCACATAAAGCACTCATAGAGTTAATTGAAGAAACTCTCTGTGCAAGAAAAGCATTAGCTGTTAATTTGGAAAGCTCTGATGACCAGAGGTTTGTTTTAATTATTTTCTCTGAAGGTATCCAATGCTCATATATAGCTGCCAGAGAATCAATGGCTTCTCGACCTTCTTTAGAAGTATGATCCCCACCTATTAACACTCTGTCAGCATTTTCAAGATCAGAAATTGCTGTTCCTTCTGCCAGAAATTCCGGATTTGATAAAATCTGGAATTGGATATTTTTGCCACAATTTTCCATAATTGTTCGAATTGTCTGAGCAGTACGAACAGGCAGAGTCGATTTTTCAACAATAATTTTTTCCTCGTCGGCCACATCAGCAATTTGCCTGGCACAAAGTTCAACATATTTAAGGTCAGCGGCCATCCCCTTGCCTTTGCCATAAGTCTTTGTAGGAGTGTTAACTGAGATAAAAATCATTTCGGCATTTTTGATACCACTCTCGATATCTGTCGAAAAAAACAAATTTTTACCTCTTGTTTTAGCCACTATATCTTGAAGACCTGGCTCATATACAGGCAATTGGCTCAAGTCGTCGCTATTCCATTTTGCAATCCTTTCGGGGTTAACGTCAATCACTGTGACATTTATCTCAGGGCATTTGAAAGCAATAACGGCCATAGTTGGACCTCCAACATAACCGGCTCCAATGCAGCAAATTTTTGATATTTTTTTCATTATTTAGATTTGGAAAAAATTATGACAAATATACATAAATGTGGAGACAACCGGCTCTGACCTGTCGGAGTTTGTCGTAAAACGCACATATTCAAATGTTTAATTTTTAAAGTTTATTGAAGTGATTTTTTTAAAACACACTAAATCTGCGTTTTACGACAAACTCCGACAGGTCAGAGCCTAAACGAGAATGCTCCGATAAGTATTAATGCGCCTCCCCCACAAATAAAGGTATTTGTAATACCTATTGCATCAGCAATATAACCTGTCGCCACAAGGCTAAACATTGCTGGAATCATTATTAAACTACCATGAATAGAAAACACCCTGCCTAATACTCCTGGCTCAATGCTCCTTTGAAGAAGCACTGTAAATGCACCCCAAAAAATGGCTCCGGCAATTCCACCAATTGCAGACAGTGCCGCAAAGACATAAAATGCATTCGAAGGTAAAAAACCTGATAATAAAAAAGTTGTGCCTAAAACTATGTACGATGAATTAATAAGTATGGATTCCTTATTCTTTGATTTTGAAATACTTATGAATATCCCTCCAACAAGCATTCCGAGTCCCCAAGCTATTTCAATTAAACTCATTTTAAAGGTATCTCCGGCAAAATGCTCCAAAGTCATAAGTGGGAAAAGAGTTGATACAGGTACCATTGCAAGACTTGCAAAGATTGTCAAAATAAACATCCACATAATTTTAGGTTTTAACCTAATTGCTAAAATTCCCTGCTTCAATTCTAAAATAAATTGATTGATTTCTGATTTAAATGAAGCTAAATTGTTCTTTTGACTATAACCTAAATTGTTTTGTTCATTTGTGGTTAATTCGTTTATGGTTAATTCATTTGCGGTTATTTCATTTGCGGTTATTTCGTTTGCGGTTATTTCATTTGTGGTTAATCTGCTTTTGTCTTCAATCGGTTTAATGTCAGCCGTTTCTCCCCTGATTGTATTTGTCAATTCATCAATAGGTTGCGGAGTGTCTTGTTTATCAGGCTTTTGCAAGTTGATGTTTTTACTCAAACTTTGTAAATCTGTGTTTTTATCCAAACTTTCCAAATTCTTGTACTTGTCCAAACTTTGTAGATCAGTATATCTGCCGAGATGTTCAACGATATTATGTAAATTAATTTTTTGACCGGGTTTCGAAGCAAGTAAATTGTCCTTAGGATTAGGAATATGTACAAAATATAATGAAGTACAGGCAATTAAAGCTCCTGCCACATCGAGCATTAAAACCCAGGTCATATCTAGCAAATTGATGAATAATGCAGCTATTGCAGGAGATGCAATTGTGCTAATTGAGTAAATTATGTTATTTACACCTGCCACTTTCATCAATTTATCTTTTGGAGCAAGCAGCGGAACTGAAGCCTCCATGGCGGGTCCGTGAAAAGCACTACCAATAGATCGGAATGCAAGTAAAATAAATAAAACCCATAAGTGGATATCTCCAAAATAAAACAAAATTGCCATAACTGCTGTAACTGCAGCAATGTATAAATCAGACAAAATCATAATTTTTTTACGATTCCATCTGTCTATAAAAACTCCGGTAAAAATTCCCAGAATTAAGTGCGGCAACATTGAAGCAAGGGTTGAGTATGCCAGGACTTCTGCTGATTTTGTCTGAATGCTCAACCAAAATATAATGGCATAACTAACTATAGAACTGGTCAGAGTCGAAAAAAATTGACCAGCCCATATAATATAAAATGTTTTTTTCCAGCCTTTCACCTGTCGGAGTTTGTTGCAAATGGTTGAATACTTGCGGTTTATAAATTGAATCAAATATAATTGTAAAAATTAAATAACTTATTGTCAGATGTTTGCAACAAACTCCGACAGGTCAGAGATACAAAGTTCATAAAAAATCACTATATTTATAACATTATAAATCTAAAAGTTGAAAGAGATGGAGGGGAGAAATTCAAAAGGACACATCGTCCGAGTACAATCAGGTTATAATCACATATTTATGCGCGGAAATTCAAGGTTCAACGTTTTCTATGATGAACAGGACAAAACTGAATTTTTGGCAAGATGCCAAAGCAGTGCACAAAAATTTGACACTAAAATATTGTCTTTTGCTTTGATGGACAACCACATACATTTACTGGTTTTTACAAACAGCCTTTCCAAATTTGTTAATGGATATGCATGTGGATATGCCAAATGGTATAACAAAAAATACGGCTTATCCGATAAACTTTTTAAAACTCCTTTTGGCAGTGCCTGCAAAAACACGGAATTTTCGTTGTTCTATAACACTTTATATATATTGAATAATCCCATCAAGGCCGGAATTTGTTCACATCCAGCTGATTACAAGTGGTCATCATACCATTTTCATTTTTCAAAAAAGAATTCTTTAGCCAGCATAATTGATGTAGATACATCGTTTATTGACAATTTTTTCCCATCAGTTTCTGCTTTTGATCAGGCCATCATAAATTTTAAACCCGACATGGGAGTAGTAAAAGAAAAAGGGAAAGATATATGGCCGCGAATACCTGACAATATGTTAATTAAGGAGATGAACAGAATTCTTAATGGCAAAAATTTGTTCTGTTTAGATAAGTATGAATTAGATTCTTTGATTGAAACTCTTTGGCGGGAAACAAGCGCTTCAATGAGGCAAATTGCTTCAATCACTCATCTGAGTTATGAATATGTAAGATCTGTTTGCCACCACCCCCCGCCTCACCTGGCACCTGTCGGAGTTTGTCGTAAGTAGCTTATTATGAACGATTTAATTTTTAGATTATGCTACACTTAATTTTTTAAACATTTGATAATGTGTATTATACGACAAACTCCGACAGGTGGGGCGGGGGGTGGGGGTGGGGTGGGGCATTTTGTAGTGTTTTCAGATTGTGTTATCTTTGCAATGACTTTTTTTTTTATGAAAAATGTTTGCATAGTTTGAAGGAAGAGTGTTGATTTTCAGAAAGAAGAGTCGTTTTTTTGGAGAGATGCAGGAGTGGCTTAACTGGCTCGCCTGGAAAGCGAGTATACCTCAAAAAGGTATCGGGGGTTCGAATCCCCCTTTCTCCGCGCAACCGCGCACCTGTCGGAGTTTGTCGTAAATAGTTGATAAACAGGCATAAAAAAACGAGGTCATAATAACCTCGTTTTTTTAAATAGCATGAAATCAGGATTTTACGACAAACTCCGACAGGTGCGACAGGTGCGGGCCCCAGGCCCCTACAGGCTCCAATATGTCATGTGAGTAATTTGTCCTCGGTAAAGACCCTTGATATCTGCAAGAAGAGCGTTAGGGGAGGTGGTGAGTGACTGAAAATACTCTTCGGTAAGGCCGCGATATTTTTTGTGAGGAACGGCCACAATCACAGCATCATAGCTTTGAGGCTGAGGTGAGGATACCAACTCAAGCCCATACTCGGCACGCACCTCAGCCCCATCCGCCAGCGGATCAATAATATCAACACTTGCCCCGTAATCCTGGAGCTCCCTGATAATATCGACAACTTTTGAATTGCGAATATCAGAAACATCCTCCTTGAAAGTAATTCCCATCACCAGCACCTTGGAAGCCATCACATTACGCCCAAGATGAATCAGACTTTTAACGACTTTC
>Ga0208825_1002821_pt1 | contig 11011 bp, 9 predicted proteins | sample AD_UKC113_MetaG_FD_184450 | JGI IMG/M metagenome (GOLD analysis project Ga0208825, IMG submission 184450) | Active sludge microbial communities of municipal wastewater-treating anaerobic digesters from Hong Kong - AD_UKC113_MetaG (SPAdes)... | ecosystem: Engineered > Bioreactor > Anaerobic >...
GTAAACCAGGGCGGGGGTGAACTAGGGCAGGGGTGAACTAGGGCAGGGGTGAACTAGGGCGGGGGTAAACTAGGGCGGGGGTAAACTAGGGCGGGGAGCGGGCTGACAGAACGGTGGCCTGTTGAGGAAGGGGCGTAGGCCGGACGGGTTCAGGAAACCGGCCGTCAACAGCAGCAAAAAAAACGCGGACGGCGGAGGATATCCGCCGTCCGCGGGGGACGTCAGGCTGACGGATCAGTCGCCGACCACGGGCGAGCCTTCATCCGCGCAGGCACCGCCGCCGCAGTCTTCACCGCGGACCACGCCGCTGGCGTCCACGTAGAAGGAGCGGTTACCGGTGGTCTGGTAGGTGGCCGGTTCAGCGGTGCACTGGAAGTTCTGTTCCGCGCCAGTGGCCGCCGCGCCAAGCACGAAGATGTACCCGTTCTTCGTTACGCCGTCCCACTCACCATCCAGGAAGCGGGGGGTGGCACCCGTCAGGTCAGCCCAGTCATGGGCGTATTGCGCGTTCGCGGCATGGTAAGCCGTTTCGGCGCCGACGACGGTCTTCAGGTTGCTGATGGCCGACGACTCATTGGATTGCAGCCGGGACCGCAGCAAGTTGGGGATGGCGATCGCCGCGATGATCGCGATAATGGCGACCACGATCATCAGTTCGATCAGGGTAAAGCCTTTGTTCTTCCGCATCGTTCGTTCCTCCGTTGTTTGGGGTTGACTTTGGGTTTACCGGGGACCTCAGGTCCCTCGGCCTTTTCACTTTACCACACAATGGATCACAAGGCAAGCGGCATGCCAGCATTTTGGGGGCGATTCCAGACAGCATATTTCCATAAAAACCATATATTCGCTTTTAAAATCGGGTTTTAAGGGGTAAAATGGCTTGGGACTACGACAGATTTTTGACAAAACCCGTCGCCGGTGGAAAAAAAGTGTCGGAAAATGACCACCGCCAGCATGACCTGACCGCGGAGCGCCGGTTAGTTCAGGTCATCGAGGGCCAAGGCTATTCTCTTCCCGCAGCGGCGTAACCCGTACCTGCAGCACCGGCCTGGGATTGTCGTCACAGTATACGTCAGCCCGGCAGGTTCCCGTGTCGGTCGCGTAGCGCATTTGACACGAACCGGGCATGAACACCGGTCCCTTGAAGGCGACGTCCAGGCGGAAAGGGGGCGCCAGGACGTCGGCGGGCAGGGAAGCCACGCACCGGGCGAGGGACCACATGCCATGGATTACCCCGCAGGGGAACCCACCGAAGCATTTCGCGGTGAAGCGGCCCAGGTGAATGGGATTCCAGTCCCCGGAGACCCGGGCGTAGGCCCGGCCGGTTCCAGGGGGTACGGTCCAGGAGGCCTCGCCATCCGCCCTGGCTAGGGGGTCGAAACGGAACTCGGGAGGGGTTTCGCCGGTTCCGGCCAGCCGCCGGGAACGGATCAGGTAGGCACTTTCGCAGGACCACAGCGCGCGCCCTTCCCGGGAAAGATGGCCATACAGGGATAATTCCAGCCCCTGCTTGACCTGTCGGGCGGGCAGCAGGCCGGTTTCGATGGTCCAGGTGGCTTCCGGGTCGATGGGGCCACGGCAGAGGATGACGTTGCGGCAATGGAGGGCGCCCATGGGCGTGAGGGGGAAGCAGGGATGGGTGAACAGGCGCAACTGCAGGCGCGCGACGAGCAGGTAGGGAAATGTCCATGGAATGCCGGGGTCGGCGGGCAGGCCGCAGCAGGCCCGGTAGCGTTCCACGTGGGCCTTATCGAACCGGACGTTATGCCATACCGCGGTCACGCGCGGGAGATCCTGGGGATCGCGGAGGGCATTTTTTTTGAACGGGGCGCGCAGATAAGCCGGCCAGAGGGAGGGCTGCCGGTCGAAGGTCAAGTGGATCTCGTGGTTTTCATTAGACATGGATGTCCCTTTTTAAAGAATAAAATCTTTTTTTTCATGCTAAACAATAAATTCAATTTATTGTATCCATTTCGCGTGTGTTCGAGCAACCGGATCAGCAAGAGGCGTAATGTGACGTGAAGGCGCGCTGGTCGCGGGGGAGCGGAGTTCGGGCCTTTCCACGAATAAAGTGAGGGGCAATCATCGGAACTGGAACGGATTTCTCGCTTCGCTCGAAATGACAGGAGAGGGAAATCCAGGCATGAATCCGCGGTGGGTGTCCCGTACGGTACCGCTGACGTTGCCATGGCCGCTTGTGAATCCATATCCGCAGGGGGCGTTCACCATGTCCGCGTTCGCGCGCCCGGCCGCGCCGTGAATTCACAGCCGTAGCGGGTGTCCGGGAGACTGTGTTCCGGGAGATTGGAATCGTAAAATTTGTTATATCCGATCGCCTTTGCTATGCTATATTCAACCCTTCGTTTTTCACTGAAAAAGCACGGGCGGGGAACGGTCATCCCGCCGGGGAGCATAAGGTCGTATGGACAGCAGTACCGCTGACAGCGCGGCGGTGGTTCAAGACATCGTTGCGGCGTTTCCATCGGGACGCGGCAGTCTCATCCCGATTCTCCAGGAAATCCAGCGCAGACTGGGATATATTTCGCCGGAATCGCTCAAGACGCTGGAGCGGCTCACGGGGATATCGGCCACCGAGGCGTACGGTGTCGCCACGTTCTACACGCAGTTCCGGTTTACCCGTCCCGGGCGGCACAGGATCCAGGTATGCAACGGCACGGCCTGTCATGTCCGGGGCGGAGCGCAGGTGCTCGAGGAATTGGAGCGCCGGCTGGGGATATCGGTGGGTGAAACCACGGCGGATGGCGCGTTCAGCCTGGAACGGGTGGCGTGCCTGGGGTGCTGCGCGCTCTCGCCGGTGGTGGCGGTGGATGGGAAGGTCTACGCGGGCATGACGCCGAAGAAGGTACCGGTGGTGTTGCGGGAATACGCGGGGCAGGACGGGCGCGCCGCGCGGCAGGAGGCTTGATCATGGAACGATTGCGGGAACGCCGGCGTCAAGCGGAAGCGCGGTGGCAGGAACTGAAATCGGGGTCGGTGTTTTTCGTGGGGGCGGCCACGTGCGGGGTCGCGGCGGGCGCCGAAGCGGTCATCGACCGGTTGCGTCGGGATATCGAGCGGTATGGACTGAACGCGCGGGTTATCCGGGCGGGGTGCCTGGGGCCGTGCTGTTTTGAACCGATCGTAATCGTACGGCGTCCGGGATTGCCCGAATGCTGTTATGGCCCGGTGGATGCCGAGGCGGCGGGAAAGATCCTGGAGCGGCACGTGATGGGTGGGGAGTTGTGCCCGGAATGGGCTCTTGGGGTGCTGACGGCCGAGCCATGGCAGGATATTCCGTCTTTCTGGGATCACCCGATGATGAAGGGGCAGGTGCGGCGGGTGCTGGCCAACTGCGGGATGATTGATCCCGAAGACCCGGATCACTACCTCGCGCGGGGCGGCTACGCGGGCCTGGAACGCGCCCTGGGGATGACGCCCGAGGCGGTGATCGAAGAGGTGCTGGCATCGGGGTTGCGCGGTCGGGGTGGCGCGGGATTTCCGACCGGGAAGAAATGGCAGTTTGCCCGGGCGGCCGAGGGGTCGCCGAAATACCTCATCTGCAACGCCGACGAGGGAGATCCCGGCGCGTTCATGAACCGGTCGCTGCTGGAAGGCGATCCGCACGCGGTGCTCGAGGGCATGCTGATCGCGGGGTACGCCATTGGCGCGACCGAAGGCTACATTTACTGTCGCGCGGAATATCCCCTGGCGATCCGGCGCCTGGAGACGGCCATCGCGCAGATGCGGGAGATGGGGTTGCTGGGGGAACGCATCCTGGGCACGGACTTTTCGTTCGACCTGCACATCAAGCAGGGAGCGGGGGCCTTCGTGTGCGGCGAGGAGACCGCGCTGATCGCGTCCATCGAGGGGTCGCGGGGGATGCCCCGACCCAAGCCGCCTTTTCCGGCGCAGCGGGGCTTGTGGGGCAAGCCGACGGTCATCCAGAACGTGGAAACGCTGGGGAACCTGCCGCTGATACTCCGGAACGGCGCGGCATGGTTTGCCGAGGTGGGCACGCCGCAGAGCCGGGGGACCAAGACCTTCGCCCTGGCGGGGAAAGTGGCGCGGACGGGGCTCATCGAGGTACCCCTTGGCACGCCGCTTCGCCAGATCGTGATGGACATCGGGGGGGGCATGGTAACGGGCAAGGCGCCCAAGGCCGCGCAGACGGGCGGACCGTCCGGCGGGTGTATCCCGGCGGAAAAGTTCGACCTGCCGGTGGACTACGAGTCCCTGGGCGCGGCGGGCAGCATCATGGGTTCGGGCGGCATGATCGTGCTCGACGAGGACTCGTGCATGGTGGATATCGCCCGCTACTTCCTGACCTTCACGCAGCAGGAATCGTGCGGGAAGTGCGTGCCCTGCCGGATCGGTACCCGGGCCATGCTGCAGTTGCTGGAGAACATATCGAAGGGCCTGGGACGCCCCGAGGACCTGGAGCAACTCGAGGAAATCGCGGAAACGGTCAAGTCCGGGTCGTTGTGCGGGCTGGGACAGACGGCGCCGAATCCCGTGCTGACCACGCTGCGGTATTTCCGCCACGAATACGAGGAACATATCGCGAAGGGACAGTGCGCGGCGTTTGCCTGCCGGAAACTGGTGTGGTATCGGATCGATCCGGATCGGTGCAAGGGGTGCGGGGTATGCCTGCGGGTGTGCCCGGCCGAGGCCATACAAGGCGAAAAGGGCGAACCCCACCGGATCATTGACGAGAAATGCATACACTGTGGTTCCTGCCTGACGGCGTGTCCGCCGTCGAGCGCGGCCATATACCGGGAAAGCGGGGACCTGAAACGCGTTGAAGCGCGACGGCAGTTGGCCACCACCACGGGCTGACGGTCGTCATGGAGCATGTGTCATGAGCGCGGCTGTCACATCGACCATCACGCTGAACATTGACGGGCGGACCGTGGAAGCGCGGCCCGGCGAGACGATCCTGGACTGCGCGACGCGGCACGGGATCGAGATTCCCCACCTGTGCGCGGAGACGGGGCTGACGCCCCACGGCGGGTGCCGGATGTGCCTGGTGGAAGTGGATGGGATGCGGGGCTTTCCGCCATCCTGCGCGACGCCCGTGACCCCCGGCATGAACGTGCGGACCAATACGCCGCAGTTGCGCCGGTTGCGCCGGAACGTGCTGGCGCTGATGATGCTCGAGCATCCGAACGCGTGCCTGCTGTGCGGGCACCGGCAGGAGTGCGAGGCGTTTCGCCCCGCGCCCGAAAAGGTGGGGAGCACCACCGGTTGCCACACCTGCAACAACAAGCCGGAATGCCACGTGCGGACCCTCGCGGAAGACCTGGAACTGACGGAACTGCCCATCGCGCCGGAGTATCACCATCGCCCGGTGGAACGGTCGCAGCCGTTCCTGGACCGGGACCTGAACCTGTGCATTCTCTGCGGGCGATGCGTGCGGGTGTGCCGGGAACAGCATGGCAAGGCGGTGATCGACTTCATCGGCCGGGGCAGCCAGGCGCGGATAGGCCAGGCCTTTGACATGTCCCTGCTGGAAGCGGGATGCACGTTCTGCGGGTCGTGCGTGGACGTTTGCCCGACGGGCACGCTGGCGGACCGGTACGCGAAATGGTGGGGCGCACCGGACCAGCGGGTGGCCACGAGTTGCGCCTTCTGTCCGGAGGCTTGCGCGATGACCGTTGCCGTCCAGGAAGGGCGCGTGATCAGTACCCGCGCGCTGGCACCTGGCCAGCCGCTGTGCGTGGTGGGACGGTTCGCGGTGGCGGAATTCCACAACGGAAAGAACCGGCTGACCCGTCCCCTGGCGCGGGTCAAGGCCGCGCAACGCCCCACGGACTGGAAACCAGCGATGGAAGCGGCGGCCGCGCGGTTGACCCATTTCACGGGTGACGCGTTTGCCCTGGTGTGCGACGACAGCCTGACCCTCGAGGACCGGCTGGCCCTCGAGCGGTTTACCCGGGTGATCATGGAATCGCCCCACTATATCGAGTTGAAGCGGGACGCCCGGGGCGGCGTCATGCCGGTGGACCTGCCGGAGTCGGTCCGGGCGCTGTGGACGACGGGACCTTTCGTGGACCCGGCCAGGGTGGACGGCCTGGACATGCTGATCGTGTCGGACGCGTACCCCTCCACCCTGTCGGAGAAGGCGGATTTCGTGTTTCCGGCGGCGTTGTTTGCCGAGGTGGATGGCACGATCGTGGACCGGGCGGGATGCGCGAGGCCCTTGCGCGCGGCCGCGACGCCCCCGGGTGACGCGCTACCGGACTGGCAGATCGCGGTGAAACTGTCCCGGGCGCTGGGGGCCGAGGGGTTGAACTGGGATTCGGTGACGGAACTGACCCGGGATGCCCTCAGCGGAACCGCGACGTTGTGGCTCCAGCGGGATCGCGCGCCCGAGGCGGCCCTGGACCTGTCCAGGCGGGTGGCGTGGTTCCGGGGTCATCGGATCGAGGAACAGGTAAGCGGCCTGCTGGAACTGCCCCCGCTGGAGGATTGCCCGTTGCCGGTGCCCGAGTCGGAAAAGCGGGCGGTCGCCGGGGCCTTCCGGGCGGCCGCGGCCGGCGCGAACCCCGACGATGGCCGGTTTCAGATCGTGTCGCTCCGGGAACTGGTGCCGAACACGTACGAAGTGGTGCTGTCCGCGCCCGAGGTAGCCAAGGTGGCCCGGGCGGGACAGTTCGTCATCGTGATGGCGGACGCGTGGTCCGAGCGGGTTCCCTACACGCTGTGTGACTGGGACGCGGAGGCGGGCACCATCACGCTGGTGGTGCTGGAAAAGGGGCAGTCCAGCCGGAAACTGGTGATGATGGAACCGGGCGAACGGGTGGCCCACGTGACGGGTCCACTGGGGATTCCCCTGGAGGTGGCACGGTACGGCCACGTGGTGGTGACGGGGGGCTGTTACGGCGTGGGCGCGGTACGGCCCCTGATCCGGGCCCTTCGGGACGCGGGGAACCGGGTGACGGCCATCGTGGAGGCGCGTTCCCATTACCTGGCGTATTACCGGGAGCAGCTGGCGACTGCCGCGGACACGTTCATCCAGACCACGATCGATGGTTCGCTGGGTGAGCGGGGCCACGCGGTGGACGCGCTGGTACGGCTGCTGGCCTCCGGGGAGAAGGTTGACCGGGTCATCTGCGTGGGGTGTCCGTTCATGATGAAACTGACGGCGGAGGCCACCCGGTCACAGGGCATCCCCACGTGGGCGGCGCTGAACCCCATCATGGTGGATGGCACGGGCATGTGCGGGGCGTGCCGGATATCGGTGGGCGACAAGGTGCGGTTCGCGTGCGTGGATGGGCCGTTCTTCGACGCGCACCTGGTGGACTGGGAGGAGGTCAAGGACCGGCGTTCGGCGTATGCCGCCGCCGAAATCATGTCGGTGGGCCGCACGGCTTCCCCGGGACGACGCCACGATGGCGCGTCCCACGATCATGGCCACGGCGGCTGCGGCTGTTACGCCTGAACCGGGGAGGTACCCGCGCGCGGCGCGGCGCAAGGATGTGAACCATGGCTGAGAAAATATCGAGGCAGCCGATGCCGGAACAGGATCCGGAGGATCGGATTCACAATTTCAACGAAGTGCCGTACGGTTATTCACCGGAGGTGGCGATTCTCGAGGCGAGCCGGTGCCTGCGATGCAAGAAACCGCGCTGCGTGGAGGGATGCCCCGTCCGGAACGATATCCCGGCGTTCGTTGAACTGGTGCGGGAAGGCCGGTTCGGCGAGGCGGCCATGAAGATCAAGGAAACCAATTCCCTCCCGGCGATCTGTGGCCGGGTATGCCCGCAGGAAGAGCAATGCGAGAAGGTGTGCATCCTGGCCGTCAAGGGAGAGCCGGTGGCGATAGGCCGGCTGGAACGCTTCGTGGCGGACTGGGAACGGGAACACGGGGAAATACCGGTGCCCGAACTGCCGCCAAAGACCGGGCGGAAGGTGGCCGTGATTGGCGCGGGTCCCGCGGGCCTGACCGTGGCGGGTGACCTGATCAAGATGGGACATGACGTGACGGTATTCGAAGCCCTTCACGAGCCGGGTGGCGTGCTGACCTACGGGATTCCGGAATTCCGCCTGCCGAAAACCATCGTCAACGCCGAGGTGGCATTCCTGCAGAAACTGGGCGTGCGGTTCGTGATGGATTTCGTGGTGGGTCGCAATGCCACCATCCGGGAACTGATGGAGCGGGACGGCTATGACGCGGTGTTCATCGGCAGCGGGGCCGGCCTGCCGTCCTTCATGGGCATTCCGGGCGAAAACCTGGTGGGCGTGTACAGCGCGAACGAGTACCTGACGCGGTCCAACCTGATGAAGGCGTACCTGTTTCCGGATTTCGACACGCCGCCGATTCAACGCCACAAGGTGATCGTGGTGGGCGGCGGCAACGTGGCGATGGACGCGGCCCGCACGGCGCTGCGCCTTGGCGGCGACGTGACGATCGTGTACCGCCGGAGCCACGATGAGATGCCCGCCCGGAACGAGGAAATCCACCACGCCGAGCAGGAAAGCGTGAAGTTCCAGTTGCTCACCAATCCCACCCGGATCCTGGGCGACGCGCATCACCGGGTCACGGGCATCGAGTGTATTCGCATGGAACTGGGGGAACCGGACGCTTCCGGCCGCCGCCGCCCGGTGCCGGTCAAGGGCTCGGAGTTTGTCATTCCCGCCGACACGGTGATCATCGCCATCGGGAACAAGCCTAACCCGTTGATTCCCCAGACCATGCCCGAACTGGAAACCACGTCCCACGGCACGATCAAGACGGACCCGGAGACGATGGCCACCTCCGTGCCGGGCGTGTACGCGGGGGGGGATATCGTGTCGGGCGCGGCCACGGTGATCAGCGCCATGGGCCAGGGCCGGATCGCCGCTGAACACATTCACCGCTACCTGTGCTCCCTGCCACCCAGGACGCAATGACGCGGAACGCGACGGGCAGGTACACCACGTTTTCGGTTAGGACGACCAGGTAAAGTTGCCTGCCGCGGGGGATAGGGTATTTCCCGGGCAGGCGCAAGACGAAGCGATGGCGTGACCTCGTTTCGCATCGCGCTGGAGTAATTTCCTGGAGAGCGTAGAACGAAGGGGAAAGATTTCTCCTCACTTCGTTCGTCGAAAGAACTAACTGAGCTTACCTACCCTCTTTCGACAGGATTGGACGCCATCTAAAAGTACTGGTATAGCGGCATTGGATCCGCTGGCGCAACCGGTGTCGTAACCGCGGTTTGGCGGCAACGACGCGGGGCGCCCACGATCCGTACGGAGGTTATTGCCCTCGCCAGGGTTTGGCGAAATGGTTCGGCCTGTTGCACAATGCTGCCGGATCGGGAACACAGCCATGCGCGCGATACTGGTCACGGGTGGCGCGGGATTCGTGGGATCCTGGCTGGCCATCGAACTCAAGCGGGCCTTCGGGGACGCCCGGGTCATCGCCCTGGACAACCTGCGCCGACGCGGCGGGGAATGGAACCTCCCCCGGCTGCGGGCGGCAGGGGTTCAATTCATGCACGGCGACGTGCGGAACCTGGATGACCTCGCAGCCTGTGGTCCCATCGACTGCCTGGTGGAAGCCAGCGCGGAACCCTCGGTGCTCGCGGGATTCGATGGCGCGTCCCGGTACGTGGTGGACACCAACCTCGGCGGCGCGGTGAACTGCCTCGAACTGGCCCAGCGTCACCAGGCGGTATTCGTGTTTCTCTCCACCAGCCGGGTATACCCGATCGAGCCCCTGAACCGCCTCCGGATGCTTGAAACCGACACCCGGTTTGAACTGGCGCCCGGGCAGCCCTATCCCGGCGCGTCCCCCGCGGGCATTGCCGAATCCTTCCCCCTGGAGGGCTGCCGGTCCCTGTACGGGGCCACCAAGCTTTCCGCGGAACTCCTGGCGGCCGAGTACGGGGCCATGTACGGGTTCCCCGTGATCATCAATCGCTGCGGCGTGCTGGCGGGCCCATGGCAGATGGGCCGGGCGGACCAGGGCATCGTGGCGTTCTGGGCGGCCCGTCACGTCTACGGGGGATCCCTGCGCTACATCGGTTTCGGGGGATCGGGCCGCCAGACCCGGGACATCCTGCATCCCCGGGATCTCGCGCGGCTGGTGCTGGAACAGGTCCGCCAGCCGGACCGGTTCACGGGACGACCCTGGAACGTCGGGGGCGGACGCCGGATCAGCGTGTCCCTGCGCGAACTGACCGCCTTGTGCGCCGCCGCCACGGGCCGACAGGTCCCCGTGACGCCGGACCCCGAACCCCGACCCGCGGACATCCCCCTGTACCTGAGCGACCACGCCGCCATCACCGCGGCCTGCGGATGGCAGCCCCGGGTGACTGCCGAGGCCATCGTGGAAGAGATCGTCCAGTGGATTCGGGATCACGAAGCAACCCTGCGTCCCGTGTTTGAACAGGAGAGGCCATGACTACCCCGCGCGCAACGCTACGCGTCTCCCGGCGCGATTTCCTGGCCGCGTCGGCTGTAGCGGCGGGCATGACGATGCCGGCGCGACCGGCACAACTGACCCCGGCGGCCACCCGCCCGCCGGACTTCGTAATCTTCCTCACCGACGACCAGCGATGGGACTTCCTGTCCCGGATGGGGCATCCCGTTCTGCGCACGCCGAACATTGACCAGCTGGCGAACGAAGGCGTCCTGTTCACCAACGCCTTCGTGACCACGCCGATCTGCTGCGCCAGCCGCGCGAGCATCCTGACCGGACTCTACGCCCGGACCCACGGCGTCCACGATTTCAACACGGACTTCGCGCCCGAAACGTTCCGACTCTCCTACCCCGCCCAGTTGCGACAGGCGGGATACCATGTCGGCACCTTTGGCAAATACGGCGTCGCCGTGAGCGCCCCACCGCCCGAAGCCATGGGTTTTACCCCCCTGCCCCCGGGCGATCACCCCTATTTCAGGTCATGGCGGGGCCAGCCCACCCACGTCACGCGGATCGTCACCGAGCAGGCCGTCGACTTTCTCCGGAACGCCCCGGCGGACCGTCCCTGCTGCCTGATGGTGCACTTCGACGCGCCCCACGCCCACG
>Ga0208825_1002825_pt1 | contig 11001 bp, 10 predicted proteins | sample AD_UKC113_MetaG_FD_184450 | JGI IMG/M metagenome (GOLD analysis project Ga0208825, IMG submission 184450) | Active sludge microbial communities of municipal wastewater-treating anaerobic digesters from Hong Kong - AD_UKC113_MetaG (SPAdes)... | ecosystem: Engineered > Bioreactor > Anaerobic >...
GGCCTGATCGTGGTGGACATGCACGCCGCGCACGAGCGCATCGTCTACGAGCGGCTCAAGGCGCAGCTGGGCGCCAACCGCATCACCAGCCAACCGCTGCTGATCCCGGCCACCTTTGCCGCCACGCCGACCGAAGTGGCCACGGCCGAAAGCGCCGCCGCCGTGCTCCAGCAACTGGGCCTGGAGATCACGCCCTTTTCCCCAAAGACCCTGGCCGTGCGCGCCGTGCCCACCACCCTGGCCGCCGGCGACGCGGTGGAGCTGGCGCGCAGCGTGCTGGCCGAGCTGGCCCAGCACGAGGCCGCCACCGTGGTGCAGCGCGCCCAGCACGAGTTGCTGGCCACCATGGCCTGCCACGGCGCGGTGCGTGCCAACCGGCGCCTGACGGTCGATGAAATGAACGCCCTGCTGCGCCAGATGGAAGCCACCGAGCGCTCCGACCAATGCAACCACGGCCGCCCCACCTGGCGCCAGCTCAGCCTGCGCGAGCTGGATGGACTGTTCCTGCGTGGCCGCTGAAATGGCACACCCCCAGTCTCCACTCGCTGCGCGATGTTTCGCCCACCCCCTTGCAGGGGGCATCGCCAGTGACCGGGGAGACCCCGGCCACGGCGATCGCGTGCATGGCCGGCTTCGCGGCCGTTTGGCGCTTTGCGTTTTATGCGGTGTGGGTGGCTCGCAGCGCCACGAACAACTGACATGACACTGCCCCCCATCGAAGCGCTGTGTCTGGCCGGCCCCACGGCCAGCGGCAAGAGCGCGCTGGCATTGGCCCTGGCCGAGCATCTGCCGGTGGAGATCATCAGCGTCGATTCGGCCCTGGTCTATCGCGGCATGGACATCGGCACCGCCAAGCCCACGCCGGCCGAACGCGCTGCCACGGCGCACCACCTGATCGATATTCGTGAACCCACCGAGGCCTACAGCGCCGCCGAGTTCGCACGCGACGCCCGGCGCCTGATCCCCGAGATCCGCGCCCGCGGCCGCCTGCCGCTGCTGGTGGGCGGCACCATGCTGTACTTCAAGGCGCTGCTTGACGGGCTGGACGAGTTGCCCCGCGCCGACCCGGCCACGCGCCGGCAGATCGACGAACGCGCCCGGCAGCTGGGCTGGCCGGCGCTACATGCCGAACTGGCGCGCGTGGACCCCGCCAGCGCCGCCCGCCTGGCCCCCACCGACAGCCAGCGCATCCAGCGTGCGCTGGAGGTGTGGCAGCTCACCGGGCAGCCCCTGTCCCGCTTTCACACTTCAAAAACAAGAGCACCCAGCGCCCAAGGCGCGGGCGCCATCCCGCTGTTTTCCCTTGAATCCACGGACCGCGCCTGGCTGCATGAGCGCATCGCCCAGCGCTTCGACGTCATGCTGCGCGCCGGCTTTCTGGACGAAGTCAAGGCCCTGCGCGCACGAGGCGACCTGAGCCCCGACCTGCCCGCCATGCGCTGCGTGGGCTACCGCCAGGCCTGGCAGGCGCTGGACGAAGCCTGGCCCCTGGCCGAGTTGCGCGAGCGCGGCATCATCGCCACGCGCCAGCTGGCCAAGCGGCAGATGACCTGGCTGCGCGCCATGCCCCAGCGGCACGTGCTGACGATTGACGCGGAGGCCACCAGCGCCACGCTCGGCGCGCAGGTGCTGTCGCGCCTGCCCGAAGGCGCCTTCTCAAGAGCATGACGGCCATGGCCACCCACGCGGCCCTGGATCAGCGCAGCCTTGTGCGCTCGGCGGCACTTGCTCTGGCGATCTGGAGAAAACATACACTCAAAGTTTTCAGTTGTATCTAAAATCCCATCCGCTATGCCACCCCCGCCATGCACGGTCGAACACTGGTCCTCCAGCGAGCTTGAGCCCGCTGCTCGGCTGGCGTATTGGCACGACGTGGCTCACAACTGGGTTGACGCCCAGCCGCTGGCGCCGGGCGATGAACTGGACGCGTCGTGGTCGCTGCTGCGCAGCGAAGTCTGCCTCTTTGGCACCAAGCGCTCGACGGCCTACGAAATGCGCACCGGCTCACAGCACGTGCCACCGAACGAAGACATGGTCATCCTGTCCCTGCTCGAGGCCGGTGAAATGCAATTGAACGGCACTGCCGGAGAGCAGCACCGCGCCGGCGCCGGCATGCTGGGCCTGTACGCACCCCAGCGCAAGGCCCACTACCGCTGGGGCGCTCACGCCCGGCAGACCTATGTGGCCTTGCCGCGCCGCGAAGCCTGGGCCTGCCTGGGACGCGACGCCGGCAACGTGCTGATCTCGCCGCAACAATCTCCTCTGGCACCCCTGTTGTCCAGCCAGATGGCCCACCTGGCCCGCCTGGCCCGTCTGCCTGGCGCACTGGACGCCAGCGAATATGCCACCCTGCTGGAGGCCACGCGCGCGCTGGCACTGCTCACGCTGCGCAACCTGGGCCGCCAAGGCCAACCAGACGCCGAACAGGACGCGCGCGAGCCCCTGCACGCCGGGCGCCACGCCGCCGCGCTGCGCTTCATGCAGCAAAACGCGCACCGCCACGACCTGGATGCCGCCGCCATTGCCCACGGTGCCCATTGCTCGCGAACGCGGCTGTATGAAGCCTTTGCCGCTCGCGGCGAAACGGTGATGGGCGCCCTGCGCGAGGCCCGCCTGCAACGTGCCCGCCTGCTGATCGAGCAAAGCCCCCGTTTGAACGTCGGCGCACTGGCCTGGCGCTGCGGCTTTGCCGATCCTTCGGCCTTCAGCAAGCTCTTTCGCGCCCGCTTTGGCCTGTCGCCCACCGAGTGGCGCCTGCACGCACGCGGCAGCCTCGCCGATTGAGACAGCCATTTCGCCCGATGCGGATCGGCGCACTTCGAATCCAGAACCATCCACGGCGCACGGACGTATCTTGGGTCAATGCGTCCCAGCTTGGGGGCAAGCGTCCCAGCCTTCGTGACCGCGCCGGATTCTGGCGGCATGCTGTGGGCCATGAAATCAATGACGCCGCCTCCGTGCGAGCTGGAGCGTCTGTCCACCGCCGACGCCGAGCCCGCGCAGCGCTTTGACGCATGGCGCGAGCGCGCCCACCGCTGGGTCGATCTGCTGCCGCCGCTGCCGGGCACGGAGCTCGACGCCGAGCTGCTCACCTTGCGCAGCGACGCTTGCCTGTTCGGCATCATGCGATCGACGGCATACGAGGTGCGGGCCGCCTCCCATCGCGCCAGCAACGAACCCGGCATGGTGGTGCTTACGCTGATTCAGGCCGGCCACGTGGTGCGCGACGCCGCACCCGGGGAGCACCAGCGCATGAGCCCGGGCATGCTCGGTCTGTACGACACCCAACGTCCGGGGCACTATCGCTGGGGCCCGAACTCGCGCGAGGTCTTCCTGGCCCTGCCGCGCACGGACGCAGCCGCCGCGTTGGGGCGCGAGCCAGGCAACATGCTCATCACGCCGGCGCAGTGCGCGCTGGTGCCCCTGCTGTCGGGCCAGCTGGATCAGCTCGCCCAACTGGCCCGCAGTGGCCGACTCGACGCCGAAGACCATGCCGGCTTGCTGCACGCCACGCATGCCCTGGCCCTGCTGACGCTGCGCAACCTGGGGCGCCAGGGCCGCGACCTGAGCGCAGCCAACGGCAGGGCCGACGCCGACGCCGCGCACCACGCCGCCGCCTTGCACTTCATGCAACTGCACGCCCACCGGCACGACCTGGACGTCGCCGCCATCGCCCACGGCGCCGCATGCTCGCGCACCCGCCTGTACGAAGCCTTTGCCGCCCAGGGCGCGACGGTCATGGGCGCGCTGCGCGAACAGCGGCTGTTGAATGCCCGCGCGCTGATCGAGCAAAGCGCCCGGCTGAACGTGGGCGCGCTGTCGTGGCGGTGCGGCTTCGCCGACCAGTCCAGTTTCAGCAAGCTGTTTCGCAAGCGCTTCGGCCTGTCGCCCTCCGAATGGCATCAAAACATGCGCCAGGAGCGCGCGCGCTGACCGCCCGAGATCCACCCGGTTTCGCATCCCTTCTGCAGACGCCAACGATCATGACCCCACCAAATCCCGCAACGCCCCAGCGGCGCGCCTTCATGGCTGCCGCAGCTGGCACCCTGGCCCAGCCCGTGCTGGCACAGGCCCAGGCGGCCCCGGCGCAAGCCGACAAGCCCGCAACCCGGCTGGAGCGCAGCCGCACCCGCGTGCAGGGATTTGCCGACGCCGAAATGGACTACCAGCTGCTGCGCCAGCTGGGTGCGGCACGCTACGGCGGGGCCTCCGTCGGCGAATGCCTGGCGCTGGCCCAAAGAATCAAGAACGGTGATCCGGCCAGCTGGATACAGGAATTCGCCGCCGCCGGGGCGCGCCAGGAGGCCGACGCCCAGATCCGGGCCCGCCGCGGCCATGCGGCCAGCGCGCGCGATCAATACCTGGTGGCCTGCAACAACTACCGCGCCGCCGAGTACTACAGCAGCGTGCAGGCACCCGAGCACCAACGCCTGGGCCTCAAGAGCCGCGAATGCTTTCTGGCCGCCATGCAGCAGCAGGGCGGCGGGTTCGACACCGTCAGCCTGCCCTGGCGCGACACGCCCCTGCCGGCCTACTACGTGCGCTCGCCGCACGCCGGTGCGCGCCGCGGCAAGACCCTGCTGATCATCAGCGGCTACGACGGCACGCTGGAGGAAACCTGGCTCGCCTACGGCCGCGCGGCGCTGGAGCGCGGCTACCACCTCATGCTGATCACCGGCCCCGGCCAGATGGACACCCTGCGCTTTTACCCCGGCATGGCCTTCATCCCCGAATACGAGCGCATCGGCAAGCTGGCGCTGGACCACGTGCTGGCGCGTCCCGGCACCGACGCCCGGCGCGTGGCACTGATGGGCATCAGCTACGGCGGCTATTTCGCCACCCGCATGGCCGCGCATGAGCCACGCATCCGCGCCTTGATCGCCAACTCGCCCATCGTCGATCTGCACGCTTACATGGTGTCCTTCGTCGGGTTCGATCCGGCCGAAATGTCCGACGCGCAGGACATCCGCCTGGCCGATGTCGATCAGATCCCGCCCAGCGTCCTGCCACCGCAAACGCGCGAGATGATGCGCAACCTGATGCTGCGCCTGGGCCAGCCCAGCTTCCGGCAGGCCTATCGGCGGCTGCGCGACTTTCGCGTCGGCGACGACGGCCTCCGGCGCATTCGCTGCCCCGCCCTCGCCCTGGTCGGCGAGGGCGAGGGCCCGGAGCCGCTGGCACAGCACGCGCACTTTCTGAAAACCGTCGGCGGACCCTCGGCCTCGCACGTGTTCACGGTGGCCGAGGGCGCCGACGGACACTGCCAGATCGGCAACCTGGCCTACTCCGCCGCCGTCTCCATGGATTGGCTGGACGAGGTGTTTGCGGCGCGATAGCGCCCGGACGCCTGACCTCGACACGGGACGCCCCGCCCTCACTTTGCCCTCCTGCCATCCGGCCCCCATGCGAGCATCCTGCCCAGACCAACCCATGGATCGAATCGTGCACTGCAAATCCCTGAGAGTCCGTTTGGGCATTGCCGGCATCGCCTGCCTGGGCACCACGCTCGGCGCCTGCGGCGGCAGCGACCCGCCGGCGCCCAATCCCGACAGCGTGCAAGCCGCCATCACCCGGCTGGAGACGCAAATTCCGCAATGGATGGCCCGCACCGGCGTGCCCGGGGTGGCGGTGGCCGTGGTGTTTCGCGGCCAGACGGTGTACGCCCAAGGCTTTGGCGTGCGCCGCGTGGATCAAGGCGGCGCGGTCGATGCCGACACCGTGTTTCAACTAGCCTCGGTATCCAAGTCGGTGGGCGCCACGGCAATGGCCACCCAGATGCCGGGCGCCGCGGCAACCGCACAACCGGCGATCGACTGGAGCACGCCCATCCAGCGCCTGATGCCCGGCTTTGCGCTGGCCTACCCCAACCCGCAGACCAATGGCCGCCTCACCCTGGGCGATCTGTACGGCCACCGCAGCGGCCTGCCCGACCATGCGGGCGATCAGCTCGAAGACATCGGCTACGACCGCGCCGAGATTCTGCAGCGCCTGCGCGCGGTCGCACTCAGGCCCTACGGCAGCTACGACTACACCAACTTCGGCCTGACCGCAGCCGCCCAGGCCATGGCCCAGGCCCGCGGCACCGACTGGGCAACGCTGTCCGAGCAAGCGCTGTACCGGCCGCTCGGCATGGGCCGCACCAGCTCGCGTTTTGCCGACTTTGCGGCGCAGGCCAACCGGGCGTGGGGCCATGTGCAGGTAGACATCAGCTATGACACCTATGGCGCCCTCCCCGCGCGCTACGTGGTGCAACAGCCCCCGCGCCAGCCCGACGCGCAGTCTCCCGCGGGCGGTGTCAGCTCCAGCGCAACCGACATGGCGCAGTGGATGAAGCTGGTGCTGGCGCAGGGCCAGTGGCAAGGACGCGCGCTCGCCAGCCCCGCCGCCCTGCAAGCGGCCATGACAGCGCACCCCGATGGCAAATATGGCTACGGCTTCAACGTCGGCACCGATCCGCACGGCCACGCCAGCGTCTCTCACTCCGGCGCCTTCGTGATGGGCGCAGCCACCAGCTTCATCCTGTGGCCCGAGGCCCAGTTGGGCGTCACCGTGCTCACCAACGCGCAACCGCGCGGGCTGGCCGAAGCCATCGCCGTGCTCTTCGGCGAGCGCGCCTGGGACGACGCGCCCGCCGCCGACTGGCTGATGGCCATGCAGAACCTGGACGCGATGCACGGTCAGTACAAGCCCCAGGGCCGCCTGGTCGGCCAGCCGCCACCGGCCGCACCCACGTCACCGCCGCCATTGGCCAGCCTGGTCGGGCGCTACAGCAACGCGTACTACGGCGACGCCCGGATCGAGTTGAACGCCGCGGGCGACGCGCTGCAACTGGTGCTCGGTCCGGCCGCCGTGCGCCATGGCCTGCGTCACTGGGACGGCGACGTCTTCACCTTCGCGCCGCAGGGCGAGAGCGCGACGCCGGGCTCCATTTCGGCCGTGACGTTCACGCCGGGACAAATGCAAATCGAACGATACGCCGAAGACCTCGAGCACGGGCACTTCACCCGCGCCGCCGAGCAACCTTGACTCCCTCCAGTTCCAACACCCACAACCAATGAGGAACACAAGAATGAAACTGCTTCAACTATTGCTGGCCACCGTCGCTCTGCTGCTGGTCGGCTGCGGTGGCGACGACTCCGGCAACGCGGGCGACCCGACGCAGCGCATCTACGTGCTGGCGGCAAGCAGCGGCAACGCGAGCGCCGCCAGCGCCGGCCAGGACCTCGCCGTGACGCTGAGCGGGGTGGAGCCCGAGGTCGATTGGTACAGCGACCGCCCCGATCGGCTCACCGGAGACGCCAAGACGCAGGACTTCGTCAATGCCGACTGGCAGCGCATTTACGGCGACGTGGCGCCCAACGCCCTGCTGCAGTTCCACATGGCGGGCGACGTGCACGGCGTATTCGGCAGCGTGCGCGACGTGGTCTATGACAGCAGCGCCCGCAGCCTGCGCCTCACCCTGCGCGTGACCCGCGCATCTGACGCCGTGGGCGCCCCCGCCGGCAGCTTCACCCGCCCAGTGCTCACCCTGCTCAACAACCTCAAGCCGCCCGCCGAGGGCTCCAGCTTTGCCCTGGCGGCCACCCGCACCTCGCTGGCAAAAGACAGCAATGGCGCCTGGCGACTGGAGATGCAAGGCGTAGACCCCAACGTGCTGTGGATGAACAACGCGCCCGCACGCAGCGCCGACGTCGAAAGCCTGGGCCAGTTCGTCAACCTGTGGCCCGAGCGCTTCAGCGCGGTGCTGCCCAACGCATCGGTGGCGGGCGACCCCGGCGATGGCGACTACGACATCATGCCGCTGACCCTGTCCGATCCGCGCTACGACGGCGCCAGCGGGAGCCTGAGCTTTGCCGCCACGCTGCTGGCCGGCCCGGGCGTGCCTGACGCCAGCACCGTGCTGAGCAATGCCGTGCTGTTCGTCGACGCGGGTGCCCGCGGCATTCCGTCCGAGGTGTTCGCACAGAACTGGCGTGGCGTGGCGTACTCGGCCATTCCGGCCAAGTTCCTTGCCGCACCGACGGGCGCCTTCTTCGACTCCGACACCACCGCCGACGCCTTCCAGGCCCTGTGGGGCAGCAAGAACGGCTGCGGGCGCAACGACCTGGACGCCATGGCTGCGCAAGGCATCAACCTCGTGCGCCTGTATGACTACAACTACCAGCGCGGCTCCAAGGATTGGGAAACGGGCGGCAACGGCCACATTGCCTTCCTGGACAAGGCACAGGCGCTGGGCATCAAGGTCATCATCCCGGTGTCCAACTACAACTTCAAGAACCAGGATGGTCCAAACCGCCCGTGGGACAAGATCGAGAACACGGTCACGCAGATCGTCGCCAGCGTCAAGAAAAACGGCGCCATCCACCCGGCCGTGCATTCCTTCAGCATCGGCAACGAACTGGACTTGAACCAAAGCGGTGAAACCTCGGCCACTCTGATCCCCAAGGCCGTGCGCGTGGCCAAGCTGCTGCACAAGCTGGCGCCCGACCATTACATGACGGTGCCGGTCAGCAACGCCGATGAGAAAAAGTTCTACGCCATGCTGCGCGATCAGCTGCCGCCCGATCTGTACCAAAACCGCTTCTACAACTCGGTGCAGACCTTCAAGCTCAAGAACGGCGACGACCTGAAAAACAACATCCTGCAGGCCTACGACGACCTGAAGCTGGGCGTGCCGCTGCTGATCACCGAGCTGGGCACCAACAGCCTGGCCATCGGCTCGGTGGACGCCAAGGTGGACGCCGTGGTGGGCCAGGCCAGCGCGGTGCGCGAGTACATGGACGCCAACCCGCAATCGCTGGTCAAGGGCTTCGCCATCTTCGAATGGCAAAACGCCAACTGGAAGCGCGACAACAAGCCCGACAACACCGAGAGCACCTTCGGCATCCACGCCTACGGCGGCACACTGTGCCAGTCCAAGACCGGCGAGTTCGGCATGTGGAACGCAAAGGAGAACTACTGGGCCTCCTTCCACGGCGACGAAACCTACGACGTCGACAAGCTGGCGCCTCTGACCAGCGCAGCCCACCCCGAGGGGCTGCTGGCGGCGCTGTCGAAGTACTTCAAGTAAGCCCTTCGATCCCCCATAAAAACAGCCGCCCGAGGGCGGCTGCTTGGTTTGGTGAAGCGCCGAGTCAGGCCGTCTCGCCGTAAACCGCGACGATGATCTCGGCATCCACGTCGGTGTGCAGGGACACGGCCACCGTGGTGTCGCCGATGGTCTTGATCGGGCCATTGGGCAGGCGGATTTGCGACTTGTGCACGTCAAAGCCCTGCTTTTTCAGCTCGTCGGCAATGTCGTGGTTGGTGACCGAGCCGAACAGGCGGCCGTCCACGCCGGCCTTTTGGGTCAGCTTGATGGTCTGCTCGTGCAGCTTGGCGCCCAGCGCTTGCGCGGCGGCCAGTTTTTCGGCGGCGTGCTTTTCCAGCTCGGCGCGGCGGGCCTCGAACTCGGCCTTGGCGGCGGCGGTGGCGCGGCGGGCCTGGCCGGTGGGGATCAGGAAGTTGCGGGCGTAGCCGTCCTTGACCTTGACCACATCACCCAGGGTGCCCAGGTTGACGACCTTGTCCAGAAGAATGACTTGCATGAATGGCTCCTTGCTCAGACGCTGTGCTGGTCGGTGTAGGGCACCAGGGCCAGGAAGCGCGCGCGCTTGATGGCGGTGTTGAGCTGGCGCTGGTAGATGGCGCGCGTGCCGGTCAGGCGGGCGGGCACGATCTTGCCGTTCTCGCCAATGAAGTCGCGCAGGGTGTCGACGTCCTTGTAGTCGATTTCCTCGACGCCGGCGACGGTGAAGCGGCAGTAGCGCTTGCGCTTGAACAGCAGCGACTGGGTGTTGCGCTTGGGACGCTTGTCCTTGTTGAATTTCTTGAATGCGGGCATTTTAAAAGCCTCCGTGAATGGGGTTTTGCTGAAAGTCTTGAACGTGAAGCACGACGTGCTTGCCTTGGCGGGGGCTGGCCAGAAAGCCACTGAAGCACCAACTGGAGCCGATGGGCTGGCGCGCCAGCCGCTCGGCCACCGTGCCCAAGGCAATCGCCCTGAGCTGCGCCTTGACCTGTCGCATCTGGCCGTCCTCCTGGATGCTCGACTCGTGTTCGAGCCGCATGTCCAGGGCCGGCAGACCGGCGGGCGTGTGGCGCAAGGCGCCGGCTTCGGCGAGGGTGGCGCTCAGACGCAGCTGATTGACCACCGACGCACCCACCGCCCGCGGGCAATCAGTTGGCGGCCTCCGCCTGCTGGGCCTTGCGCGCTTCTTCGCGCTCGACGCTCTTCATCATCGAAGACGGCGCCGTGTCGGCCTTCTTGCGCTGCACCGTCAGGTGGCGCAGCACCGCGTCGTTGAAGCGGAAGGCGTGCTCCAGCTCGCCCATCACGGTCTGGTCGGCCTCGATGTTGACGCACAGGTAGTGCGCCTTGCTCAGCTTGTTGATCTGGTAGGCCAGCTGACGGCGGCCCCAGTCTTCCACGCGGTGGATCTTGCCGCCGCCGGCGGTGACCATGCCCTTGTAGCGCTCCAGCATGGCCGGCACTTGCTCGCTCTGATCCGGGTGGATCAGCAAAATGATCTCGTAGTGACGCATTCAAACTCCTTGTGGATTGGCGGACCCAAACGCGTGAGTCCATGAGAAAAGCCGCTCCCGGCGTCAGGCGGGATGCGGCAAGGAACCAGTGATTATAGCAGGCGGGCTATTTCAGCTTCGACAGGCGTTCACGCCCGGCTTGCGCGGCCTCGGACTGCGGGTAGGTCTTGATCAACCCGTTCAGCGTGGTGCGCGCGCCGGCCACGTCCTTCAGCTCGACCTGGCAGTTGGCGATGGACAGCATGGCCTCGGGTGCCTTGGCGTGGTTGGGCGCGGCCGCCAGCAGTGAGCGGAAGTTGGTGATGGCCTCCTTGTAGTTGCGCGTGGCGTACTGCGCATTGCCCAGCCAGAACAGCGCAGCAGGCGCCAGCGCGCTGCTGGGGTAGCGCTTGACGAAGTTGGCAAAGCCCGTTTGGG
>Ga0208825_1002827_pt1 | contig 10983 bp, 7 predicted proteins | sample AD_UKC113_MetaG_FD_184450 | JGI IMG/M metagenome (GOLD analysis project Ga0208825, IMG submission 184450) | Active sludge microbial communities of municipal wastewater-treating anaerobic digesters from Hong Kong - AD_UKC113_MetaG (SPAdes)... | ecosystem: Engineered > Bioreactor > Anaerobic >...
AGACATGAATCGCATGATTGCTCGAATGCCGGATGGCGCTATAGCAAAAGGCGGGAAGGCATTTATTGAAACATGGAACAATGCACGTCTGATTTGCGCGGCTCCGCCACTTCTCAAGGTCGCTCAAAAGCTGCTGTTGTGGATGGAAGAATGTATGGCCGCGTGCGATTTTAACCGGGATGACATGGACCTGTACCACGAGCTTCGCCAGACGATCAGAACAGCGGGCGGGTTTTCGTCCGAAACGCACTGGTGGCAAGGGCCGTGCATATGCGACGCATGTGGCCACGCATGGCAGGGTGTTGTGGAAATCCCGATCGAGTCTACCTATCCACAGGTGCCGCTCGAATGTAGCGAATGTCACCAGATGACGGGAGGTCCGGCATGAAGCTCAAAATCCGGCTTATCTGGCGAAAAGCGATGACAGATTTCAATGGGGTCGTGGCTGAGTACGTCTATAAAACAGACGATATTATCTTGCCCGAGGATGCTCAGGCATTTCAGTTTCCAGATACAGAGAAGTACGGATGGATGCCGGAGCTGGTAGGCGGTGAATGGATTAAGGAGGATGAAGAATGAAGGCATTAGCATATCGCTTCGGCGGCGAAACATATTGTTGTGTGTGTGCAGAGCAGCTTGCGAACATTTCTGGTTTTCCAAACCTATTTTTCGCCACGAACAAGCCAAAGCGCGTGGACGAAGACAGAATATGCGCAAGATGCGAGCATTGGTACGGTAGCCACGATGCGGGTTGTGCAGCAGAGCGTATCGCTGCCTTGATTACGCAAAACCCATAAATAATCTATGGATTTTAAAACACAAGGAGAATTGATAAATGAAAGAAAAACGTTGGCTTGGAACGCAGAAATATGAGCTTCACTGCTTTTATTGTGGTGGGTTTCATATAACTGGGAATTGTCCGCAAATTGTGAAAGCGATGAATGGATGGAAATATGACCGGTCTTGCCCAGAGACCGGCCACATCAAAATTGTTCCAAATGGAGATGAATACCCAACAGTATTGGCGTTTAATGGATACCACTATCGCGTAGTAGGACTATGGGGAATCCCTGGAAGGCTGCTTTGGCTCGAACTAGAAAGGTTCTATGGAGATACTATCGTGGCTGCGACGTTCTGCCCGGACGAACTGATGGAAATGGACCTTGGCATGAGTGACGACGAGCAGTTAAGCGCTTGGCTTGGTGGCCTTCCGTTTCTCTCGGTTAGTCCATCGGAATTTAACAGATCCGAAGCGGAAGTTGATGTCAAAACCACTACCGGTGAGTCGTTATGATAAGGGTTGCACAAGGGGAAGCCGTGGCGCCCATTTGTCGGAAAGGTCATTCCCGCCGGCGTCGAAGGATCCACCGTGTCCGAGGTGGTTCAGTCCAAGCGCAAGTGAGCCTGGACCTGAACGAAATTTCGTTTTGCGACTTCGGCGTAAAATCGTGCGTCAGCGAGGAACCATCTTCTCCTCCTGAACGAAATTTCGCCGCCGGCGCCGAGGGATCCGCCGTGTCCGAGGGTCAATCCCGGCGCAAGTGGGCCTGGACCTTGCGATAGTATGGGATCGTGGACTCCTTCCGCCACCCCGTGGGCCCTCCGTTGTGGATTCGGGCGATGGTCTCGACCGTCCAGGGCCGGCCGTGCTGCCTGGCGTAGTGGCGGGTATAGGCCTCCACGGCCATGGCGGCCTTGACCGGGTCCCGGGCCTGGGAGTAGGGCCAATCGACGCCCAGGAACCGCGTGGCGTCGATCCAGTACGCCCTGTGGATCTGATAGGGCCCGATCGCCCGTCCCCCATCGCCCACGGCGTTCGGATCCCCGCGGGACTCCACCCAGAGAATCGCCTTGAGCGTCGCGGGGAAGGGGTCCTGCTCGTGGCCCGTGACTCGTGACCCGTGACCCGTGAGGATATAGGACGCTTGACAGGACAGAAGAAATGCGGTAACGGTGCTCATGCTGGAACCTCCTAACCAGGTTTCGGAAGTCCCGGCCGGATGTTGGCCGCATCCGCGCCGGGGCGTTTTTCAAAGTCTACACACTGCATCGGCAAAAGCAAGCGAGGCCTTGAGAAATTTCTCGCCCATGGACCCCGCCTGTCACCCCCCCAAAAACAGTCCCCGCACCCAGATCGCGATCTGGGCGATGGCCGCCAGGAACAGGGCCCACAGCAGTTTGCCGGCCGTCGCGCGGGACCGCTCCAGGTCGCGGATCCGGTCCCCGTAGCCGGGCATCCCGTTGCCGTTCATCTGGATCAGGATCCTGTCCAGCTTTTCTTCGATCGACTGGAGCTTGGGCTGGCACACCTCATGCCATCGCTCTTCGTGGTCCATCGCTCGCCTTCCCTGGGACGCTGAAATCCCTTTGGATTTTCTCACGATTGCCCGCCCACGACCGAGCCGTCGCTGTTCTGCGTCGGGACGGCATTGTGGACCTTGAGGGTTCCATCGTCTTCCACGAACAGATACCACGCCGTGCCATTGGGGCTGTGAATCTTGATGTAGGCCGGCGCATTGCCGCCCGCGCCGTCCCACAGGGTCAGGGTGCCTTGAACCGTGCTGTCGGCGCCACTGACGAAGCCCGCCGCCGGGGCCGTGACGATGCCAGTAGACGAGACCCGCACCTTGACGTTCGAGCCCTTCGTTGTGCCTGTGCCGATCTCAAAAAAGTCATCATCCACGCCATCCGCATCTTCGGTAACGCCCATCCAGTATCGGGTATCCCCCAGCGATCGCGGCTGAAACACGATGGCTGGATCGATGGTGTGGATCGTCATCGAGGGCACACGGCGATAGTCATGGAGCGTTGCCGCTCCACCGGAGTATCCCGTGTAGGCGTTGTCGACCGACATGTACAAACCCCGGTTCCACACCTGAGCTTCGTCATAGGCCCCTAAACTGTCCTTGGACAGATAACTGCCGCCCAACGCACCCCGACTGCGGGTAATGGTCAGGTAACACGCAGAGCCCGCTGCGTATGCGATACTGTCCCAATTGGTCCAACCACGAGAGTTCGCATTGTTCGAGAAGTAACACCCGTCCATGAACACGTGCGTCGGCTGGCCGAGAGGTGTGTTGTAGTCCATGTAGATCAGCGCATCGCCCGTGCCACCCGGGTCCATCAGCTCGAAGCAGCAGGCTTTCAAGTAGACTCCCCAGGCTCCGACCGCCGAGATGGCGGGTGCTTGGCAATTTTCCCATACGCAATTCTCGAACGTCCGGGTATTGCCCGCGCCCAGCACGACAGCCGCCGTCGAGTTGGCGCTGTAAAACCAACACCGGGTCCACGTACTCGTCAAACTTTGCGAGGCCCCCGTTGCCGTGTCTTGCACGCAAATCCAGTCGAAAGCGGGCGTCATTCCCATCGCGGCTCCAAAATAGCCGAAGGAACAATCCACCATCCGGGTCATTCCAAACATGCCGCGTACGCCCACCGCGAACTCCGGATAGATGTCGATATGGTCAAACGTACAGGTATTGATGTAATAGGCCGAATCGATATCGATCGCGACGGCAGCCGTATTTGCCGACCGAAAACAAAGATTCTTCCAATGCACGAACCCGGCTCCGGATCCGCTGGTCTTGAAGATCGCATTGTCCGTGTTGGCCGCCGAACATTTGAGGATGGAGCCCACGCCCACGCCCTGCCACGTGATGTTGTGGCCGGGATTGACAGCCGAGCCGAAAAGATACGTGCCCGCGGGGATGAAAACCGTCCCCCCGGTCCCCGCCGCCACACGCGCCGCTGTAAACGCCGCTGTATCGTCCGTCACGCCGTCCCCGACGGCCCCGTAGTCCCGCACGTCGTGCCAGCCCAGGGCCAGCGAGCGACGGATCTCCGTAGCCCCGCCCAGGGCCGTCACGGAGCCCGCCAGGGTCGGTTCGGTCAGGACGTTGCCCCAGTACTCCGAGGCCGCGGTGTCGGTCAGATCGGTCGATCTCATGCCCCACGAGTCCCCGTCCCACCAGGGCGAGCCGGTGCCAAGACTCCAGCCGGCGGGCAGGTTCATATCCACCCTCTGCCGATCCGTTTCCTGCGCCACGAGGGCCCGCCACTGGAGTCCCCGCAGGTACTGGATCTGCGTCGCGAGCTTGTCGACGGCGTCCTCCAGCACGTTCAGGCGGACGTAGGCGGATCCGTCGATGTCGGTCGTCTGGGTCAGGTGCGGCGCCCGCGAGATCCAGACCTGGACCCCCGAGGCCGGCGCGGTCGCGAAGGTCACGGTCCCGCCGGGCCCGTCCCAGTAGTCGCCGTCGGCGTCGTCGTCGCCGAGGGTGTAGTGGCTGTTGATCGTCTGGACCTGCTCGGCCCCCGTCGCCACGGTCCGCAGCACGACCCGAAGATCGCCGGGCGAGAAGATCCCGAAGGGGAACGTGAAGGCCTTCGTGGTCCCGTTGCCGTTGTAGACGACATGATCGACAGCGGAGTTGACCTCGCCAAGAGCCGGCCCACCGCACAGGGCGCAGAGGGCACAGATAAGAGCCAGCGTCGTGACGCGTGCAACGTGAAGCGTTTTCATGATCATCCTCGTCAATGAAGTCCTAATTCTGGTTCTTGTCCCTGCGGCGGTACATCGACAGGTACGCCCGCAGCGTGTCGCCGGCGGGCAGATTGGCCGGGTCCTGCCGGCTCTTGACGCCTTCGGCGATTTCCTTCTCACTGATGATCAGCAGCGGCTGCTTTCGCTCCCGCATCGCCGCTTCGTGCTGGGCCCGCTCGGCGATGACCTCCCGCATGCCTTCCTCGTCGCCGATCTTCTGGGCCAAATAGAACCGGTCCACCCACTGCTGCTTGAGCGCGGCCCGATCGGCCCCGACCATCTGGGCCAGGGTCTGTTTTTCGTGGGCCCTCGGGATCTGGTCCGGCTGAAACCCCATCGCCTTGAGCACCGCGTCGAGGGCGTTCAGTCGGATCTGCTCGCCCGTTTCCCAGTCGATCAGGGGCGAGCCCCTCCGGGTCGTATTGCCCTGGGAGTACATCCGCCAGGCGGCCAGGGGATTTCGCAGGGCCTCCGGCGAGGCGTCCTCCAGGGCGCGGAGGTACTGGCGGTTCGTGAGGTCCGTCATGACTCGGTTCACCCGCGCGGGAATATCCGAGATCACGCCGCCCATCCAGTCGAGGATCTGCCACTGGAGGTCCTGGTCCGGATCGAGCGTGGGAACCAGCTCGCTCATCGCCACCGCCCCCGTCAGGGAGATGCCCGCCTGGGTCGGCAGTCCTCGCATGAGGATTTCGGTCGGGGTCTGGCCGATCAGCTCGGCCATGTCCTCTTCGGGGTCGCGGCCCGTGGCCCTCGCGTAGATCGCCGCGGCCAGGCCGGCCAGGGGCATCGCCTTCAGTCCGCCCACCAGCGTCCAGGCCAGCAGGTGCCGCCCGAGCGCCCCGTACTGGCCCTCCTTGAGCTGGTTTTTCATCCAGGTCAATTGGTTGAGCGTGAAGGATCGAAAGATTGTCAGCGCCGATTTGCCGCCCCGCATCAGGGGCGGGCGGTTGCCCTTGGCGTAGTGGAAGTGGGAGGCATCGAGGATCTCGGCCGCTTCGGCCACGTCCGTCACGCCGGCCCGGTGCAGGGCGACGGCCATACTGGTGCGGTTGAGCCGCTCCATATGCCGGAACACGTCCATCCACGAGATAGCCTTCTCCAGCGGCCCCATGGCCATCTTGAAAATCGCGTTTTTTCCTTGCGCGGAGATCTCCGAGGTCATCTTGGCGTCCAGGTAGCCCTGTGCCTCCATGGCGGCGATGAAGGCCCGCTCGGCCTGGGAGGTCCGGCCCACTGCGGTGTCGGCCATGGCGATCATCAGTTTGGCCGCGCTCCATCGCGTCCGTTTGGCCAGTTCCGGCCAGCCCAGGATCAGGTTGCCCGTGATGTTGGCGGCGGCGGACTTGATATTGCCGAAGAGATACCAGAGGTACATCCCGCTCTTGAGCCGGCCCCACTCGAACTGGTCGCCCATGACGTACCGGATGTATTCCGACGCGTACCGGTGCAGGCTGGGGGTCTTCTGGGGATCGATTTTCTCCATCGCCTCGGGGAAGGCCAAGGCCGCCTCCATCTTGGTCAAAAACCCGCTGAAGCCCGCAAAGTACTCGGCCAAAGGCCGTCTGAGATCCTCCGTCCAGCCCGGCGTCTCGGCCCTCTTGATGAAGTGCATGCCGAAGCCTTTGCTCTTATAGAGGTCCTGGAAGGCCTGACGCATCGCGTCGGCCGTGGAGGGATCGTACGGTTTGCCCGCTTTTTGGGCCTGTTTTTCGGCCTGCTCGGCGATGACGTCCAGCATCTTGCTGACGGCCCAGGCCGGGGCGTCCTGGAACGTCTCGTATTCCATCTTGGTGCGACGGAGGATCTCGACCGTCGCGTTGGGGAACGCGGTCAAAAACCGCTCTCGCTCGGTGAACCGGTCTTTGGTGTGCACCGCCGTCATGTACACGGTCCGCATCCTGCCGTCCGGGCCCTTTTCTTTGACCACCACGGCCCAGGGTCCGTACCACTTGTGAGGGATGTAGGACCCGATCCGGGCCTGGAACTCTGCGATTTTCTCTTCGGGCACGCCGAGTTCCCGCATGCGTTCGATCAGCAGATTGGCCGCGTCATCGAGTGAATCGCGGACCGCCGTATACGCCGCGTACTGCTGGGGCGTCAGTTGGGCCAGCCGTTTTTTGATCTGGCCACTGCCCGGAGATTGTTCCTGGGCGATCAGCAGATCATCGACGGCCTTCTGGGCCTGGGTGTCCAGATCGAAATACGGCTTGAGTTTTTCGGCGAACGTGCGGTCGAGGACCTGCTTGGCCAGTTCCCTGGCCCGCTGCACGCCGTAGACCGGCGCAAATTGCGGGAACGATCGAGCGACATCGGAGGGAAGCTGCACGAACCGCCAGAACCTCGAGAGGTCCTTGTTGCTGATCGGCTCGTAGCCGTCGAGGCTCTTGATTCCGAACTGGTGCATCATGCGGCGGAGGAAACCTGCCTCGGCCGCCGTCGGCTCCTGCCAGACCGTGGCCGGCAGATCCGCCGCCGGCGGATGGCCGAAGAACTCCGATAGTGCAGCCTGCGTGTCGATCGCGTCCTGCTCGCTCTGGAGGTCGCGGGCCTCGGCCTCGGTCCGGGGCCAGTCTGGGGACAGAGGGTCGGCCGCGTGGGTCTGCGGGCGCTCTGCGGTTTCTGGTTTCTTGGGTCTTTTTTGTCCGGTCAGGGTGTAGAACAGGTCCCAGGCCTGGATCGCCCTCCATTCGTCCTTCAGCGCTCGGTACAGGCCCCGGGGTCCGCTGATCTGCTCGTTTGCGTATCGGGCCAGCCATGCGGCGTTTTGGGGCTTCTGGGGCTCAGAGAGGGCCTGTCCGTACCGCTCGAAGAACGTCGGATAGGTCATCGCGCCGGGATGGGGTTCGCCCTCGATCGCCGCTGGCGGTTCGGGCCTGGAAGTATACGCCTCGATCGCCCCGCCGACCAGTCGGGCCGCGGTCTGAGGGCTGTTCCCTCGGATCGACACGCCCATTGCCCTGGCCGCCGCCGTCACGTCGAGGCCCTGCTGGGCCATCCACTCCGCATAGTCCTGGCCCGTGAAGTACTGCGGTCCTTGAAACGGTTCCCGCTCTGCCACCGCGGGCATTTTCTGGGGTTCCCGTTCTTCGGCGCGGTCCGGCAGTTCGGGCTGGGCGGGTCCTGTGCTCGTAGGTTGCCCGCCCTCATTCGCCGCCGCAGGCGGCTCTGGCCCGGTGTGTTCTGTTCCTGGCGTCTGTGGCTCGGTGGGGATTTTCCTGGCCGCCGTCCCCAGGGCGGCTTTCGCCGCCCCCGGAACCGCCAGGATCGTCGCCTCGACGGCCAGGTTGCCCAACTGGAGGTCCTGGGACAGTCCCGCCCGAATTCTCGACAGCGGCCCGGCATCCGGGCCGGCCCCAAAATCCTCCGTCCCGACCAATCCCTCCAGAATCGTCGCGACCCGCTCTTCGCCCAGTTCCTCGACCAGCCCATCGTAGCCGGCCTTCGTGCAGAACCGCTGCGCGAAGGTCGCCGCGGCCCCCGGCTGCGGATGGATCGCCAGATACGCTTGTCGCATCGCGTCATAGAGCCGCGATCCGAAGGGAAGCCGGCGGATCTGCGAGGCCCCCAGCTTGGCCAGGGGCTGGAGGATCTCCGAGCCGCTGGTCTCCGAGCCCGCCTCGATCACGACCGAGCCCCAGCCCTTGAGGATGGAGGTCGCCCAGGATTCCGCCGGCGTCGCGATCGAAAGCTCTCCGTGGGGCCCGACCGCAATATGGTCGATCCGTCGCTCGACGATCTCCTCGCCCACGCGCAGAGGCAGACCCAGCGTCGCACGCGTAATGGCCCCGCCGGTCCACCCGGCCCCCGCCAGCAGCGTTCGGCCCGCCGCCGTTTTGGCGTAGCCCTGGAGCGTCTTGAGGACCGCGCCCCGGGCCGTTTCCGATCCGATCTGGGCCATGCCCCCCGTCAGTGCGAATTCGATCATCCAGGCCGGCAGATACGAGAGCCCGTCGAAGGTCTTGGCCCCGAACGTCTGGCCGCGTTCGGCCGTCTCGATCCGCTCGTGGAGGTACTGCTCGATTTTCGCCGCATCCCTGGCCCGCCAGGCGTCTTCGACCGCCTGGAGTCTCTGGGCCCGCTCCTGGGGCGAAAAGCCCGGCTCCGGATGGACCGCCCGGTGCGAGCCGGGATAGAGCAGGGCCTCGGACATGCGGACCTCTTTCTCGGCCAGGTCCGCGTAGGAGTTCCGCAGGATCCGCTGCGACGCCTCATAGAGGTCCACCGCCTCCACCAGGGGCAACGGGGAGAATGGGACCCTCTTGAGCCAGTCGGCCTCCTGCATGCGGGAGATCTGCTCGATCAGTCCGATCCGCATGTCCGGGGGCAGATCTCCCACGTCGCTGGGGTCCGAGACGGTCGTCGGTCTGGGGTGGATCCTCTTGTGGAGGCTCTGAATCTCAAAGTCGATCTGCGGTCCGAACGGCTCGACGACGGACATCGGCATCCCCGTCTCGACGGCGACGGCGAGATCCCGATCGTACTGCTGGCCCGGCTCGAACGTCGCGGCGGCCGCATCGAATTGCTCGACGTGCCGGCGGAAGGGATTTCGTCCCGCCGCGGGTGGGGCGGCGGTCTCTTCGGATTCCAGGGCCGCGCGAAAAGGGTTCTTAGACACTTGGGACACTATGGATTCTCCTGCCAGATCCGGAGGATCTCCTGTGCGGTCCGGCCGCGGGCCAGCAGTCGCATCACGTCGGCCTTGGCCTCGTCATCGAGCTGCTCCCAGATCGATTCGAGTCCGACCGGGACAGCGTTCCGGGGCGCCGGTGTGTCTGGCGACCTGGGCTGCAGGTTTCCGAGATTGCCGGCCACGGCGGACCCTTCGGGTCCGATGGGTCCGCCGGCCGAGGCCTGCCACTGGCGGATCCTCGCATCCTGCTCCTCGATCGACCGCAGCCCGATCTGGACCTGGATCATCCGCCCCTGCCGCAGGATGTCGGCCCGCGAGGCCTCCGGGTGATTGCGGATCCATTCTTCCAGTTCGTCCGAGAGCATATTGACCAGGTTGAGCTGCTGGGCCCGGACCTCGCCGGCCGATCGCATCGCCTCTTGGGAGGCCCCCTGCAGCAGCAGGGCCTGGAGGTCGGTGTCCTGGACTTTGACGAACTGACCGTACGCCCGCTGTACGGCGTCATTTTTTGCCTGGGTTTGCATGGAGAAGGGGCTGCCCGCCGTATCGATCGCCGATTCGTACGTCGAGCGCTTGAGTTTGTCGGCGTTGGCCTTGGCGAAGTCCTCCAGATCGGCCGCCGGGCGTGCCCCCCGCTGGACCGCGTCCTCCATCGCGATCAGCTGGGCGTAGGTCCGCGGATCGTTCTCGGTGCGCGCCCCCTGGACGTCGAGTCGGCGGATCGTCTCGTAGGCCTTCTCGGTCAATTGGCCCGAGAGGTACTCGGCCCGGGCCTGGTCCATGTCCACCGTGCCCTGGTAGGCCTGGTCGATCCTCTGTCGTTCGAGGGCCTGCTGCTCCATGGCGTGGATTCGGGCGGCCTTGGCTTGTTCCTCGGCCACGAATCCTTCCAGGGCCAGACGGATCTCGTGGGCCTCTTCCACGTCCAGGCCGTAGATCGCCTGCCACTGGGGGTCCTGGAGCGTCTCGCGGGCCTTCTGCCAGCCGTCGACGCCGGCGATCTGCTGGAGGTCCGATTGGGCCCCGCTGACCATCAGCTCCGAGGCCAGTTGCGCGTGGGCCTCGGGTCCCAGCCGGTCCTTGTACAGGTCCAGGAGCTCCTGGGCGTCGGCCGTGCGGCCCTGCGAGGCCAGGGACCGGGCCTCGGTGGTGATATCGGCCAGTTCCATCCCCTCCAGGGCCGTCACCACCTGCTGGGACCACTGCACCGACGCCTGATTGTAGGCCGTCTCCAGTCGGGCGCGGGCGTCCGGCGAGAGTCCCTGGGCGATTTCCTGGAACTTGGCCTTGAGGGCGTCGGGAAAGGCCTCGAGCTCCTTCTCGTAGCCGGTGACATTGGCCCCGGAGATCTCATCGACCGTCACGGCCGCCAGGGTCGCCCGCCGCCGCGGCAGCTCGCGGAGGTAGCCGATCCGCCATTCGTCCAGTTGCCGCCAGGCCCGCGAGGCCGCCAGGGCGTCGCCGCGATGGATCCGCTCTTGGGCCGCCGCGGCGACGGAGACGCCCAGTTGTCCCAGGGCCTGGCCGATCCCGGCGTCGGCCCGGGCGCCCAGGCCCGCCAGTCGCGGGACCCGGGCCTCCGGAGCGACTTGTCGTACGTATTGAGGTATCATATTTTCTCAAAAGAAGCTCGAAAATGCCCCGATCGCGCCGCCGATCTTGGACCTGCGCTTGGACCTGCGCGCCGCCCGCCGGAGTTCCCGGGCGTCGTCGAGCAGCGCCGAGACTTCCCGCGCCGTGTTCTGGGCCAGTTGCATGCGATCCAGGACCCGGGCGGCCTTGGTTTGGGCCATGAGGTCCATCGGGG
>Ga0208825_1002832_pt1 | contig 10959 bp, 8 predicted proteins | sample AD_UKC113_MetaG_FD_184450 | JGI IMG/M metagenome (GOLD analysis project Ga0208825, IMG submission 184450) | Active sludge microbial communities of municipal wastewater-treating anaerobic digesters from Hong Kong - AD_UKC113_MetaG (SPAdes)... | ecosystem: Engineered > Bioreactor > Anaerobic >...
ATATGTTCTACTGCTTCGAGCGCATCATTCCCCCAGGCAAAAGGAGCGTGCCCTGCAACAAGAACCGCCGGCATCGAAGACGGATCAATTTTTCGGAATCGTTCTACAATAACTTTCCCTGTATTGAGCTCATAGTTCCGTTCGACTTCGCTTTTCTTTAGCATCCGTGTTACTGGAATCGAGCCGTAGAAAACATCGGCGTGCGTTGTGCCGAAACATGGAATTTCTTTTTTTGCCTGCGCAAAAGCAGTTGCAACCGTACTGTGGCTGTGAGCAACTCCGCCAATCGAAGGAAACGCGCGATAGAGTTCGAGATGAGTCGGCGCATCAGACGAAGGACGAAGCTTCCCTTCTACGACTTTGCCATCGAAATTCAGTACTACCATATCATCCACTTTTAGTTTCTCATACGGAACGCCGCTCGGCTTAATAACTACCAAACCGCGTTCCCGATCAACTCCACTTGCATTTCCCCACGTAAGCGTTACAAGGTTGTATTTTACAAGATTAAGATTTGCTTCGAGCACTTGTTGTTTTAATTGTTTCAACATCATCTGTCATCCGTACTTATTTTAGAGGTAACCACACTTTCATCGTCGTAATACCACGATTTGCCCAGGCGTAGTAAGGAATTGCAAATAATTCCATCGTTCCTTCCCCACTTCTTACATTGACAATTCCTGTTAAAACATTTATTCCATCCAACAATTCATTTTTCTTTTCAACTTTGAGTACAACATCATCGCTTAAAAGAATGTCATTAAGTCTATTGGCGTTATCAATGCCTTCGACGCAATAAACAAATGGAACTCGCTCTAGTGCAACCAGATTCTTGTTACTTTTGACATTCTCGTTTGATATTACCCGACGAATATTCATTGGCATATGAATCTCTATAGTTTCGTTTTTGCTCCACGTTCGAGAAATGACTGCATAACCGCTATCGATATCATACGAAATCTCTTTTCCATTTATTGAAATGGGAATCTTATTTTGAATTGTGTCAGTATACGAATATAAATTTCCAGGAAGTACCTGGTTCTGCGCCCATCCTGGAATTCTCAATTTCAAAGTAAAGCGAGTCTTCTTCGATGGAATAATTTTGAGAATGGTTTTTCCATTCCATGGATATTCACTACTTTCCTCGATTCTAACCACAGAATTCCCCACATTGACTTCGGCATTATTTGACGCATAAAGATTTACGAAGAGCGTGTCATCGTGGACTCCATAAAGCAATCCCGGCATCGCTGGAATAAATCGGATTAGATTTGTTGGACAGCAGGAACAATCGAACCACGGCTGACGCGTCAATGAACCTGAGTTGAATTTGAATACTCCATCGCATTCTAAAGGATTTACATAGAAGAAACTTTTACCATCGAGTGAGATTCCAGCAATCAATGCATTGTAGAGTATTCGCTCGATCACATCGAAATATTTTCCATCGCCGGTGAGCATAAACAATCGTGTATTCCAATACACATTGCCAATAGAAGCACAGGTTTCGCAGTAAGCCGTAAGATTCGGAAGCTCATAATCATCTCCTACTGATTCTGATTCATGTCTCGCACCGATACCGCCGGTAACATACATTTTCCTTTCGACCATAGAGCTCCATATTTTCATCACCGCATCGAGATACGCCTGGTCATTATAGATTGCAGCAATATCTGTCATTCCAGCGTACATATAGACTGCTCGAACCGCATGTCCAACGATCTCATCTTGTTGAGTTACAGGTTTATGATCCTGACTATATTCGCCGTAAAGTTTATGAGTAGAAGAATCGCCTCGCCAATCGAGAAAATTTTTTGCAAGCTGTAAGTACTGGACATTGCCTGTGATACGATAGAGTTTAATTAATCCTGTTTCGACTATTTGATGACCCGGCGGAATCGTAAGCTTTCCAGGACCAAAATTCTGCACTAGCAAATCGGCATTCTTAATAGCAATGTCGAGAAGGGCACGCTTCCCGGTTGCGGTATAATGAGCTGCTGCCGCCTCGAATAAATGTCCACTATTATAAAGCTCATGACTCGATTGCTCTCTACTCCATCTTGCTCCTCCCTTTGGCACCCACGGTGCAGGTGGATTTGTTGAATCAATTGTAAACCAGGTTGTCAGATATCCATCTGGCTCCTGACCAATTCGGATAATCTCGATCAAAGAGTCAAGGTACGACTCCAATTCTTTATTCGGAGCATTGATGAGAGAATACGAAGCCCCTTCGATTATTTTATAGACATCCGTATCATCGAATGGCATTTTCCCACACACAACGCCTGTTTTCTTTTCCCCTGCGATGAGGAAATTATCCAACCGACCTTCTGCTTCACATTTTTCAAAGCCGTGTGCTATAGTAACTTTCTGGACAGTTTGAATTTTCGGCAACCAGAAATTATCGGTCAGCTCGATCTTCTTGATATCGACCATTGTAATTGGATAATCTGAATACTTTTGCTGAGAAAAACAGTTGAGGGAGAAAAAGAAAAATACAGCTGTTAGAATTAAGTATTTATATCTCATAAAAATTTTAATGGTTTGATTTACGAATTTGATCGCGCACGTCGAGCAATTCTTTCATCACGTTATACATATTTCCTGACCAACTTTTTGTACCAAATGCATCGTGCAATTGAGAATAGAGAGCGTAGAGCTTCGTATAGATTTTATGATTCTCTAAATTCGGATGATACTCTTTGCCGGTTCCTGTCATTGCGCGTTGTGCATCATCGACAGAATCGAAACCGCCTGCCTGCGAGCCAGCGGCAACAGCTGCAAAGAGCGCAGCGCCGAGAGCTGGCGTTTGCGTACTTCGAGAAATTTTCATTGTCCTGCCGGTAATATCAGCATAGAGCTGCATTAAAAGTGGACTCTTTACTGCCAATCCACCACAATTAATCACTTCGTTGATTTTGACTCCATACTTTTCAATTCGTTCGATAATAGTAAGCGCCCCGAAACCAGTTGCCTCCATCAACGCACGATATATTTCATGCGGTTGCGTGTGAAGCGTTTGGCCAATTAACAATCCGGTGAGTCGTGCGTCAACAAGGATTGTTCTGTTGCCATTATTCCAATCGAGCGCAAGCAAGCCACTTTCGCCGGGCTTTAATTTCTTTGCTGCGGATTCGAGCTTCTTGAATTTTTCATCAACAGTTTTGCCAAACGATTCAGGAACTAATGTATTCACAAACCAGGAAAATATATCACCGACCGCAGATTGGCCCGCTTCGATGCCAAAATATCCACTCCGCACTGAACCATCAACTATTCCGCAAACGCCAGGAATATCCGCTAACGGTTGTGAGTGCGGCGCAATCATAATGTCGCAGGTACTGGTGCCAAGAATTTTTACCAACACACCCGGAGCAATGCCAGCGCCAACAGCTCCCATATGCGCATCGAACGCACCAACCGCAACAGCAGTATGTGTTGAAAGTCCCAGCTTCTTTGCCCACTGAGCTGAAAGAGTTCCAGCACACTCTTCAGAAGTATATGCAGTTTCATAGAGTCGAGGACGTAATGCGCCCAAACCTGAAGACAGAGCTTCCAGGAACTCAATATCAGGAAGTCCGCCCCACTGAGCATTGTACATTGCTTTATGTCCTGCCGCGCAAATACTCCGCTTGAATTGCGCCAGCGATGGCGGTTCGACAAGCATCATTGGAATCCAATCGCAGATTTCCATCCAGCTATAGGCAGCATCAAAAACATCAGGAACAGTATTTTTGCAATGGAGAATTTTGCTCCACCACCACTCCGATGAATACACACCGCCAATCTTTGCGAGATAATGAGGACGCATCTCTGCTGCAGTTTGCGTAATCTTCTCCGCTTCAGCATAGCTGGTGTGATCTTTCCACAACCACACCATCGCTGCAGGATTATTTTTGAATTTTTTATTGAAGCAAAGCGGTATTCCATTTTCATCGACAGGCAAAGGACTGCTCCCAGTCGTGTCGATTCCAATTCCAATGACATCATCTGGTGAAAAATTTTTACGCAGGTTTTTTAATTTCTTAATTACACGGCGAATGCAAAATTCTACACCTTTGAGATAATCCGCTGGATTTTGTCTTGCAAGATTGGGATCGCGACTCTCAACGATTACACCATTTTCCCCTGAGGGATAATTGAAAACTTCCGTCGCTAATTCTTTTCCAGTGTTTACTTCGACAAGAACAGCGCGACAGGAATTCGTGCCAAAATCCATTCCAATAACATACTTGCTCATAGAATCCTCATACAGAATTGATTAAAAATATCGCTTCACAATCATTTTCTACCGTGTCGAAAATTTATAGATCGTTGTTTGATGATAGACCTCACCAGGTCGCAGCACAGCAGATGGAAAATTCGGATGGTTTGGCGAATCCGGAAAACATTGAGGCTCTAAGCAGAAAGCGGTGCGGTGCTGATAAACAACTCTTTTCCCTTTTTGAGATCCATTTAAAAAGTTACCCGAGTAAAACTGAATTCCAGGCTGGTCTGTTAGTACTTCCAGCACACGTCCACTTTTTTCTTCATAGACTTCTACAACTTTTCTGACTTTTCCGTTGAATGAGTTTAACACCCAATTGTGATCATATCCATTTCCATACTTTAACTGTGGGTGATTGTCATTAATTCGTTCCCCAATCGTGTGGAAAGTACGAAAATCGAATGGGGTATTTGTAACATCGAGCAATTGTCCAGTCGGGATCAGTCTCTCATCAATTTCAGTAATTGAGTCGGCGTCAATAGTAAGTTTATGATCGAGGATTGACGTCGTTAGAGAGCCTGATAAATTAAAATAGGAATGATGCGTTGGATTCAGCAATGTGGGTTTATCCGTCGTGCCTTCATAAACAATTTTGAGAGCATTGTCATTTGTCAATGTGTAGGTAACTGTAATCGTAACATTACCAGGATATCCTTCTTCGCCGTCGGGACTCACGTACGTCATAGCAACAGAAGGACTAGCGCTATCATTGACAACTTTCGCATCCCAGAGAGCTTTGAAGAATCCAAACTTTCCGCCGTGGAGATGATTCTCCCCATCGTTGATTGTAAGATGATATTCTTTGCCATCTAAAACAAATGCGCCTTTGTTGATTCTATTTCCATAGCGACCAACAATTGCGCCGAAGTACGATTGATCATTTATATATCCTTGCAGAGAATCGTACCCAAGAACAACATCTTCTACCACTCCATTTCGATTTGGCACACACAATGATGTAACAATAGCGCCATAGTTAATAAGTTTTACCGTAGTGCCAGAAGCATTCTTCAATGTAAACTGGTACACTTCTCGCCCATCGGGGAGTTTTCCATAGAGATTTTTTTCGACCATAGTTTCCACCTTTGCATTTAGTTGATTGAAGAGAATACATAAAATGATAACACTCATTCTTCCACAGCGATTAAGATAATTTCTTGTCTTCATTGAAAGTACTCCTTCCTTAAAAATAATTACATAATGTGGTATACAGTGTAATACTAACACTTTATTGTACAGACTCATTGACTAAAAGGCAAGTTGAGGAGAAATTTTCTTTGCACATTTGCAATGTTTTTTCAATATTTCATTGAACCATTTATAATGAAAAGACTATATGACACCATACAATTCTCTTACCGCAACTCTATTATTTTCTTGTCCCGATAGAAAAGGATTAGTATCCCGTATATCTCACTTCATTTTTGAGAGAAGAGGAAACATCCTCGACCTCGATGAACATGTCGATCCCGATGAAAAACGATTCTTTCTAAGAATTTCCTGGAGCATGGAAGACTTTACTCTTTCACCTGAAGAAACAATAGAAGCATTTGTTCCTCTTGCAAAAGAATTTCAAGCGCAGTGGAATATTCGATTCAGTAACCAACGAAAGCGAGTTGCAATTTTTGTCTCTAAATACAGCCATTGCCTTCAGGAACTTCTCTGGCGATATTCTCTCCATGAATTCGATGCTGATATCGTTCTCATCATCTCAAATCATCCTGATCTCAAACCACTTGCAGAACACTATTCAATTCCTTACCACCTTTTCCCTATCACAGCCGATAATAAGGACGAACAGGAAAAAAATGAAATCAACCTTTTGAGACAGGAACGTGTGGATACAATTATCCTTGCACGGTATATGCAGGTGTTATCACCTCAATTTGTGGATACTTACCCAAATCAGATTATCAACATTCATCACTCTTTTCTTCCTGCCTTTGCTGGAAGTAATCCATATAAACAAGCTTATGAACGCGGCGTAAAAATTGTTGGCGCTACAAGTCACTATGTTACAAATGAATTGGACGAAGGTCCAATCATCGAGCAAGATATTATCCGAATCTCTCACAAGGATACCCTTGACGATCTTATTCGTAAAGGCAGAGATTTAGAACGGCTCGTTCTTGCACGTGCTGTACGACTGCACCTGCAGGATCGCGTGTTACCCTATGGAAGAAAAACCGTTGTCTTCGATTAAGCGGTAAAATCCTTCTTATGCCAAATGTCTTTTACGTAAACAATGTCGAGCTCCCCGAACTGCAACCATATCGGGTTCGCAAACATACATCGGAACTTCAAAAACAAGGATTCTTCCTCGCAGAAGGAAAACGAGTCGTGCAACGAATGCTTTGTTCTTCAATTCATACACAATCGATTCTCACGACCGAATTCGTTTTGGAATGGCTTCAGAAAGAAATTCCAAAAGAACGATTTGAGCGTCTCAACATATACATTGCGCCGCGCGAATTTCTTTCTGACTTAGTTGGATACGATGTACAACAATCAATTCTCGCGCTTGGTAAAGTTCCTCCAGACATTCCTCCAGAATCCATTCTTCAACAATCCGATGAAGAGCATCTCTTCGTCGCCACCGACCATCTCAAGAACCCGGATAACCTTGGCGTTATCATTCGTAATTGCACCGCATTCAATGCAGACTTACTGATTACTGAACCGTCTTCAGCGAGTCCATACTATCGAAGAGCTGTGCGAAATTCAATGGGAACTGTTTTTTCGCTTCCTGTTTATCACTCAATGTCTCTCACGGAAACGCTTCAAGCATTACGCACTCAATGGAATGTTCAGATCATTGGCGCTCATCCTTCTGGAAAAACGCCTCTCCACGAGTTCTCTTTTTCTAAAAATATCTGTCTTGTGCTTGGCAATGAAGATTCGGGAATTAGCGACAAGGTACTCGATGTTTGCACTCACACCGTTTTCATTCCTGTGCAACCGACGGTTGATTCTTTCAACGTTGCAAATGCTGCTGCAATTTTTCTCTGGGAAATTTTTAAACAGCGAACGTTACTTCACAAATAATCACTCTCGATTGCTTAGAAGATTTATTTGAATAATGTTGGTTTTGCAATAATATAATGGCTGTTGCCTTACTCAACCCTCTAAGAAATTCGGTCGCCAAGATGCAAAAGGGCGTATCGAGGCAACAGGTTACACTTTTGCAAAATCGACCTTAGAAAAATATGGAAGTAAAACGAGGCGAGCGAAGCGTCCGCACAAAATTCTGTTTGACCCCGCTTTCGACTTAGTAGAATGCGAGACGAGTTTATTTTCTGCAGCGAAGTGAGCCGATGTTTTACCCATATTTTTCTTCAGTCTTAAACCCAAACTATGCAGTAAGGATATTTTCAATTTCTGTAAATCTTTCTTAAGCATAATTCGGGTAAACTTTTGGTTCTTCTCTTTCAAGAGAAAAGAACAAAGAATGATGGATCAGATGTAAAGGAAAAGTGAAATTACAAAGCTAAAATTACACACCCCTTCTCCCTTTACAAAAGGAAACACCCCGTCAGACTGCATCTGACACCCCTCTACGAGAGGGGAATGGGACACCCTTTGGAAGAGGGGAAAAAATTCCCCTTCTCAGAAGGGGTGTCAACCGAAGGTTGACGGGGTAGTCTATCAAAATGGTGGCTTCGATACGAGCTATTGCTCACCTCAGCCACCGTCGGGATTTCGGTTGCCGAGGTGCCGTAAGGCGCATCAAGGCAACAGTCTTAGAAAATCTTTAATGCATAAATTGGGATTATGACTATATAGGTTAAATTTTCTTTCTCTCACAGATGAAGGCATAGTCGAGACTTTGTATAGTTTCGATGGAGAGAAACATAGAGCGTGAACTAATTACTTTTTCCGCTGGAGTACAAAATCTACTTCCATCAGTTCGTAACAAGTTCGTTCCATTCCTAACGCAGTGTATGTTGCAATTGCTGATTCATTACTCTTGTCAACATATAATCGAAGTCCGCACACGTTTAGAGTCGAGCGCGCAAGATTCTCTACAGAGCGATAGAGCAAAGAAAAAATTCCTCTCCTTCGATATTCGGGAAGAACATAAACGCTCTGTATCCACCAGAACATTCCATTCCGCCAATCGCTCCATTCCATTGTAACAAGTAATTGTCCAACAACTTTACCGTTGGACTCCGCAACATAGTACACACCTTTTGAAGAATCACGCAGTACAGCTTCAACACCTTGAAGCAATCGTTCATGATCGAGCTGGAGAGATTCCGTCTCTTCAGCCATGCGCAGATTGAATTCAGTAATGACTTCCAGATCAGAGAGAGTTGCCGTGCGAAAACAAATCGCAGGAATCATTTTATTCCGTTTCCTGTTTGACTTTGAACCGGCTAAAAAATTGACGAAGAAATTCAAATGCGGCGGGCAAGCCCGGAATGAGTATCAATGCAATAATAACTAAGGAAAAATGTTCCTGGATGAATGGAATATTTCCAAAGAAATATCCACCCAACACAAAAAGCAACACCCAGAGAATACCGCCGCTTAAATTATAGATTAAAAATCGAAGATATGTCATGCTTCCGATTCCTGCAACAAAAGGAGCAAACGTTCGAATAATTGGGAGGAATCGCGCAATGAGGATGGTAATTCCACCATGCTTTTCATAAAAGCGGTGGGTACGCTCAAGATATTCTTTATTTAGAAATCGAACATTTTCTTTGTAAAAAATTTTTGGTCCCACATAAGCGCCTATCCAGTAGTTCACGGTATCGCCGGCAAACGCTGCAGCAATAAAGAGTGGAATAGCAATCCAGAGATTCAATGCTTTGATAGCTGCTAATGAGCCAACAGCAAACAAGAGTGAATCACCAGGCAAAAAAGGTGTAACAACCAATCCCGTTTCACAAAATAGGACTACGAAAATAATTCCATAAACCCATGCTCCATAAGTTGTGCATAATTCAAATAGATGCACATCCAAATGGAGCACAAATTCAATAAACTGTTGGATGACTTCCATAGTTACTTCAATATTACTTTACTTCGAGAAGTTCTACTTCAAAAACAAGAGTTGAACCGGGAGGAATAACAGCGCCTGCACCATTGTCTCCGTACGCTAAATCAGGCGGAATCACAACTTCCCATTTAGAACCCACCGGCATAAGCATCAGCGCTTCAGACCAACCAGGAATTACGCCATTGACTGGAAATTCAGCTGGCTCACCGCGTTTATACGAGCTATCGAATTCTTTACCATCGATAAAGGTACCACGATAGTGCACTTTGACTGTTTGCGTTGCAGTCGGTTTTGGTCCATTCCCTTTTTTGATAATACGATACTGCAATCCATCTGCCAGAGTAATAACGCCGGGTTTCTTTTTATTTTGCGCAAGGTATGTATCGCCCGCTTGACGATTCTTTACACTTTCTTCTTTCTGTATTTTTTCCATCTTTGTTGTCATCTCCTGTTGAAATTTTTGCATCACAATTTCCATTTCTTGTTCAGTAAGCGCTAATTTTTTTCCTCCCAGTTCATCCTTCAATCCTTGATACAACATTTGAGGATCAACCTCGATATTGCGCGCCTTAAAATCCTTTGCAAGACTAATACCGATTGTATAGCTTACTTTCTGTTTATCTGTTTTTGGCGCTGTGCTGGTTTGCCCAAATGCAGCGCCAGTAACCAATGCAATCGCTACAACCAAATTAACTCCAATTGTATACTTCATTATACTGTCCTTATGTGTGTGTTGTGAAAAAAACGCAAGTCTTTCTTCTAAAGAAGTTATTGAAACATACGCCTTTTTTCTTTCAAAGAATAGTGTAAAATTCATTGTCATCCATCAAATGTTCAAAAAAATTTTGAAATGATGTAGAATCTTGAGTATTTATCGCTTCAATTTAGTACACAGGCGTTACCCACGCTTTATAACGTTCGTTCTTTCCACGAATAATGTTCAGATATAAATCGACTAATCCTTGTGTCAAAGAACCAATCTGACCATTGCCAATTTGCCGATGATCGATTTGCGTAACTGGAATAATTTGCACACCGGTACCACAAAGGAATATTTCATCGGCAAGGAACAACTCAGTGCGATCAATAGAGCGTTCTTGAACCTTTACGCCGAACTCTTCCTGCGCAAGTTGAAGAACAGTGCGACGAGTGATTCCCTCAAGAATATTTTCATTGATCGGAGGAGTTAAAAGCGTTCCATTGCGAAACATAAAAACATTTTCCGATGAACCCTCTGATACGTGCCCTGAGCCATCGAGCACAATAGCTTCCTCAAATCCATTGACGTACGCATCCGTTTTGGCAAGCGCAGAGTTTACATACGCGCCACAGACTTTTCCACGAGCAGGAATAATATTATCGTCGACGCGCCGCCATGATGAAATTGTAACATGCGCTGGCTGCGGTTTATCAACATAGGAACTAAACGGTACAATAATAATTGCAACCCGCGGCGTAAGATCGTGAAGCCGTACGCCAATCAATTCATCGCCATAGAATGCGAGCGGACGAACATAAACATCCTCACGATATTCCATTCGTCGAATGAGTTCGAGCGTTGTTTCCGTGAGCTGTTCTTTCGAATACGGCAATTGCATCCTCAACAATTTCGATGAGTTGAGGAATCGCGTGTAGTGATCGTGCGGCCTGAACACATACATTTGTTGGCGTTCAGCATTCCAATATC
>Ga0208825_1002836_pt1 | contig 10931 bp, 10 predicted proteins | sample AD_UKC113_MetaG_FD_184450 | JGI IMG/M metagenome (GOLD analysis project Ga0208825, IMG submission 184450) | Active sludge microbial communities of municipal wastewater-treating anaerobic digesters from Hong Kong - AD_UKC113_MetaG (SPAdes)... | ecosystem: Engineered > Bioreactor > Anaerobic >...
TGCAGGGAGATTTCATCGTCAACAACTAAGATTTTTTCTGCCACGTATCCTCCAATCCAAAAGGCAAAAAGAACAGACCACTAATCTAAAATATTTATGCTTTATCCTATTTGTTAACAATTGTAACGCACAAACCACCTGCTTTTCACAAATTTATGTACAATGCTAACGGAATTATGCTGGCAATTCTCAATTTGATAAAAACTGTCTGAGGAAAGACCCTCAGTTTTTTGTCTTCTAAAAGCCTATAACTTAGCTAACCTATATGTAGAAAGGAAGTGGGCATGATTTTTCCCTAATTCTATCGAACCCCAGCCACTAAGCACTTTTTGTGCAACAACACCTGCTGGAGTTCATCGCAGCACCGCGGACCCCCTATTCTTTTATCGTAATGCGATAGACCATTATTAAGAAACGCAAAAATTACCCTGGCATTAGCCATTGAACTAGGGGGTTTTTATGCCGTCGGTGTGGTTGCAGCTTCCGCTGAGATCAGTCAGTAAGTTTTTCAAGATACCGGAAATCTCATCCACATTTTAAGAACCTGGGGGAAAGCTAAATTATATGTGACTTCAAATACAGCCAGCTTATCTGCTAAAGGGGTTCATGCATTTGTTACGGGGAATCTGGTCAGTGGGGGAGACAATACCGTACGGGTTTCAGTATCTGCAGATTTATTTATCCTGTTTCCAGCAGTGGTTCCCAAGGTGCTTGTAACTCAAACCGAAGTGACCAAATTGAGGGTTTTAACTCATTAACGTTTACGAACGGTAAGGTTCAACCACGACTACACGCCTTTGCTGGCAAGGCGTGCCTGAAAAGCGGCCACCTCCGTAGGTGAAACCACGTTATTTAGGCCTCAAGCGGTGGCGTCGGCTATAACCTGTTGGAATGCGCGCCCTTATTTTGACTATGGTATGTTTCTCCCCACAAAGGGCAGATAGATTCGATACTCAGGGATTGTAAGAGCAAACGTGCCTATTTGAGAACTGGTAGCCAGAGCACTGTTAGTGGCAGAATCCCAAGTTGTAGGCAATTCCTGCCAAGTAGAACTTTGAGCATCCCAAACTTGAAGCGTTGGGGTTACTGTGCTGTTTACAAACAATGCGCTTATTCCACCTGTCGGCACATAAACATCGAGTGTTATCTCGCCCTCCAATGCCGTCACAGGTGTATCGTTGGTAGTGTAACCAAACAAAGAGAACGAGTACAAACTTCTATAACCTGAAATACGGGCTGACTGAAGACCTTCTACCATTTGCACGCGTAGTGCCGCATCATAGGCTCCGACGGGGAAAGTAGCAACTGCACTACCCGAGGTCGAAGTAATAACCGTTGTCGCCGAACTAGATAATAAGGTTGCAGTTGCTAGTTGGTGAATCCATAAGTAATGGCTCGTGGCATCTGCACTACCATTATCGGCGTTGTACTGCTGCCACGGATCTGTTTGACCATACCACGCGGCATCTGGAAGCGGCATCCAATCGTAGGGGTCAACGACAAATCCCGAAGAGTTGCGGACAAGAAAATGCAAATGTGGCCCAGACGAGCAGCCAGTGTTTCCCGAATAACCAATAGGATGAGATGGATCACGAGATACTCTGGTACCTGGAGACAGATCTGGTGCAAAGGACGACAAGTGCCAGTACTCCGTTACATAGCCATTGTCATGTTGTACCTCGATGACGTTTGCTGTCTCTACTCGTCCCGTAAGCCAGCAGTATCCAGAAATCTGACCTGCAAAGGTTACGTTGCCTTATGCTGCCGCTAAGACAGGTGTTCCAATGAAGTTACCGAAGAAGTAGTCAATGCCATTGTGCCCGTTATATGCAACGTTATATGGCGGTGGGGGATTGGTTTGGCTGCTATCATAGCCATAGAAGTTGACCGTGTTGGGGAAGCTTGCATTCGGAGAACCGGAATAAGTAGGATACTGATGGTCAAAGTACGCATTGACTTTACCTCCTTGCTCAGTATCTTTGGACTCATTAACAAAAGTAGAGCCAGTGTAATCAAAAGGTAGGTCAAGGAAGGGAACAGTCGCTGATTGGAAATCAACTTGGACGATTAAATCGTTGAAGTCTGCATCAGTCCAATCTTCCCATCCTATAATCCACGTATTAAGATCGGAGTGAGTGATGATGGCACGATTGGGATCGGTTGAGAGGTATGGGCCACCGTTGCAGAGACCGCGCGGTTCAATATAGAATACGAGTTCTGTTCCCTGTGAGAAGTAACCAGGTATAGGGAATAGGACCCCCGCATTGTAGAGATATTCTGGATAGATCAATATCTGTTGGGGATAGTATAGCCCGAAATCCCCTTCGCACGTCGTTGGTCCACCCGGCCCACCCGTGCCTATGATGTTTACGGTTATTTGACCGTTGGACGGAAGAACTATGTGATTGTCGTCTTGCAAGGATGGAGAGGCAGTCGATGGAATTGGTTGAACGATGGAAATGGCTAGCAATATCCCCAGAAGCAATAACCGTATTCGTTGCCAAACCTTAGGAAACAGTTCCGCCTTTAGTGATCTATTCTGTTTCATCGGACAACTCCTTTCTTGCTGCCTGTGTTCTTCGTTGTGACGATTGGCCGCACAACTATTAATTATACGGAATCACAATACGCCGCTATTATGCCATATACATAACTAGAATAAAAGCATGATATTTTAATTATACTTTTTTATCTCAACCAATGTGAATGCAGAGCGCCTTCGGTGGGCCTACTTCTGGTAAAATGGTCAAGGCGAATATGAAAGGACTTTATGTCAAAATCAATCTCATCCGCACGCGCTGATTTCCCCCTGCTCTTCACGACCGTGAACGATCATCCTCTCGTCTATTTGGATAACGCCGCCACCACGCAAAAACCACAGGTTGTCTTAGATGCCTTGCAATCCTACTATTCCAACCTCAACAGCAATGTTCATCGCGGCAATCATACCTTGGCTGCGCGTGCCACGGATGCTTTTGAAGAAGCACGCAGCAAAGTGGCGCGCTATATCAACGCCGCCAATCCCTATGAGGTCATCTTCACACGCGGCACCACCGAGTCGATCAACTTGGTAGCTTTTTCCTTTGGCGAAGCCTTCGTACATGCCGGCGATGAAATTATCGTCACAGAACTTGAGCACCATAGCAATTATGTGCCATGGTATCAACTCTGCCAGCGCAAAGGCGCACACTTCCGTGTGGTGCCTTTCGATGCCAATGGCGAGCTGGATTTGGAAGCGCTCAAGGCAATGCTCAACGAAAAAACGCGCTTAGTGGCACTCAATCAGGTCTCCAATTCTTTGGGCACGGTCAACCCGTTGGATAAAATCATTCCAATGGTGCACGCAGTGGGCGTTCCGGTGCTGGTGGACGCAGCCCAAGCCGTACAGCACCTGCCCGAGCACGACGTGCAAGCGTTGGACGCCGATTTTTATGCCTTTTCCGGGCATAAGATGTACGCTCCGATGGGCATTGGCGTACTATACGGCAAGGAAAAGTGGTTAGAGCAAATGCCGCCCTATCAGTCGGGTGGGGAAATGATCGATCAGGTGACCAGCCAGCTGATCACCTTTGCTGCGCTGCCCTATAAGTTCGAAGCCGGCACCCCGAATGTGGCCGACGCCATCGGGCTAGGCGCTGCGGTGGATTACCTGAGCCAATTTGAACCCTTTGAGCTGCAAGCCTATGAGGAAGAACTGCTTGTCTACGGCATGGAGCAGCTGCGGGCTATCCCGGGGCTGACGCTTTATGGTAATCCGCGCAAGCGTTCGAGTATATTGCCTTTCAATGTGGAAGGCATCCAACACTATGATATGGGCATCCTGCTTGATAATTATGGCATTGCCGTGCGCACCGGGCAGCACTGCACTCAGCCCATCATGGACGCACTGCATATATCCGGAACCGTGCGGGCATCCTTAGCCTTGTATAATACGCGGGAGGATATCGATGCGTTGGTGCAGGGTATTCACCGCGTATTGAAAATGTTAAAAAGGTAAACGATGAAAACGGTTGCAGAGCTCGAAGCTGAATTAATTGAGAACTTTAACCTTCTGGAAACATGGGAAGAGAAATATGACTATCTCATTGAGTTAGGTCAGGAATTACCACCCATGGATCCAGCCCAAAAGACTGAGGAAAACCGCGTGAAGGGCTGTCAATCCAGCGTGTGGTTTGATATCACTTGCAAAGATGGCAAACTCTATTTTGATGCCGATAGCGACTCGCTGATCGTCAAGGGTCTGGTCGCCATCCTGCATCAGCTGCTCAACGGGCAGCCGGCTGAGGCATTTGCGGATGTGAACCTGAGTCTTTTTGAAACCTTAGGGTTTTGGCGCCATCTTTCTTCACAGCGCAGCAATGGGCTGACCGCCATGGTTGCCCATTTGCGGGCTGCAGCAGCCGAATGTGCCCAAGGAAAGGTCTGACGAGCGAGGCAACATGCCAGATCTGAGCTACCGCATGTTGAATATTGGCTCAGCGCCAGCTGGATTGCTTGGCTTAGAGGAACTGTTTGCTGAGCTTTTTGCCCAAGGCGTTACACCCACCAATGAGAAGTTAGGAGAAATGCTGCTGGCAGGTGTGCGCAAGCACAACTACGTCCCCAAGGTGGCAGAAAAGGACTATGCCAGCGCGCTGCGCATGGAATACACACGCTACTACAGGCGCAAGCAGCGAGGTAAAGCCTTGGTGGCGCGCGATTATGGCACTTGGCGCGGTTACCCCAGGGAACAAATCCCGTGGTTCCCCACCATTTCTGAGGAGCTGTGCAATAACTGCGGCGCCTGCTTGGAAATCTGCGCTCGCGAGGTTTATGAACGCGACGAGAATGGCAGGGTATGGGTGGCGGAGCCTTTCCTGTGCCTAGTGGGTTGCTGCTTCTGCAAAAGCGTGTGTGAGCCCAAAGCAATCCTCATGCCCGGGCAGGAATTGCTTAAAAACTACCCAGAAAAGATGTAACTAATTAGTCACCCATAGATTTTCCGCACATCATTGAGATTTGCACAACGGCGTTGCATCACGCTTCGCTCCTGAGTACAATAAAGCTGATGAAACCGAATAATAAACCGCAAATTTTGCTTACAAATGATGACAGTATCAACTCGCCGGGCTTATGGGCGGCGGCGGAAGCTTTAGCGCCAATCGGCTTTGTGCATGTGGTTGCACCGCGTGTGCAGCAAACATCCATGGGCAGAGCGCTGCCGCGCGAATCAGACGGACACATCGAGCCACGCACGATGACCGTACGCGGGCAGGAGTGGCAAGTTTACGCCGTGGGTGGATCACCAGCGCAAGCTTTTTTGCATGGCTACTACGAAGTTCTGGGTTTCAAGCCAGATTTGGTGGTATCTGGTATCAATTACGGCGAAAACGTGGCTTCAGGTGTAACGATCAGCGGAACAGTGGGTGCTGCGCTCGAGGCGGCTACCTTTGGCATCCCAGCGTTGGCGGTTTCCTTGCAAACACCTGTTCAGCAACATTTGGATCTATCCCCGGAGGTTGATTTTTCCGCTGCTGCTTACTTTACCCGCTATTTTGCTGAGCGCATGCTGCGGTTAGAGCTACCCTTTGACGTGAGTGTGCTTAAAGTGGATGTTCCGCATGATGCCACGCCGGAAACGCCCTGGGTGGTGACGCGCCAATCGCGTTTACGCTACTACTTCCCCATGCCCGTTGAGACTGATGCGGCGGACGGTGCCCGTAGGATCAGTTATACGATTAACCTGGAAGAAGGTGCTCCGGAAGAAGATAGCGACTTACATGCGGTAGTCATTGACCACAAAGTTTCCGTAACCCCGCTCAGTTTTGACCTGACCTCTCGCGTCGATTTGGACGATCTGGGCAAAATTTTGAGACAATCGTAACGCCAAGTTTTGAAATCTAAATATTGAAGCGGATCTCCAGGATATCGCCGTCCTGGACGATGTAGTTTTTCCCTTCCACGCGCAAGCGGCCCTTGGCGCGCGCTTCAGCCGTGCTGCCATAAGTGATAATATCCTCAAAGGAGACCACTTCAGCACGGATAAAGCCCTTTTCCATATCCGTGTGGATCACGCCGGCGGCTTCACGCGCATTGGAGCCTTTGCGCAGCGTCCAGGCGTGCACTTCTTTCTCGCCGGCGGTAAAAAACGACTGCAAGCCCAACAGATCATAGGAGAGGCTGATGAGGCGCGAAAGGCTCGGCTCAGTGATGCCATATTCCTGCATAAAGAGTGCCGCATCTTCCGGATCCAACTCAGCAATTTCCATTTCCAGCTTGGCTGGCAGGCTGATGACACGCGTATGCGGATGCGGGCTTTCATACGGGATGACCGGCTGGTCCTCAGACTGGTTGAACACGATGATTTGCGGTTTTCGGCTGAGGAATTGAAAACTGGCTAAGGTTTTATCTTCTTCCGGCGTGAAGTCATAATGCCGCAGAGGCAGCTCCTGCTCCAATACTGCTTGGAGGCGCTCGAAGAGGTCGATATCCTGCTGAATGAGGGCGCGGTCGCGCGTTACGCCGCGGCGATGCTCTTCCCTCAGGCGCTCTAACCGGCGCTCCACCATGACCAGGTCGTTGAGGATAAACTCGGTATCCATGGTTTGAATATCGCGCACTGGGTCGATGCTGCCAGCTTGATGGGGTACACTGGCGTTTTCGAACTGGCGCACCACGTGCACAAAACCATCCATTTGCGCCAGCTGATTGAAAAGCGCGCCCGATAGGCCATTCTTGCCGGCGCTGCCATCCAAGCCGGCGATATCGGCATAAGTTACCTTGGCGCGCACAATCTTCTTGGGCTTGTAGAGCTGGACCAGCTGGTCCACGCGCGGGTCGGGCACGTCCACCACGGCGGTATGCACTTCTAATTGCCCGGAGGAGATCTCCGTGGGCACATCCACGTGCGTGAGGGCTTTGAAGAGCGTGGTTTTGCCCGATTGCGGCAAGCCGATAATTCCTAACTGCATGCTGTGCTCCTAAAAGATTGTTATCTTACGCGAATTATACCCTTTTGTTCTCGCCGATCTCCCAGGTGCGAAGCCTCTTGTTCTGGCTGGTGTCCTCAGTGCAGAGCCTCCTGTAAGGACCAGCGAGGGAATTTGACCGTAGGTCTCCCTTTTTCAAATCATTTATGCTCACCAATTGTCATTGTAGCTTAGCCAGTTTCCTTGGAGACCTAAAGGTCACATGCCATTCATGGTCAGGAGAGTGCGAAGCCTGCCCGTAGGGTACCATGAAAGAGCATGTGCGCTAACGTCTGCCATTTCCTTGACCCGCACGCAGGCTTTGGTATACTTAATTTGCCAGCCGAAGTGGCGGAATAGGCAGACGCGCACGACTCAAAATCGTGTACCCTCGGGTATGTGGGTTCGATTCCCACCTTCGGCATACTAAAAGCTCCCCAGCACTGGGGAGCTTTTGCAATCCTAATCCAATCAGCTGACGGTTAGCCCTGCAAAACGCCGAGTTGCTTGCCAACTTTGTGGAAGATCTCCAAAGCTTGGTCTAAGTCTTGCCGGCTATGCGTGGCGGAAAGCATCACGCGGATGCGCGCCTTACCCTGCGGAACGGTTGGATAACCGATAGCCTGGGCAAAGACGCCTTCTTCAAACAAGCGCCGGCTGAATTCGCGCGCTAACTGCACATCGCCTAACATCACAGGCGTGATGGGCGTTTGGGTTTTGCCGGTATCGAAGCCTAACGTGCGCATTTCTTGCTGGAAGGTGCGCGCATTCTCCCACAGGCGGTCTACCAATTGGGTGGATTCTTCCAGCAGGTCGATGGCAGCCAATGTGGCAGCTGTATCCGGCACAGTGACCGCCGAAGAGAACAAGAACGGGCGGCCGCGCTGGCGCAGCCATTCTGCCACACGGGCGTCCCCCGCTACCGCTCCGCCGACCACGCCAAAAGCCTTGGAGAAGGTGCCCACTTCCACATCTACCTTGCCATGCAAGTGGAAATGATCCACAATGCCGCGTCCACCCTCACCCAAAACGCCTTCGCCATGGGCATCATCCACTAAAGTCATCAAGTTATACTTTTTGGCAATTTCTACAAGCTTATCCAGCGGTGCAATATCACCATCCATGGAGAAAACGCCATCGCTGATGACAATGCCGCGGCGGTAGGTACCAGCTGCCTCCTGGATTTTCTGCTCTAGATCGGCAGGATCGCAATGGGCAAAGCGGATAATCTTAGCGCCCGAGAGGCGCGAGCCATCAATAATGCTGGCATGATTGAGCTCATCGGAGAAGATGACATCCTCTTTACCCACCAGCGCTGGGATGGCGGCTAAGTTAGCGGAAAAACCGGATTGAAAGGTGATCGCGGCGGGCACTTTTTTAAACGCAGCTAAGCGCTCCTCCAAACGGATATGCAAGGACATGGTGCCGGCAATGCTGCGCACAGCACCTGGGCCAACACCATAAGTCTGCATGGCTTGGGTAGCTGCTTGCACAATATGCGGGTGGTTGGCTAAGCCTAAATAGTTATTCGAGCAAAAGTTGAGCACCTTTTTCCCATCCACCACCAGCCAAGCCCCTTGAGGAGAGTCCAGTGTGCGAATAATGTTATACAGACCAGTTTTTTTGAGGGATTGTAGTTCATCATCAATCCAAGCTAACGGTTCAGGCATGTAAGCTCCTTTCTTTTTTGGGTGAGTGTGATCTAAACGTTATTGGGGTTCTCGTCCCCTTTGGCAATTATACTCGAGGGTAAACAGCGTAAGCGTAAAAAATCTTGCTTAGCCAGCAGCTGCCCCTCTGCGTTCAAAGATAATGTATCCCACTAGTAAGCAGGCTAAAAAGGCGACCATTGCCGCAGGCACCACTTCCAGCCCGTAACTCCGTGCCAGCACGCCTACTAAGCTCGTCAGCGCTGTGCCGCCAAGGCTTCCAGCGGCGGTTTGCATACCAATTGTGTTGTTGCTGTGTTGCTGCCCAACCCGGCCAGGCGTGCCAGAAATCAAACCGGGGAAGATGGGTGCAAATGCAAAGCCGATCACCGCTACTGCGGCTAAGTTCACCCAGGCACTTATGTTTAGCCCTAGGATCACCCCTGCCAGTATGGATGCTATGATGCAAACTTTGACCAGCGATTGGATATTGATCTTACGCGTTACTAAACCGGCTAAGATGCGCCCAACAGTGAAGGTGAACCAATAGCTGCCCGCAAAGTACCCGGCTAACTGTGGATTAACACCCCGCCCTTCTGTAAGCAAGGAGTAAACCCAGGTGCCCATAGTGACTTCAGAGCCCACGTAGAAAAAAAAGAGCAACATGCTCAGCCAAACACGATGACGCTTGAGCGTCTGCCCTAAGTTCACCTCTGGTTGCGGCTCAGCTGGTGTCTCGACTGGGGCGCTATTATTTTGCTGCCAAATGGGTAGAGTGATCCAGAAGGTCACAGCCAGCACGAGCTGCACCGCACCCACCAGCAAGTAACCTAAGCGCCAATCTCGGAAGTTGGTCAGGGCAGCTGTCATGATCAGTGGACCAGCGGTAACACCCACGCCGTAGCTGGCGTGCAACCATTGCATCAAGCCAGCGCTGTAATGCCGAGCCACGTAGGCATTGAGGCTGCTATCTATCCCGCCAGCGCCCATACCAGCGGCTAAGCCCAGCGCCACCATCATCCACCATTGGGGGACGAGGGTATAGCCAATCAAGCCTGCGCCAGTGAGTGCGCAGCTCACAATCAATAAGCGCCCCACGCCCCAGCGGCGGGTGAGCTCTCCCGAAAGGAAGCTGGTGGTGAGGTAGCCAATCATGGAAACAAAGAGCAACGCACCTAATGCGTCAATAGGCACGTTGAAACTGGCACGGATAGAGGGCCAGCCTACGCCAAGCAGTCCATCCGGCATGCCTAAGGCAATAAACGCGACGAATATCAGCAGGATAAGTCCTGCCGGCCGCGCATTTACACTGCCTTTGGAAACCTTATGTTGTGCTTGGCTCATGGACAAGAATTAGGCTTCCGCGTATCCACACAGCGCTAGCGCGCCTGGGCCGGTGTGTAAACCAAGCACTGGTCCAGTAATATTGATGAAAAGCTCGACTGGTTTCAGTTCCTCGCGCAGGCGGGCAGCGAGCTTTTCGGCTTCTTCCAGAGCGTTGCCATGCATCACGGCAATGTGCAGCTTGCCCACTTGCTGCCCAATGGCGTTGGTGAACTTCTTGTATAGACCCTCTACCACGGCTTTATGCGTACGGTAAAGCGCCACGGGGGTGACTTTCCCCGTTTCCCGACTGACAGCTACCAGCGGTTTGATCGAGAGCGTGTTGCTCAGCCAGTTAATCGCATCACCGATGCGACCTCCTCTTGCCAGATAGGAAATTGTATCCAAACCAACGTAGAGGACAACGCGTTGATGTACCGCTTCAACGGCTTGTAACACCTCTTCCACGGATTTGCCAGCCTCGACGGCGCGTGCCGCGGCAATCACTTGCCAACCTAACATCATCGTGTTCCCTTTAGAGTCGACCACATGCACTGGCACGCCAACCATTTTTGCGGCTGTGCTTGCCATCTGAAAAGTGCCGCTCATCGCGCTGCTAATGGTAATGCAGACGATTTCAGTTGCGCCTTTTTCAATGGCGTGCTCGTAAGCCCTGCAGAAATCCTCGATGGTAGGCTGAGAGGTTGTCGGTTGTTGTGGATCATTCTCAATGCGCTCGTAAAATTCCTGCGGGGTCATGGTAACGCGATCTAAGTATTGTTCTTTTCCCCAAATGATGTAGCAAGGGACAACAGCAATATCATATTGCTCGAGCAGCTTAGCATCGATATCACAGGTGCTATCGGTAATAATTTTAATCATCGGTACTCCAAATCTTTAGTTTTCCTAATCTTACCCTAAATCTTTTTCGCAAGCAGGCGAAAAGAAGGGCTTACTGATCAATCCGTCCAATCTATCCTTGAAGCCAATGCTTAATTAGATAATATGCTCC
>Ga0208825_1002837_pt1 | contig 10929 bp, 10 predicted proteins | sample AD_UKC113_MetaG_FD_184450 | JGI IMG/M metagenome (GOLD analysis project Ga0208825, IMG submission 184450) | Active sludge microbial communities of municipal wastewater-treating anaerobic digesters from Hong Kong - AD_UKC113_MetaG (SPAdes)... | ecosystem: Engineered > Bioreactor > Anaerobic >...
TGGTTTGTTGACCTCTACCGCGTTGACCTTGCTGCTGCTGCCAATTTTGTATCAACGGTTTGGTGTTGCCCCCAACAAGGAGGTCGCATGAACGCACCGGTGCACTTGGTCTTGCCGTGTTCACCCCGGCTGCGCGTGGCATTGAAGCGGGTGTGGATGCGGGAGGGGCTGCGATGAAGACGTGGATACTTGCCGTGCTGCTGTTGTTGTGCAGTGTTGATACACCCGCGCAGCAGTGGTTGCCGCCGCACGACGCGGTGCACGTGGCCATCGATGCACAACCGAATGTGGTGGCGGCGCGCGCGCGCGTGGATTCGGCACAAGCGCAAGCGCGTGCCTTGCGCGTGGGCGCGCACGAGTTCCAAGTCAATGCGGTCAGCCAACGGCGCAGCACCGACGAGCTGGGTGGGCGGCAGCGGTTTACGGAATCTGAAATCGGAATCATCCGTGCACTGCGCTTGCCGGGCAAGGCGCGGTTGGATCGTGACATCGGTGCTGCGGGTATCGATTCTGCCGAGTTGCGTTTGGACGATGCCCGCCATCAAGCCGCACGGCTCTTGTTGGAGGACTGGATGGCCTGGCTGCGTGCAGCCGAGGCGGTGCAGCGGACAAGCGTGCAACTTGCATCGTTTGATCAAGAGCAGCGTGTTTTGGTACGCCGGTTGGCCTTGGGCGACGCTGCACAAAAAGAAGTGGAATTACTCGAGGTCGAGCGTGCGCAAGCACGTGCGGCGCAGCTGGCGGCGCAGGCCGCGTTGGACAGTGCACGGCTGGCGATGCAAAGCGATTTTCCCAGCCTGCCGATTCCTACACACGCACCGGATGTGGCCGCGCCCTTGGTGTTGCAAGGGACCGCCGATGCATGGATTGCCCGCATCATCGCGCGCAGTCATGAAATCGGCGCGCTGGAATCAGACGCACGCGGTGCCGATGCGCGTGCGGCGCGTGCGCGTGCCGACCGCATCGCCGACCCCACACTGGGTTTGCGCCGCTTGCGTGAGCGTGGTGGTGCCGAACAGGTCAACGGCGTGGTCTTGAGCTTCCCCTTGGGTGGGCGTTATCGCAGCGCACTGGCGGCTGCCGAAAGTGCCAATGCGGCGGCACTGCACGGCGATGCCGCTGCGATGCGACGCGACATTCAGCATGAGGCGGTGCTTACCGTGACCAGTGCGACCCGGTTGTCTTCGCAGTGGCAGGCACAGCGGGACGCGCTTACCGCCAGCGAGGCGGCACTGAAGCGGGTCAAGCGCGGCTGGGAACTGGGCGAAATTGCATTGTCGGAATGGCTGTTGGTGCAGCGCCAACACAACCAGATCGTCGGCTTGGAGGCCACTGCCCGCGCCGATGCCGAGCAAGCAAGACTGCGCGTATTGGTGGATGCGCATGATATTTGGCACGATGAATAAGTATGCGCATCTACAATGTCAATTCACGGAATTTCTCGATTGCCGCACATGCAACTTGAACACCACCACCATCATGAACCTCATCGTAGTCAGCACAGTGGCTGGCTACGCGCCGCTGTGCTGGGTGCCAATGACGGGCTGATTTCCACCAGCAGCTTGATGTTGGGGATGGTCACCGCGCATGCCGCACCTGCCACCATTTTGTTGTCGGGGATTGCGGGGCTGGCGGCGGGCGCATTGTCGATGGCGGCGGGCGAATACGTCTCAGTCAGTTCACAGGCGGATGCCGAACATGCCGACATCCGCATTGAACGAGAAGCCCTGCGTGAGCATCCGGAAGCCGAGCTACACGAGCTCACCCAAATTTATATGCAGCGTGGCCTTGAGCCAGTCTTGGCACGGCAAGTGGCCGAGCAACTGACCGCCCACGACGACTTGGCGGCGCATTTGCGCGATGAAGTGGGTATTCACGACATGCAGCGTGCGCGCCCGGTGCAGGCGGCGTTGGCATCGGCTGGCTCGTTCACCGTGGGGGCCCTGCCGCCAGTGCTGTTGGCGTGGCTGTGGCAGGGTGAAGGCCTGAGTCTTGCCATCGTCATCAGCACCTCGATCTTGCTGGCGGTACTTGGCTATGTAGCCGAGCGCGTGGCCGGTGGCGGTGGCTTCAAGGGGGCGTTGCGGGTTCTGCTGTGGGGCAGCTTGGCGCAGGCGGCGACGGCCCTGATTGGCTGGGCATTTGGGGTCAGTGCGGGTTGAGTTGTCGCAGGTGGTGCGACAGCCACTGGCTACACTAGGCAGATGGACACCAACACCTTGCTGTTGTTACTGGTTCTGATGGCCGCACTGGTCATCATCGCCTTATTGTTGCTGCGCCGCCCGGAAGAGCGCATCAACACGCTCTTGCGTGAAGAACAGCGCACTGGCCGCGAGGAGTTGCGCGGTCAATTGGATAGCTTTGCCTTGCAACAAGGCCAGCGCAGCGATGGCTTTGGCGGGCAGTTGCAGGCGGTGGCCGCACGCACCGATGCGCGGCTGGACGATCTCACTGCGCGCACCGATGCCCGGCTCGATGACTTGCGCGCCGCGTTGACCGAAGACGCCCGCAAGGCGCGGCTGGAACACGCAGAACAGCAGCAGCGCCATGCCGATGCATTGGGCAGCAAACTCAGTGAGCTGACCCAACGCAATGAAGCACGCATCGGCGAGATGCGCGCCACCTTGGAGCAGCAGCTGCAATCCCTGCAAGCCGATAACGCGCAAAAGCTCGAACAAATGCGCGCCACCGTGGATGAAAAATTGCACGCCACGCTGGAAACCCGGCTCACCGAAAGCTTCGGCAATGTCACCCAAATGTTGTCGCAGGTGCATCAAGGCTTGGGAGACATGAATAAATTGGCCACCGATGTGGGCGGCTTGCAGCGCTTGCTGACCAATGTGAAGTCGCGCGGCATCTTTGGTGAAGTGCAGTTGGCGGGTTTGCTGGAGCAGGTGTTTGCGCCGGATCAGTACGCCAGCAATGTGGCGACGATCCCCGGCAGCAGCGAGCGGGTGGAATTTGCGGTGCGCTTCCCCGGCAGCAGTGATGATGGCGTGGTGTGGCTGCCGATCGACGCCAAATTCCCGCGGGAAGACTACGAGCGCTTGCTGGACGCACAAGAGCAAGCCGATGCGGAGTCCGCGCGTGCCGCTGGCGATGCGCTAGAGCGCCGTGTGCGCGACGAGGCCAAGCGCATCCGCAGCAAATACGTGGCACCACCGCACACCACCGAATTTGCGGTGCTATTTTTGCCCACCGAAGGCTTGTACGCCGAAGTGCTGCGCCGCCCCGGCCTGTTTGAAGCCTTGCAGCGCGAGCAACGCATTACCGTGGCTGGTCCCACCACACTGCTGGCCTTGCTGACCAGTTTGCAGGTGGGGTTTCGTACTGTGGCGATCGAAAAACGCTCGGCCGAGGTCTGGCGCATTTTGGAAAAAGCCAAAACCGAGTTCGGTAAGTTTGGCGATGTGTTGGACAAAGTCAAAGACAAGCTCGATCAAGCCAGCAAACAGATCGAGCACACCGGCGTGCGTACGCGCGCCATCGAACGCAGTCTGCGTGAAGTGGAAACCACCGCAGATGCCGAGTCTGTACAGCTTTCCGAGCACATGCCATCCGCGGGGCAGGCGCTCACCTGAGCCTACCCGCGCCGCTTATTTGTGCTTGCTCGACGGCTCTGGTGGTGCGTCCAGCAAATACGCCGGCAAGGGTTCATTGCCTTGGTCGTGCAGGCTGCGATCGGCGTCGAGTAAATATTGCCGCCGCGCTAGCCAGGCATCGCGGGTCAGCACGTAATCATCGGGCGCGTTTTCACGCATCACATCCAGCGGCAATAAGCCGGCACGCACATCCACCACACGTAGCGCTTGCAACGCCAGTTTTGTAGATGCGTCTTGTACGTAGCTCAAAGGTGAGAACAACAAATCACCGGTACTTCCCACACCATCGCGCAGCGTGCGCGGGCCGAGGAAGGGGACTTCTAGGTAACGTGAATGTCGCCAGCCCCAGCGCGCTAAGGTGCGACCAAAATCGGCACTGTGGCGATGCATCTTCAAGGCTTTGGTGGCGGGGTCGAACAGCCCGGCAATGCCCACCGTGGAGTTGACGATAAACCGGCCCAGCGCTTCAAACGCCTGCGAGGGGCGGCCTTGTAGCAACAAATTGCCAAATGCCAGCGGCGTGATCAGGTTGTCGTAAAAATTACTGACCCCGGTGCGTAGCGGCTGCGGCACCACCTTCACATAACCACGTGCCAAAGGCCGCGCAAACAGGCGATCCACACCGGTATTGAAGGCGTGCACCTTGCGGTTCATGTGCTCCCATGGATCTTGCGCGGCGTAGATATCACCATTGTCATCGCCTGTGGCGCTGGTGCCGCTGCCGTAAATTGCGGCGTAGTCGTCTTGTGGCGTGCTGCTATCGGCAGTGGCGGATGTCGTCGCGGTTGCATCCGCTGTGGTGGTAGGGGGTTCTGTTGCTACCGCTGCGGTGGATGCTGGTGTTGTGGTATCGGACGTTACGACTTCGGATGTGGTGACCGTGTCCAGCGCTGGGGTGACCAACTGCGCTTGGCTGTGGTGTTGCGGTTGGCTAGCGCAGCCCACCGCCAGCAGCAGGGGCAGCAAGGTGGGTACGATGCGAAAGCGGGTCATGACGGCAGTCCGGGATGTTGTCTGGAACGGCGGGCCTCAGCGCCCACGCGGTGCGCTGGGTGCTTGCGTGCCTTTTTGCAGGTCAGCAGCCACTTGTGCAATCGTGCGCTGGCGCAACGGGGTATCAAATTGGGTGCGGAAGGTTTGCACGTAAGACACACCTTCAATCATCACGTCGAAAATTTTCCAGCCGCCACTATTGCGCAGTAAATAATCCACGGGCACCGGTGCGCCATTGCTGCGTCGCAGTTCGGTGGACACGCGCACGCCACGGTTACCTGGCAGTGGTGTTTCGGACTTCAATACCAATTGCGGCTTGCCTTCAAAATCCAGTAGGGCGCTGCCATAGCGTTGCATCAAATTGGCAGTCAGCGCATCAGCAAACAGTTGGATGTCAGCGTCGCTGGCACCACGCGCATGCACGCCTAGCACCAAGCGTGCGGCGTAATCGCTATCGAAATGGGTGCGCAGCTCGCTGTTGACGAAACTGCGCAGCGCCGCCGGGTCTTTGCGGAACTCCGCGCGCCGTTGTTGCAAGGTGGTCAAGATGCGGTTGCCGTTGGCCAGCACCTGCGTGCCGGCAGTCGCGGTGGCTGGTTGCGCCACTACCGTGGCCGGAGTGGCGGCCAGCAGCGGTGTGGCCAAGGCCAGTACAAATGCAAAGAGTTGCGACTTCATGGGGCAGTATCCTTGTGGGCCGGAGTGTCGGGGCTGGTTGCCGCAGGTGTGCTGGCTGTGCCGCCGCCGAACATGTATTTGCCGGCCAGTTGAATGAGATCCACCGCCGGTTGGGTGTAGGCGATTTCTTCGCCGGGCTTGAGGTTGCTGGGGTCGCCGCCGGGTTGCAGGCCAATATAGCTATCGCCCAGCAAACCACTGGTGAAGATGCCGGCCGAAGTGTCGGCAGGCAGTGGGTAACGCCGGTCGATGTCGAGGGTGACGATGGCATCGAAGCGAGTGGGGTCAAGTTGGATGCTGGCCACCCGACCCACCGCCACGCCACCAATACGTACCGGTGCTTGCAGGCGCAATTGGCCAATCGAGGTAAACCGCGCTTTCAGTGGGTAACTGGCTGCGGCATTGCCAAATTGGTGATTGGTGGAGGCAAACGCCAGCACCAGCAAAGATGCCAGCGCCAGTAGTAAAAATGCACCCACCGCAAATTCAAGTCTGGGGCCACGCAGTGCCATCGACATTTCCTTCAGTTGAACAACAAAGCAGACAGCACGAAATTGAGCATCAGCACCAAAAGTGAGGCGTTGACCACGGCGCGGGTGGTGGCCACCGAGGTGCCTTCGATGGTGGGCTCGGCATGAAAGCCGGCCTGTGCCGCCACCAGTGCCGCGGTGCCACCAAACACCGCCGATTTCAGCAGCGCCACGCCAAAATCATCCCAGGCATCCACGCTGTGTTGCAGCGAAGACCAGAAGGTGCCGTTATCGATCCGCAACATTTGCACCGCCTCAAACCAGCTGGCGGCAATCGCCAGTGAGCAGAAAAACCCGGTGAGGAGTGGCACGCACAATACTGCCGCCCAAAAGCGTGGAGCGACGGCTTTGGCAATCGGGTCGATCGCCATTAGTTCTAGTGCTTTGATCTGATCGGTGGCGCGCATCAGGCCGAGTTCCGCGGCGATCGAGCTACCCGCGCGACCGATGAATAACAAGGCGGTAAGCACCGGCCCCAATTCCCGATATAGCGACAAGCCGAGCAAGGTGGACAGTGCATCGGTGGCACCAAATGTCGTCAGTGTGCGGTAGCCCTGCAAGGTCAGCACCAAGCCGACAAAGGCCCCGCCCACGGCAATGATCGGTAGTGAGCGCGCACCGACTTTGTAGATTTCTTTCACCAGTTCGGCAAGAAAATCACGCGTTGGCGTGGAGGCACGCAGCACCGAAAGCGAAAACAGCCCGGCGCGGCCCAGCGCCTGAAGTGGAAGTGCAAGTGAGGACATCAGGCGGCCTGCTGGGTGGGCGTGCTTGCGAACGCGATCGGGCCGTCTGGATCGCCACGCAGGAATTGCTGGATCAGCGGGTTGGTGCTGGCCTGCAAAGCCTCCGGGCTGCCATCAAACAGCACCGTGCCGTTGGCGATGACCACGGCGTGGTCGCACATCGGCAGGGTTTCGCGCACATGGTGACTGACGACGATGCAGGTCAGGCCCAGCTCTTGGTTGAGCTGGCGCAGCAAGCGCATGATCACTGCCGAGGCGATCGGGTCTAGCCCGGTCAGTGGCTCATCGCACAGCAGTAGGGGCGGGTCTAGCGCAATGGCGCGTGCCAGCGCGGCACGCCTTGCCATGCCGCCGGAAAGTTCACGCGGGTAAAGATCCGCCGCGTCGGCAAGGCCCACCGCTGCCAATTTTTCCAGTACCCGTTGCTGCCGCTGGCTGGCGGTCAGCCGGGTATGTGCTTGCAGTGGCAGGGCGACGTTCTCGGCCACGGTCAAATCAGTGAGCAGGCCATTGCCTTGCAGCAGTACGCCCAAGCCCTTGCGCATCGCCAACAGACCGCGTGCGCTGCGTGGCACGTCGTGGCCAAACACCTGCACGTGACCCGCCGCTGGCACCAGTTCACCGGTCATGGCGGCCAACAAGGTGGATTTACCGGTTCCCGAAGGGCCCAGCACGGTGGTCATACTGCCACTGGGGATGGCCAAATTCAGGTCGCGCAAAATCGTACGCCCACCGCGATCAAGGCGGACAGACGACAGGGACACGGCGGTGGCGGGGGCAGAGGGCATAGAAATAGGGAAACACGTGCAGCCGAGTCTTAAGAATGCGTAAAACCTGCTGAACCAAACCGAAAGGCAGTACTGTACAGTTTAATAATTATGGCACGACCCGCCACAAAACGCTGCGTCACGGTCTTGCGTGGTGTCGCAGCAGATGCGACGGCGCTTGGGCATCATGGGGCATGGCCACTGACTTCCGCCTTTACCATTCCAATGCCCTCGACCTACTGGCCGAGCTACTTGCCGACACCCTGCGGCAACCTGCAACCAGCACAGACAGCTTGCTGACGCCAGACACCATCTTGATCCCACAAGTGGCCATGCGGCGCTGGCTGCAAGCCACGCTGGCGCAAAAATTTGGGGTGGCAGCAAATTTGCACTTCCTTACCCCTGGCGAGTTTGTGGCGCAGGCCTTGGCCGCCAATGTGGGGCCAAGTCACGATGATCTGGATATGGATACCCTGCACTGGCGTGTGTATGCCGCGCTGGGCGACGCCGCGTTGCTGGCGCAGCCGGCGCTGGCGGCCATTGCGCGGCACCTTGCCGCCGGTGATGCAGTGCGGCGCTGGGCCTTGGCAGGGGAATTGGCGAACAGCTTCAACAAATACGCGGCATGGCGGCGCGACTGGTTGCTGCATTGGGAGGAGGGAGCCGAGAGCAACGACGCGCAGGCCATCCTGTGGCGGGCAGTGGCGATGGGGCGGCAGCATCGTGCGCGCCGCATCGGCGACTATCTGGGCACATTTGCCAACACCAATGCCCTACCCTGCGGCCTGCCCACACGCCTGTTTGCCTTCGCCACTCTCAATGTGTCGCCGGATGTGCTGCGGGTGATGGCCACACAAGCCAAAGTAGGCACGCTGCACTTTTATCTACCCACTCCCAGTCGCGAGTACTGGGGTGATTTACGCAGTCTGGGCGCGCGTCTGCACGCGGGCGAGGATCCGTTTGCAGATGCCGATGAAAACCCATTGCTGCGCGATTGCGGCGCGGCCGGCAAAGACTTCATGGCGTTGCTGGGTAGCTATGAGGCGGTACACCCCTCGGCGGAGGTGACGGCCTATGCCGATCCGGACCCCCATGACCCGGCCAAACCCACCACGCTGCTGCGGCAGATGCAGTCAGATGTGTATCACCGGCGTGCGGTGGTGCCTGAGCGGCAGCGGCAACGTGTGGATTACGCTGATCCCAGCCTGCAATTTCACGCCTGCCATACCCGCCTGCGCGAGGTGCAGGTGTTGCATGACCAATTGCGCGCGCTGCTGGATGATACGCGCTTCGAGCCACCGCTACAGCCGCGTGATATTGCCGTGCTGGCGCCCGATATCGACGCTTATGCGCCGTATCTGGACGCGGTCTTCAATGGTGATGCGCAAGGCGGGCGTATTCCCTATGCCATTGCCGATACCAGCCCGCTGCAAAGTGAGCCACTGGTGGCGGTGTTCTTGCGTTTGCTGGCGCTGCCCAGTGCGCGGTTTGGTTTGGAGGAAACCCTCGACCTCTTGGCCAGCCCGCCACTGGCCGCGGCGGCGGGATTACAGCCGACGGATTTCGAACATCTGCACACTTGGCTGCACGCCGCCGGCGCACGCTGGGGGTGGGATGCGGCCCAGCGTGCGCGCAGCGGTGCACCCGAGGAAGCCAGCTTCACTTGGCAATTTGCATTGGATCGTCTGCTGCTGGGGCTGGCCAGCGGCAGCGAGGCGCTGATTGCCGGGGTCGCCCCGTGGCCGCAATGGGAAGGCAGCGCGGTTACCACGCTAGATCGCCTGCTGCGGCAATTGCAGATCTTGGCGCACTATGAACAAGCATTGCGCACGCCCGCCACCCCCGAACAATGGCGCGAGCGCTTGCTGGGCCTTCTGCAAGCCTTGTTGCCGCAAGCCCCGGCCGAGCGCCGTGACCTGCGCGCATTGGACAGGCTGCGCAATGCCATTACCGACTTTGCCCAACATGCCGCACGTGCCGAGGTGGAGCTGCTGGTGCCGATCGCGGTGGTGCAGGCGTATTTCACCCAGGTATTGAGCGCGGCCGACACCCGCGCGCCGCTACTGACCGGCGGGGTCAGCGTGGCGCGGATGGTACCGATGCGCTTGTTGCCGTTTCGGGTGATTTGCCTATTGGGAATGAATGATGGCGAGTTCCCACGCAGCGACCCCAGCGCTGGCTTGAACAAATTGACGGCCGAGATGAGTGCCGGCAAGCGCAATTACGGGGATCGCAGCACCCGCGACGATGATCGGTTTTTATTTCTGCAATTGTTCGCTGCGGCACAAGACGTGTTCTACCTCAGCTGGCAAGGCAAAGACCCACGGGACGGCAGTACACGTGAGCCCTCGGTATTGGTGGATGAATTGTTGGCCGTCACCGGCAGCTATCACGCCGGTGCTGCCGAAGGTAATTCCATTGGCTTCCAGCATCTGGTGCTTGCACATGCATTGCAGCCGTTCTCGCCGGAAGCTTTCGGCAACCCGGATGATCCGCGCGTCTTTAGTTATCGTGCCAATTGGCAACCCGCCGCGCAGCGGCCAGAGGCCCCGCGCCAATCGCTGCCCATCTGGTTGCCCGAACACGCCCCATTGGCGCGTGTGGATGCATCGGAAACAGCACTATCCCTGACCCGCTTGCAACAGTTTTTCAAAGCACCGGCCAAACAGTTTTTGCGCCAACGGCTGGCCCTGCGACAGCCCGAGATCGACGCCGCCGGCGAGGATGTCGAGCCCTTGCAAGTACCGCAACATGGTCTCGACAAACACGCCTTGCAGCAGGCTGTCTGTGCGGCTTTGCTGACCGGAGAGACGGCCGCCGTCATGTTGCCGCGCTTGCGTGCACAGGCGCTACTGCCGGCCGGTCCTTTGGGCGAGCAAGGCTTGGATGCGGTTGTGCAAAGAGTGCGGCCCTATGTGGACGCCCTGCGTCATTGGCAGGCAGGGCAAGCCGCACGCACAGAAACGCTGACATGCGATATCGACGGCCTGCGCCTACACGGTAGCCTGCACGGCATCTATCCGCACGGCATCGCACGACTGCAGTTTGGGGAACGCAACGGGCCATCGGTTTTGCGTAGCGGCTTGGATTGGCTCTTGGCCTGTGCTGCTGGTCTTGCGTTGCCACTGATGGAGTTTTATGACGACAAGGCAGACGGCCTTGGCCCACACAGGCGTGCGCCGGTACCACAGGACGTTGCGATAGCCGCCTTGCGTACGCTGCTTGCAGTGCGCCAGCAAGGTCTGCAAGCGCCACTGCTGTTTGCACCGTATAGCAGCTGGGCGCTATTTGAGGCCGAGGATGTGGAGAAAGGATTGAAGCGTGCAGTAAACAAATGGCGCGGCAGCGAGCGTAGCTGGGCGGAAGGTCGTGATGCGGCATATCAACTGGCCTTGCGCGGGCAAGATCCGTTTTCCAGCCATGCCCGCATGGCCGACTTTGCATGCCTTAGCGGCAGCATTTTTGGGCTGTTGACCGAGGCGCAAAGTAAAGAGATCGAGGTGGGTACGCTGGATGTACCCGAAGCCGAGAGTGAGGACGAGGAAGGTGCCGCATGAGTGACGCTGATGACCCCTATCTGAGCCTCTGTCTTCGCGGTGTGCATCTGATCGAA
>Ga0208825_1002847_pt1 | contig 10897 bp, 8 predicted proteins | sample AD_UKC113_MetaG_FD_184450 | JGI IMG/M metagenome (GOLD analysis project Ga0208825, IMG submission 184450) | Active sludge microbial communities of municipal wastewater-treating anaerobic digesters from Hong Kong - AD_UKC113_MetaG (SPAdes)... | ecosystem: Engineered > Bioreactor > Anaerobic >...
TTCGCTGGCAAGGTCCAACCGTTCCGTGAAGCCGACCAGGCCGTTTCGCCCGATGAACGCCCCAACGCTTCCGTTTCCGGTCCCGCAGACCGGGTCCTCGTCGATTCCCACGAAGGGGGCGAAGGCACGCATGTGGAGATCCGCCCCAGGATCCACCGTTTCGAGGCAAAACGGAACAATCCCGATCAGCCCGTGGCGTTCGCTGAACCTCCGGATTTCCGCCAGGTCCGGGGCCAGGGCCTGGACCGCCGTAAGGCGCCTGAATCCCACGACAAACCACCAAAGCCCCGTGGAGACCGCCAGGGGCTCGACGTCCAGGAATTCCGACGCTTCCACCCGAAGGAGCCCGGCCACTTCTTCCCGGCTGGCCCCTGTCTCCCGGAAGCGGGGCTTTGCCTGGGTCATCGTGAAGACCGGCCGATCGCCCAGGAAGGACCGCTCCACCTCCAGGACCCCCGCCTTCGTCTCCTGGGTAAACACCGACCGGGCGGCATCGAGCCGGCCCTCCTCGTGAAGGGCCGCGAAGGTGCCGATCGTCGCATGCCCGCAGAGGTCCACCTCGGAGTTCGGCGTGAAGAAACGGACCCTGAAATCCGCCTTGTCCGATGGAGTGACGAAAGCCGTCTCGCTCAGGTTCATCTCCCGGGCGATCTTCTGCATCTGCCCCTCGTCCAGCCCTTCCGCGGAGGTCACCACCCCTGCCGGGTTCCCGCCAAACGCCACATCCGTGAACGCGTCCACCTGCTTGATCCGAACCGTTTCCACCCTGAAAGCCCTCCCCTTTTCTCAGACTCAGACGATCGGTTCCTGGCCTTCAAACGGGCCGAATTCACCGGAACCGTTTTCCCGCGCCTTTTCCGCCGCCCGCGCCAACCGACGCACTCCTTCCTCGATCTCCTCGAGCCGGACATGCGTAAAATTCAGGCGGATCCGGCTCTGCCTGGGATGCCCGTCGGCATAAAACGCGGTTCCGGGGAGAAAGGCGACCCGGTTTTCCGCGGCCCTCGCCATGAAGGCCCTCAGGGGGAAAAACCCCGGCAGGCTGCACCAGAGGTAGTAGCCGCCCTCCGGCAGGTCCCAGTCCCAGCCGATCCGCGTCCGGTAGCGGGTAAGGCTTTCAGCCAGACGGTCGCGTTTTTCCCGGTAGGCCTTCCGGACCCTTTCGAGGTGCGGACCGTAGCGGCCCTCCCCGAGAAAGCGGTCCAGGAGGATCTGGGCGGGAGTGTTCACGTGCAGGTCCGTCATCTGCTTCAGCCTGGAAAACCTTTCGATGACCGGTGCCGGAGCCGAAACCCAGCCTACCCTGAACCCGAGGGAAAGGACCTTGGAAAAACTGCTCAGGTAGATCACGATCCCGCGCCGGTCCAGGGCCTTGAGCGGTGGAACCGGCCGCCCTTCGTACCGGAGCTCCCCGTAGGGGTCATCCTCCAGCACCGGCACGCCGAACCGGCCTGCCGTTTCCAGGAGCTCGCGCCGCCTTTCCAGGGACAGGGTGATGCCGGTCGGGTTCTGGAAGGTCGGAAGGGTGTAGATCAGCCTGGGGTTGTGACGCCGGATGGCTCCCTCGAGGAGGTCCGTCCTCATGCCGTCCCTGTCCATCGGAATCCCAGCCACCCGGGCCCCGGCGGCCCGGAAGATCTCCAGGGCCCCGAAAAAGGTGGATTTCTCCGCCAGGACCGTGTCCCCGGGAGAAAGAAGGGCTCTTGCCGCGAAATCCAGGCCCTGCTGGGAACCGGAAAGGATCATCACCTCCCGGGAAGGAACGTCGATCCCCCGGTCCGCGAGAAGCTCCGCAACCTTTTCCCTCAGCGGGGCGAATCCCTCAACGGGGCTCGGCAGGAACTGGGACCTGAAGCCGGAAATCCCGAGATCCCGCTGAAGGGCCAGGAATTCTTCCACCGGCAGGAGGTCCGGATCCGGAAATCCCGGGGCGAAGGAGATCACGCCTTCCCTCCCGTTCACGACCATCATCTCGCTGAAGAGATCCCCGCACGACGCGGTTTCGGGCCTCAACAGGCAGTCCCACTCCAGGGGCTCGGCCCTGCCGGATTCGCGATCGAGCCCGGTTCCGCCCGCGGCCACCACGGTCCCCCTGCCGACCCTCGCCTCGACGAAGCCGTCGGCCTTCAACTCGCCGTAGGCCCTCACGACCGTGCTGCGGTTGACCCCGAGCCGCTTCGCAAGGTCCCTTTCCGGGGGAAGCGGCGTTCCCTCGAGGAGCAGTCCGCCGAGGATCCGTTCCCGGAACGCCTCGGCGATCTGTTCGAACAGGGGCGTTCCCGAGTCTCTTTCCAGATGCAGCCGAATCATCTTCCACCCCTTCTTCTTTTCCGAAAATCGGCCCGCCTGACACCATCCAATCAAGGATCATACACCCGATTTTTTCCCGTGGAACCCCCAATTGGCCCCCTGCTAACCCATCCAATTAAACCCCAGGCCCAAAAAGAAAGGCCCCGCTCCCGTTTGGGAATGCGGGGCAACCTCGCGGCCGTTCTTTCCGGCCCTTTGCTATTCACCCAGCACTCTCGGCCGGTGCACGTAGACGCTGCAGGTCGCGTGGGCCACCACCTCGGCCGCCACGCTTCCCAGAACGAACCGTTTCCGTTCCGGGTTTCCCCGGTGACCGATCATGATCAGGTCGGCGGCCACCCCGTCGGCAAAGTCGAGAATCGCTTCGGCGGGAAAGCCGGGGCGAACGGCAACCCGCAGATCCTGAAGCGGCTTGCCGAACTCCGCCGCGGCCGCGTGAACCCAGTCATGGACTTCCTTCCTGACTTTTGCCAGGAGGACCTCGTCGATCTCCTTCGACCGGGATCGCCATCCCGTCCGCAGGGGTTCGACCGCATGGAAGAAATAGAGGGTCACGTCCTTCTCACGGGCCGCCAAATCAAACGCGGCATCCATCAGGCTTCGGCTGACCGCGCTGTGGTCGATCGCGACAACCACTCTTTTCATGCTTTCACCTCCCGGGAGGTACGGGTTCATTTTTTATTGACTAATTATTTATTATATCACTATGTTTGTTTTTCTTCTTCTTCTTGCCCGGCAAGCCCAAGAGTTGCTGTAGAATATCGGGGGTCCAGACCCAAATGACAGGCGGGGATGTTCATGTGCAGGATGCTGCTGGCAAACAGAAAAGGGATCGAGGAGCTCAAGCTGGCCCTGGCCGCGATCCCGGGTTGTTCCACCCTCGAAAAGTACCTGCGGGATCTCGAGCTCCGCGACGGGGGACAGGGCAACGGGTACGCCCTTTTGAAGGACGGTCGCCTTGTCCGCCTCGAGAAGGGCGTGAACCTGGCCGTGGGAACGATCGCGAAAGTCATGGAAACGGAGGATTACGACTGGGTCCTCTTCCACACGCGGGAAGCCAGCACGGGCAGCGTTTCCGACGCGAACTGCCACCCCTTCCGCGTTTCCGGCAAGGCCGAGCTCGTAGCGGCGGTCAACGGCAACGAGAAGTCGGTGATGGAACTGGCCCGTGCCGCAGGAGGAATCACGGACAGCGAATTCATCCTGAAACTCGTCGCCGAGATGGGGCTTCCCCTGAAAGAAACCCTTGCCATTTTCGAATCCAACTTCTTCGGCTTCTACAACGGCAGGCCCTTCGTCAAGAAAGGAAACCGGGACATGCTCACCTGGGAAAAGGGGGAAGGACTCGTCTTTGCCAGCGATTTTCCCTTCGGCATGGAAGGGCTCAGGAAGCCGGAACCGGACTTCTTCTGGATGGAGGGAAGCACCGGGGCCTGAGCCCGGCGAAAATGTTCCGGGGCACACGAGGGAGGCCTTCCGGCCTCCCCTTCTTTTGCCCTCGAATTTCAACGTTTGTGTATTCTTGACAATATTGTTGATTTGCCCTAGCCTAGATCCGCACAGAGCCTGAAAGGGCGAATACCAATTCCTGAAAGGGGGCCCACCCATGCTTTTCCTGTCTCGCGAGCAAATCCTGTCCTTCTTCACCATGAGGGACGCGATCGAGGCCGATAAGAAAGCCTTCGTGCTCCACACCGAGGGCAAGGCGAAAGTCCCGCTTCGCATCAACCTGGAAACCGAGGACAAGTCCGGCCAGTGCATGTTCATGCCGGCCTACGTGGGCGGGGAGTTGAACATGGCCGGGGTCAAGATGGTTTCCTTCTTCCCCGGGAACGCGCAAAAGGGAATCCCGGTCGTCCCCGCGACGGTGGCTTTGATCGACGGCACCACGGGACTGGTGACGGCGATCGTCGAGGGCACCACCCTGACGCAGCTTCGAACCGCCGCCATTTCCGGGGCGGCCACGGAACTGCTCTCCAACCCCGACAGCCGGGTCGCCGCCCTCTTCGGGACGGGCGGCCAGGCTCCGGCCCAGCTCGAGGCCCTCATGACCGTCCGGAGCCTGCGGGAAGTCCGCGTCTTCGACGTGGATCCCGGCCGGATTCAGAACTTCGTCACGAAATACCGGCCCCTGGCGGATCGTTTCGGCACCGCGCTGGTGGGAGCGAAAACCCCCGACGAAGCCGTTGAAGGGGCCGACGTGATCACCACCGTCACGACCTCCGGCAAGCCCGTGTTTGACGGAAGCCGCGTCAAGCCGGGGTGCCACGTCAACGGCGTCGGCTCCTATACCCCCGTCATGAGGGAGCTCCCCCTGGAACTGCTGAACCGGGCCGGGCGGATCTTCGTGGACAACCGGGAAGCGGTGCTGGCCGAAGCGGGAGACTTCCTCATTCCCATGGGAGAGGGTCGGTTCTCCCCCGAAAGGATCGCCGGCGAACTGGGCGACCTGATCCTGGGAAGGGTCCCGGGCAGGACCTCTCCCGAGGAAATCACCGTCATGAAAACCGTCGGGTTCGCCACGCTGGACGTCGTTGCCGCCGCGGCGATCGTGGAAAAGGCGAGGGGACTGGGCATCGGAAGCGAAATCGCCCTTTAAGGACCTCCGTACCCGATCAACGGGGCGGACAATCGCTGGGAGGGGATCTCCGTGCCAAGGGAATGCCATCCGCTGCTCAAACCGCTGGTTCCCGTTGTTCGCCTCCTCGGCGCCATGCTGGGCGGGGACTGCGAAGTCGTCCTCCATGACGTTTCCGGGGAGGTCCCCTTCATCGTCGCCATCGAAAACGGGAACCTGAGCGGGAGGGACATCGATGCCCCCCTGACCGACCTCGGCCGTTTCCTTGTCACCAGCCCGGAAGCCGAACCGGTGGATTTCCTGGCCAACTATCCCTCGGAGGGGCCCGGCGGGAGGGCCATGCGGTCCGGGGTGGCCATGATCCGCGACGGCAGCCGCCGGCTCGTGGGTCTTCTCTGCTTGAACTTCGACATGACAAAAGGGTTTTTTCTAAAAGATCTCGGAACGTTCCTGACCACCGTCCGCCCCCTTTCGTTCAGCGCCTTCCAGTCCGAGGACTTCCGGGGAATCACGGGAGATCCGGCCCTTAATCTCCTGGAAAAGGCCCGGCAGGATTTCGGGAAACCCCTCCGGTACCTGGACAGGGAGGAACGGATCGCCTGCATCCGTTTTCTGGAGGAACAGGGGTTCTTCCAGCTCAAGGGCGCGGTTTCCCTGCTGACCAAGGAAACCGGCAAGAGCCGCTACACCCTTTACGCGGACCTCCGGGCCGTCCGCTCCGGGAAGGAGGAATGAGAACCATGGTGAAAACAGCGATCCCCGAGGAAAAGATCCGGGAGGCCATCGCTTTCCACGGGCACTGGTGCCCCGGGCTCGCCACGGGCATCCGCGTGGCGGAGCTGGCCCTCCGGGAGGTCGGCCGGGCCGGGGACGAGGACATCGTGGCCGTTGCCGAATCGGACACCTGCGCCGTGGACGCGATCCAGGTGCTGACCGGATGCACGGTGGGCAAGGGGAACCTGGTCCTCCTGGGCATCGGCAAGATGGGCTTCAGCTTTTACCGCAGGCGGGACGGCAAGGCCGTCCGGATCGTCGCCCGGCCCCAGAAGCCCGGGGAAGGATCGGACGAGTACAGGCGGCTCCAGGCGAAGAGCAACGACGGTACCCTGTCGGGCGAAGAAGCCCTTCGTTTCGAAACCCTCCGCCAGGAACGGGGCAGGCGGATTCTCGAGGCGGACCTGGACGAGCTGTTCGAGATCAAGAAACCTCTCCGGCCCGTGCCTCCCCACGCCCCGATGAAGCGCAGCCTCACCTGCGAAGCCTGCGGGGAATCCGTCATGGAAACGAAGGCCCGACTGTCCGACGGACGGGTGCTCTGCCCGGACTGTTTCGAGCGCGAGGTGCCGCGCCCCTGAGAACCACGCCACCATCTGAAACCAGGGGGGGAGGAGCCTTTAGGCTCCTCCCCCCCCCATGGTTTCAGAACGTTTATTTTTTCGTCTCTTCGTTCCTAGTTCAGCCCCATCAGCACCGCGCCGACCACCACCAGTGAGCCGACCGCAAACAGCAGCCCCTGGAACTTGATCTGGAACTTTGCCCAGGTGGTCCAGTCGAGCCTCGCCGCCCCCAGGCAGGCCATGAGCACCCCCGAGGTGGGGACGATGAGGTTGGTGAAACCGTCGCCGAGCTGGAAGGCCAGCACCGCCACCTGCCGCGTGACGCCCGCCAGGTCGGCCAGGGGAGCCATGATCGGCATGGTGAGGGCCGCCTGGCCGGATCCCGAAACCACGAAGAAGTTGAACACCGACTGGAACAGGTACATGAACCAGGCCGAAACGGCTGGGGTCCAGCCCGCGATGGCGTTCCCGATGGCATGAAGAACCGTGTTCATCACGGTGGCGTCGGTGGGGGAATCGCCGCCCAGGATGAGGACGATGCCCTTGGCCATGCCCACCACCATGGCCGCCCCGACGAGGTCCTTCGCCCCGTCCCGGAAGCTCGACGCGATGTCGTTCACCGTCATGCCGTTCAGCTTGAAGGCCACCCCGATGAGGCCCGAGACGATCCCCATGGTGAAGAACTGGGTCGCGATCTCGGGGATGTAGTACCCCTTCTCCACGACGCCCCAGATGACCCAGACGATGCCCGCGGCGAGGGTCAGCAGGACCAGGGAATGACCCGTGCCGAAATGGCTTTCCACTGCCTTGTTCTTTTCCAGGTCCTCACGGAAGAAGGCATCGGACTTGTAGGAAATCGATCGGGTCGGCTCGGCCTTGACCCGCTTGGCGTAGAACCACGTGAAAACGATGCCCAGCAGGGTGAAGCCCGCCCACATGGCGATCCGGAACCCCGAGGCCGAAAGGACCGGGATCTGGGAGATTCCCTGGGCGATGGCCACGCTGAACGGGTTCATCCAGGACGTGGCAAAACCGATCTGCGTCGCCACGTAGCTCGAGAACAGGGCGGTGACGGAATCGTAGCCCATGGCGACGAAAAGCGGGCAGAGGATCATGACGAAGGGAATGGCCTCTTCCCCCATGCCGAAGACCGCGCCGCCTAGGGAGAAGAGAACGAAGAGGATGGGGATGATGGCCGCTTCCATCCCCCTGGCCCGGGAGATCATCTTCAGCAGCCCGGACTCCACGGCCCCCGTTCGGAGGATGATGCCGAAAGCCCCACCGATGACCAGGATGAAGGCCATGACCCCGATGGCCGAACCCCACTTGCTGCCCGAGACAAAGCCCTCGAACACGTAGTTCAGGATGCCCATGTCCCCGTTGGGGGCGAAGACGGGCATGCCCTTTTTCACCGGGTTCCCCTGGTCGTCCGTGGCGAGCTTGAACGTTTCGGGGATGAGGACCGTCCGCGTTTTCGTCTGCTCGCCCATCTTGTAGGAAATTTCGTGGGTCTGGTAGCTCCCCACGGGGATGAAGTAGGTCAACAAAGCCGCAAGCAGGACGACGAAGAAGATGATGATGTAGGTATCTGGAACTCGTGTCGCCTTCGGGGCGACGGGCGCCTGGTTCGTTTCCGGCATTTCCTTTCCCCTCTTTTCCGATGGATTTTTCCGGCTGGAATCCTCGCCCTCCTCGCCGCTATACTTCCTGAGAAAGGGCTTGTTTCCTCGCGGAACGAGCCGGACTTTACACAATGGATCCATTATAGCATAATGGATCCATTGTTTGAAAAGGGGATGACCGAATTGAACCGCCCGCCGACCGATCGCCCTTTCCAGGCCTTCGAGGTCGTTTTCTGGCACGTCCTGGACGAGATGTTCGAGGAACGGCTGCTCCCGGGGGATGTCCTTTACGAAACGGCCCTGTCCCAGGAGCTCGGCCTGAGCCGGACGCCGGTGAGAGAGGCCCTTTCCCGCCTCGTGGCGGAGGGGTTGCTGGAAAACCCCGTGGGGACCCGCGGATACCGCGTCCCGGATCTCTCGGTAGAAGACATGCAGCAGGTCTTCCAGGCCCGGGAAATCCTCGAATCCAGCGCGGCGGCCCTGGCCGCCGAGCATGCGCGAAAGGGAGACATCGGCGAACTGGAGGAGATCCACCGGCGCGAAATCCTCTTTTCCAGCCAGGAAAACCGAAGGGAGTACTGCCGGGCCAACGTGGAATTCCACTTCGCCGTGATGCGTATCGGCGGAAATCGCTATCTCGAGCGGGCCTTCCGGCCGGTTTTCTGGAGAAGCCAGCTGTACGTCAACTACCTGGCCGAGTTCCACCCCCTGAACGGGGAGGAACGAACCGCGGAAAGCGGTCACAACTCGCCCGCGGAGCATGCCGCCCTGATCCGGGCGATCGCCAGGAGGGCGCCGCGGGCCGCCGCGAAGGCCGCCGCCGACCACCTTCGCTCCACGAGGGCCTACCGGATCCTCCTGGACACGGAGAGGGCCCGGCACATTTTCGGGGGGAGCTCGCGCTGAAGCTTCCCCGTCCACCTTGGAGGGATTGGATGTTCCTGCTTGTTGAAAACGCCGAAATCTACGCCCCTGAAAGACTGGAAGCGCGGGAGGTTTTCGTGGCCGGGGAACGGTTCGCCTGGATCGGGAACGGCTTCCCGGCAAAATCCACCCTGCCCGGGATCGAGCGGATCGACGGAACCGGGTGTCTCCTGCTACCCGGCTTTATCGACAACCACGTTCACATCATCGGGGGAGGAGGCGAAGGAAGCTACCGGACCCGGACGCCCGAAATCTCCCTGACGGACCTGACGACCGCCGGGGTCACCTCGGTTGTGGGCGTGCTGGGGACCGATGCCGTCACCCGCCACACCGCGAGCCTCATCGCCAAGGCCCGCGCCCTCGAGGAAGAGGGGATTTCGGCCTGGGCCATGCTCGGCTCCTACCAGCTTCCGGTCCGCACCCTCACCGGGAACATCCAGGACGATATCGTTCTGGTGGACAAGCTCATCGGCGTCGGGGAGGTGGCCCTTTCCGACCACCGCTCCTCCCAGCCCCTCCAGGAGGAGATCGCGCGCATCGCCGCGGCGGCAAGGGTCGCCGGGATGCTGTCGGGCAAGGGCGGCATCGTCAACGTCCACATGGGGGACGGACCGCGGGGCCTTTCCATGATCAAGGCTGTCGCACAGGAAACCGAGCTGACCCTGGCACAGTTCTTGCCCACCCACGTCAACCGCAACCCCGAACTGTTCGCAGAGGCGATCGAATATGCGGCCTCCGGGGGACACGTGGACCTCACCACCAGCACCACCCCCGTTTTCCTGGCGGAAGGGGAGGTCAAGTGCAGCGTCGGACTGAAGCGCCTGCTGGATGCCGGCGTTCCGGCAAGCCGGGTTTCCTTCAGCTCGGACGGGCAGGGCAGCATGCCCGATTTCGACGAGAAAGGACACTTCAGGGGCCTCACCGTCGGCCGGTGCTCCTCCCTCTGGGGAGAGGTCGTCGACGCGGTCAGGGACGAGGGGATCCCCCTCGAAACGGCCCTGCAGGTGATCACGTCGTCTCCGGCGGACCATTACCGCCTGCCGGGAAAGGGACACGTGACAGCGGGAGCGGACGCCGACTTCGTGCTGGTCGACAGGGAAACCATGGCGATCCGCACGGTTGTCGCCCGCGGGCAGGTCATGGTACGGGACGGCCGTCCGGTCGTGTTCGGGACCTTCGAAAAGCGCGAACAATAAAACCAGCCGTCACTTCCCATCCAATGTTGTTATAAAACCATTAACCCAAGATGGCCTTTTAAATAAAGGCTGTCTTGGGTTTTCATGCATACTTGACAAGGTTCACGGCCGGTCCTAAGATTTACCGCAACTTTAGTGTCGTTGACCGATGAAGATTCAGGGAGGTGAGTCCCCTTGGAAAACCGATTCTCCAGAAAGATTGGTGCCGGCTGGTTCATTTATTTTGGCTACTCCGACGGGACCCCTCCTGAGTCCGGCGGCTGCTAGCCGTATTCAGACGCAGGAAGGGCCCCGCCGAGCGAAACGGCGGGGCCCTTTTTTTATCCAGGGGGGATGCGGTTGGGCGAAAAGAGCGGGATTTTGGTTTGAATGGACCCAAGAGAAAAGAACAGGGGAGAGGAGAATGCCAAATGACAGAAGAGAAAAAAAGCAGCATCCTGACTTTCTTTATGAACTACGGCTGGTACAGGAAATACCTGCTGCCCGGCTTCATAGCCCAATCGGTGCTGATCGCCGGGGGGTACGGCACGGGACGGGAGCTGGTCGAGTATTTCGTCCAATACGGTCCCACGGGCGGACTGATGGGCATGGGGCTGACCACGATCCTCTGGGCTGCGCTCTTCGCTCTCAGCTTCGAGTTTGCCCGCGCCTTCAAAGCCTACGATTACCGAACGTTCTTCGAAAAGCTCATCGGTCCCGGCTGGATGGTGTACGAAGCCGCCTTCATTGTTCTCCTTTTCCTCATCATGGGGGTCGTCGGAGCCGCTTCCGGCAGCATCCTCAGGGATTCCTTCGGCCTGCCGCCTCTCGTCGGCTCGGGGCTGTTCCTCGTCTTCGTCGCCTACCTCACCTATAGCGGCAGCAAGGCCATCGAGGTCGCCCTTTCCTGGTGGTCCTACGTCCTTTACGCGGTCTACATCCTGTTCCTCT
>Ga0208825_1002848_pt1 | contig 10895 bp, 7 predicted proteins | sample AD_UKC113_MetaG_FD_184450 | JGI IMG/M metagenome (GOLD analysis project Ga0208825, IMG submission 184450) | Active sludge microbial communities of municipal wastewater-treating anaerobic digesters from Hong Kong - AD_UKC113_MetaG (SPAdes)... | ecosystem: Engineered > Bioreactor > Anaerobic >...
TGTTCCCCCCTCTTTTCCCATCGTGGACGGCCATGTGGATGTCCTCTTCGAGATGATGGAACATCACTCGGGCAGGAGATTTTCCGAGATCTCTTCGGGCACCGTCACCCTGGATCTTTTGAAGCGAGGAAACGTCCGAATCATCGTCTCGGCCCTCTACTGTGCGGACCAATACAACGGAGAAGAATCCGCCGCAGGTCGTTTCCAGCAGTTGGTCCGATACGCCCGGGACCACCTGGACGGGGTTGTTCCCATTGGCAGCTCCCGGGAACTCCAGTCGGTCTATGAATCCCCGGAGCACGAACCCGCCGTCCTGTTTCTCCTGGAAAACGCCGACGCACTGGTGGACATGGATCTCACCGCCCTTGATCCCTTGAGGATTCGGGTGGTGGGTTTGACTCATATGGGAAGCAATCGGATCGGAGACGGCAACGGGGTCTTTTTCCCCGAGGGGCTGAGACGGGAAGGGAAAGAGGTGGTTCGAAAGCTCAAGGACGCCGGGTGCGGTGTGGATGTGGCTCACCTGTCCGATCCTTGTTTTTGGGACCTCATGGACCTCTTCGAAGGACCGGTGTTGAGCTCCCACACAGGTTTCCGGTTTTTCTGCAATATACCGCGGAATCTCAACCGGGACCAGGTCAGGGTCCTGGTGGAACGTCGGGGAATCATCGGGATCTCCGTGAGCCCTGATATGCTGGCCCTGGACGGTGTGGCGAAAGCAGAGGACGTATTTCGGCATATCGACTGGGTGACTCAGTCCTTCGGGCCGGAGTTCGTCGCCCTGGGATCGGACTTTTGCGGGTTCTTTTCCGCTACGGAGGGGGTGGAAGATATCTCTCGGCTGTCGGGCCTCGCAGAGCGCATGACAAGGGACGGGTACCCGTCGGAAGCCGTTCAGGGGATTATGGGAAACAACTGGGTCCGGTTTTATTCCGCCCTGCTTTGACCGAGGCGGGGAGACCCGAATGGATCGAAGGGTCTGGCTGCAATGCCGCCGCAGCTTCCCTTCCGATCAGACTCGGGCCAGATGATCCAATGATCGCGGATTCTTCCGGCATTCTTCCTTCCACCTGCCGTCCTGTATCCTGCACCCCGGGTTGACGGGAGGAAGGGTTTGGCTATAATGCCGCCGCCAGCCTTACGAGTTCCGGTCGGAATTGTTGACATACACGGGTTTATCCGGCAGTATGTTTGAAACGCGTTCCTGAATTTCCGAGGCTTCAATCCTGCGTTCCTGCGTTTATTCCGCATCGAGGATATCGAAGAGCCGCCATGGATTTGATCCTGTCCCGAGATTCGGCGAAGCAGTTGGAGAGAATCATCAACAATGAGCTCTTGGACAAAGGAGTGACCCATGCGTTCATTGTGGATTCTTCCGGTAACCTGATCCTCGAGAGGGGAAGTCTCCCTCTGGAGGACCTCCTGCCGTTGGCAGCCCTGTCGGCGGCCAATTTTGGGGCCAGTGAACGCATGGCTCAGCTCATCGGCGAGTCCGACTTCACCCTCCTTTTTCATAAAGGAACCAGGCAAAATATCCATTTCGCCCGGGTCAGCAGGGAATTCATCCTGGTCACCCTTTTCAGCAACGATGTCCCTCTGGGATTGGTTCGCCTGGGATCCGGCAAGGTAACGCAACAAGCCCTGCCGCTTTTAAGATGCGGGTAACCAAGAAGGGATCGTGAACCAAACGTGGATCGTCGAAAAGCTTCCGGAAGCGAACCGATCGACACCGGTAACCATCTCCTCGTCCCAAGCGCCTCGAGCTCTTCCCCGTCTCTCAGTGAATCCATGGCTGTCTATGGGGTCAACGAATTTGTCCTGGATTCTCTTCCCCATCCCGTCATGTTGATTGACCGCAAACGAGTGGTCCTGGCGGCCAACCAGGCTGCCCGGGAAATGGGCGCCGTGGTGGGCGAGCCGTGCTGGCGGCATTTCGCCGGGAAAGAAGACCGTGCCGAAGATCCGGAACCTGGCGCGACCGAGTCTCGTGAGTCCCTCTCCGGGGAAGGGTACATCTGTCGCTTCTGCCTGGCGGACCAGGCCATCAAGGAAAACCGGGCCACCCAGCTCTGTCAGTTCCCCCTTTGCGACCGACTCTGGAACCTGTGGTGGATTCCCGTCGGCCAATCCGTCTTCCTGGTCTATGCCATTGACGTTTCCGAAGAGGGAAGAGCTCGGAAGGAACTCGAGGAAGCCCTTCACCAGACGACCCGTCTTCAGAGGGAGATAATGGCTCTGCTGGCCGGGTCCAAAGCCGTCCTCGAATACCGGACCTTCGAGGAAACGGCCCGGGCTCTTTTCCGGATCTGCAAGGAACTTCTGGGTGCGGGCTCCGGCTATGTCTCTCTGGTGAACGAACGGACCATGTGCGCGGAAGTCGCTTTTCTGGATCCCGGCGGCAAAGAGTGCACCGCGAGCGAAGACCTTCCCATGCCCATCCGAGGATTGCGCCTTCGAGCGTGCGCGAGTCGCAAGGCCGTCTACGACAACGATTTTTCCCAGAGCGAGTATTCCCTTTTGCTGCCGCCGGGACACATGCCCCTCGAGAACGTTCTCTTTGCTCCCCTGATCCTCCGGGAAAAAACGGTGGGTCTCCTCGGCCTGGCCGACAAGCCCGGCGGCTTCAACGAGCGAGATGTGCAACTGGCTTCGGCCTTCGGAGAATTGGCCGCCGTTGCCCTGGTGAAAAAGCGTTCCGAGGAGGAATTGTTACGGGCTCACCAGGACCTCGAAGCCCGGGTAGCCGAACGCACGGCGGAATTGGAGCGGGCCAACGCCACCCTGCGGATGGAAATCGAGCAGCGAAGGAAGGCTGAAGCCGCCCTTCTCCGTTCCGAGCAGCAACTGAAGTTCCTCTCGTCCCGGCTGCTTGCCGCCCAGGAGGAAGAGAGAACGCGCCTGGCCCGGGAAATCCACGATCAAAGCGGCCAAACCCTGGCTGCCATCAAATTCGGGATCGAGGGGGCCATCCGCATGGCCCTGAACGACCGCAAAGGGGATCTCATTCAACATTTGGAGAAGTTGCTGCCGACGATCCGGGCGGGCATTGCCGAGGTGAGGGGATTGTACATGAGCCTGCGGCCCACTCTCCTGGACGACTTGGGACTCACCGCTGCCCTCGGGTGGCTGTGCCGAGAGTTTACAAAGGTCTATCCCGACATCGCCATCGCAAAGACCTTCCCGATCGACGAGAACCTGGTCCCCCAGTCCCTGAAGATCGTGGTCTTCAGGATCGTGCAGGAGGCCTTGAACAATATCGTACGCCACAGCACAGCCACTACCGTGGAGTTGGGCCTCAAGGAAGAAGAGGACCGGATCCATTTGCTCATCCGGGACAACGGCTTGGGCTTCAATCTCAGCCGGACGCTTTCGTCCGCTCGAATGCGAGGACTGGGTCTGGCCAGCATGAGGGAATTGAGCCAACTGTCCGGCGGGACTTTCAGTATCGACTCCGTGACGGGCAGCGGAACGACCATCCACGCGAGCTGGCCGTGCCGCCGGAACGACCCTGATCCCGACTCGACGTTTTCCCCGACCAGACACGATTGTGCGGAGATTCTTCCGTGATTACCATCCATTCGTTTCCATGTACCGGCTTGGTAAAGGACAAAGTCGGATTTCAAGAGAATCTCAGGAGGATCGTGTCATGAAGCCAAGTGGTTGGTTGATTCTCGTGCTGTTGACTCTTTTTTTGTTGCCGGTCTGGACTTGTGCGCAGGATAAGGCTCCCGCGGAAAAGACCGCTCCCCAGGAGTCTCCCGCCATGTCCCACGAGCACCATGCAGTTCCTCCCGCAGGGGAGAAAGAGTCTGCTGCCGTCCATAAGACCATGAAAGTGGATCACGGCAAGCTCGTGGAAGAATGGAAGGCCGCGGATGCTCGTCTCCAGGCGAAACTGGCCGCCATGAACAAAGCGAAAGGAGAACAGAGGATTTCCGCCATGATGGCCGTGATCAACGAATTGGCGGCCCAGCGACAGGATATGCGGGAGAGAATCCTGCGCCTGGCCCATGGATCCAAGGAGTGCATGATGATGGGCAAGGACCCTGGAGAGATGCATTCCATGCACCCGGGCAAGAAGGAAAAGCCTTCCTGCTGCCCGATGATGCAAAAGAATTCGGAAAGCGGATCCGGGGCGGCAAAAACAGAGGAATCCCAGCAGTAGCTCTTCTTTCATCAAGTGGGCCCATGGGGAACGATCCCATGGCGGAAGGGTCCCCCGAGCCCGTCCTCCCCTCTGGACGGAATAGGGAGTTCCCTCACAACCAGAACCTCACACCGGAGATCCCGATCCCCGTGGCGAATCCGGCCCGCGCCATGCCCGGCATACTGAGAAACACCTTCTGCCATGTCCCCGGAATCGGCATTATCACGGAGCGAAAGCTCTGGGCATCGGGGATTCTTTCCTGGGAGGACCTGCTCGAGCAGCCGCCTTCGGCCTGGGGCCCTCGTGCGGTGGGAGTCAGGCAGCACATGGAAGCTTCCTTGCGAAGTCTCCAAGAAAAGGATATCCGCTTCTTCGCACGCCACTTGCCCTCCTTCGAGATGTGGCGCTTGTTCGCCGAGTTCCGGGATGCCGCCGCCTACCTGGATATCGAGACCACGGGGCTGGGGTCCCCCTCGGACCACATCACCACCATCGCCCTCTATGACGGCACAAACCTTACCCCTTACCTGTTCGGCCACAACCTGGGGAAGTTCCGGGATGACGTCCGAAAATACCGGATGATTGTCACTTACAACGGCAAGTGCTTTGACCTGCCGTTCATCCGCTCCACCCTGGGAATCCCCATGGACCAGGTCCATATAGACCTTCGATACCTCTTAAAGAGCCTGGGGTACCGCGGAGGGCTCAAAGGCTGCGAACGCCAATTGGGTCTGGATCGGGGCAAACTCGAAGGAGTGGACGGATCTTTTGCCGTTCTGCTCTGGGATGAATACCGCCGCAGAAAGGACCCAAAGGCCTTGGAAACCCTCCTGGCATACAGCCTCATGGATGCAGCCAATCTCGAGCCCCTCATGGTCAAGGCCTACAATCTCAAACTGGAGCTCACCCCCTTTTCCCCGGACCGGGCTCTACCGGACCCTGCAACGCCCGTTCTTCCTTTTGAACCGGATGCGGAGACCCTCTCCCGAATTCGGAAGAGGATGGAGCGTCTGGCCACTCCGTGGGGAGCTTTCTCTCCCGTCCGTTGACCCTCCAACCTCGATTCTGCCCGGAACTCTCCCAGCCGAGTTCCCCCTTTCCGCTGCTCCCCCGGCAGTTCGCCGGTTTCTCCGGGCCGTTGGTGCCGCTACCCGGCATTTTCCCGCCGGACTTGACTGCGCCGAGAGCGGTTGCCTATAATGACCTCGAACCCATTGTCCTCACGCTGAAACCGCATAGTTTTCACCGGCTTGAACCGATCCTTTCCCGCGGGCGGCGCCGGGGGTGCCGCAAGGCGGGAAGTCCCACCACCCGCAAATCTCTGACGGAAGATGGAGGGGAGAGACGATGCAAATTTCCAGACGACCCGGATGTGTCCGCTTTCTCGGGAATGCAGTCCTTCTCACCGCCCTGTGGTCGTGCCTCCTGGGTCCGGGGGATCCCTGGGCAAAGGATTCCGACTCCGATGCCCGGAAAATCCGCGAGCCGGTTTTTGCCGGTTCCTGGTACCCGGATTCCCCCTCCGAGCTGCGCCGATTGGTGGAGGGCTACCTCGAGAGGGTTCCCGCAGGAGACTCCTCGGGGAGACTCCTGGGCCTGATATCCCCCCATGCGGGCTACCTGTTTTCCGGGGCAACGGCTGGTTATTCCTACCGGCTCCTCCGGGCGGAGAAGCCTTCGACGGTGATCCTCATCGCCCCCAGCCACCATATGAGATTTTCCGGGGTCGCCGCGTATCCCGGATCGGGGTTTCGAACCCCCCTGGGCATTCTTTCCGTGGACCGCGCCATGACCGACTGCCTGGGAAAAGAAGCTCCCAAAATCCAACTCCGGGCAGATGCATTCGAGAAGGAACACTCCGTGGAAGTTCAGCTTCCTTTCCTCCAGGTGGCGGCCCCGGACTGTCGTATCGTGGCCCTGGTTATGGGGGAACAGGACCTGGAGACGTGCCGATGGTTGGCCGATGCCCTGGTCCGATGCATCGAGAAGCGTCCCGCGGTCCTTGTGGCCAGCTCGGATCTTTCCCATTTTCACCCCTATGATCAGGCCAGGTCTTTGGACAAGGTCGTGCAGGAGAGAGTGGCGGCACTGGATCCCGAAGGACTCAGCCGGTCGCTCTCCCGGAACCTTTGCGAGGCATGCGGCGGAGGCCCCATGGTGACCGCCATGATTGCCGCCAGGGCCATGGGGGGCAATCGCGCCCAAGTCCTCCACTATGCCAATTCCGGGGATGTGGCGGGAGATCTCAACCGCGTGGTCGGATACATGGCCGCTGCCATTTGGGCCGATTCGAATGTGAAGGCCGGGCCGGAGCCTTCCCCGTCGAACTCCCCGCGAGTTGGGGTGGACCTGGGACTTTCCTCCGAAGACAAGGCCCAACTGCGCAAGATCGCCAGGGAGCGGATCGAGGCTCACTGTGCAGGGAAAAAGGCTCCGCATCTCCCTTCCACGTCTCCAAAGCTGGCCGAACCCCGGGGCGCCTTCGTCACCCTCAACAGACACGGACAGCTTCGAGGCTGTATCGGGCGGATCATCTCCGACCAACCGCTGGCGGAGACGGTGGCCGAAATGGCGGTGGCGGCCGCCACCCGGGACCCCCGGTTCCCCCCCGTGACGTCGAGTGAATTGAAGGAAATCGAGATCGAAATATCCGCCCTCACTCCGTTCAGGAAGGTCTCGAGCCCCGAAGAGATCCAGGTAGGCACCCACGGTCTCTACGTCCGGAGAAACGGCTCTGCGGGACTTTTGCTGCCCCAGGTGGCGGTGGAACACGGGTGGGACCGGCAGACCTTCCTCGAGCAAACCTGCAACAAGGCGCGACTGCCCCGGGATGCGTGGAAGGATCCCCGAACCGAGATCTATGTGTTTTCGGCCGACGTTTTCTGACCCGTTCCCCGGCTTGGGTTCCGGAGACGGGCGAAAGCCACCGGGCTGGGAAAGCAATGCCCGGACGGAGAAGGAAGATTCCGATGATTTCCAGACGCCATTTCCTCAAGAGCTGCGGGGGCTGCGCAGCCTTCTGGGCCGGTCTGAACCTGGGCAGTCCTTTTCGGACCCCACCGTCCGCGGCGGCCCAATCCATGGAAAAGGGACTCATCAGGAGAAAACTCTCTCCCTATTTCACCCCCCTGTCCAAGAACCGAATTCGCTGCGATCTGTGCCCGCGCTCCTGCGAAGTGGAAGACGGGGAGCGAGGGCACTGCCGGGTCCGGGAGAACCGGGGCGGTCGGTATTATTCCTTGGTCTACGGGAATCCTTGCGCCGTCCGGGTGGACCCCATCGAGAAGAAGCCCTTCTACCATGTGCTCCCCGCATCGACCTCGTTTTCCATTGCTACGGCGGGGTGCAATCTGAACTGCAAATTCTGCCAGAACTGGGAGATATCCCAGGCGCAGCCCGACGACACCTTCAATTACGACTTGACCCCGGAACAGGTGGTGGCACTGGCTCGGACGAGCCAGTGCCGCTCCATCGCTTCCACCTACGTGGAACCCACCATTTTCCTCGAGTACATGCTCGAAATCGGGCGAATCTGCCAAGAGGCGGACATCCTCAAGGTCATGCATTCCAACGGTTTTATCCATGAGGCCCCCCTGAGAGACCTTTGCCGGGTCCTGGATGCCGCTTGCATCGACCTCAAAGGTTTTTCCGAAGAATACTACCGCGAGATGACCGGAGGAAGCCTGGAGCCTGTGCTGGCTACGCTCAAGCGGCTCAGGGAGTTGAAAGTTCACACGGAAATCGTCAACTTGGTGGTGCCCGGCAAAAACGACTCTCCCGAACAGGTCCGGGCCATGTGCCGGTGGATTCGAGCGGAACTGGGACCGGACGTCCCCGTGCATTTCAGCCGATTCTATCCGCTCTACCAGCTGAAGAGCCTTCCCCCCACGCCGGTGGCAACCCTGGAACAGGCGTGGAAGATCGCCGGGGAGGAAGGACTTCACTTTGTCTACATCGGCAACATCCCCGGTCATTCCGCAGAACACACCCAGTGTCCCCAGTGCAGGACCGTAGTCATCGAGCGGGTCGGCTACCGGGTCCGCCTTACCCGACTCGACAACGGCAAATGTCGGAACTGCGGGACCCTCCTTCCGGGGATCTGGAACCAGAGGGAAGCAAGAAGAACCTAGGAATTCCCCCAAAAGCCCTTCATTCCGGGCGGGGGCCGTCGACCCTTTGCAGGGCGGGCAGCAGCAAGATCAAGCCGCCCAGGCAGGCGACGGCAAGCAGGACCAAGGTGGCGGGAATCCCGAAAAGAGGCAGGAGCAGCAAGGACCCCACCAGCGCCCCCACGCTGCCTCCCAGCAGGTCCACCCCGTAGAGACCCCCGCCGGTTTTTTCCGACGGTGCTTTGCTCAAGGATACGGCCTCTACGCTCAGAGAAAAATGCAGACCGCCCAGCACCCCCGAAATCCCGGACAGGAGACAGAAGAGGGCAGAAAGCGGCGGGACCCATTGGACATGCAGTTGGCGGGCATGGAGAAGCCACAATACGCCCCAGATCCCCAACGAATACAGTCCGACCGCCCCCTGCAGCCCAAACACCCACCGGGGGCGACTTCTCAGCCCCCCGGGGAGATAAAGGGACGCGGCCGCACCCATTCCCGTTCCCGCCATGAAGAAGGCAATGATGAGACACAAATCCTTGTACAGGAAACCGGCCAGGATTTGAAACGCCAGCAGCAGAATGATTTGGAGATTCATCTGGGCGGCCCCCACCAGGGCCACGACACCCAGAAAGGGAAGCGTCCTACGGGAACGCCCGGCCCGGTACATGACCGGGAAGACGAGGAACCCCAGGGCGCAGAGACCCCAGAGGACAAGGTTTCTTTCTCGAGACAGGGCCACGAAGGTGTCTCCCAATCGCGGATGAAGTTGCAGAGCCCATACGATGAGATGATCGAAATAGCAGGTGGGGGAGAAATCGCGATTCTCCTGGGCGGGTCCGCTTTTCTCGAGTACGGACCGGGCATAGGCCCGGCGCAAAGGGCTCAGGTAGTCCGCAAGCAAACCGGCTTGAAAATACTGGAGCGTGAGCCCTCTTTGCCGGATGATTTCCGCGAGAGGTTCGGGTTCGAGCAGGAAGAACGTTTGGGGGTTGCTCGCCAGGAACCGTGCCCCGTGGCCCAAGACCAGGGTCACTCGGCTGAACACGGCTTGAAGGGTGCTGTTGGCCGATGCCATGGCGCGTGCCTGGGCAGGTCCCAGGATCTCGGGAGCCGCCGAGAGAGAAAAGGAAAACACTCCTTCCGGCTTCAGCAGGCTTCCGATCCGCTCGAAGAACTCCACCGTGTAAAAGCGGTTCATGGAAGCATTGGCGGGATCGCCCACGTTCATAAGGATGACCTCGTAGGCTCCCGGCGCATGGGTTAGGAAGGCCTTGGCATCCACGGAATGCAGGCGGACCCTCGGGTCCTGGAACGGTTGCGGGGGGGAGTCCCCCAATGCCTTCCGGATCAGTCGGATCACCCCGGGGTCCGGCTCTACGCAGTCCAGCACCTCGATACCCGGGTGTTTCAAGACCTCCCCGACCAGCCGGGTCCCTCCCCCGATGATCAACACCCTTCGAGGGTTTGGATGCTGAAGCAACGGCAGGTGCACGGCATATTCCTCCGTCTCCGGGTCGGGGACTGAAAAAAGCCACACTCCGTTCCCAAAGAGGGTGAGCTGGTCTTCGTTTTTCACCAAGGCAAGGTTTTGATACGGGGTGTCTTCCACAGCCACGAGGGCATCGCCCCACTGCCAACGACGGCTCAACCGGTCCAGGTCCTCCAGGACAAATCCCGCTGCCAGGGTCAATGCGACCAAACCCGGAAGACCGAACCTGAAGAGGGGGGTTCGGGAAGAGGCGACCTCTTCGAGCCTGAGGGATAGCGCCCATGCGGCGCACAGGATTGCGGAGGAGACCATCCAACTGATGCAAAGGGCGGAGAAGTAAGGGAGAAGGCAGTAGTAGAAAAGCAGGCCCGCCAGGGCCGCTCCGACGGCCTCGAAACCGTAGACAAGAATGGGCCTCGGCTCTCGACTCCCGGACATCCGGACGTGCACCGCCCAGGTCAGCGAGAAAAGCGCCCCCAGAGTCAGGCAGAAAAGACCGGTGGATCCCATGGAAATCAGGAGCATCCACCCGGGCGGAACCACATCGCCCAGGGGAATTCCTGCCAGGGACCTCGCCCCGCGAATCCCCAGCAGGGTGAGGGGGAAGACCACCGCCATGAGCGCCAGGGTGACCACCAGCATCGAGGAGGGGTCCCACTTCTTCGGGCATCGGAACGCGGCAAGGGCACTGCCCCCAGCGGTCCACAGGAGCCAGCAGAAGAAAATCAGGCCCGATGAGAGTTCGTTTCCGCAAAAGAGGACCAGCAATTCCCGCAAAACCAGGACCTGTGCGATCGTCCCGGCAAACCCGGCAAGGCATGCACCGATCACGGAGGATGGAATCACTGCTTTTCCCGTCCCTGTCCTCCCCTAGCCGTCCTCCTCCCCAAAGGCGATTGCCGGTAAAGACGCCGATCCCCCTAAACTTGGGGCGCAACGGTCCGCACCTCCCGGTCCGCTGCGCTTCCTCGACGATCCTCCCCGCCGTTTGGGCTTCACTTGGGGTGGATTGGGTAATACCAGAAGGAGTACAAGTCGTTGTTGTCGAGTCCGCTGGAGAACGCTCTTCCTTGATAGCTGAAGGCGAGGGATTCGGTACCCGGAGGCAGGCTCAGCCGGTTCTCGAACTTTTGGGGAGATTCCGGGTGGG
>Ga0208825_1002849_pt1 | contig 10893 bp, 8 predicted proteins | sample AD_UKC113_MetaG_FD_184450 | JGI IMG/M metagenome (GOLD analysis project Ga0208825, IMG submission 184450) | Active sludge microbial communities of municipal wastewater-treating anaerobic digesters from Hong Kong - AD_UKC113_MetaG (SPAdes)... | ecosystem: Engineered > Bioreactor > Anaerobic >...
GTTCCAAATACGCCAGATATAGTATTTACTCCTCGTTCGACTTGAACTTTAACATTCATAGTATACAACCCATTCACATAGGTACTTCCACCCGTGTAAGCAGGTAGATTCCATGTTGGCGAAACTAAGTCAAGCAATGTTGTATCGGGAGTAGTATAGTCACCTGCAACATATCCCGTGTTTTCATAGCAAGTTATTCCCGTAGGAGCAACTATTTGTGCCAACAGCTTTACCGTATCGCCATTAGCCGTACTAATATTCAATCCACCCCAATCGGTAATATCGTCAAATAGTGAAAAGTTTACGGGGTTAGAAGTGTTTAGCACATTGAACACATTGTGTATTCTAAGTGCGGTATATACTTGTTGTGCTGTTGCCATTTCTATAATTTAAAAAAGCCGTTACCATAATAATACAGTAACGGCTCAAAGTTAATAAAAAGAATTTTTATTATATTATATAGCATCATTTTTTTTGCATGAATACAGCTAAAAGACAATTTAAAATATTTTACAAAAAAACTCATATAATGTAAGAAATTATTATACCTTTACATCAAGATACAATCTGTTAGTAATAAATGATAACAATTAACAAATCATATAAGTTTAAAATTACTCCAAGTAATGAGCAAAAGCAACTTATTGAAAAGCATTTTGGAGCTTGCAGATATGTATTTAATCGTTATTTGAATAGTAGAAAAGAAACTTATCTTGAATATAAAAAAACTCTTAACTATTATGATAATGCAAACGACCTAACTATCTTAAAAAAGAATGAACAGTTTGTTTGGCTTAAAGAAATTAATTCACAAAGTTTGCAATCGTCACTTAGAAATTTAGATATTGCTTACAATAAGTTTTTTAGAAAGCAAACAAATTTTCCTAAATTTAAGAGCAAGTTCGATAAGCAAAGTTTTACTATCCCACAATCAGTGTTTATTGAAGATGGGGAATTGCAAATACCTAAATTTAAAAAAGGAATCAAAATAAATATTCATAGAGAAATTAAAGGCAAAATTCTTTTTGCAACTATATCAAAAACTGCATCAGGTAAATATTATGCAAGCATTACTTGCGAAGTTGATTATATGCCATTTGTAAAAACAAAATCAAGGGTAGGGATTGATACTGGAATTAAGGATTTAGCAATACTTTCAGATGGGAAAGTATACGAGAACATTAAGTCACTAAAGGCAAAATTAAAGAAATTAAAATACAACCAAAAGCAATTATCTAAAAAACAAAAAGGAAGCAATTCTAGATTAAGACAAAAAACAAAAGTTTCAATAATACACGAAGAAGTAGCTAACGTCAGGAAAGACTATTTGCATAAAGTCAGTACAGAAATCATCAAAAACCACGATGTAATTTGTATTGAAGATTTAGCTGTAAAAAACATGATGAAGAATTATAAATTAGCACAAGCGTTTTCTGATGTTTCGTTGGGTGCTTTTTATGCTATGCTTAAATATAAAGCTACTTGGAATGACAAAGTAATCGTAAAGATTGACAGATTTTTTCCAAGTAGCAAGACGTGCAATGTTTGCAATTTTATCAATCAAGAACTAACTCTAAAAAATAGAGAATGGACTTGTAATGGATGCGGAACTAACCACGACAGAGATTTAAACGCAAGCATAAATATTAAAAATCAAGGTTTAAAAATACTGTCTGGTTCAGGAATTGAGTCGGACATTAAACAAAAACGGAGTAAGGCGTTGCCATTAGGCAAGTCTATGACCTCCGAAGCCAATCCTGTCAGTATTACTGACAGGAGGTAGTTCACTTCTTACCTAATAGCTTTTTTATTTCATCGAAAACGCCAGTATCATCTTTTAACCGCAAATGGCTAATAAATAATTCAATCGCTTCGCCTTGTTCTTTACCTTTTGGTGCGCTGAAAATCTTAGGCGTATTCTTGTTCGCTTCTGCTCCCCAAGTAAACGCTCCGTCTTTAAGATTAATAATCTTCGCTTCCAAAGCATCGTTGATAGTCGCACGTGTGTCGGCAAGTCCATCCTCGAATATTGCAAAGAATTTATTAGGGTCTTTTGACGCTAATTCAGCAAGTAACTTACGCATAGTATCGTATTCTTCGTTGATAAGCAACGTTTCAGCATCCGATTGACCCCATGCCTTGTATAACTTAGCCACTTTCTCTTTAGTCAACTTAGCTTCATCGGAAATAATCGTCATAGCTTCTGCCATACGTCTAAAGTTGCTCAATTCAGCTTGGTTGTTGTTTTTCATGTTCTTAACTCTGAAAATCGGTTTTAGTCTTGACGCTTGGTCGCCTTTGTAGACAGGATTGCTTTCGCAGTAAATAGAGTGGATAAGTGCGTACACTAACCCCGCATCTTCTTTTTTCTTCAATACTACATCGCCATTCATTTTAAATGGTTCGGGTTCGTAGGAAGGTAAAATGTTCCCAAATCCATCACGTTGGACAAGTCCATTCGCTGAATAAAGGATTTCTTTCGATTGTCCCGTTTCGGGGTCATTTAAGAGGTATTTCAACGGAATTAGATAAGTTGAATTTACCTTCTTAGTACCATTAGCAGTTATCCTCCTACCTCGAGCAGGTTCGACTAACTCAAAAATGATTACTTTGGGGAACTCTGACGGAACGATAATTTCCGTAGGTTTTTTGCCATCAATTAGTAGCATAATTTATATTGTTTTATTTGGTGACTTAATAAAAAGGGTACTCTAAGTTTCCAAAGAGTACCCCTATTGATTCAATTATTAATTAGTAAGGTTTGATAGAGAACCATCTTTCAGGGATAAACAACTCGTTACCAACGTCAGACAATAAGTGATACTTTCTGTTATCCTCGTTGTTCGTTTGGTTCGGAGCATTCGCACCTGTTTGGCTCAATCGCACATATCCTTTGCTGTTATTACGTGGCAAGAATCTCAATTTCAACAATGTAGTTGGTTTGCTAGAACCGCTTACTTTTTCTTTGTCGATTGGAATACCTACTCCGATATAATCAGTTCCAACAGGAATACCGCCATTCAATACGTTCAACGCAGAAGGGTCAGAAAACTGTGGCATCGCAGCGAAATGGAATGTACGAGTATTTGACTTGTAAGTATTGATGTTAAACTCAACACCTGAACCGCCATCTTGCGCCATACTTCCACTCAATAATGATTTGAAAGTAGTACCCGCATCAGGACGGAAATAAGCCATAGAGTTTGAAGCCAAAGTGTTATTCATTGCATCGTTAATATCACGAGCCAATCCTAAACCTTGAGCAAACAAATACTGACGGTTAGCGAAATACTTATCCAAGTTTGCTTCGATATTTCTGAATGTAGAAGTAGTAAACGTGCCCGGAGTATATGGAACAACTGTTGCACCCGAAGTGTTCACCCAATCAATGATACCTTGCATAGAGCCACGCTCATTTGTTGGCACTAACGAAGTGTTAGTTGTTGGCTGCTCAAACCACATTGCATAAGAAATTTGTTTGTAATGCTCGTAAGTAGCGTTGATGATATTTTTCATAAATGCTTTTGCATCTTCGCCACCATCATAACGATTATACCATTTTTCAACCGCTTCCGCTGTACCGCTAATTGCAGTAGTCGTAGAAATGATTTGTAATGGATAAGTGTATTTGGTTGGCGCACGATACGCAGATTTACGTTCACCATTCACCTCGTTTTGACGGTTGGTGATGATACCAATTTGGCTACCCGCAGCAACCGCAGGGATAACGCCCGTTGCAGAAGCAGGTTTAACGGTAATAACAGGAGCAGTTGGAGTTGATACGTCAACCGCAGATACTTCACCTACTGTTCCATCAGCAAAACGCAAACGGTCATTTACTTGAACGTAAAAATCATTAGTTCCGCTATACAATGCAGTTGGGTCAAGTGTAAAGTTTACTGATGCACCCGCAGCACCCGCAGAAGTTAATGTTTTATTCACAACAGGCGATGCAAGGTAGTCTTCTTCAAAGTGCGATACTTCTACTCCCGCAGTTTCTTCAATCATGCCTAAAGAAGCAAGTAATTGAATTAATGTAAGGTCATAACCACTCTTTTTGTAGAGTACGTTAGAGATTTGTGGTTTCTCGATTCCAAATAAGGAGTTCAAGAGGTGGGTTTCTTGTGAAACCGAAATTGCTGTATTCATTAGTTTTTAGAATTTAAAGCGTTAGAAATTGTTTTTTTAGGAATTAAACGCATCTAAGGCATATTTAAGGACATCGGCATCTGTTGTACCCGTTGCACCTTGAGTTACTGATTGATTGTTTCTAGGCGGTTGATAGTTATGCAAATACGTCTTTTGTTGTTCAACAGCAAAAGATAAGGCGTTGTTTGCCACGTTCTGAATAATTTTATCAATGTTGCTAACGATAAATTTGTTTTGTAGCACTTCTTTAATAAACGCTTGTCCATCTGCATCAGCAGTTGCACCCGTCCATTGCGGTAAGTACTCATTAACAAACGATTCCATTTCAGCTTTATCTTTTGCCGATACGGGAATTTTAACCAATGCTTCTCGTTCAACAGGCTTCCCGTCAAATGAAAGGTTTAGTTTCACTTTTCGTTCAAGACTACTGAAATCTTCAACCACTTTTTTGGTTAAACCATTTTGCCATGTTTCTAATCGTTTCGCTTCTTTAGCTTTAAACTCAAGTTGCTGTTTCTCAACAGGACTTTGCAACGCTTGTGCTTTCAGACCATCCAATTCCTTTCGTGCAATAGAAGCGTCTTGTTTTAATCGGAATGACCCTGCGAGTTTCTCGTTGTCCAAGAACTCTTCCGATTGTTTGTATTGTTCCGCTAGATATGCTTGTCTTTCCTCTGCCGTAGCGTTCGGGTATTTAAGTTGCATCTGATAATCTAAAACTTGTAGGTCATCAGCACCGCTTAAATCTTTGAAAGCTACATTAACAATAGTTTCGAGTGGCACACCTTGCGACACTAGGTCATCGAAAATTTTACCTTGTTCAGTCTTGTAGACATTAGAATTTGCCTTAGCCTCCAATTCTGCAACTTGCGCTAACTTTGATTTTACTGTATCAAAATCCGACCCAAACTCTTTGGCGATTCTTTCGTGATACATTTTTTCAAAATCAGTTGCAGAAGTTGTTACTGTTTCGGGCGTTACGGGAGCAGTTTGCAAGTCTGCTTTCGGTTCGTCCGAAAGAACAAATTCGATTGGTTCGTCATTTTTAGTTTCGGCAACAATAGGAGTTTCAGTAACAACGGGCGTTTCAACCACTACGTCATTGGTAGGTGTTGGCGTTTCTGTTGGTCTGTCATTCATAATGCTTTCTGCGAAGTTCAAAATGTCGTTGTCTGTTGGTTCTGCCATAAAGTTTTATTTCGTTAATACAAAGGTATTTATTTATTTTTAATTAAACAAATAATTTAAGTCTTTCTGCTTAACTGATTGATTTTGAATCAACTATTGATTTGTGAGTTATCTCTTGATTTTTCAATTCAGCTTTTTGTTGATTGGTAGCGAATTTCTCTTGCGCTTTACTATTAAGTACAGCACCTTCTATTTCGGCTTCTGTGTATAATAAGTCTTTTGCGTAGCCGTGCTCCACTTCCATAATCTTCATTTTCTGCTCAAACAAAGCGTTGTCACGTTGCATATTTGCTTGTGCTTGACTTTCCATTGTTTTTTGCTGTAATGCTTGTTGTCGCTCAAGGTTACGCTTAACCATGTAGCCGAAAATGAGTTGCGCTAACTTAAAGTTTGTTTTTCCATTGATAAGGTCGCATATCTCAAAGTAATCATCGTAGTTTAAGCCACCTTTTACAGGGTCAGACGTATTGATTAGTGCCGATTTCGCAGCCTCTTTTAATTCCGCACGTTGCTCTAATGTAGGTCTAGCTTCAAGTTTAATACCGAATGTATGTGGTAGAATATTGCTACCAATACTTTTGACAGCCGTTGTCCCGATAGAGTTTTCAAGTACTCTAATATCGCCCGTTCGTACAAGCATTTGTAGTTTTTGCGCTGTTTCATCTGCAACTTGTTCGGTTGTGAATGTAAGTGCTGAAACGATTTGCGATAAAGCGTTTTGTGTGCCTTGCACAGCTAATTGAGCAACACCCGACAATGTGCGCTCCCCTTGTGACGAAGCATCCGTTGACTGATTTAAACCAATCAAATCACGCATCATGTTAATGTTGAATTGAATATCAGCTAACCAATCGGCATAGTCTTTTTGAAGTCCATTTGGCAACTCTTGTATTGGCTTGTACCCAACCATATTATCGGGTTGCAAGAAGTTTTTACTTGCCCAAAATAAGTTACCACTTTGGTTGTAAATTTTAACAGCAACGTCCGAAGTCATGCCTTTGCCATCAATAGCCAAATTTGCTAGTGCCGACAAGTCAATCGAAACACCACTTGGTCGTGCATCTGCTTTTGCTGATTGCATTTTAACCCAAGCTAAGTTCGCAGCCTCATTAAACGCTCTCATTCTATCTACCATTGATTCATGGTCGATAATGTAGTATTTCAAAGGGCAAACAGCTTTTTTACTGTCACTTACTTTACGTGCTTGGTTTGGTACTTTGCCGTAGTTAAATACAATTTCTGTATCAACAACCCACGACACTTGATGATAAAAGTGAATATCGGTAGCTTCTACTTTTTTGGTAGCTACAAATGGTCTACCCGCAGTTTGTCGTGTTTCGTTGTATTTAGATTCACCAACGGGTGACATAGGGTCTGCCCATTTAACTTTTTTATCAAACTCACGCTCTTTTGTTTCAGACTTAACCCTATCACTCGCCTCAAAGTATAGCTTGAAGATAGGCACGTTAAATGACAACCAATTACTGAAACTAGCATCGGTGTTGTATATTGGATTCGCAGCACTTTGAAAAGCGGGGTTGCCTAGTTTAGATGAAAACCGACTAGCTAACATTTGCACTTGTTCGGGTGTAATCTGTCCTTCTGGACATTCGGTCATTAACTGTGCAATGGTTGTAGTATAGAAATAACCGATTCGTTCGGGCGTATCTAAGTAGTGACCTCTAAAATCGGGCGCAACTAAGTTTACAATATCTACATATCTCCATTCTACACGACCGTCAATAGGATTTTGAATAACGTCAACAGCGAAACGACCTAAATCAAAAGCATCTTCGAGTAATAACTTTTTAAGCATTACCCAACGATTATCGTCTGCAACAAAGTTTATCCCTAGTTCAATGGCTAACTCATAGATATGTTTGAACCCTTTATCCATTACTAGGTCTAGGTCACGCTTAGTTTCGATAGGAATAGGCGGTTCACTTCCATCGGGCATCTTTGTCGGTTCTACGAGTTTAGCACCCGCAATATCCTCCATCATCTTCGTCCACGCTTGTTCTTCTGCTTCTGCCCACAACCGCCACTTGATTTGTTCTTTTTCTGCTCCCGCTTCGGGGTTAATAGCCGTAGCGACCATATCCCACTCTAATTCCTCTAGTTTCCCAATAACGATACTTCTAAACTTAGAAACGAGTTTTAACGATTCCCAATCTAGGTTGGTATAAGATACGTCTTTCCCGTCTTCGTATTTACCTTTAATTTTGGTAATAAGCGTTTTCATGTCGTCACGCCCCGTTGCAATAAGTCTATTTTGTATAAATTCTAACCTACGAGCGTTTGTTAAATAACCTACCCCCGCATTAGTATAATTGTAGTAATACGATGCCTTAACCTCTTTTAAGTAGTATTCCTTGCTTTCTCCCGAAGGGTTTACCGCTTTGTTCTGAAACTGATACGATGTATTTTCATCAGGTTCTTTTAATTTTGGCAAATCGTTAAGATTCATATTTTTGTTTTAAGAAAGCATTGATAATGGCAAAATTAAAATATTTTGCTTAAAGTTTTACTTTAAGTCTAAATTTTTATATTTTTGCTCTAAATAAAAAACTTTTAAAGAAATGGCAAACAAACTATCTCTATACGGATTAATCAGCGTAAACGGTGTTTATCCAACAGCAGGACAACCAAATTTATCTGATTTGTCTACTGAAAAAATTGCTTATGTATCTGTTGTTCAAGCACAGTTACAAGATGGAACGCTAGTTGATGCGTTTGAAATCGTATGTAGCAATTTGAAAGGTGCAACAACCGATGTTTATTTATTGAAAGTAGAAGCAGGGCATTGTGCTGACATTGATGCGTTCTTCACGGGATTGACTACGGTTGGCGCAGATACAACTTTCAACAAGTACACTTCATTGAAAAGTATCAACGGAGCGATTACTAAATCGAAGTCCGTTATCATCAACGATTTGCACACTAAGAGCAGACGTTACATTCCAACAACAAACAGTACGAAAGTATTTGTAGATATACTAAACGCATATCAAGCGAAGGAATTTGAATTTGCAGGTAATCAAACGGTTGCAGGAGCATATACATATTTCCCTTCGTAAACTTGGTTTTTGTTTCTTTGTTTTCATGAGTAATGGCATATCCGAAAGGGTGTGCCATTTTTTTATGAAATAAAATTTGGTTATTAAAGATAGTCGAGTATCTTTGCTTTACAATAATCAAATATGCTAATAGACATCGAACTTTTAACAAAGCCAAAAACAATACCACGAATCGAAGCGAGTAAACAAATTGAACGTACTGCAACCACGATTGACAAAGCTATTCGTAATGACGAAATTGACCATGCTAAACTGCATCGGTTGATACTTGTTGTCGATAATGCAAAGTGGAGGAAGTACAAGAAACGAATGTTGGATAGTTTAAAATAGTCAAATGCAAGGAACAATAATCATTTTAGCTTTAGGAGATAACAAATGGGGACAAATGGCGTTAAGTCTATGCCTTTCGATTAAAGCTAATGAGCCAAACCAAAAAGTGCTACTCGTTTACGAAGATTCAGCAGTTGAAGAAATAAAGCCTTTATTGCCACGATATTTCAATTATTTGTACAAAGTGGAGCAACGTGCTTACGAATCGAATAACGCCAACGCTTTCTACACTAAAACGCTAATATACGACATTGCACAGAAAGCACGACCCGATGAAGTTAAGTTTTTGATGATTGATGCGGATTGTATCGTTTGTCCGAATCAAAAAGTTTCGGATTGGTTTACAGAACTTGATGGGCAACCATTCGTAACTTGGTGTAATGATTTCTACGATTTTGAGAAAAAAGAACGTATGCGAACCGATTATACGTTTTGGGTTGACCCAAGCGATATAAACGTAAACAAAGGTCGTATGCCACAAATTAACTCGTCTTTTATGTACTTTGAGGTAAGTTTAACCGCTTATCACATATTTGACATTGCTAAAAACGAGTTTACACGGGCAAAAGAATACCCTATCAAATTATACAAGGGTTGTGTCCCCGATGAACTTTGCTTTAACCTTGCTTGTTGGAAGTTGAATTACATACAAGAATTGATGCCATATTACCCGATATTCTTTCAATTTGCAAACGAGTATCAAAACGAAACGCACATACTTCACCATTACAAAGTATTTGGCTTTGCGGGTGAACATAGACCGTCAGATTGGTTTATAGAAATGTACAACCGATTAGCCAATTATTATCGTGACTACTTTGGCTTAAACGATTACAATTACACTTGCCGAATAGTTGACGAAGGTGAGATTAAGTTGGATGGTGTAAAGAAGTGCTTAGCAAAGGCGGGTGACTACAAAGATTCCGATGGTGGCATATTCAACCCCGATGGAATAATTATTGACGGTTATCCCGTTGTTGTTATGCGAAAAGAAAAGAACCTTGACGCTTACAAGAAAACGTACACGCACAACACCGCTATACCACAAATTCATAATGGTGGCGAAATATCAGTAGATGTTCCATTTAGAGTTGAAGACTTTAGGATATTTAATTACAATAGATATGTCTTATCTAATTTTTCATGCGTCACAAAAGAAAGAACCTTTATAGCTTTGTCAAATATTGATAATATAGGTGGAATAAAGTCAAACTTAATTACCATTAATTTACCAATCAAAACAAACAAGGTAGAAAAGAATTGGGCGTTTCTCGAACACGCTAATCACTTGGTTTGCATCTACTCGCTTGAACCATATCTAGTTTTCGTTACCAAAGACCTTGAAAAATGGGAGCAACTTAAAATGAACGACTACCCTATTGATTGGTTTCATAAAGGACACATAATTTGTAACAGCACTAACCCTATTGACATTGGCGAATATTATTTAATGTTTTTCCATACAAAAGAAAAATCTGTGTACTATCATGGCGCAGTTCTTCTTGATAAAATGACACTTGATATTGTATATTGCACCAAGAATAGCATACACATCATGGATAACGCCAAAGGTTTGCACAACGGTCTTGTTTATGTTAGTGGTTCACTTTATCTCGAACGTCAGCAAGTTATTCGTATTTACTTTGGTGAAGCAGATTGGAACGCATGGCAGATAGATTTTAAAAAGAAAGATTTAGTAGAAACGATTATTGAAAATTCAAAATAAAAAATATGAGAATAGCAGGATTTGATGTGCAACCTATACTACTTCACATTCAAGGTGACGAGAAGTATGAAACACAATTTGTAAGAGCAAAACAGCATCTAATTGACAATGGGATAGATGATACTATTTTTGTATCTGGCGTGAATGCAAAAGAGCAAGGTATTGTTGGGACGTTGCCTTACGAGCTAGATAATCCAAACGGGGGACACATGATTGGGCAAAAGTATGTTGGTTCGTTCTTGTCGCAGTATATGTGCTACAATGTAATGAATGCGCTCCCTAATGAGTATTTTCTTTTTATGGAAAGCGATATTTCATTGCCAGAAAATTTCTTGCGTAAATTAGAGTTTGAAATGTTCAATTTACCAAATGATTTTGACTTCTTATTTATCGAAAGTTGTTGCGCAAACGACAAGCCAAAAG
>Ga0208825_1002851_pt1 | contig 10888 bp, 9 predicted proteins | sample AD_UKC113_MetaG_FD_184450 | JGI IMG/M metagenome (GOLD analysis project Ga0208825, IMG submission 184450) | Active sludge microbial communities of municipal wastewater-treating anaerobic digesters from Hong Kong - AD_UKC113_MetaG (SPAdes)... | ecosystem: Engineered > Bioreactor > Anaerobic >...
CATATTCGTACTCCCGCACTTCGGCAATCATAATTTTTTCGTGGTGCGTCGGTTTGGTATACTCCTCCACGTTCAGCAACTCCTCATACAGCTTCTCACCCGGCCGCAGCCCCGTGAACCGTATTTGCACCTCCTTGCGTCCCAAAAGCCCGATCATCTTCTTGGCCAGATCCACTATTTTCACCGGTTTACCCATATCAAACACGTAGATCTCGCCACCTTTGCCCATCGAGCCCGCTTCCAGCACCAGCTGACACGCCTCGGGAATCGTCATGAAATAGCGGATGATTTCCGGATGCGTCACCGTCACCGGTCCCCCTTTCCGAATCTGCTCCTTAAACAGCGGAATCACCGACCCGTTGGAGCCCAACACGTTGCCGAAGCGCGTGGTGATAAACTGCACCGAGTGCCCTCCCTGCCGCTGCAAGTACTTCGCCAGCGACTGAATATAAATCTCGCAAATCCGCTTCGAGCACCCCATCACGTTCGACGGGTTCACCGCCTTGTCCGTAGAGATCATCACAAACTTCTCCACCTTGTATTTCACTGCCAGATCCGCCAGAATTTTCGTTCCCTGCACGTTCGTCTGAATCGACTCCGACACGTTCTCCTCCATCATCGGCACATGCTTGTAAGCCGCCGCATGAAAAATATATTGCGGCCGCGTCTCCTCAAAAATCCGCTCCATGCGTGAACCGTTCGCCACATCCGCCACAAAAATCTGCGTATCCACCTCACACCACTTCTCCTTCATCTCCAGCCGCATATCGTGCAACGGCGTCTCGGCCTGATCCACCAAAACAATCGTGTACGGATTAAAAGCCGCCACCTGTCGCACAATCTCGCTGCCGATGGATCCCGCCGCCCCCGTCACCATCACCCGCTTCCCCTCAATGTGCGAAGCAATGTGCTGCATGTTTATCCGTATCGGTTCGCGCGGCAGCAAATCCTCAATCTCAATCTCCCTCAGCTGCGACTTCCTCGTCAACCCCCCATTTAAATCGCTCAGCGGCGGCGTGGTCAGCAAGGTAATGTTCCGTTCGAGAAACCGGTCGAGCAGCGGCGTGTTTTGCACCTTCTCAATCTTTTGAGGCGACACAATCACCGTATTCACCCCCTTTTTCTCCATCACGTCAAACAGCCTGTCGTCGTTGGCATACACATTCACCCCTATCAGCGTCTTCCCGATCATCCGCACTTCGTCCGAGATAAACCCCGCTACGCGGTAATTAAATTCGGGATTGCCGTTCAGCGAGCGCGCAATGCTTATGCCCCCCTCTTTCGTGCCGTAAACAAACACATTGTCCAGCGTTTTGGACTGATGCGTCACATATTCGTAAAACTCCTTGATGCATATCCGCGAAAACACCATCAACATCATGTTGAGCAGATAAGTAGAGAAAAACAACGTTTCCGAAATAGTAAATGGCGGATGATAAAACGAGAACGTTTTCAGCAGGATATACGACAAGCCGTAACCCAGCGTAAGCGAATAAACGATCTTCAGCAAGTCGGTGAAAGCCGAGAATCGCAAGATACCGCTGAAGGTGCGAAACACCATAAAGAAGATCACGTTGAACACCACCAGCACCAGGGTAATCCAAAACCCCTCCATGCGCACGTTCGTACTGAATCCGTCGAAGCCGTAACGCAAGAAATACGTCAACAGGCACGAGGAAACAACGATGGCCACGTCGATAACCAGTATCGAAAAACGCGACAATACCCTGTTCGACAGATATTCTTCAACGAACTTTTTCATTTGTATTTCTCTAATTTTTTACAAATATAAAATAAAAATTAATATTGTACTCAAAACGAAGGATGAATTTTAAGGTTAGAAATTGGCTTATTCGAGAAATAATACTCCAGTCTGTCATACCATTCCCGGAACCAGTCGGCATAATTCATAAGATTGATATTTCTTTCTTTGAATTTCAGAAAATGTTTATAACCTTCATGGCTATTATTCAGGCAGCAGTAATAGTAAGCCAAACGCAAATGATATTCAGCCATCATGAGTGCATTTTCGGCTTTATTTATGATGGGTAGAATTTTTGCAATTAACCGATACCCTTCTTCATAAAGCCGTATGAAGGTTTCCGATTGTATTGCGACCTTAAATACCTTAATAATAACGTCCATAGCACATGTGACCTCATCCAATTTTAAGAATAATGAATCCAATAAATTCATTGGAAGGGACTGCTTTTCATCAAAAAGGATCAGTTGATCAAGTATCTTGAGTTTTTCAGATAACTGTTTTGCGTATTGTTCAAAACTCGGTATAGTCAGGTTTACCATTGCTATATTGGCTTTAAACTTAATGTACGATCTTTTTGTAACCACATCTTCATTTCGCAATTTTGCTATCTCATAATCAATATCCACAGTATTGAGTTTTTTCATGCACTTATCCACCAAGGCAATAATCCTCTTCTCATTTTTGGATCCATAACGCGATCTTGCAATTCCCAAAATTTCATTCGTGACCCACTGTATCAGAGAAAAATCAGCTTCCAAGATGTCATCTAATTTACTTTCGACTTCCGACAAAACCTCTTCAAATAAAATATTATTATTGAAGCAAATACGTAATAAACTAATTAAAGAGGGATATTTTTTTGACTTCGAAGCCCTACGATATTCATCAAAAAGTGCCATGATCACTTTTTCCAGACTTCCCATATCGCCTTTTTGCCTATAATATCTTAGCTGAACATTTGCTATGTGAATACGTTGATTTGTTGTCACTACCGGCAACGATTTAATATAATTTTGATACAATTCTTCCGCTTTTTCAGTGTTGCCCGAATGCAAAAAATTAAATATCAAATTAATCGATGCCGTATCCATATTAGATTTAATTTGTTGACTTGTAGCGAAAGATTTTTGGGAATAATCGGACCAATCAATATTTTCAGACCTGTTTTCTGCAATTACTGCCAGATTATTTTCCGCTATCTGTTTATACAATGCATTCTTGGTGGTTACCAATAGTTTTTGATTCAACTCTTCCGATAAATCTAAATTTAGTTTATGGTATGCCACTATTGATTCAACATATAGTTTATCGTCCTCTTTCAGTAAATGTTTAATGGAATCATATTTATTTTCCCAACATCTAATGGCCTGCGTGTCGCAATAGATATTAAACTGTTTAATCAGGAAAACGCGTTTTTCTTTATTGGTAAGTTGCAACTTTTGAATATCATCCATTATATCGAAACATAGGGGATAGATACCCTGATTATGCATAAATTGAAGGCACATCAATCCATATCTGTATTTGCCTAATTGAGAAATAAATAACTTTCTATTATGGATATAAAAGTCGGCGTAATCATCAATATCCCGAGTTAGCAATTTCTTTCCCAACGACTTTATTAAATAATATTCGTAAGAAACCTTCAAGGTAGAATTAACCAGATAAATGTAAGCAAAAACAAGGGTTGAAGCAGAAATCGACAACCAGGTATATTTTATGGAAAATAGTTTTATACTATTAAATATCAAAATGATAAGTAGAATACCCGCATACCAAAAAGGTAAAGACTTCTGTCGTGGATTCTTGTTGTAATCTTTTTTAATGCAAGAATAAATTATCGGGACAAATAATAGGAGATATGCAATCCATAGTTCCCCATTTCGTAAATTTTCAATAAAATCGTTTACATCAAACATGGTTAAATTACTGGATAAAGATTACAATTATCAGGTGATTGTCGGATAATGGATGAAGGTTGGCGAATGGCGATTAGTACATCTCTTTGATATAGTAAGAGCAATCCTCAAACACCGGCTGCAAGTGCAGAAGTAATGAATTATTTGATTTTATAAGTTCTTGGTAAGTTGCCACTTCTGAATATCATCCATTATATTGAAACATAGTAGATAAATTCTCTCATGCGGTTTTCCGTCTTTTGTTTGTGATTGCTGTTTGTTTCATCAACTTGAATTTTAGGCTGTATGTTGCAACCAATGCAAGTGCCAAAATGGCAAATATGCTCCAAGCCTGGGTGGAAACAATCACGGGATAATTGTACTTTCAAGAAAGGAGTCTCTCCTGATGATTCTCTATAACTTTTAATTGCTCTATCGCCATTTTATTGAGTAAAAGAAGCCTCTCCTGCTGGGGAATTCCTTGTTTTATAAGAATTGCATTATAACTCTCCATATTGGCTAAAACCAATAATTGAGGAATAGACGCATAATCTCTCAAATTACCTTTCAAATCGGGATTTTGCTCGCGCCATTCTTTTGCTGTCATTCCAAATAAAGCCACATTCAATACGTCTGCTTCAGAAGCATAGGTTATGCTTTGATGATATTTTGATAATTCTTTCGTAATTAAATATGTTTTAACTGCCTCTGTATGTATTTTATAATTTAATTTGGATATCTCTCTTTTTACATTCCAAGCTAAAGACAGCCGATTGGTCTCATCTTGTTTTAAACGCTCATAATCTTTAATTATATAGAGTTTGAATTCAGCCGAGATCCACGAAGCAAATTCGAAAGCGATGTCTTTATGAGCAAAAGTTCCGCCATTTCGTCCAGCTCTGGAGATAAGTCCAATAGCATTTGTGTTTTCAATCCATTTTTTTGGAGACATGGTGAACGCATTATAGCCTGCTTCTTTTTTAAACCCGTCGAATTCGACGGGTTTAAAATTGGGATTATTCAATAGCTCCCAAAGACCTAAAAATTCGATGGTATCTTTACTTCTCATCCAATTTTTAATCACATCGTTAGGCTCATCACTCTTATATTTTGCAATATCAGTCAATGAAATAAAATCATTTACAAAATCATTTGTAATAACTTCAATAGTGAATCCTTTGGCCTGAATAATATCTTTTCCATTTTTTCCCATATTGTACAAATCTTTATGCGAAAGACTTCTGTCAAAAAACCATATGCTATTTCAATAAAAAAGAATATACGAAATCCATATACTGTTGATTTTTTTTACTGTTGATACATTGATCTGTTGATTTGAGGTTTACTGTTTTTTCGAATAAACGTATCAACGAATAAACAAATAAACAATTTGTTCTCTAATCAACGCATCAACACATCAACAATTATTTCTAATCAACTTTTCTTGAAATTTTCCAATGTCTTTCTTATTCCTTCATGAGCCGATAGCGGCATTTTTTCTATACCCAAAGCCGACTTTATTTTCCGGTTGCTTACTACGTAATTTTCCGTCAACTTGTGCAAGCGTTCCTTATCGAGCGGCAGATGCAGAGCACCACGAACACTCGCAGCAGCATATTTATTTTCCCAACATCTAGCGGCTTGTGTGTCGCAATAGATATTAAACTGCTTAATCAAGAAGATGCGTTTTTCTTTATTGGTAAGTTGCCACTTCTGAATATCTCCATTATATTGAAACATAGTAGATAAATTCTCTCATGCGGTTTTCCGTTTTTTGTTTGTGATTGCTGTTTGTTTCATCAACTTGAATTTTAAGCTGTATATGGCAACCAATACGATTGCCAAAATGGCAAATATACTCCAAGCCTGTGTGGGATAAAAGCGAATGATGAGCGCAGAACACACGAGTTGTACCGCTGCATAAATTGACGAAACCAGCCGATGTGGCATGCAGTATTCGTTTGCCAATATCTGATAAAAATGCAACCGATGCGCTTCCATGATATTTTGCTTCAGATAAATGCGATGCAAAATCGTACATACACTATCCACCCCGTAAACCAAAAGAAAACCTATCCAAATCAGGTTTTGAGTCTGTATCATCAGCGATAGTAACAGAAATACAATCCAAAAAGCAATGCTCACACTGCCCACATCGCCGGCAAAACACCGCGCTTTTTTGCGAAAATTGAAAAACAGAAAAATCCCGGATGCCAACATGGGAAACCATATCAAATCGGCATCGACAAACGGCCATATCCGCAGATTCACATATTGCAAAGCACCCAATACTACCAAACTATACAATCCCGTAATACCGTTAATGCCGTCCATAAAGTTGTATGCATTCACAATGCCCATGAATACGATATACCCCAATGCAATAGCCCACCACGGAAATTCGCCAAATACATTTATAGCAAAAAAAGCACACGTCATGGCCAACAGATGAAATACCAGGCGTATTTTTTGCCCCGATCCTTTTATATCATCCCAAAAACTGATAGCCGCTATCACCGTAATTCCGGCAAAAAACCATGCCGACTGTCTTGAAGGGTTCAAAATTACGTATATCAGTGCCGCTACCCAATAGATGATTCCTCCGCCCCTCAACGTAACACGTTTGTGAGAGCTCCGTTCGTTAGGTTTATCGATGATGTGATACTTTTCCGCAATACGAAAGTAAAGCAGTTCCGCAGCAAAAAGTATCATCAATATCAATACGTACATCATGATTTTTCTTCGTTGTTCTTCACAGGAAAAAATGCATTAAAAAACTGTTTAATAGCCATTTAATCATTCTTTGAAAAACTTTCCAATGTCTTTCTTATTCCTTCACGAGCCGACACCGGCATTTTTTCGATACCCAAAGCCGACTTTATTTTCCGGTTGCTCACCACATAATTTTCCGTTAACTTACGCAACCGTTCCTTATCGAGTGGAAGATGCAAAGCGCCGCAAATACCGGCGGCGGCATTCATAAATGCTTTGGGTAGTTTCCAAATCAACGTCTTTTTTCCTAACGAATCGTTTATAAGCGCAATAAGCTCGTTGGTCGATAAAGCCTCATCGTCACCCACCTGATAAATGCCCGAGGGAATATCGTCTCTCACAATTAGTTGTTCGACAGCGAAAGCAATATTATCGATGGAACAAAACGAACGTCTGTTATCAAAAGCTCCCAGCGGCCAAGGAATTCCTTTGCTTACCACTTGATACAACAGATTCAGATTCCCCTTGTTTCCCGGCCCGTGAATCATGCACGGCCTTACGATATAAACCTTCTTCTGCAGCTTTTCGGCAAGCGACAATTTACTCAGAAGGTATTCTTCAGCTTTAATTTTCGATTCTCCGTAAGGCCCTTTGGGGGCAGGTGCAGCATTTTCGGTGAGGCATTCACCGGCAACACTTTCGGCGGCTGCTTTCACCGAACTGAAGAAAATGAATTTTCGTGCACTCGATTGCAGAAAATAATCGAAAATCTTTTGTGTCAATCCTGTATTGACGGCGAAATATTCAGTTGCCTCACTTTCATTTTTTGTATCGTGTGCTTTGCCTGCCAGGTGAACAATGGCATCCGTTTCCGGAATTTCCGTCTGTTGTTCCCAATTGTATATTGCAATCACCCCATTTTTCGGAGCTTGGTTTATATCCAATCCATAAAGAGTATGATGTCCTTTCCACTTTTCCGTGAAATTGGAACCTACAAAACCGTTAATGCCGGTGATAAGGATGTTCATTATCTAATTTCGAAAATTTTATATAGGTATTTTAGTGATAACAGAAGTGGATTAGTTCGAATCCCATATTTTTTACACGCTTGTGCGATTTCTTTATTCAATATCGCTTTACTATTCAGATTTTTTGTGCTTACTCCACCATTTCGCATTGTAACAAAATCTTTTTTTAAATATTTGTATTTTATTTTATGAATATGTAGAAAACGGACTAACAGATCGAAATCGGAAGCAATTTTATAATCCAGTGAATAAACGCCATATTTTTCGTAACAGCTTCGTTTGACATAAAAAGAGGGATGAGCGGGCATAAGTCCAAATTTAAATAATGAAGATCTGAAAACAGCTGATGAATAATACCTTAAACATTTATTTAGATTATTGGGATTTACATAGTGAACATCTCCATATACAGCCTCTATATCATTATTTTCAAAAGCAATAACGATGGTTGATATTACATCGTCCGAGGTAAAAAAATCATCCGAGTTTAATATCCCGATTACGTCACCCGTTGCTGCCCGAATTCCTTTGTTCATTGCATCATAAATCCCATTATCGGGTTCGGAGATAAGGATTGAAACTCTTTTGCCGTATTTTTTTACGATTTCCAGGGTGTTGTCCTTACTATTGCCGTCCACTATAATATGTTCGATATGAGGATATATTTGTGCATTTACACTTTCCAGGGTATCCTTTACGGTTAAGGCGCTGTTGTAAGTAGTTGTGATTATGCTGACTTTCATATTACCTTTTCTATTTTTACTATTCAAATAGCTGTTCACAAGAGGTGACTGCTGCTTTTATTCAATATTTCATTTATTTGAGGGTAGTTAAAGCCAATAAAGTGTAACACGCAGCATATTAATAGTTTCCTTAACTTATGAGTTAAATCATATAATTCCTGTCCATCAAGTATATGTTTCTTTTTCGATCTTTCCATAAAGTGAGAATAATAATGTCTGGAATTTACAACTTCATTTATAGCGATATCAGCATTTTTAATTTTATCGATGCAGGAAAACTCGGAAATAATATTCCGTAGCATGTTGCTAAGTGAATCTTCTTTTCTGAATCTCGTGAAAAAACCTTCCAAGGCTTGCACCACAATCAAGAAATCGATACTCGAAAATATGTTTTTTGTTTGATACTCTCGACAAGATGCGTTCGTATCGGAGCAATATCTTCTTTTTCCGTAAACCATTTTTGTATGATTTGGCTATATTGATGTTCTATGGTATGGTAGTCAAACAGGAAGTTGTATTTTTCTGTATGGGTAGCATCGTTTTTGTTGCCCAGTTGAATATATATCTATATATCAATTCTACTGGGTGGTATATTTCCCCATTTTCAAGCTCCTGATACAAATCCCTGTCATATAATTAGTCGAGCCTTAAAAAGCCCAATTTTCTTTAGTTTGTAAAATCCTATCACCCCGGCTTCGGTCAAATTGCCTTTTCAAGAACAAAAATATCTTTTCCAAAAAGAGCCGAAAAGATGATTTCCACTTGTTCATCATCCTTTTGAAATTGAACCCGGCGGCAGCGAGCATCACGTTGATCTCATCTCCGGTAATCCCCTTGCAGTAATTGCGGGAGAGACGGTGGTCTTCTTTCAGGTGACCGATTACCGGCTCAATGCCCGCGCGTTTGCGGAAGTACTTTCTCTCTTTATTCTTTTGATAGGTGCTCAATGCTTTTGTAAAGGACTTGGGGATGTGGATGAGTGCATCCCTTACTTTACTCCTTCCCCGATATCCCCTGTCGCAAATACCGTTCCGGGGCTTTCTATCTGTCATCTTCTCCACTTGCTCAACAGCCTTATCCGGGGTGTGTCCGTCAAATTCATTTCTAAAACTCAGCGCTCCTACAATTACACCGCTACCGGTTCGCGTGATGGATACCTTGTTACCAAACTCGTAGAGTTTATGCTCTTTCCCCTTACTGATGCATTGCACATCCACTTCGTGCAGGGAATAAATCTTGTTCTTGTCTTTCTTCTTTTGAGCCAATACCCGCTTGTACAAGTCCAACTCGTCCCGGTAATCATCAACCCCGGGACCCGGCTTTCTTTCCACGTCCCGTACCGGTCGGCCGGCTATGGTGCGTACTTTTTTATCGGCTCTTTTGGCTTTACCCTTGTTTCGGGGATGATTGCGGAAGCGTTGATCGCAGGAAAGTTTTTTTAAGATTCGCCTGTAGCTCCGGCGCAACTCCAAATCGTTCCTCTCAGCTATTTTCCGGCATCTTTTGATAATCTTCCTTGTCAGTTTATCGTCTGTGGGAAAAGTGATGTTCTTTTCCCGGACAGTGGTATCGATGTAAACGTCCTTATCGTTTGAATCTTTACCATTGATGCGGATGCTCTCCCTGAAGATCAACTCGACGCCCTCTTTCCCGATGCGATGACGAAAATGTACCAACTCCGATGCTTCACAGGGCACTCGAGGCTGAAACTCCTGTTCTCCGCAAAAGTATTGGTAGTAATTGTTTTCACTCCATTGTTCCACCACGCTTTCATCAGAGAGATCACGGATATGTTTCAGGATCAATAAACCCACCATCAGGCGAATAGGTTTCGCCGGACGCCCGTTATCGGAACAATACAAGGGTGAAAACTCTCTTTCAAACATCTCCCAATCAATTTTATTGGCCGGAATGAATAAAGGGTGCTTGTGATTCAATGTACTTTCCAATGAAAAGAACAAGGAGTATTGTGAGCGATCTTGTTGTTTTGCCATCATAATTTTCTGCAAGATTTATATCGTAAAGGTACGAAAACTTGCAAATATAACCAAGAAAAATACTTACTATTTTACTGTATATTAGATGATTGTATGCTTTTTAAGGCTCGACTAATTAGTTAATTGAATATTTACCGAACTATTGTTATAGTTAAAAACGCCGCAATTGAATTTTTCCCCTGATCAAACGATCCAATTAATTCAAGACATATACTCTCCTTAGGAATATAGGTCAACTCACCGGCCACTGTTTCTTCCGGTTTGTCAGGCAGATGCCAATACCCTTTATATTGCAATTTATCAGTCATCGCCCACCGAATATCGCGCACATCGCCGATGTAAAACTTGATTTTCGGGCTCTGAAACCGATGACGCATATCGTCTTGTTTTTCTCGTCCGCGGCTGAATATGCGGATCTCTTTGATATCCGTATCGAGAAACCGCCGCAGCACAGCATTCCCAAACGACCCTGTGCCGCCGGTAATCAATAAAATTTTGTTTTGAAATATCACCATGACTTATATTTTGATTTGTTATTCAATGACCGATTTCCAGATATCAGTCATTTGTTTCCATACCGAAGGCATAGAATACATTTCATTTACTCTTTTTTTTGCGTTACTCCCATAAGTAGAAGCCAACTTATCGTCATTCAACATTTTTATGATTGCACTCTTCAGTTGTTCAATATTTTTTGGTTCAATGCAAATACCGGCGGGTTCATCTCCATCAATATTCAGCATTT
>Ga0208825_1002853_pt1 | contig 10869 bp, 7 predicted proteins | sample AD_UKC113_MetaG_FD_184450 | JGI IMG/M metagenome (GOLD analysis project Ga0208825, IMG submission 184450) | Active sludge microbial communities of municipal wastewater-treating anaerobic digesters from Hong Kong - AD_UKC113_MetaG (SPAdes)... | ecosystem: Engineered > Bioreactor > Anaerobic >...
CACATAATTGTATTTGAATTTTTCGAATTGAAGGTCAGAAGAAGACAAATTCATGCGCAACTGCGCATGAATTGGGAGAACTCAAAAAGATTATGAAAATTATGCGCTTAAAATATGGGAAGTAAGGTTATTTATGAGAGAAAAAAGAGAACTCTTTTGAGTTTCTACCTTATTATTTGCAAAATGACTTCGATTTAATTGAAAAGGTTGCTGTTACAGATTGGCAAAAAAATGATTTTCAGCTTCATATCTCTATTTTCTTCCAGTCCATTTTCAGTGCATCACCGACTTTCTCAATCACCAGATCAGCACCTGCTTCTTTTAGAATATCTGGATTTACTGTCTGAGCCACTCCGATAGCGAAAAGTCCTGCGTTCTTAGAATTGACATAGCATCCACAAGAGTTCCATTAAGGTCTGAAACAATTTATTTTACCTTAATGTTCATAAGCCCGCCCCCCTATGATTTAAAATATAGAGAATTTAAGATTAGTGAATAAGTTTTGATACGTAACCACAAATATATTTTCCTAACATAATCCTGCTTTTAAGCCAGGATCTTTTGATAATTCTATAAATTTTGAAAATGTCATTAAAAAAGTTAAGGAAGGAAGAAACTCGTTCCTGCAAAGAATGAATTATTTTTCCTCTTTTGTCTGCCGATACGCCAGACAGAAAAAGCTTGAAATTGACAGTTGAACTCAGCAGTTGAGCTTTATCTATGTATCATTAATTTAGAAAAAAAATAAAATAAAAAACATTTTAAATAAAAATCAGGTGCCCGGAGCGTGACTCGAACACGCGACCTCCAGATATCTCAGGAGATTAAAGACGCCTCATATAAAGTCCCTATGAGTCTGGCGCCCCAACCGACTAGGCTATCCGGGCTTGCAACACACAAATGTATTAACATATATTAAAGGGTAACGATTGGAAGTGAGGAAAATGAGCATTTTAGCTGTTTTTGAAGTGAAAAAATACAGGTCAATAATGGAAAAGATAAGCCTGTTAGCTCTCAGAATACATTAAGAGTACCAGTGAACACGTTATGTTAGTCCTGACATAATAGGGTAATATATAACAAAAGGAAATTATTGGGATATAGCCTATATAGCACATAATTATATAATTAAGAAGTAATATAACGTAAGCTTTCAGGTCGATTTTTAAAAAAAGGAAAGCTGAAAAGTGAATCCGGTGGAGATTCAAATCTTTATATCATGTTTATAGGCTGAAAGCGAATATAAATCTGAATAAATATATATAAACAAGATAATTATAACGAATGATCGAAATAGATCCTCAATCAATGAAACTGCCGGATGATTACACATTTCAGACCGGTGACTTCCTTCAGGACTTAACCGCCAGTTGAGGAATTGATTTTGATCACACTTCCATTAAAACTTACTTTAACAATTAAACTCTAACAGTACAGTTTACTAAAAGTAAATCCCGGGCAGTTAATTCCAAAATAGAAATCTTCAATTCCCCCATAAATCCAGAAGCTAAAACCTTCGAGACCGCGCGGACTTTAGGCCAACAATCAGTCCTGAACAAAATGTTGAAATCATAAGGTCAAAAGGCTGTTAGAAAAGAGATTGATGCTTCAAAAAATGATCCAACTAATTCAGTTTATCTATATACCTGGACTAAATCCCAGATGAGGAATTTCCATGAAAATAAAAGCAAACCTCATATCCGGAAGGACCGCCGACCAGGGCGCACATCTGGAAGCTAAAACACATAAAGGTTATTTTGACGCCTGTGCTTACTGCGAACTGAACTCTGCAGACTTAGAAAAGCTGGGTGCCTCCGAAGGGGACAGCCTGAAGGTCACCACTGAGTTTGGGGAAGTGGTGGTGTTTGCAAAGGCAAATGAAGGAAACCCTGACGGCCTTGCCTTTATCCCTATGGGCCCCTGGGCTAATGCAGTGCTCAATCCTGACACACACGGCTGCGGAATGCCGGGATTCAAAGGCGTTCCTGCCGAGATTGAAGTCACGGACGAAAAGCCTCTGGAAATGAAGTCACTCATGAGGAAATACCTGGAAGACTGAATTCCAGATTCCCCTGAAGCAAGAAATTCATATTTTCATCACCGGAGAAAACAGAATAATTCGGAGGAAAAAATATGCCAGTAATTAAAGACGCAGTATGTTCCCTCTGCGGGTCCCTCTGCGACGATATCACAGTCACCGTTGAAGATAATAAGATTACAAAAATCGAAAACGCCTGCATCCTGGGGCACAGCAAATTTGTCGGCATGTTCGAGCATGACAGGATAGAAACCCCTATGATCAGAAAAGATGGGGAACTTGTGCCTGTATCTTATGAGGAAGCAATCGAAGCTGCCGCAAAAATCCTGGTAAACTCCAGAAGGACACTTTCCTATGGCTGGTGCTCTACATCATGCGAAGCAATAAGCGGAGCGATTCAGCTTGCAGAAGAGACAGGTTCGGTAATAGATTCCACGGCAAACGTCTGCCACGGGCCTTCCGCTCTTGCTGCTCAGGAAAAAGGGTCCCCTTCAGCCTCTCTTGGAGAAATAAAGAACAGGGCAGATGTAATTGTTTTCTGGGGCTGCAACCCTGTTCATGCCCATCCCAGGCACATGTCCCGTTACTCAAGCTTTTCAAAAGGTTTCTTTACCGAAAAAGGGCGAAAAGGCAGGACAATGGTAGTTATTGACGTCAGAAAGACCGACACTGCAAAAATCGCTGATAAATATGTTGAAATTGAACAGGGTTCAGACCTGCTCCTTGTAACAGCCCTCCGTTCAATTGTAAACGGGCATGAGGATGTTGTTCCGGAAACCGTTGCAGGCGTTCCCAGAGCTGAAGTTCTTGAGCTTGCAGAGACCCTGAAGAACGCAAAATTCGTATGCATTTTCTTCGGCATGGGAGTCACCCAGTCCCGCTCAAAGTACAAAAACGGAGATGCAGTGTCCTCCCTTATTTCAGACCTTAATCAGCACACCAAAGCCGTAATGATCGGAATGCGCGGACACTATAATGTTACCGGTTTCGGGCAGGTAGCTACCTGGGAGACCGGCTTTCCGATGGCGATTGACTTTGCAAGAGGCTATCCCTATTACAACCCCGGCGAAACAGGTGCAAACGACCTTCTTGTTCGCGAAGAGCCTGATGCTGCAATAATAGCTGCAGCTGATCCGGGGGCACATTTCCCGCAAAAGGCTGTCAGGCACCTTGCAAGAATTCCTGTAATTCAGATTGACCCGTATGCCAACCCGACGACCGAAATCGCAGATGTTGTGATCCCATCGGCAGTTGTGGGAATTGAAGCGGAAGGCACGGCTTACCGTATGGATGCGATTTCCCTCCGCATGAAAAAACTGATAGATACCAAGTTTAAGACCGACGTAGAAATCGTAAAAGACCTGACTGCAAAAGTCAGGGAACTCAAAAGAGGTGCATAAAATGCCGGAAATCCTGATTAAAAACGCCAGCGTCTGTGATCCGGTTCAGGGAATTAACTGCGAGACCATGGATATCTGCATAAGAGACGGCAAAATTGTGGACAGCGTCTCTGGAAATGCGAAGGTTATTGATGCAGAAGGCAAGCTCACCATGGCAGGTGGCTTTGACGGGCACACACACAGCGCAGGAAAAATTAACGTAGGACGCTTCATCAACCCCAACGATGCAAGGAAAAACCCTGTACCCGGACTCTCGGGTCAGGTTGCACGCACTGAAAAGACAAGAGCCCAGGTAGGCTACAATACTCCAAACACTTACGCCATCGGATACAGGTATGCAAAACTGGGGTATACAACTATCTGTGAAGCTGCAATTCCCCTGCTTGCTGCAAGGCATACCCACGAAGAATTTAAGGAAATCCCTATCCTCGACAAAATGGGGCTGTCACTTTTCGGAAGCAACTGGCAGGTCATGGAGTACATCCGTGACAAAGAACCTGAAAAACTTGCAGCTTATATTGCCTGGGGCCTGAAAGCTTCAAGGGGTTACGGAGTAAAGATTGTAAACCCCGGAGGAGGAGAAGCCTGGGGCTGGGGAAAGAACGTAAGCGGACTCTACGACCCTGTCCCCAACTTTGATGTAACTCCTGCAGAGATCCTTATGGGGCTTGCAGAAGCCAACGAACGCCTTCAGCTTCCGCATTCAGTTCATGTACACTGCAACAACCTCGGAAAGCCAGGAAACTATGCAACCACCATAGAAACCATGAAGCTTTTTGAGAAGGTAAAACCAAGCCGGGACAGGCAGGCTCTCCACGTAACTCACGTGCAGTTCAATGCCTACGCAGGAACGTCATGGAGAGACTTCGAGACTGGGGCCCCGATGGTTGCGGATTATGTGAACGGGGCAGACCACCTGACTTTTGACCTTGGACAGGTAATCTTCGGACCCGCAGTAACAATGACCGCAGATGGACCTGTTGAGTACGCAAACGCAAGAATGCTGCATGAGAAGTGGAGCAATCAGGATATTGAACTGGAAGACGCTTCAGGTGTCGTGCCTCTGTTCTATTCGCCAAAAAGTTTCGTGAACGCAGTCCAGTGGGCAATCGGACTTGAACTCGCCCTGCTTGTAAAGGACCCCTGGAAAGTCATGTTTACAACTGACAGTCCTAACGGCGGATCTTTTGTTAACTATCCTGAAGCCTTTACCTACCTCATGAGTGCGAAAAGGAGAGCAGAGGTAATCTCAGGCTTTTCCAAGATGGCTCTTGACAGGATGGTACTGCCTGGAATTGACAGGGAACTCGACTTCTATGAGCTTGCTGTCATGACAAGAAGCACCCAGTCAAAGATATACAGCATGCCTGAGAAAGGGAACCTTAAAGCCGGCTCTGATGCTGACATTGCGATCTATGACATCCTTCCAGGCCAGGTTGACCCCTCGACAGAATATGCGAAGGTCAAGAAAGCCTTCTCATCGGCAGCATACACCCTGAAGAGCGGGGAAGTCGTTGTAAAAGACGGAGAAATCGAAGAGACCCCGAAAGGGAAGACTTACTGGGTGAATGCGAAAGTTCCGGAAAGCGTCGATACTGCAATGCAGAAAGATATAGACCGCAAATTCAGGAAGTACTATACTGTCAGCAAATCCAATTACATGGTTGAGGATATGTACATCCCGAAGCCTGTTGAAATCAGCACTGAGGGGGTTTTCTAAATGCAGGTCGTAAAACTTTCCCTTAAAAAAGCAAATAAAATCCCCATTGAAGCCGATAATATAAACCCTGACAACTTTGCAGGCAAAACCGCAGAAGAGATAAAAGAGATACTTATCTGGTACGGAAACGGGCAGTGCCCACTTGGGGACTTCTTTACTGTAGAAGTAGAAGGCAAAGACTCCGTGGAAAATACAAAGCTGGTTTTCGAAGGCGATGTTTCCAGAGTAAAGCGCATAGGGCAAAACATGACTGCTGGAGAAATAGAGATCAACGGCAACGTGGATATGCACTGCGGCTTTGGGATGAAAGGCGGAAAGATCGTAATCAACGGAGATGCTGACAGCTGGCTCGGCTGCGAGATGTCAGGCGGAGAGATTATTCTCAACGGAAATGCTTCCTATTATGTGGGTGCAGGCTACCGTGGAGAGTCCTGCGGAATGCGCGGAGGAAAGATTACTGTCAACGGCAATACAAAGGACTACCTCGGAGAGCATATGTGCGGAGGAGAAATCTTCGTAAAAGGCGATGCTGGACTCCTTCCTGCAATCTCAAACAACGGCGGGAAAATAATTATTGAAGGCAAAGCGACCATGCCGGCAAGCGAAATGAAGAACGGCACTGTCATTATAAAAGGTGAAGTCTTTGACATGCTTCCCTCCTATAAAGAAGAAGGTACGGAAGAGCTTGAAGGTGTCACTTACCGCAAGTTTACAGGTGACGTTAATGCCGGCGGAAAAGGCGTTCTGCTTATAAAGTGAACGACTTAAGCGGTAAACATGATATAAAAAACTATCTGGAAGGACACTCAGAGAATTGGAGTGAAAATATTCACATCTGGCGGATAAGAAATAGAAATAGCAGATTATGCAGATTTCGTTCTTGTCCGCTTATTCTCGTTTTCAAATCTGCTTACTTTTTTTCAGCATTTTGATTTCGATTTTGTTTTCTATCTATCCTGGTTTCAAAGATAAAAAGAAAAAAAGGGAAAAGAAAAAGCATCAGATTACTGAATAATCAGTATCCTGTTGCTTCTGCCAGCTGCTTTATAGGAGCTTCTTCAGGAGTATTTCCGAAAACCCTGATTACATAGTTTTCATTGCTCCAGAGATAGGAGTATCTGGGAACAGTTTTTCCTCCATCTGTAACATACTCGGTGATTTTCACGGCAGAGTGCCCGTTAAAAGAAACGTCAGTAAAACGGGAGCCGTTACTTAATGGGGGGAAAGAAGCTTTGTATGCATTGATAAAATTGTTTGCAGCTTCTTTGTTTTCAAGCTCAATCACATCTATATGGTATTCGGTATTATTGGAATCTCTATAAATTCCTTCAGAAACATTAAGGACCCCAGAGACGTTTTCAGCTTTGTAATCACTTTTAGTCTGATCTATGGGGAATGAAGCAGTATCATAGTACTCAAAGCCTGCAGGAAGGGTTTCAAGTGTACTTATTCCAGCTGCATCTTCATCAGAAACTGAGTTTGTTCCCGGATTGTCCGAATCTGTCCCGTTAACTGCTGCAGGAGAATTACCCACACAGCCTGAAAACGCGATCATCAAAACCGCAAACACAGATATTAAAGCTATAGTTTTTTTCATGAAACTTCACCTTCATCTTAAACCCTGAAAAACCAGGCGGCTTACAGATTCAGGATTTTAGATTTAAAAGAATCGCCAGAACTAAGAAGTCCGTAAATAAAAAGTTAACTGTAAGAAAGAAACCAAAAAAGGAATTTAAAAGAGAGAAGGGTAGAACCCTTCACTCAGAGAATTTAGTTGTTCCTCCTGACGAGGTAGACGACTGCAAGGAGTCCAACAAGACCAAGGACAACTCCGAATCCTGGAGTCTTTCCTTCTTCAGTTGGTGCCTCGGTTGGCTCAGTTCCTTCCTCGGTTGGTTCAGTAACTCCCTCGGTTTCAGTTACTGCCTCGGTTGGTTCTTCCTCAGTTTCAGTTACGTTGCCTTCCTCAGTTTCAGTTACGTTGCCTTCTTCTTCGGGCTCTTCAACTACTTCTCCTTCGCCGATAGTCTTCTCAACGAATGGGTAGTATCTGAGTTCAGAGACTGGAGTGTCAGCGACCTTGAAGAACATTCCCTGACCGATTTCGACATCGTCATCTCTGGTAAGAGTGAAGGTGTCTTCGTTGGTGATTTCAAGGGTGGCACCTTTGATCTTGACATTGTCAAGGTCACCGAACTCATCATCGGACTCAATGGTCATTGCGTTTGCGTAGTCAATGAGCCAGAGACCTTCGATCTGGGCAATGCTGTCGACTGCACCCTGGAAGACCTGGTTGACATGCACTCTGAGGACAACGACATCGTCTTCGTCCTGGATGTCATCAAGTTCAACTTCCCAGGTGTTGCTGGCGTTAGAACCTACTGAGATGATTTCGTCGTCAATGAACTCTCCATCCTTCTGGAATTCGAGCCAGACTTTCTCACCGTCAACGTCGACCTGCTTGGCTTCGATAGTGTATCCTTCACCGAGGTCGAGCTGTTCACCGGTTCTGATGGTGTACTTGTCATCGCTGTCAAGGATGAGCTTTGCAAGCTTGTCAGCTTTGTCAGCATTGATTGGGATGTATTCTTCTGCGAAGAAGCCGATCACAGGGTACTGGTCCCAGCCAATGGAAGGCTTGTTGTACTCGTAATCAACGTTCTTAATGGTGGTTGTGTACTTAAGACCGCCTTCTCCAATGACGTTTCCGTCAAGATCGGAGACGCTGAGGGATTCAGTTTCGACGTTATCATTGAGGTCATAGTAGAAGCCTGCAAAGTTGGTTGCATTCCAGGTAAAGTCACCTGAACCGGAAGCGACCTGTCCCCTGACCTCATAGGTACCTGGTTCTGTGATATCCTTTACTGCATAGAACCTGAGCACACTGGAGCTGGTGTCAGCGACCTTGAAGCCAAGACCTTCAGCAACTTCAACAGTGTCATCCCTTGTAAGGGTGATGGTGTCTTCGTTGGTGATGGTAAGGGTGTCACCGTTGATCTGGACATCGTCGAGGTCACCGAATTCGTCGTCAGACTCGATGGTCATTGCGTTTGCGTAGTCAATGAGCCAGAGACCTTCGATCTGGGCAATGCTGTCGACCGCACCCTGGAAGACCTGGTTGACATGCACTCTGAGGACAACGACATCGTCTTCGTCCTGGATGTCATCAAGTTCAACTTCCCAGGTGTTGTCATCGGTGGAGCCAGTACCGACTGAGATGATTTCATCGTCTACGAATTCTCCATCCTTCTGGAATTCGAGCCAGACTTTCTCACCGTCAACGTCGACCTGCTTGGCTTCGATAGTGTATCCTTCACCGAGGTCGAGCTGTTCACCGGTTCTGATGGTGTACTTGTCATCGCTGTCAAGGACGAGCTTTGCAAGCTTGTCAGCTTTGTCAGGGTTGATCGGGATGTACTTGTCTGCAAAGAAGCCGATCAGGCTGTAGTTGCTCCATCCGATAGATGGCTTTTCATATTCATAAGCAACTTTCTGGATGGTGGTCTGGTAGACAAGTCCGCCTTCTCCAATGACGTTTCCTTCAGTTCCTGAAACGTCTTTAATGGAAAGGGTTTCTGTTGTCACGTTATCGTCAATGTCGTAGTAGAATGCTGCAAATTCTGTAGCATCGATTGAAAGGGTGGTACCGTCGCCATATGTATCAATAATGGCATCGATATCAGAGCCGTTGTACACTGGACCGCGGATCTCAATTGCGCTTGTTACATTTGCTGCACTTGCGGCGGATGCAAATACAGTAAGAAGCATGAGAACAGCCAGTGATACTGCTGCAAATCTCTTCATTTTATTGTTTCCTCCATGTTTGTTAAGATATATCGTATGTAAGAAGAAGTGTCGGGATCGAACACTTAAAGGGTTTCACCATTCTTCACCAAATAAGACTTGTCCATTTCGTCTATTGCCGAAGAGGATTTCATTCCCTCCTTATCCCTCTAAATTGGATTACAAGTGTTCTATAAAATAATTGCATTATTAAATCTTTTGTGGTCTATTTCACAGGAATTAATGAGGAAAAGCGCAAAACAACGATACAAATGACGGTAAATGTCGAAAGAACATAGGCGGAATATTCGTCAGAGGTTAATATGCAGGATGAAGTAGAAACGCTTATAAAATACTATGGAAAAAAGATAGTATGTTTAAGAAATGCAACTAAATAATTTAAAACAATACTAGTTTTAAAAAACCATTATGTAAAAAACATTTAAACTCAGACCTTACAGCCTGTTAAAAACTTCTTTAAATAAGGATTATTCTGATTTTCGTGCTTGGAATCTTCATTTCACATAAGATAGAGCAAAATTTGGTTTTTCCGACAGCTTGAATGCTTTTTTACAGGACAACAGGCATGTTCAAGAAAGAAGATGCCTTAAATTATATTAGCTTGTGAGATGTACCCTTATCGAGGAGCGCACCAGACAAAAAAATATCAATTCAAAAGTCGGAGTTCAAATTAATCTGTAAAAGGCTGGAAAATAATTGTGGATAAAGCTGCAGACAAACATATTAAAGAATTCTCATATTTTTTGAGCAGACTTCCATTAATTTTATAATAATAAAAGTAGAAGATTGCCTATTTTTCACGGCATACAGTTAATATGGAACATATTAGAAATTGACGATATAATTGGAGAAATATAAAATAAGAAAGATATATAAAACAGCAGGGTGGAAATTACTGAAGGAGAGAAACCCTGAAGAAAGTGCAGCCTGATTATTCATGCACAAAAGCCAAAGATCTATTTATATCTAAAATTTATATATAAACAGCGCAACATAGGATAAAAACAATAAGGGGTATCAGTTTTGGAATGCCAAGATATTATCCAGGATGTCCTCTGCAGGATAAAAGCCATGAAAGGCGTGGAAGACACATACATTTTGAATGAAGAAGATAAGAAAAAAATATTTGAGCTCGAGAAAAAAGCCGAAGGGGCAGTTTTGATGGGCATGGGAATCGGAGATAATCAAGGAATCAAGGAGGTTCTCAAACGCCAGTTAATCATAGCCTTTACAACCAATATGGACTATGTCTGGCCTGAAGGACCAAATGTGATTCTCATGCAGTACGGGGAGAAAGTAGGTGAGGACGTTTATGACCCCGAAAAACTCGAAGAGTGCAAACAGTGCAAGGATATGCTGGTGATGGGAAATTTCGTAATATATAAAAGCGCAGTGCCAAAGCCAAAGGATGCCAAAAAAGAACCGATCACCGTTGTTCTTCCGCCCCAAAAATGTGAAGATTTAGAGTGCGTGGAAGGGTTAACCAATATCGTACTGGCATCCCCTTCTACTCCCTCTGATGAATATATAAGATCTGTAATGGGTCTCAAGCCAGCAGCAGGCATGGGAACTTTTATTATAGGATTCGATATCTGCGAATCAAAATCAGATTAAACGGAAATTGCATCCACCAGATCCGAGAAATAAGTCTTAGCCTTAAAACAGATATAATATAGTCTTGAGTCCAGCCGGTCAATTGACTATATTATACTGTATTGATGGCAGTGTAGCGAAAGTTCTGTAAAATATGATTGACTCTGTATCCTTTTTCTTTTACCACAAAAAACAGGATGCAGAGTCAATGGTAGATTTATTCTCACTCATAAAAGATTATCTTGTCGATCAGGAAGATGGAATTCGTTGTTTAATTACTTGGTTTTTAAACCTTGTCATGGAGGAGGAAGCCC
>Ga0208825_1002867_pt1 | contig 10834 bp, 9 predicted proteins | sample AD_UKC113_MetaG_FD_184450 | JGI IMG/M metagenome (GOLD analysis project Ga0208825, IMG submission 184450) | Active sludge microbial communities of municipal wastewater-treating anaerobic digesters from Hong Kong - AD_UKC113_MetaG (SPAdes)... | ecosystem: Engineered > Bioreactor > Anaerobic >...
TGATTCTTAACTATTCTGATACTTGAAAATTACACAGTTTTGGTATAAATTATAATATAGTGAATGTAAAAGCACAAAGATAGTGGAGGTGAGATTATGCCAATGTACAGATATGTGTGCTCGAAGTGTGGAAATGAAGAGCTTCACCTTCATGGAATCAACGATACACCGTCGATAAAGTGCAGTAAGTGTGGTGGAGACATGTTCAAGGGTATAAGTAAGGTAGGAATTGTTTTTAAGGGAAACGGGTATTACATCACCGATAGTAGAAACAACTCGAAGACAGAAAGCAAGAGTAGTGAGAAAGTTGAAAGTGCTGCTAAATAGGTTTGATATAGCAACAAATGCAAAGCCCCCGATTTTTGGGGGCTTTGTTGTATTAAATTCGCCTGAGAATGATGAGGCCTTACGAAAACGCTCTTGGCAAGTGAAATAATAAAGCCCCCTTAAAGGGGGCTGGATTATTCTCCTCGAAAGCTTACTTAACTAATTTAACGTTAGCTGCTTGAGGACCTTTTGAACCATTCTGAACTTCGAATTCGACCTTGTCGCCTTCTTTGAGTGTTTTGAACCCATCAATCTGAATAGCACTGTAGTGAACGAAGATATCTTCTCCGTCTTCCTTCGTTATGAATCCGTAGCCTTTCTTTGCATCAAACCACTTAACTGTTCCTTTCATGTTAACAACGCCTCCTAAAATCTAATTTACTCGCCGTTGATCACCATTTCAACGGTCGATTTATTATACACCGTGTATTTTTAAAAGTCAATACATTTTGAAAATATATTAAAAGATATTGCCTTCTTCAAGAAAATGGATAAAATGGTATAATTATTAATCAGACAAAGATTCTTGTTAAATACTTTGAGGGGATGTTTTGAGGAGGTTTCATATGGCTGGTGACAACGATTACAAAAACGACGACAGAGTCAAACTAAGTAAACCGCTTAAGAAGGCTATAGAACGTGCGAAACGTACGAGACTAAAGGTGGGATTGATAGCTGCTTTGCTCTTTGTTGTTTCATTGGGTATTTTTTTTGCCGTTATCTTTTCTGAAGGTAAGGATGGCTCACCCACATTTTCTAACTTGCCAATAGCCCAAGATGGGAATCAACCTAACGTTTCCGATGTCGCTAGTTTGGACGTTAATTCACTGAATGGCAAAAATGAAGATGAACAATCTTTACCTGTCTCTACGACTACTTCCAATGCTACTTCTAATGATTTCAATGTAGACGCTGCATCAACAGAAGACATTCAGACATCTTTCGAAGATATCATAGTCATATCTACCGATGCAAGTGAAGAATCGACAAACTCAAATGACGTAACGAATGTTGACAGTTCAAACGTCTCTACAAATTCATCAAGTTCAAAAGATGTGGCAGTAAAATCGATTGATTCTAATTCTCAAAGCCAAACGAATCAAGTTGTAAAAGATGAAGGGACAGATGCTGAAAGTAATTCATCTTTTAAAGATGCATCAGATAACGATTTAGCTAAAAATTCAACTTCCATCGCTCTTGGAAGCTCTTCGATAGATGCTTCCAAATATCTTTTTGTCAGTGCATTCGGCGTTAGTATATTCGACGCACCGGGAGGGAAGGTCTTAGACACACTGAAATATGCCTCCTACGTGCAAAAACTTGATGAAACGAAGTTCGGTACCGAGACATTTACAAAGGTAGCATACAGAACACCTGATGGCAAAATCATAGGGTGGGTACGTTCAGCATTCTTAAGCAACTCTTTGAAACCGATTGCGGGGAGTGGTTATGAAGATATATCTTTTGAGCCTGTGAGCAAGACTTTTGGAAGGGTATCGGATGTCAGGGGGATATATCTCACACGTACTTCCGTCAACACTAAAGAAAAGATAGCAAACTGGATTTCTTTTGCTAAGAAGACAAACTTGAATGCATTCGTTATAGATGTAAAAGATGACGATGGTTTCATGCTTTTCACAACATCAGCAGCTGCAAAGTTTGTTCCAAAGGCGAATGAAGATGCGTTCTATTCGAAAGAGGAGATGAAGAGTGTTGTTTCGGAATTAAAGGCAGCTGGTATATACGTAATAGCGAGAATAGTAGCGTTTAAAGATCCTTCATATGCACGAGCACATATGGACCGTGCGATAGTTTACAAAGACACTGGTAATCCCTACATGGGTATATACAAGGTGCCATGGGCTTCTGCATATGACAAGCAATTGTGGGAGTACAACGTATCTGTGGCAAAGGAAGCTGCCGAGGTTGGATTCGATGAGATACAGTACGACTATGTCCGCTTCCCAGAATTAACGGAGTACGATAGAAATCGTGTTAATTTACGCAAGACAGGTGATGATTCTTTCGCAGAGTCCATACAAAAATTTCTCATTTACTCGAAAAAGGAGCTTGCCCCGTACAATGTACCTTTGGCAGCAGATGTCTTCGGGCTCGTTTCCACTGCAGTCGATGACCTCGGCATTGGTCAATATTGGGAGGCCATTTCCAACGTTGTTGACTACATCTGTCCAATGGTGTATCCAAGCCACTATGCAAATGGCTCATTTGGCCTTTCGATTCCTGATCAGTTTCCATACGAAACGGTCTACAGGTCTGTTTTGGACGGTGTGAGGAGAAATTGTAACATACCAACGCCCGCACGTATAAGGCCATGGATACAATCATTCACCGCAACGTGGGTGAAGGGACATATAACCTACGATGAGAATGCAATTAGAAAAGAGATTAAGGCATTGAAAGACCTTGGAATAAACGAATACATGTTCTGGAATGCATCAAATAGGTACGTAGAGATGTGGTATAACTAATATTCAAAGATATTCAAAATAAATTCGTATAGCGAATTATATTGAATGGTGATATAATTTTTTATATGGGATGATCATCAATTTGATGGGGTGGGACCATACATATGAGGCTTGACAAGTTTTTGAAGGTCAATAGGATTATCAAGAGAAGGACGATAGCTCAAGAGGTATCAAAAGCGGGGCTTGTGAAGAAGGATGGAAGAACTCTCAAGCCATCATATGAAGTTAAGCCCGGTGATGTGCTCGACGTGGTCTATGGAAATAAGGAATTGAAGATAGAAGTCACTGATGATCTGAAATATGAGGTACTCGAAGAAAAATTCAGGGGTGAAGATGATGAGGAGTATCGTTGAAAACCACGTTGGCGATTTTCTCGAGATATTGTCTTGCGAGAAGAGCGGTTGGTATGAATTTTGGAAAGCACTACCGTTCAAGCCGATTACAGAGAATTACGAGGCAAGATTTGAGGATTTTGAATCGCTGTTAGCAAGCGTGCCCCGAAATGAGTTAACTCAATTTTCTCACGATTTCGAAGAGTATAAAGAACGAATAAGAGATGAAGTTGCTGCACATGTAAGGGAACATGCAAGAGATTTGGAATTGGACAAGGAAGATTTTGTTGTTTTTCTCATAGCAGGCATTGGCATAAAAGATTGGGTAGTTGTAGATGGCAAGAATGAGAAGATCATAGTCTTCGATGTTTTCTCGCTTTGGAGAAGGGGTAAATTGGAGAAACTTCCTGAAGCAATATATCAAGCGGCAATCCATTTTAGACATGGCGAGCTGGAGGGTACTTACTACGATAAGGGCGAGATTTTCGAGGCTTTGAAAACTCAGATCGAAAAATTGAAAAACGATGAGTTACTTGAAAAGATACCAATACTGCTCGATGAGTACGTCCCATATTACAACTGGACGGGATTCTATCTCATGGACGAAGAGAATACACTTGTGCTCGGTCCGTATGTTGGCGAGCCTACCGAGCATGTGAAGATCTCAGTTGGAAAGGGTATATGCGGTCAAGCTGCGGAAACTAAGATGACGTTCATCGTTCAAGATGTGACTCAAGAGACGAATTATCTTTCGTGCAGCCCACATGTGAAGAGCGAGATTGTTGTCCCAATTCTGAGAAAAGATGGCAGCGTATACGGTGAGATAGATATAGACAGTCATTACGTTGCACCATTTGATGAGAGAGACAACGAATTTCTCGAATGGATTGCAAAGCAGCTTCAAGTGCGTGTTATCCACTGGAACGAGTATCAAAGGAATATCAACATTGCGTACTTGGATAGCTACATCTCCTATCTACTAAACGAGGTAATCAAGCATGACATATACTTCAAAGTTGATCTATGCATATACAAGAATGCCGAATTAGTCCCAGAGAATATCTTCAGATTCTGGAAGTTATCGAGAAAGCTCTCTTGCGCTCAGATCAACAAGATATCGATCGTTGACAAGGTTGAAGAACAAAAGGTGGTATTGTATTCAGACAAAGGCTCTTTTACAGTTGATTACAACACTCTCCTTTTATCGCCTCAGCGAATTGTCTACAAGATGCTTAGAGAGATGAGAGAAGAGATTTCATGGGCACTCTATTCAATTCACCATGAGGCAACGAAATATGCACAAAGTTTCATAAATTCAAAATTGATAATTGAATATGCATTGCAACCGGATAGCAATGTGAATACGGTGATATATGGATTTCTTACGGGCATAACTGCAGGATATGCAGGTTCATTCAACAGGGCGATGTTCTTTTACTACATGGGTGGGAAGTTCGTTTTTCAAAAAGCATTAGGCCCCAGGACGTTCGATGAGGCACGTGGAATATGGGAAGCGATCGAGGATATAGAACTCAACATGGAAGACTTCTTAGATACCGTGTCGAAAGATTTCAAGTCGGCTTTGGAGATACCATACGAGGGAAAGTCGATCGACTTTGAGCTTGTGAAAGACTATGCGGATGGTATGCCACATATCTTTTCGAGAGATCAGCAGCCTTTAATTGCAGAGCAGTACGATATCACGAAAGAATTCGTACTATTGGTGCTTAAGAGTGGTAACAACATTTTGGGATTATTAATTGCCGACAACAATTTCGACTTGAAACCAATTACAAATTATCAACTGAATGTACTTAAAGATTTGGGGCAAGAGATGGTGCTCATTTTAGAAAATAAAAGATTCCTTGATACAGTAAAACAAGAAGCGGAAACGGATGTGCTCACGGGTTTGAAGACGAGAAGAATGATGCAGGATTTTGTGCAAAATAGCACACTTTCGGAATTCTCCATCGCATTCTTGGATTTGAATAAATTCAAGATGATCAACGACTCGTACGGCCATGCGAAGGGTGACGAGGTGCTCGAAAAATTTGGCAAGTGCATAAACTTGAACATTCGAAAGTACGATGCGGCATTCCGATACGGTGGAGATGAGGCTGTAATAATATTAAGGACAACGAACAAAGAAGAAGTGAACAAGATTTTGGCGAGAATTCTGGATTGCTTCTACAGAAATACCGGACTGACCTTCTCATCTGGTGTGGCAGTTTATCCGAAAGAAGGTAACGCGGAGAGTGTCTTGAAATTAGCAGATGAAAGGTGTTACAAGTCAAAATTGACAGGCAGAATCGAGTTTGAATGATAAAATGGCACTTAATTTACTGAACAATTGTCGAAAAGGGGTGCAAAGTAGTGAATAAAAACGTTTTTTGGAGGCTGCTGAAGTATTCTTTCCCGTATTTTCATTATATGCTAGTTGCTATAGCAATAGTGATATCTTTAACGTTCTTTACATTGATGCCACCACAAATCGTTAGGACAGCGATAAATACGTACATCCTGTCCGATTCACTGTCGGCTGCAGATAAGATAACTGGCATCTCGCACCAAGCGGTGCTCTTTCTGCTCGTTTCTGGTGCCATTTTCTTATTCGAATATCTTTCCATCCTGGTAACGACGTACATAGGTAGCAAGGTAGTTTACAACATACGTAGGGAATTGTACGACCATGTGTTGATGTTACCGATGTCGTTTTTCGATATGCACCCGAGCGGTCAATTGACAACCCGTATTACGAGCGATACGCAGAATGTCCAAGAATTTTTCACTTCCGTGATAACGAGCATAATCAACGATGTCTTCTTACTCGCTGGAGTTATAATCGTGATGTGGCAGATGAGTTCAAAACTATTCTTGGATATTGTCTACATATTTCCACTGATAATCGTTGCGATGGCAATCTTTAGATACTTCGATATAAGGGCCTACAGGGCTGTGCGTGCAGGTATATCGAAGATCAACGCATACATAGCGGAAAACTTGGCAGGTATGCCTGTAACGAAGTTGTTCAATGCCGAAGGGTACAAGCGAAATGAATTCGATAAGATAAATAGGGAATTGTACAAATCACGTATGAACCAACTCTATGTATTCGGTATATTCAGACCTGTGATTAACTTCCTCTATTACCTCACGATGGCACTCATTATCTGGTTTGGTTCCAAATACATACTCGACAAAACTCTGAATTTCGGTGACCTATTTGCATTTGTATCATACATCGATACATTCATGAGACCTATCGAAGACTTGTCTGAAAAGTACGACATAATCCAAAATACAACGGCGAGTGCCGAGAAGATCTTTGCGCTTATGGATGAACCAGTTGAGAGTCAAGGCGAGATTGGTGGAAAATCGGAGATAGAATACGGTAAAGTGGAATTCAAAAATGTGTGGTTCAGTTACGATAACAAGCGCTGGATATTGCAAGATGTGAATTTGGAATTTGTACCGGGCGAACTTGTTGCAATAGTTGGTGAGACGGGTGCTGGTAAGACGACGATCATGAATCTCATAAATGCTATGTATCGACCACAGCAAGGTAGCATACTTATAGACGACGTTCCTCTGGAAAAATACAACCTACAGATGCTTAGAAGATGCGTCTCCGCTGTGCCACAGGATGTCGTACTCTTCAGCGGTACACTGCTTGACAACATACGGCTCTTCCATGAGGATATCACCGAAGAGCAAGTTATAGAGGCACTGAAGAAAGTCCGTGCACTTGACATAATCGAACGATTGCCAAAGGGTATTTTCACAGAAATCGTGGAACGTGGTAAGGGAATCTCTGCTGGTGAGAGGCAACTTATAGCACTTGCAAGGTCAGTACTCTTTGGTGCGAAAATTTTCATTTTAGACGAGGCAACAAGCAACATAGACGTAGAGACGGAACACAGAATTCAGGAAGCTGTGCGCGAGTTATCGAAGGAAAATACTGTGATCATGATTGCACACAGACTCTCCACCGTTGTAGAAGCAGATAGGATTATCGTAGTGGCGGATGGAAAGATTGCCGAGCAAGGTAAGCACCTTGAATTATTGGCAAAGAGGGGCGCTTACTACAAGCTTTACGAAATACAATTTGCCAAAGAGGAGATTGCGTAATGCTGTTGAGGGCTTCTTACTGGACGTGGAAGATAATCAATGGTAAAAAGATCCCCGAGGCAATGCCGACTGGTTATTTTATGTTAGATGGTGAGTGTGCATACAATTGCTCGTATTGCACACACGCAAGAGATAGCTCTTCAGATAGTAAATTCCTCTCACGCATCAGCTGGAAAGAGATAGATGTGGAGTCTTTGTTGAATGGATTAGATAATTTCAAAAGACTCTGCTTTCAAGTGGTAAATTACAATGGTGCAATCGCGGATGCAAAGCAGTTGGCAAAGCGAGTGAGGGAGAAGAATAAAGACATCGCAATCTCCGTATCGACAAGGATATTGGATAAATCGGATATAGATGCATTCTTTGAAGCTGGAGCAACCAATTTGGGGATTGCCATAGATGTAGCTTGTAGCACTTTACACAAGCAATACAGAGGCTGGACGCTAGATTATACACTTGAACTCATACAGTACGGTGCACAAAAATATCCCGGATGCATAACAACACATCTCATCGTGGGGCTAGGTGAGACCGATAGAGACATCCTGCGTATTTTTGAAACGATGAAGTCACTTGGCGTAGAAATTGCACTATTTGCGTTCACACCTGTAAAGGGCACAAAACTTGAACACGCCCACATGCCATCTCTTGAAAGATACAGAAAGATACAGATTCTGAGATATCTCATGTTCGACAAGGACCTGACGGTACATGCAGAATTCAACGAGCACGATAACATATCGAAATTGATCTATGATCAAACGTTAGGCTCAACACTCGATATTTCACATGCATTTCTTACATCAGGTTGCAAAGACTGCACAAGGCCATTCTACAACGACAAACCCGGAAATGGAAATGAACTCTACAATATTCACTCCATCTCAAAAACCATTCCAAAAGCCGAAGAAAACTCAAAGATGTAACGATAATAAATTTATAATTATCTTAGAGAAACGTGGTAAAATACAATAAGAATAATAACATGTACATGCAATTATGAAATTGAAAAATTTTGCGATTAGGTGATTGTATGACTGTAAATAGCCTATACGACATGGTTCAGCAATACGCGCTCAGCTGGGGACTTATTCTTTCAAGACTGACCGGCATGATGCTCATAGCCCCACTGTTTGCCAGTTTCACGCTGCCAACTGAGATATTGGTTGCATTATTGATAGCGATGAGTTACATGACGTTACCTCATGTTGCTGCAGCAGTTCCCATAACACTTCCACTGCCAACTATAGTTACGTCTTTGGCTATGAATTTTTTCATCGGTTTCTTCATTGGTTTGATAGCCTACACGATAGCCAGCGCGGTCTATGCGGGTAGTGAGATATTCGGTATTCAATCGGGGTTCAACGTGAGCGGTGCATTGGATCCAACGGTAGAAGAATCTCCAATAACGAGCGAGCTTGTCTATATCATGTCGCTCTATGTATTCGTCTCGCTCAAAGGACACATACTGATATACGAAGCAGTTATAAAATCGGTTGAAAAATTCCCGCTGGTACTTACAGAGTTGCCATTTGACCAACTCAACACACAATACTTTAAAATCTTCATGGACATGTTCCTTTTTTCGCTTCAATTGGCACTTCCCATCATAGGGTTGATGTTCTTAATAAATGTACTGTTCGGTCTTCTCTCACGATTAGTGCCACAGATGAACGTTTTCATGGTTGCAATGCCTGCAAGTACACTCATAATGTTTGTTGTGATAATAGGGATGATACCGGTATGGGTAGAATTGATATCAAGTGCAGTGATGAAGATGGAACCGTACATAGATCAATTACTGGCCAAGTAATTCAGCAATTGAACAATGGAGAACCAAACGGGTACAACTATAGAATAGACCTCCAACTCTTTGCTGATCCTGACAAGACTGAGAAGGCTACACCGAGAAGAAGACAAAAGGCAAGAGAAGAAGGGCAAGTACCTGTTTCTGCCGAACTCCTTTCAGGGCTCGGCTTTCTTGCAGTCTCCGTTGTTTTCATGTACGTGGGAAAAAGCTTACTTGACTCGCTTGTAAATGGTACGCAGATGGTCTTCCAGATATCTGACTTAGACTTGAATGCCTTCGAAGACCTCATCATATACGCATATCAATCTTTCAGTTCAACGCTCATTTACCTTGCGTTCATAATCTTCGCAGCAGCACTCGTTTCATTAGCCATAGGTCTGCTCCAGACAAGATTCTTGTTTTCTTCCAAGCCATTGGTGCCAGATTTGAATAGACTAAATCCTCTCACAGGTCTAAAGAGAATGTTCTCGTTGAGGTCATTATTTGAACTCGCAAAAGCGATTTTGAAGATTGCAATAATAGGATTCGTGGGATACAGCGTAATAAATGGTAATTATGATAGAATCATGTTAACAGTCGACAGTGATATAATGGATGGAAGCCTCATCATATGGGATGTACTCACCGAACTGATGATAAAATGCGCTATAGCACTCATCATCGTATCGATAGCAGACTATTTCTATTCGCGGTACGAGTATGAAAAGAACATCAGAATGACGAAACAAGAGGTAAAGGAAGAATTCAGGGAAATAGAAGGGAACCCAGAACTAAAAAGAAGACAGCGACAGATAATGATGCAATATTCTATGCACAGAATGATGCAAGAAGTGCCTGAAGCAAGCGTAGTCATCACAAACCCGACACACTTTGCATGTGCACTAAAGTACGATCCTGAAAAAAACTTTGCTCCAATACTCGTTGCAAAAGGAGTAGATCGAGTTGCATTGCGAATAATGGAAATTGCGAGAAATAGTGATGTACCGATCGTAAGAAATCCGAGACTTGCCAGAGAAATCTACTACAACACGGAAATAGGTGATGTGATTCCAGAAAACCTGTACAAGGCAGTTGCAGAAGTATTGGCATACGTTTTTACGTTGCGAGAAAACAGAGAACGAATCAGTTGATTGATATCAATTTATAGGAGTTTATCTGAGGGAGACCAAGTAATCACCATACTGTGGGGAGTACGATAGAATATGATACAAGTTTACTTCGACCCAAATTTCCTTTTCAATGAACTCCTTGACTACTACGCACCGGTCATTATAAAGATAGAAGACCAAATGTTCATAGACTTGCATTCTCTAAGCATTGTAAATCTGCTTGGAGCTGAACCAGTTGAAAAAAGACCAATTGAAGTGTACGGGCTGCTTTTGATGTTGTATGAATTTCAGAGAGATAATATCCCTGATACAGTAGAACTCTTGAAATTCAACGACGAAAATCTCGACAAATTTAAGATTTCAAACCTTGTTGCTCTAAAAGACCTCTACTACAACAATCTGCCTTCGAAAAGGCTACTGCGTTTAGAGAACACGTTGAACGATTGCGAGATAATACTATCCTTGTGTAATCAGTACGTGATACAGAACAAGGAGCTCTTTCAAGATAGAAAACTTGAGATCCTTCTTGAAGTCATCTCCATAACAGAGGTTAGAAAATTATCAGAAGAAAGGGCAATCCCATTTGTAATGAAGCAGCCATTCATCTTTTCGTTTGACCTATCGAACGTCAAATTCGAA
>Ga0208825_1002869_pt1 | contig 10824 bp, 10 predicted proteins | sample AD_UKC113_MetaG_FD_184450 | JGI IMG/M metagenome (GOLD analysis project Ga0208825, IMG submission 184450) | Active sludge microbial communities of municipal wastewater-treating anaerobic digesters from Hong Kong - AD_UKC113_MetaG (SPAdes)... | ecosystem: Engineered > Bioreactor > Anaerobic >...
AATTTATATACTGAATTTTGGGAGTCATATATAAACTCTATTACTGATAAAAATTCAAAACTTGTTACTGCATATTTTAATTTAACTCCTTATGATATTGCAACAATAAGATTTAATGATTTAATATATTGGGATGCACAATATTATATTCTTAATAAAATAGAATATTCTGCCTTAAATAATTCAACTTCTAAAGTTGAATTGTTGTTAATGACAGAGTATGTAAGAAAAACAAATAGTAATGTTGTTATTGGAAAAAGATTAGCTGCAACTCCTGGAATAAAATCTAAAAATAATATTCTTGGTGTATATTCAGATGCTTTAGGAGAAGGTAATTATGCCTCACTTTCAAACAATGCTTTTATTGTTGGTAATAATAATAGTGTTTTTGCAGTAAACTACTCAGGTAATACTTCAGGCCATATTTCAATACTTGGAGATTCAAACCTAATAGGAACCTCAGCTTATAACACATATGTTCAAGGTGATTCAAATAGTGCAACAACTGCATATACAAGTATTATAAATGGTAGTGGTAATAATGTTAGTTATCCAAATACTGTTGTTTTAAATTTAAACAACTTTACCGCTCCTTCAGGAGATACAATTTATTTAGGTTATACAAGCTTCGTTTCAGGTTTTACTATTAATGGAGTACTCTATACTGGCTTCACTCCAAGTAATGAAACTCTTTTAGTTGATGGAATAAACACTTTTACCGGCGGTACATTATACCGACCAACAGTAAATATAACTGGGTTATCAATTAGTAATATTACTGTTTCCGGTTCCTCTTCCTTCCAAACATTAAGCGCTTCAACTTTTTATAGTGGAAGTACTGATTTGAGTAATTTGTTTGTTACTCCTTCTCAAGTTCCAAAACTGCAACCAGGAATAAACACTACTACCGGCGGAACTCAATATTTTCCTCAAGTAAATGTTACTGGTGGAAGCTTCAATAATATTATTGCAAGCGGAAGTTCAATGTTTAATATTTTGAGCGCTATTACATTCAGCGCCGGAACAATCTACTCAGGAAGTACAGACTTGAGCAGCTTGTTTATTGCTAATGGAGCAAATCTTGCAACTCCAAATAATATATTCGCCGGTAAAACCGGAAACACTTTATATTTTAAAAATTTAACTTCTACTGAGTTTGTTTCTTTAACTGAAAGTTATTCTTCTATCAATATTAAATATAGACCGCCGACAAAATGCGTTTCAAGTAATTATACTTGTGATACAGATATTATAGATTGGATGGTTGTAGTAGATAAACAAGCAACAACCATAAAAATATATTTACCTTATAAAATTTGGGATGGCAGAGAAATAATAGTTAAGTGTACTGATTCAACAAATGCTTATCCAGTTACTGTTGATGGTAATGGTAAAAATGTTGATGGAGCTTCAGATTATACTATGAATAGAGATTATGAGTCAACTGCTTTTATTTGGTCAGATTGTGCAGATAAATGGCTAATATCTTATAATTATAGACCAGTTTAAATTTAAGGATTAAACAAGAGTGATTTTCTTCTATTTAATATATAAGGAAGCTTATAATTAAATGGAAGAGAATTCACTCAAAAACAGTTTTAGTAATATTTCAACTTTAGCCACTGCTGGAGTTGACATTGTTTTTTTATTATTTACTGCTATCGAGAATTCTGAACTCTCAGCTATTCAAATTAAAGAAGCTTCCTCTCAAGTGTATAATAATTTATTGAATGGCTAAGGAAGTAATATTTGCTATAAATCTTGAAACCGGTAAAGCGGCTCAATCTGCGAAGGAGCTTCGCCAAATTGTTTCTTCTGCAAAGGATGAGTTGCAGAAAATGAAAGCAGCCGGAAAAGGAATTGGAGATATTGAATTTGATAAGGTTGCAGCAAACGCAAAACTTGCAAGTACAGAACTTGGAAAGCTCAATGATTTAACTAAAGCAAATCCAAGCTTCACTCAAAGAATGGCTGGAGCTTTTACTGAAAGCTTCAAGCAAATCGGAGGAGCTTTTGCCGGTTTGTTTGCAACAGAAAAAGTAATTGAGTTTGGAGCAGAATCAGTAAAAGCATTTCAGGAAGCTGAATTGAATGCAAGAAAGCTCCAGGTTGCTGTTGGTGCAAATGGTGGTACTCAAACACAATTTGAAAAATTAATAGAGCAATCTGCAACCCTTCAAAAACAATCAATATTTTCTGATGATGCAATTCAACAGTTGCAAACTGCTGCTTTGCAGTTTGGTTTAACAGCTGAAGAAGTTGAAAAACTTACTCCAACCATTCTTGATTTTGCTTCTGCAACCGGCCAAGATTTAAATTCAGCTTTCGAGAAAATTGTTTCTGGCATGAATGGCAGTGAAAAGGCTTTAAGACAATATGGAATTCAAGTTGATAAATCTAAAACAGAGCAAGAGAACTTAGCTTCAATAACAGAACAGTTAACAAGCAAGTTTCAAGGCCAAGCTCAAGCAATTGCTGATTCCTCTGGTGGAAGTTTAAAACAATTATCCAATGCCTGGGATGATTTAAAAGAAGTTATTGGTGGAGCCATTGCTCCGGCTATTACCGGCCTTGCAAAACTTGCAACTGGTTTTGTTCAAGCAGCAAGTTCCAGTGAAAAACTTTCTTTAAAATTAGAAGAAGAAAAGAAATCATTAGCAGGAACAGAGGTTCAAATTCTCTCTTTGAATGTTGGCAATAAAGAAAGAACAAAACTTATTGATGAATTAAAAGCCAGATATCCAGAACTTCTTTCCAATATCAATTCTGAAACGGTAAATAACCGACAATTAAAAGAAGCAATATCAAAAGTTAATGAGCAGTATATATATAAAATTGCTTTGGCAAAAGGCCAGGAAAGTTTAGCTCCTGTTTTGGAAGATGAAGCAGATGCTGCATTGAAAGCGGCTGATGCTCAAAGGAAGTTAGCTGATGAAATTGCTAAGATTAAAAACAGAGCCAGAGATTCAAAACAAAATGTTGAAGTAAAAGAAACATTAGATGTTTTACCATTATTAGAACAAGGCAAGCAACTTACTGAAGGATTATTAAAGTTTGATGATATTTCTTCTTCTTCATTAAACAAATTAGCCTCTCTTTATGAAGAAGCAACCCAAAAACAAATTGAATATTCTTCTGCTTCACTAAAAGCCAGTGAAAAACAAAGTGAGTTTAACAAGAGTGTTGAGAACTTAAAAAACATTTTCCATGTTGCTGAAGATGCAAGTAAAACTTCAACCAAAACAATCTCTTCCGGTTTCAATATTGCCAAGGCTTCACTTGAAGAACTAAAAGCAAAACTTGAAACTTTAAACCCTCAGTTAAGTGATGATAGAAGCTTGATTGATAAGATTCAAAAAGAGATTGACTTAAGAGAAAAGGGAGCAAAGAAGAATTCTGAACTTTTAGAAAAAGAACAAAAGGAAAGAGAAGAAGCATTTAAGAAGCAACAGGAATTAAATAAACAAGCAGCTGAAGAAACACTAAACCTTCAATTAGCAGCTCTTAAAAAAGGAGAGCTTGAGGAAATTAAAATACTTCAGGAAGGATATAAAAACAAAGGAGATTTTTCTAAAGCAGCGGAAGAGAAGCTTGCTAATGATATTCTTGATGTTAAAATAAAATCAAAGCAAAATGAAGCTAAACTTTTTGAAAATGACAAAATAAAGCAAGCGCAAATAGCTAATGAAATTATTGCTCTTCAATCTGAGAAAGTTAAAAATGAAATTGATATTGCTAAAAATGCAGCTGATGAAAAAGTAAAAGCTGATAAAGAAGCTCAAGATAAAATTACTGCTCAGCAAGCACAAGCAGCAAAAGAAAGAGAGGCAAATGAAAAAATTTTAAGAGATACCGCTATTGAAGCCTTTCAGATGGTTGCTTTGGCTATGGTTGAACAAATGCAACAAGCTAACGCTCAGGCCGCTCAAATAGCTCAAGCAAGAGTTCAATCTAATCTTGATGCAGAATTAAATGCTCTTGATATTGCAGAACAAAAAGAACGAGGAACTTATGTTGAGAAAGATGCAATAGCTAAAAAGTATGAGCAAAAGAAAAAAGAAGCAAGAGACAAAGCTTTAAAAGAAGAAAAGGCAATTAAACTTCAACAAGCTAAAGCTGATAAAGAGGCTGCTATATTAAACATTATTATTAATACTGCTGCCGCAATAATGAAAGCGGCTCCAAATGTTCCTTTGCAAATATCAACTGGAATTTTAGGAGCGGTTCAACTTGGAATTGCTGCAAGTGCCCCTCTTCCAAATTTCAGAACCGGTTTATTTCCTGGAGAAGTAAACAGCCAAGTTATTAAAGATGGTAAAATTCAAAGTGGTATTATTCAAGGTAAAGGAAGCGGAACCAGTGATTCCATACTTGCAAGAGTAAGCAATGGAGAAGCGATTATTCCAGCCGAACAGACGCAAAAGTATAAACCACTTTTAAAAGCAATTATTGAAAATGATGAGGCTCTATTTGGAAGGGCTGTTGCAAATTACTCTTCTTCGCTTCCGGCTTATGCTCAAGGATTACTTCCGGTAACAAACTTAAGCACTGTTAACGCTTCTCAACTTGCAGCTCAAGCTCAAAGTAATATTGCAGTAAATACTCAAATTGATTTCACTGAAATGAAATCATTTTTTGAAGAGAAGCTTGCCCAACCAATTAAGAGCTATGTAGTTGAGAATGATATTACAACAACTCAAAACAGAAACAGAACAATTGAAAACCGCTCTTTATTTGATGCGGCTTAAAAACTTAAAACAAAACAAACATGGAAAAAAATATTCCTTTATATGAATTTATTATTGATGAAGAACTTTTGGCAAAAGGTGAATTTAATGTTAATCCAATTTCAATTGTCGATGAGCCGGCTATTTTAGTTGACTTCCTTAAATTTAATACTGAAGAACCAATTCAATTTAAAATTGAAAACAAAGAAAAAAGAGAATTACTTGGAGTTGCAATGATTCCAGGAATGCGAATTTATAGAGTAGATGCTGCAACTGGTCAAGAGTATTATGGCTACTTCAGTAAAGAAACTATAAACAAATGGTTTGAATTCAATATGAAAACTGGAGCCATAAACAATTTTTCTTTTATGCACAATGGAGAATCTATTCAAGGTTGCTTTGTTAAAGAAGCTTGGTTAACCGGTAATATAGATAAAAGCCAAGAGTTTGGTTTTAATCTTCCGGCTGGCTCTTTAATGGTTAATGTTAAATGCTCTGAAGAAGTTTGGCAAGTAATAAAAGAAAAAGGATTAAAAGGTTTTTCAATTGAATGCTTTGCTGATGCTATACCGGTTCAATTTAATAAGGCTTGTAATATTACAAAAGAGCAAGTTCAATTGGCAAAGATTAAAAAAGCTTTAGCTGAAGCTGAACTTAATACATTAAAATTAAGTTCAGAAACAGAAGTTGAATACTGGAGCAAAAAATGCCGCTGTTCTAATTGCAGAGAGTTAAAAGCGCTTGGCTGGAATTTGCCAGGAATACTTCCTGAAAGCGAACATAAGCGAAAGCATAAAGTTATATAACAAACAAATCAATTCTCTTTCATTTTGGTTTAAGCCGGAAGTTATTGCTTCCGGTTTTTTTATGCTAAAAATGGAACAAGGCGTGAAAGCTTCTATTTAGTAGTATGAATAAAGACTTTTTAGACAAACTCAAAAACATTCTTGGAATGCCTGCTTATCAAATTGAAGAGCAAGCTCCAGTTGAAGAGCCGGTTCAAGTTCAAGCCGCTGATGTTGCTCCAGCTGAAGAGCCGGTTGCTGAGGCTCCGGAAACAGAAACTCCAGCTGATGAAAACGGAGAAAAAGATAAAATGGCTCAATTAGAAGCAGCCATTGCAGATATTCAAAACCGCTTAACTCTTTTAGAAAGCGCTATGAGTATGAGCAAAGAAACAGAACAAGCTTTAGCAAGCTCACAATATGAGCTTAAAGAAACTCAAGCAAAGCTTCAAGCGGTGGTTGAACTTATCGCTAACGAACCTTCAGCTCCAGCTCCAGTAGTTGCAGCTTCTCAGTTCACACAAACAAAAAAACAAAACATAAGCAACGAAGCAAGAATTAAAAATATGCTTTCAATGCTTGCAAAATAATTAAAACTAAAATTTAAAATAAAATGGCATTTAATACTTCTGACTTCTGCTCTTTCTACTTGGATAAAGCCAGGTGATTTATTTGGAAAAACACTTTATAGCTCTAACACTGCAAAATTCATTGATATTGTTGATGGTGTTAAAGGTTACATTGATTTATTTCCTTTCTCAACAACTACTGCTTTTCAAGCTGGTGCTTGTTCTTATAATGCAACTAATAGCACTGTTGTTTCTTCAGTTCGCTTAACTGTTGACCAGGTAAGCACGATGGAAACTTTTTGTGTTTCCGATTTTAACACATTCGCACTTGGTGCAATGTTAAAACCTGGAAGTTCAGATAACAATGATGAAGCTTTTGTTCAAATGTTCATGGAAGAAAAACTTCAATCTGCAACCAATGGACTTTATGAAATGTTTTGGAAAGGTTCTAAAACTAATGGTTCAGGAAATCTTGCTTTAACAAACGGTATTCTTCACAATTTAGTTCACACTTCACAAAGTGCTTCAACTGTAAGTGCAACAACTGCTGTTACTGTAACAAACATTTTAGACACAGTTAACTGGATGATTCAAAATGCTCCGGCTGCTTTAATCCAACAGTCTAATGTAGTTATATATATGACAAGCTCAAACTTCCGTTTATATATCGCTGCTCTCCAGGCTGCAAATAACTACCATTTCACTGGAGAAAATAACGGTTTTACTTACAAGGTTCCAGGTTATAGTAATATTACTGTTGTTGGACTTGCTGAACTTGATGGTAACGCTGATAACATTGATATGATTATGACATATGCAAAGAATTTTGTTTATGGCGTTGATACAACTCAAGAAGGTACTTCTTATGATTTGTGGTATTCTCAAGATAACCGCCAAATCCGTTCTGCTTTGGAAACCAAGATTGGCACAGCAATAAGAGAGCCTAACATGGTTGTTATTATCAAGTAACATTTCTTCTTCTTCATATAAAAAAGAGAGGTGATAGAAATATTACCTCTCAATTTCAAAACTCAAACTTAAAAAAACTTAAAATAAAATGGCTTTTAATTGCACAACTGCCCTTCAACAAGGTTATAGATTAGCAAGCTGCTCACTTTCTCAAGGTGGTGTAACTACTATTTATATGGCTCCTTGGAGTGGCTCAACAAACCTAACATATACTCTTGGAGCTGACGATACTATTACTTCTGTTGGTACAAACTCCGGAGCAACTCTATACACTTTTGATTGCGTTAGTGAAACCGCTGAATTTAATGAAAAGGCTGTTGCTAATATTCAGAATCAAAGTATTTACCATGAGCAAACGGTTGAAATTTTAATTCCAACTCAATCTGCTGCATTGAGAAACCAATACAAAGCTCTTGCTTCAAGTGGTGTATTACTTATTGTAAAAGATAGACAAGGAGTTTGCCACTTAATTGGTAAAACTCAAGCTGCATTCCTTACTGAAGGAAGCGCCGGAACCGGTAAAGCTGGTGGAGATTTCAATGGCTATAAACTAATATTTACAGCCAAAGAACCGGAGCCTTCATTTATTGTTGGTTCAACTGCCTTTACTGCGGCTTACTAATAATTAATACTTAGTAAAACATACTGTTTAATTTCATGATTAAGCTGGAGAGGAGAATTCTTCTCCGGCTTTTTTTATTTAAAACAAGAGCAAATAATTTCTATTTAATATTAAGATGGCATTTCAAATAAATAATATTGGTTGCAATATCAATGCAGGTTATTCAATTTCTCCTTTTTGCTCTTATGCAATGAGCGGAATCAAGGAAGTTTATATGGCTCCAAACTCGTGGTTTACAAGAGATGCTTGGACATTTGATACCAACGATAAAATAACTTCTATATACCTTGCAACAGGAAGGCTTTGGTATAAGTTCGATATGATAAGTGAAACTGCTGAGTATAACGAAAAAGAAGCAGAGGATTCAAAGAGCGGAAGTAAATTTTGGAACCAACAACTAACAATTTTGTTTCATCACAATGATGCAATATTGAGAAAGCAAATGCTTCAACTTATCAATACCAATTCCTTAACTGTAATATTTCGAGATAATACCGATACTTATTTTTTAGCTGGTAAAGAGAGAGGAATGGAAGTTCAAGCTGAAGTAAAGTTTGAAAAAAACAAGGGCGGCTTCAATGGACAAATTTTAAATTTAGCTGGACTTGAAAAATATCCAGCTTATGAAGTGGTTGGAAGTGCTGTTACATTCTCTTCAACTACAATTAGAAGAAATCCAAGAACAGAAATTGAACAAAGCGAACCTACACAATCTTAATTGTAATGATTTATATAAATAAAAATAGCGCTAATACCACTGTTCTTACTCTCACTGAAAAAGTAAGTATTAATAACCCTTATTTCCTTTTTACTTTAACAAGTAAAGAAGGTAATGAAGAAGTAAGTTTTATTTCTCAAGATATTAGTTCAGCAACAACAAGATATAACAAGTTTATTCTTACTGAAAGCGGTTCAACTTCAGTTAATTTAACTCAAGGTATATTTCATTTAGAAAATACTGGATGGTTTACTTATAAAGTAAGAGAGCAAGCAAGCTCCAGTAATATTACTCCTTCCTTAAGTGGAAACATTGTTGAAGAAGGAATGGCGTTTGTTCAAAATGTTTCTTCTATAAATTTTACAACAGACAATTCAAGAATAAATTTTAAAAATGGCTAATTTAGAAAATCAAAATAAAAAGGAAGTAAGTAAATTACTTCAAGTGTTTAGTTTAACTCCTTCAGAAAATATTCCAAAGTTTGTTGAAAGAACAGACAAAGAATTTGTAAGCTATGGAGTTGATAACCTTTACCCAAAATTTCTTATTGAGCTTGCTCAAAGCTCTGCACTTCATGGAGCAATAGTAAAACAAGTTACTCAGCAAATTTCCGGCGCTGGAGTAAGAGTAAAGGATGAAACGCCGGACTCAAAACTTGAAGCCTTCATTGAAAAGTGCAATAGACAAGGAGAAAGCTTAACTGATGTTGTAAATAAGATTGCTTTTGATTATACTTTATTTGGTGGCTTTGCAACTTCAATTGTTTGGAGCAAAGGAAAAACAACTTATGATTTATACCATACTGATTTTTCAGCGGTGAGAAGCGGTAAAGTTGATGTTACTGGTCAAGTGAATAATTACTTTTTTAGTTCAGACTGGAGCAAGAGAAATAATACTTCTTATGAAGTTTACCCAAGTTTTAATGCTGAAGATAGAACCGGAACTCAAGTATATTATTTTAAACCTTACTTTCCAGGAAATATTTATTATCCGCTTCCTTCATATAATGTTGATGTTGCTGCATTGGATGCAAAGATTGTTCAATTCCACAACTCGAATATTGATAATGGATTTTTTCCAACGGTTCACATTGCTTATCATAATGGAATTCCTTCTGTTGAAATTCAAGATGAAAACCATGATAGAATAGAAGAGGCTTTTAAAGGTGGAAGCAATGCCGGTAAAATAATTGAAACATATGATAACGGCGGCGAGCAGCAAACGGAAATAAAACCAATTAGTAATAATGATAATGATTCTAAGTTTACTGATTTGTATAATTTAATATTACAAGCAGTGCTTTCAAGTTGGAATATTACAAGCTCTGAGCTTGTTGGTATAAACCAACCAGGACGACTTGGAAACTCAAACCTGCAAGAGGCTCAAGAACTATTTTTTAACACTGTTATTAAGCCTCGCCAAATTGCAATTCAAGAGGAGTTGAATTATATCTTAAAGCAAACTGGTTTTAAAGGAGAAATTGAAATTATTCCTTCACAACCAATTTCATTTTCTATTCCTGAAAATCTTATTTCTAAAACAATGCTCATTGATGAGATTAGAGATAAAGCCGGCCTTGAACCGCTTCCAAATGGAGAAGGGAAGAAAATTATTGATTCCAATTCTTCAGCTGCAGCTCAAGGTAATATTACTCCAGCAAATAACAATACTCCTTTATCAAATAATAATTTATTAACAGAAAATTCAAATGGCAACTAATATAACGCTCCTTATTGATGAAGCTTATTTAAGAAATAGCTTCAATATTGATTCTAATACTGATTCTTCTCATTTAAAAACTGCTATTTGGAAAGCTTCATTCAACCACCTTATTAATATTATTGGTTCCGGCCTTTATAGTGAGTTGGTTTCTCAAGTAAGTAATAATACAGTAACAGTATTAAACCAAACTTTATTTGATTCATATGTTAAACCAGCGCTTGCATTCTTTGCTCACTATGAATTGTATTATGCACTAATGGTTAATGTAAGTAATAAGGGGTTAACTGAACAAACTTCTCAAAATTCAAATCCGGCAGATGCAAAAAAAGTTGAATTGCTAATGAGTAAATTATTGAATGATGCAACTGTTCAAGCTGATAGAGTAACAAGATATTTGGTTGCAAATGAAGCTTCTTATCCATTGTTTTTAAACCCAGGAAATAGCGCTGATACAATATTCCCACAAGATAAAAATACTGGAGCTGTTTTATATACTCCAGGAAGAAGTTCATATTACAAATATGGATTTGATAAACCTTCAAATAATTAAAAATGAAATTGAAATTAAGTAAGAATGAAGAGAAGCTCTTAAAGTATATTGAAGAGCAAATTAAACTTAAAAAAGAAAAAGAAACTTGCAATGCCGACTCTAAACAAAAGCAAAAGAAATAATTCATTTTTTGGCTTTTTATCCATTAGTGATTTTACCAGC